>Ga0136846_1236817_pt1 | contig 14764 bp, 34 predicted proteins | sample HopSoiMetagenom2_FD_96841 | JGI IMG/M metagenome (GOLD analysis project Ga0136846, IMG submission 96841) | Grasslands soil microbial communities from Hopland, California, USA - 2 Assembly 2016 (version 4) | ecosystem: Environmental > Terrestrial > Soil > Grasslands | place: USA: Hopland...
CCCGGCCATGGTGAAGACGGTGCGCGCCCGAACTGGCGCTGCCTATGAAGAGATTACCGTCCCGCATGAGGGGCCGCTTCTCATTTCCAAGGTAAGCGCCGTACCGAGTTTTGTTAGCGCCGATCCTACCGAAATGAAGCTGGTTTACAGCGGTTCCAACCAGACCACGAACGCCGATCTGCTCGGCTTCGGCCCCGGCTCTGTCGTTCTGGAAAGCACGACGGGTACGGTATTCGCCGTTCGCTCTTACGACGATGCGACCGATACGCTCTATGCGGTGGCCTTGAACAATTATCGCACTGTGGCCGGGGTCAAGAGCTTCATCTTCCCGATCTCCCTGACGGTCGGCAATTTCGCGTTCCTGCACGCCCGCAATTATACACCGGCAACGCCGCTATTCGGCGACTTCACCACCGGTAACGCAACGATTGCCAACGTAGGAACTTCTATCGGTGCGGGGTCAACGATCACGACTAGCATCGCGGCTGGCGACTACTTCGTGTCCCCCCCCGAGCTCCGCGCCTACGCGCCGCAAACGGCTAAGGTCGTAACCCCCACAAACGGCTCGCCAGGGTCTATCCTGCTAGACCAGAACGCATTGCAGACCATAGCCAAGACGCGCCTGCAATTCTTCCGCCGCCCAACCCCAGCCAACGTGTGAGGTTTCCATGTCATTCCTGACCAGCCATATGGAAGCGATGCTTGCTATCGCGACCGACCCCGAAGAAATCGAGTTGCGCCGCAAGGTGCTGGATGATCATCTTAAAATGCAGGAAGAGATGGCTGCGCGCAAGGCGGAAGAGGCCGCGTTTATAGCGGCTCAGGATTGAGTGCCGGGCGCCGTGCCTTCAGGCCGCCCAGCGCGGTCATCCATTTCCGAACCGGCCTATCGTACCAGCGATCCAGCGCCAGAACGCCGCCGACAAGAGCGATGAAACAGGCGAGGAACAGGGGCGGTCCGCCTAGTCCCGTATGGCTCGCGACCCAACTGACAACGATCAGCGTCGGCAAGTGCAGCACGTAAACGCCGTATGACGCATCACCCAAGGCTTTAAACAGACGCGACGTTGCGCCGCGCACATCAACGCGCATGACGAGCCAGCCGGCGGCCGGGAAAACTAGCAGTACACAGGCGAGATCGTAGAACGGCTGCCAGGCGTCGGCGCGGATTGCGAACAGGGCGATCAGCATGGCGGCGCAGATGGCGCCGGCCCATGTCGAGCGAACGGGCCCACGCGGAACGGTGCGATAGATCAGCACACCCATGAAGAATGAGAACATGACCCTTATAGGTCCGGTTGCCGCAGTGACCCAAAGACTGCCGGCAGGAAGGTGGCCGTAGATCATGCCCGTTGTGATCAGTCCGAGCGCACCCATCGCAACGACCGCAACCAAGACCTTCACCGACAGCCGTCGCCAGAACAGCACAAATGCGAGGTTCGCCACTAATTCCCAAAGCAGCGACCAGAAAGGCGTGTTGAGCTGGTAGAGTGAACCACCCCAATGCTGCGGCACGAACAGGAGCGTTAGGCCGGCCGCCGCGGCCAGATCGCCATAAGAATTATAGTGACTATCTCGCCCCGTCGCCATGGCTACATAGACGGCAGCGGCCCCCATCAACGTCCCTAGTGCGTAGAGTGGCCAGAAGCGGATAATTCGGATCAGCATGAACCGCGATGCATTCAGTTCGCCGTTGGCAATCCGATCATCGTAAGCGTGGGCGATCACGATTCCGCTAAGCAGAAAGAACAGATCGACAGCAAGCCCGCCGTTCGCCGCGTAGAGCCATGGCGCGCTTATCGCCTGCCAGTGCAGAGAAACGACGGCCAACGCCGCGATTCCGCGCATGCCATCGATCAGCCGGAATCCGTCCGCTCGCATTGTTCGCAACTAGCCCGCCGCAGGCCGTTGGAACAGTGAATTTATATCATCCGATATGGGTCTATCTCGATATGCGATTCAAGCACCACCTCCTCCCCCGTAGTCATGCGCTGACATGACCGAACCGCGCAAGATCATCATGCCTGTCGATGAGGACGGTGCCGTGCGTCAGATGGAAGTGGAAGCGTTCCGTCAGATCGCGGACGGCATCAAGGGTCTGAACACCGACATGCGAGACGTGCGCGAACGACTGATCCGTATCGAGAGCAACCAGCTTGACCGCACGGTGCAGGAACATACCGCGCGAATCGCCGCGCTCGAAACCGACAAGAACCGCAGAGACGGCGCGATGGGGTTCGGCGGCTGGCTGCTGAAATCTCCCCTCGTCGGCTGGCTGGTGACCGCTGGCGTGATGGCATGGGCGCTATTGAAGGATAGAACGGGATGAAGCAGAGTTACGACACGTCCCTTGCGTCAGTGCTCCGATCGGAAGGGGGGTATTCTAATGACCCCCGCGACCCTGGCGGTGCGACCAACAAGGGCATCACGCAAGCGGTCTATGATGGCTGGCGCAAGAAACACAGCCTCCCCACACGCAGCGTTCGCGACATCGAGGCATCCGAAGTCGCAGGGATCTATCGCGCGCAATATTGGGACGCGATTCGTGGCGACGATCTGCCGGCGGGTGTCGATTACGCCGCGTTCGATCTCGCAGTGAACAGCGGCGTCAACCGGTCTGCCCGTTTCCTGCAAGCCGCCGCAGGCGTCCCGCAGGATGGCGTCATCGGCCCGGCGACCTTGGCCGCAGTGTCACATGATCCGAAACACATCATCACCGCACTGATGGACAAGCGGCTGGCGTTTCTGCGCTCGCTCAACACGTTCGATCATTTCGGCAAGGGCTGGACCGCGCGCTGCGCCGAGGTCCGCGCGAAGGCGCTGGAGATGGCGTCATGACCACTATCGCCACAGACGGCAAGAGCATGGCCGGTGACGGCATTTCCATCATGGATGGAACGATTATCGATACCTCCAGCATCAAGGTCGAGAAGCTGTCGGATGGATCGCTATTCGGCGCGTGCGGCTCCGCGTCTGATGCTATGCGGCTGGCCGCCTTCTTGAACGCGGGAGGTGAGGGCGACTGGCCTAAACGGAGCGACAATTTTGGAGCGATTGTTGTCCGCCCTGATGGTGGGGTTTTCACCGTTTCAGAACATGACGGACTGGTAAAAGCCAGGGCGCCGATCGCGATGGGGTCTGGTGGGGACTATGCCCTTGGCGCGATGGATGCTGGCGCCTCTCCAGCTGAAGCGGTTGGCATTGCGATCCGTCGCGATCCTCGCTCAGGTGGGTTGATTACGGAGGTGCTGTTGGCATGAAAAGCCCTATCGTCATCACCTTCGCCAAGCCTCAGGATGCGCGCGGATGGATCGGGCTCGGCTGCTACACGTTCGTCTGGGCCGTTCTCGGGATGATCGCGCTCGATAAGTCGTTGCTCGATAACAACGCCTTTCTCGTTCTGGCGAGCGCGCTGGTGCTCACAGGATGGAACCAAGGTCCGGTCGGCTGGGCCTACCAAGCGACGAAAGGCGGTGGAGAGCTGGCAGACCGTAACGCTGATCTCGTCCAAAAGCAGGCTGAGAATAGCCCGCCAATCTCCAACGAAGACGGGAGATAAGGAATGATCTGGGAAACCGCTGCGTCGTTCGTCTGGCGTCACTGGCGCCTGTTCGCGAGCGCTGCCGTCGCTGGCGTGCTTATCCTGCTGCTGATGATCGCGAAGGGCGACGCACGGCACTTCAAGGCGCTGTGGCGGCAAGAGCAGACCGCGCACCAACTCACGATCGCGAACTACAAGGCAGCAGCCGCAGAGGCCGAGCGCATGGACCAGGCCAACATCGTTCGCGTCCAGACCGAGCAACAGGCCATCACGGAGAAGGTCACCAATGATTATCAGAGCAAGCTTGCTGATAGCACTGATCGCTACGAGCGCCTGCGCGCCAAAGCCTCAGGCTATCTCAGCCATCCCCAAAGTCCGGGATTGCCCGCCTCCCCCGAAACCACCTGCCTCGCTGTTAGTGGAACCACGTGTGAAGGAATTCCTCCCCTCCTCCTAGAGGCGCAGCGGAACACGGACCAGCTTATAGCGCTGCAAACTTGGGTGAGGGCGCAGTCTCAGGTCGATGTGGGGAACGCGCCGATTCCTTGACCCGCTAACCCGTATATGGTAGCGAGGGGGTGGTCGCGGTGATGTTCTCGCAGCGCAATTGGCGTGCGCCCTGATCGGGGTATTTGCGGGTTCGATTCCCGCCGGGACGGCCAATCACCGCGACCAACATAGCTGCGGCGGCGTGGACGGTGAAGCGACGTAGGTCGGGGACCCGATTAAAATAGACACGCGGGTTTTCTAGGAACAACCTTCACCGGCATTCTCCTAGGGTAAACGGTGTAGCATTGGTGGACCCAGGGCCCGCAGCTACCTCCACAAGTTACCGTGGACGGAGGCAAGTAACGACTCAAGCAGACGCCCACGGCCTGCTCTAGCTGCGCCCGCGAATCCAACATCGCAATAGGTGCCCCACCAATCCAGCCAAGCTAAACACGAACAGCCATAGGCCGAGTTCAACGAGGGTGGGGCCGACGTTCATCCAGGCCGCGCCATCGTGATCGCTGGCGGAATCAATCCCACACGCTGCTGCGCGATATCGATTAGCTGCCCAGTCGTGACATCGCGGGCAATCCCGTCGATATCCCACAGGCCGGGAATGTCCGCAGCATGGACTTGGTGGCCGGCTTGCGAAAGCCGTTCGGCTGCGATCTGTGCAAGGCTCATCATTCGCCGACCTTACCCGAAGCCGCCCCATCCGAGCAATTTGCGTTTTCTGCAATTTGCTCCAGGCGAACGGCAATGACGAACGTGTCGCCATCGATCTTCATTCGGTATTCCCCGGTCGCTCCGGGATTGATGGCGTTCATCGTCCGCACACGCTCGGACATCGCCATGACTTTTTCGCCGAGCCCGAATGCGCCCATCGTTTCCATGTCAGGCATCGCCCACCTCCTGCGCCATTCCTGCCCTGTCCATGGTGTGAGGGTTGGATTCCTCCAGCACAGCCATTGCGTCGGACTCGTCCAGCTTCTCGACGCCGGCACGTTCGCGGATTGCGGCCATGATCTCCTTGATCGTCGTCCACGGCACCGTCATTTGGTGCCCGTTCGAAATGCCGTTCTCATCGTCGCGCCAGTCTGTCCATGAAAACTCACCCATGTAGGCGGCTTTCGTCTCGCTGTGCGGTGTAAGCGCCTCAAGAACCCGACGCAGAGCCCTGTCGCCCCCTCCCACCACAGGGGTAGAGAGACTGAGGATGGCGTCTGCTTTGGCGAGCAGTTCGTCGCGAAGTTGCTGACGCAGTGGCTCGCGCTTCCCGAGACGAACGTCGGGATCGTCGCTCATCACGACAGGATCGATAATCCGCGCAATCGCTTCCCTATCTCCCACTACTGGAGCGTCTCGGCGAACGAACGGAGCGCCAAGGATTTTCTCCATGCGCTTCGTCGGCTCGCTCAGCTCTCCCACTACTGGCGAGGGGGAGGCTGCTTCCAGTACAGCGTTCGCCTCGCCGAGGTACGCGAACCACAAGGGCGGCGACCCTGCATCCGGATCGGCATCCCGGTGATAGAAGCGAGCCAATCCCCGCGCGCCAGCCTCGGCTCGCTCCACCCCCACTACGGGTTGGGCGAGGGCTTCGAGACGGTCGGCGGCGTAGTTAAGCGCTTCAGCAACACTGATCGCACGGCTCTCGTCGTCGCCACTGCCAGACGCCGTTACTTCGAAGCCACCCCATTCGCTTTCAGTGTCGATAACCCTCGATCCGTCGACAACAAAGCGGTGCACGTTGTCATCCTTGCTCATCATTCGGTTCCTTCGGTAAGAGCGTGTCTGAAGCAACGTTGACCAGCCGGCGTCATGTATTTCGCTTTCGCCGAGCATCCGAATCCATGGCTGGCATGGCCGCAGGTTTTGTGCGCTCGACTAGCCGGTGACATTGTGCGGATGCCGTCACGGTCCATTTGCGTCGCCATCCTGCGTCTCGCGTAGCTCATCCTTCATTCCCTTTAAGAGCGGTGTCGATCGGCTTGCTCAGTCCGAGCGTTGCGCGCATTGCATCCATGGCGATCGTCATGGCCTTGGCGGGATCGGCTAGAACCTCTGCGTCGGACATTCTGGCAGCAATCGCCGCCTCGCCAACGCGGCTGAGCGCTCGATTATTCCCCATCACTCGCCCTCCTTGGATAGAAGGTGAGCCCGGACGGCGAGGCGGCCTTGCTCGACCTTCAACAGGATATGCAGTGCGATTTGCTCGGCCTCGTCCAACGTGAATTCACCTTGCAGCCATCGCGCGCCGGGCTTGTTCTCAAGCGACATGTCGATCGTGATGCTGTCGGGCGTGTTTTGGTAGCGCGCCACACCTATGCGCGGCGGGTCTGTGCGCGCGTAGAAAACGGCTGGGTAGCGTTCCTTCGTCAGCTTCCCCGCAATCGCTGCTATATCAGGGGGTGGGGTGGTCATGACGAGCCGATCAGGAGATTGCGCATTGCATGGCACGCCAGCGCGTTCTCCCGGTTCAACCTGTCGATCGCTTCGATAGCCGCGCGACTTGGCCGCAGCGCATCGTAAAGCGGATCGCCGGGACCAGCCTCGACGCGGCCGAACGCGCCGTCTTGCGCAGCGAATACCTCGCTCATCTCGATTCCTTCCTGTGGGCTCATTGGGAGGTGGCCTGGGAGCGGAGAATTTCGACGCAACGCTGTGCGTGACGGCTGGCCACTATTTGGGTTGCGCCGGATGAACGCTCAGCCATATCGCTCCAGTAGGAGAGCTCGGCGCGCAACTCCGTGGCCGGAAGGCTGTCCATCCTGCCGAAGGTCAGACCCTTAGGGCGCGACACAGTGCGAGCGCGCGGCATCACACCCGCACCCGATCAGCCAGTTCGTTCAGGTCCATGTTCTTCTCCATTGACTGTGGGGTGTTAGGTGACATCGGAAGGGCCTTGGGCGATGCTGCCGGTGCCGTCGCAATCGGGACACGGCCTCACCGCATCCTCGCCGTTCTTGTCGAGCGGCCCGTGCATGTATCTCTCCCAGTCGGTGACGATCTCGCCGTTGCCCGCGCAACGCTCGCACATGCCGCTGCGCACAGCGTCATCGAACGCGTCGTAGCGCGCCTGCATGGCGTCGTCGGGGCTCATCAGTACGGCCTCTCGTCAATAGAGGGCGGCAGCCGATCCGGTTTCTCCAATTCAATTGAGTGGATCGAGTTGGCGAGGTCGCGCATGCACTCGGCGCCCTCTGGATCGCCACAAGCCTCGCGCTCGGCGGCATATTCCATCGCCAGAGTGCGGGCCTCGACGCGGATTTCGATGGGTGACTTTCGCATCACACCAGCTCCGCGCGGCGTGCCTCGACAGCAGCGATATACGCCTCGACTGACTGGCGCGCCTCGAACGCCTCATATGCGCCGTCGATCGAATAGCCGTCGCTCGGCTCACCGTCGCCGGTGTACTCGTTGCCATCCAAGCCCCGACTCTTGCCGTTGTCGAATTTGCCGTCCCAGCCGCGCGCGATGATCGCCTTTTCGGCGGCATCGTACCAGCGCGACCAAGCGCGGTCGGTCAGGCTTTCGGCGCCCATCTCATAGGCGGTTTCGCGGCGGGCGATCTCAAGATCAGTGGCGTCAAACATTTCGGGCCTTGCCTCCAAAAAGAATACCGTTTATATAAACAGCATCGTTTTTCCCGTCAACAGAAAAGAGTATCGTTTTCTTGAAACAGGCAGGCACACCGGCTAAGCGGCGCCAGATGGGACGCCCTCCGCTTCACCTGAAACCCGTGCCCGTGCGGCTGTCCGAAGAGACGCTGGCGCGCATCGAGAAGATCGCCGGCAAATACGGGCGGCCGAAGTTCGTCCGTGAGGCGGTCGCCGAGAAGCTTGACCGCGTAGAATCCGAACTCCGCCGCCGCGAACCCCACCCCCAAGAACACAAGTAGGAGTTAGACATCAGGGGTGGGCTTGGTGCGGAGGGATTTGATGATTCGAGCGTGACGTGCCTGCTCTGGCACGACGACCCGCCCGTTCATCGCCTGCCACGTCAGGCAACCGTGCTCATGCCAGCCGATCGGCCAATCCAGCACGGACGTTTTGCCCGACATGAAATCCGCGGTGTGTTCGGGATGCTCGGCGAGATAGCTGATGATGCTACCGGCGGTTTCCATCGCGCCGACGCCGGCTTGCCAGCCTATCGCGATGGCAGCTTCGGCAATGTGGTCGATCACCGATTGTGCCTCCTTACCCGACATGGCTCGCACCTTCCTTCAATGAGCGGATGGCGGTGGCGATCTCTTCAGCTTCGACGGCCTTTGCTGCGTTGATCGACGCATGGTTTCCTTCGTAGAGACGTTCGCGCATCTCGGCCCGCTCGTCCGCCACCTGCGCCGCTTTCTCAATCGCCGCAGCTTCGGCAGCGAGCCTGTGGCGGGCGAAGGCTTGGGCGATATCTGCGATCGCCTGCTCTTTCCATAAGCGCGGCGGAAGGAACGCTTCCGCAGCCATCCGATCATCGTCCGTCACCGGCACCATTTCAGCTTCACTCATGACCATCATCCGCATAGGGAACGAGCGCCGCGAACCGCTCCAAGGCCACGTCTAGAGCGCGCTCTTCGTCGTCGGGCAGGCTGCCCGTATCGAACGCCTCTCGGGCAGCGATAACGAGGTCGATAACCTCTTGTGGCAAGCTGGTGGTCATCGTTCTGATCCTTTCGTTAGTGCGGCATCGATCACCGCCTTGGTTTCATCGGACAGTGCGCCCCAGCCGAACGACATGCGAACGAGCGCCAAGGCCTGATGAAGCCGTTCTATGTGGGCGATCAGGTCTGGGCCAGGGGTGCTGGTATTCGAAGCGGCTATGCGGACAGCTGCGTCTCGAAGCGCCCGCGCGACCTCCGACGTGCCATGTGCGGCGTCTTTCAGGTCAGGAACGGCGGCCAATTCCCGCGCCGATCGCGACATTTCCGCTTCCCATTTCCAAAGGCGGCGGAGCAGCATGTCGTCGTCGCTAAAGCTCTCGCTCGGCACCTTCAGCGCTTCAAGGTCTGGTCTTACGTTAGGGTTGGTCATGGTGGGGCTCCTGGGTGGGGGTCATGGCCGTTTCCATTCGACCAGCGGTGTTTCGTAGGCGAGCATGAGGGTATGGCGCGGCTGACCATCGTTGGCGGTCCCGAGGCACATGATCGGCTTGCCTGACCGCTCCATGATCATGACGACCTCTAGCCAGCGGCGGCGAAGGTATTTCGGCAGCTTCGACAGCGGCCCCCAGCATGGGACGATCATGTCCGCTTCATCGAATGCCTCAGCCAGATAGCGGTCATTCTCAGGCCCAATCGGATCGATCGCGCGCCGAAGCTCTGTTACATCGGTTGCGCGATAGGCGAACTCGTTGACCTTGATGATCTTGCGCCAACCGTTACGCTCGGCGAAACCGATATCCTTCCGGATCGTGGCGTCGTTGAGCACCGCGCCGGCCGTTGATGGATTGACCCCCGGAAGCGCGACGACGACGCCGCTTTCCTGCACCTCACGATCCAGGCGCCAGCGATACATCGCAGACTCTTCGCCGCCATCGGAAAACCACGCGCTCATTCCCCATCCCCCAGGGTAGAGAGACGGGGCTCCGAAGAAGGGGTGGGCGCATCGGTTTCACCGACCGCGCTCTCATGAACGGCACCCGTTCCGGTTGCCGCCCTTCGGGTTTCGATCGCTTGCGCGACTGAGGCTTCCAACGAAGCCAGTCTCTCTTGCTCGTATTCCGAATGCCGGGTCTGTCCGTAAGAGCGCGCCGCGATGCCTCCGCATTGAAGCTCGCCGATGACGTGCCTCCAGAAGGCCCGGCTATAATCGTATCCCCGGCAGCAATGCTCAGAATGGACCCAGCCAGCGCCGTGATAATCGTTGTATCGTTCGGCGACTTGGTAGGCTGCTCCACCCGACCAAACTTGGAGCTTGTCGAGGTGGAGAGCTTTTCCGAAATACCATTCGCTAAGCCGCTCTAGCTCGAACACATTCCAAGGCTTCGCTGACCGCAGCAATTCAGCCGTTGCCCTCTTCGCGCGAGGGATCGAAGCCGGAACGGCCGGAACAGCTTGCTGGTCCGGTTCACGAGAGCCCGGTGACGAAGGCAAGCGCCCTAAATCACTGTTATCCATCACTTAATCCTTGGTAGAGAGACGGGTGATCTCGGAGGTGGGGGAGGCGAACTCAATCCGCTCTTTCTCAAGCTCGATCATGTCGAGTTCCCGAAATCGCGGACAGCCAGACGGATACTGGTTGGCCCAGCGGTGCAGCTTCTCATATTGGAACTCGCCGCCAGTGATGACGCCCAAGCTTTCGTAGCGCTGACCGGCCTGTATTTCCTCGCCGCACCGATTGCAGCGATGCGCTTTCCGCGCGATCGGCGACTTACTCCACAGGACGGTCACGTCTGGCGCGGAATCCCACTGATCGCGCGCAGCGTCGATCCAACTAGGTGCGCGAGCCATTACGCCACCTCTCCCACCAGTCGGGTGATCTCTCGGATCAGGGCGTCTGTGAGCCGGAACCATTCGCCATGGGCGCGCTGCCGCTGCCACTTAGAATGAAGTTCACGCTCTAGCGTCTCGTCACCCAAACGCGTCGCAAATACCGACAATGGGACGGGGGAATATGCCTGTAGCTGCCGCAGTCTGCGCTCGACATTGTTGGTGATGCCGATCTTAACCAATTGGCCGCGAGAGAGCTTAGGGCCGATGAAATATACGATCTGGCGGCACTGTGCTAACCAATCATCATTGGCCGCTGCCATTGCGACCCTCGCTTCAGAGAGCGTTTCATATGTAGCCACGTCAACGCCATCAGAGCGCCAGACGACAAATGGGCCAGCGCCGTGGATCATGAAGGGGCCAAGGGCGCGGTCAGAAAGTCCCGGCTGCTCAGTTCGCCAGGTATCTAATCTGGTCGGCGCCTTCGCTCGTTTCTGCACCATTTTAGCCCTCGCAAGGTTAGACACTTGCAATGGGTCGCCGCAGATTCCCGTGCGGGAAAATGGGGTTGTTAGACAGATCAACGATTTGAATCGTTTGACTCTATCCAGTCCCTCCGGGACCACCATTGCACCACCAATAATGGCAGATTTCTCAGGGTTTGCAAGCATCATTTGGCTAACCCCTTTGGCGGGTTAGCCATATGCCAATCGGAAATCTTGCTCATCGCCTCGTCGGCCATCGTCTCTTGACTGGCCTCCCGCGTGTACCTCGAAACCTCAGAATCTGTGACGTGGCCGGTTAGCGACTTGATCGCCTGATTGGACAGACCACGCTCTGCGGCCCGGCGCGATGCCGCCTTGCGCAACCCGTGCGCCGAGCATTGCGGCAGGCCAGCTTCGTCGCAGCGCGCCCGAAACCAGTTGCCGAAGCCATTGCTGGTGAATGGCCGGCCATAGTCCGTTCTCAGGAACGGCAAGTCGGGATCTGGATGCTCGCCCATCGCGTCGATTGCCGCACGTAGCTGCGGAGCTATCCTGATCGACAGCTTGGCGCCCGTCTTCTCCTGCGTCACCTGGATATGCTGGCCAATGATATCGCGGGGGCGCATCCTGATCGCATCACCGCGCCGCTGTGCGGTCCACAGCATCAGCATCAGCGCAAGGTAGGCTTTCGATCCGGGCTTGTGCTTGGCCGCGAATTGATCGATCTCGGCCTCTGTCCAAGTGTGATAGCCATCGGTCGTCGCCATGATCTTCTCAGTGTCCAAAATGGGGTTATTGTCGATCAGCCGCAGCTTGACCGCATAGGCGAACAGACGGCCTAGCAGTCGGCGCAGCTTCTTTGCCTGCCACGGCGCCGTGTCGGCCTTGCTGGCAATGATCCGGTCCAGCTCGTCAAACGTCACGTCCTCAACTGGCACCGTCCCATACTTGGTGCGGAATTGCTCAAGCATGGCCCGGTTGCGTTTGCGCGTGTCCTCGCTAGGCCCGAGCCGCGCCGGAACCGCACAGAATCTGGCGACGAGATCGGCAAGTGTGCCAGGGTTGTTGCGCTCGATGCCGACCGGCTTCGGCTTGCCCTCCATTAGGGCGTCGTATTCCTCCCAGAACGCGCGGGAGGGGAACGACGCCACGACATAGGCCGTGGGGTATCCGGTGCGCCGGAAGCGCGTCCGTAGCTTTCCGTGGCGGTCGAAGAATTGGTCTATGTACATTGGCAGACCGTTCTTTTTCAGAGGTCGTCTAACAGGCCGTCCCACGACGATCGTCCTTTCGGTTTCGCTTCGCCGCCGAACGTCATTTCAATGCTGCCGTTTGGCAAGATAAGGATTTTCGACAGGCGCACACCCGCATCCTTCGCGCTCCTAATGGCGCGGGTCACGTCCGACTGACGGAAGCGGGCGGGTGCGGTCACTCTGTCTTGCCTCTACTTGGGTTGATATTGCTGGGAATTTCACGCGGACACCATGCCTCGCAGGTCGTTCCATCGCCCGGTCGCGTGTAGCCGACTGTGGGCAGTCTGCGGTTATCCGGCATCACGCTCGCCGGCCAAATGACATCGATCTTCCACCCGCACCTTGCGGCAGCATCCCGCTTGAGACGCCCTGTCGGCGTCCGCGGTAAGGTATCGATCGGCCAAAGCGCGCAAGTCTCGCAGCATCTGGTCACCCCACAGCCCTCCGCAAAAGTCGCCGCCAGCGAGGATATGCCTTGCCTCGCCTCAACGCCCTCTCGATAGCAAGAGGATCGCGAGCGCACATTTCCCGGCGCAGAGCTAGGACGCGCTGCTCATGATCGTAGTTCGGGATGCGGGCATGTAGAGCCGTCATCATCTCAGCCTTTCCGGGCGAGGGCCGAAACCCCCGCCCGATGTGCGCAAGCGGGATTGCTGCGCGTAACTACCGTATCTGCTGCCTGGCCCTCAGGGCGGGGTTGGGCTGCTCCGTGGTTGGAGGGGGATGGGGAGGGTTGGGGAGGGTTGGGCGTCTGCGCTTTGCGCACCGCTCTGGCGGGCTTCGCCCTGAGCCTGCTGCGCAGTCTCAGCCGTTCCGGCGCCTGCCGCTGACGCGGCGCGGGCTGCGTTGCGCGCTTTCCGCTGGCGCTCCTGACGCTCCCCGAAGGTTTCGCGGAACTGGTCGTTGAACCGATACCAGTCCATCACGCCACCTCGGTTGGCAGCGAGAACGTCCGCACGACGACCAGCTTCTCTTCCTCGGCGCAGGCCACGTCGTAGGCGCGATCCATCCAGTCGATCCCCTCCGGTTCGCCATGCTTCCCGCCGCCATACCAATAGGTCCAACCGACCCATGATCCGTCGACATATTGGGTGGCGACCGACTTGCTTTCGTAGTGCCGCGACCAATCGCAGCGGATGTCGGTATCAATGCCCGAACTGCGGACTTCCTCGCGGGCATCTTGCAGGCCCCAATCGTCGCCCTCTGCCTCAGCGTACAGAGTGTCGACATTATCGGCGGAAACCTCTGGCGGCTCCTTGTCGGCAAACTCGGCGTCGCGGATCAGGATGAGGTGCTTAATCTTCTGCTCGGGTGTCATGACATTTCTCCAATGCGATAGTGGCAGGCGCCGATAGGCTGCGACGGGAACCGGCGCAGGGTCGAAGACCCGCCAGAACGGCGGGAGCGTAGCGAGCGCATCGCCAAGTAAAGGGTAAGTAAACCCATGGTCCCAGCAACAGGAAACACCCATCCCCAACCATTAAACATTGGATGATCCTCCATTGGTTAGAGAGTCTGAGAGGGGGGCCTTCATCCCGGCGATCACTCGCGCTTTGGCGTTCAGGGGCTCGCCACAGTCGAAGCACACCTTGATGCCAGCGGCGCGCATGGTCGTCTCGTGCTTGCACTCGGCAGGCGCCCCCCCGGACTCAAGAACACCCTTAGTCCAAGAGTTGATGAGTATGTCACTCATCCTTCACACTCCAAGCAAATCCCGGTAGGGGCAGGGTGACGGGCGCGTTCGGCCATCATGTCGGCGTAAGCGCGCTGGATGCCCATGGAGCGTTGCTTGATCCAAGCTGTGTCGGACTGGCGGACGCTCTCCATGACGGCATCAAGGCGGCGATCTATGCGGGGGAGATCGGGGTTCATATCGCCGCACTCTGAAAGGCTGGCGTGATCCCGGTCTTGACCCAGATGCGTCCGCGCTCGTCGGCGAAGCCCTCCGCTCCTTCACCAGAATAGGTGCAGGGCTGACCATCGCAGACGTAACCGGTGCCGTGTCCGTAGCAGCGGAGCTTGAACACCGTTTCCGGGTATCCACGCAGCCAGCTAGTATCGGGCTCTACGGTGTACGCACGGGGTTGAAGTTGCGGCGCGACCGGAGAAAGCAGTCGCGCCGCCTCGACACCGGGGGCGTGTCGAGTATGGAATGAGGGGGCGTTCATGTTAGGCGACCTTCGCCGCTTCGGCTTCGGCCAACTTGCGCATGTCTTCCAGCGCAGTGTCGTTGCCATCGTAGAAGCGGCCGGGATTGATCTTGAACGTCGGATCGCTGGCGTCGTAGATCATCATCGCAGCGAGCGGCGTGTTGTAGAATTGCTCCAGCGCCGCACCCGCTTCGCCAGCCAACGCGACCGCCCAGCCTGCCCGGCAATGGGTGCTTTCGCAGGTATGCCAATCGCCCATATCGAGCGCCTTTGGATTGGACGCAGCGGCGTAGATCGTGCTATGGATGTTCGGGATCACGGGCACGACTGGCGGGCCAGAATTGGTTTCGCCGATCGCGACAACCGCCATGCCCTGCTTGTAATATAAGTCCGAGCAGCCCGAGCAGCGCGAGCAGCGCGAGCAG
>Ga0136846_1237073_pt1 | contig 14763 bp, 15 predicted proteins | sample HopSoiMetagenom2_FD_96841 | JGI IMG/M metagenome (GOLD analysis project Ga0136846, IMG submission 96841) | Grasslands soil microbial communities from Hopland, California, USA - 2 Assembly 2016 (version 4) | ecosystem: Environmental > Terrestrial > Soil > Grasslands | place: USA: Hopland...
CAGGCCTTCGAAACCGAGGGCTTGATTGGCACGCCAGCGGCGCCAGCGGTGCTCGCTTATCTGTTCCACCGGATCGGCCGCCGTTTGGATGGCCGGCCGACGCTGATCCTGATCGACGAGGGTTGGCTCGCGCTCGACGATCCGATGTTCGGCCGCCAGCTCAAGGAATGGCTGAAGACGCTCCGCAAGAAGAATGCGAGCGTCGTGTTCGCAACCCAGAGCCTCGCAGACATTGAAGGCTCGGCGATCGCGCCCGCCATCATCGAAAGCTGCCCGACCCGGCTGTTCCTCGCCAATGAGCGCGCGCTCGAGCCACAGATTGCCGGCATTTATCGTCGGTTTGGGCTGAACGACCGCCAGATCGAGATCATCGCCTCGGCGACACCGAAGCGCGATTATTATTGCCAGTCGGCACTCGGCAATCGGCTGTTCGATCTTGGCCTTGGGCCGGTCGCACTGGCCTTTGCAGCCGCGTCGCAACGCAGCGACCTCACCGCGATCAGTGCTTTGATCGAGCGCCACGGCGCCGACGGCTTTGCCGCCGCCTGGCTACGCCACCGCGGCCTTGGCTGGGCCGTCGATCATCTCACCAACGATGCACTCAAACCTGAGGAGACTTTCGCATGATCCGCTTTCGTAAACCAACGCTCGCCCTTGGCGTCGCGGCCTTGGCGCTGATGATTGCCGCTCCAGCCGACGCCCAGTTCGGCGGGATCGTCTATGATCCAAGCAACTATGCGCAAAACGTACTGACCGCCGCCCGCACGCTGCAGCAGATCAACAATCAGATCACCCAGATCCAGAATCAGGCGCAGAGCCTGATCAATCAGGCCCGAAACCTGACCAACCTGCCGACCAGCATGCTGTCGAGCATCCAGCGGGACATCGATCGCACGCGCCAGCTGATCAGCCAGGCCCAGCAGATTGCCTATAAGGTCGAGAATATCGACCAGGTGTTCAGCCAGCGTTATCCGTCAGGATCGCTCGCCGGCACTTCGTCAAGCGCCCTCGTCACCAATGCACAGACGCGTTGGACCGATGCCCTGGCGTCCTATCAGGATGCGCTCCGGACCGGCGCGACCGTGACCGGCAATATTGACGGCACGCGCGATCAGACCTCGACCTTGGTCACCGCCAGCCAGGGCGCGACGGGCGCGTTGCAGGCGGCGCAGGCCGGCAATCAGCTGCTGGCGCTACAGACACGCCAGCTCGCCGACCTGACCGCCATGGTCGCGGCGCAGTCACGCGCAGCGGCGATCCAGGCCGCGCGCGCTGCCGCTGACGAGGCGCAGGGCCGCGAACAGACACGCCGGTTCCTGGCGCCGGGCGCGGGCTATGTGCCGCAGAGCGTGACGCTGTTCCGTGACTGAGGAACGGACGCGCGCGCCACGCGGCCGCTTCGCCGGATTTGACTGGCGGTCGATCGCGATAGCGGCGGCGGCGGCAACGACGGGGATATGCGCAATGGTCGCCTTGAGCGATCCGGCGCCGCCGGCCGCGCATTACGCGGTCGGCGAAGCCCCCGACGCGCCGGCAGCCGCCAACACCGATCCGCTCCGGGCCGAACTGGCGCGGTGCCGCACGCTGCTTAGCGGTAGTGACGACGCCCGTTGCCAGGCGGCGTGGGAGGTGAATCGGCGCCGCTTTATGGGCGAAAGCCGGAGCTACGTGGCACCGGTCGAGCCCGCGCCGATCGAAGCCGCGCCGGTCGATAGCCCGACGCCGGCAGCCAGTGCGGCTGCGCTTTCATCTACTACGGAGCGTTGAGCCATGGGCGAAGGCACAGGCGTCATCGATCGGTTTCTCGATCTCTTCGCACGCTATATCGATTCAGGGTTCGGCCTGATTCACGGCGATGTCGGCTTTCTCGCGAGCTCGCTGATTGTCATCGATGTGACGCTGGCGATGCTGTTCTGGACCTGGGGTGAAGGCGAGGACATCGTCGCCCGGCTTGTGCGCAAGACGCTGCAGGTGGGATTCTTCGCGTTCCTGATCGCCAACTGGAACGGCCTCGCCAAGATCATCTATCTGAGTTTCTCGGGGATCGGCCTGAAGGCGGCCGGCTCGGGCAATCCCAACGATCTGCTCCATCCCGGCAAGATCGCGCAGATCGGCATCGACGCGGGGCAGCCGTTGCTCGATCAGGCTTCGCTGCTGGTCGGGCCGGTCGGCATCTTCACCAACTTCGTTCAGATCGCGGTGCTGCTGCTCGCCTGGGCGATCGTGCTGCTCGCCTTCTTCATCATCGCGATCCAGCTGTTCGTGACCCTAATCGAGTTCAAACTGACGACGCTTGCCGGCTTCGTGCTGGTGCCGTTCGGGCTGTTCGGCCGCACCGCGTTTCTCGCCGAACGCGTGCTGGGCAATGTGATGGCAACCGGCGTCAAAGTGCTGGTGCTTGCCGTCATCATCGGCATCGGCTCGACCATCTTCCGCGATTTCGTGATCGACTTCGGCGGCGCGCAACCGACAATCGAACAGGTCGCGAGCCTCGCGTTGGCAGCGCTCACGCTGCTCGGCCTCGCCATCTTCGGACCCGGCATCGCCTCAGGTCTGATCTCGGGCGGCCCCCAGCTCGGTGCCGGCGCTGCGGTCGCAGCCGGCGCTACGGTCGCTGGCATCGGCGCCGCCGCGACCATGGGCGTCGCCGGTGCCGCCGGCCTCGCCAGCCGCGCGGGGTCGGCTGCTGCCTCCACCCTCTCCCGATCCGCCGGCTCGCCCCCGTCTGGTGGATCCTCGTCGGCGCCACCCGCTCCCCCGGCGCCGACGGGCGGCGCTCCAACGGTTCCCCCGCCGTCTGGAGCGCCGGGAGGCGGCGCAAGTTCGGGCGGCGACGATGGCGGTGCCGGTCCGTCGGCACCGGGCGGCTCGTCCGCGGCGACGGCCGACGGAGGTGCGAGCTCCGGCGAACCTGCGCCAGACGCCAGCCCCGATCGCTCGGCGCCATCGACGACCGCGACGGTGGCCGAAGCGCCGGCACCGGCCTGGGCGAAGCAGCTGCGTCGCCGTCAGGCGATGGTCCAGGGCGCGACCTTGGCCGCCCACACTCTTCGCTCGGCCGACCATCATGGCGGGTCGGCGCATATCTCGCTGGAGGACCGTTCATGAACCCGTTCCGCCGTCCCTCGTCGCGCTTCGGCCGCGAGCCTGTTCCTGAAACCCCCTATCAGCGCGCCGGTCAGGCGTGGGACGACCGTATCGGATCGGCGCGCGTCCAGGCGCGAAGCTGGCGGCTGATGGCATTCGGTGCGACCGCGCTCTTGTCGGTGTCGGTTGTCGACAATCTGCGGCTGCGGTTCGGCTCGCATATCGTGCCCTATGTGGTCGAGGTCGACCGGCTTGGCGCGGCGCGCGGCGTCGCCCCGGCGACGTCCGATTATCGCCCGACCGATCCGCAGATCGCGTGGCATCTCGCGCGCTTCATCGAGAATGTGCGCTCGCGCCCCGCAGACCCGATCGTGCTGCGGCAGAATCTCAATGCGGCCTATGATTTCACGACCGAGCAGGGTGCGGCTGTGCTCAACGACTATGCGCGCGGCCATGACCCGTTTGCCGATCTCGCCGACAAGCAGGTGTCGGTCGATGTGAAGAATGTCGTGCGCGCGTCCGCAGACAGCTTCCGTGTCGCCTGGGATGAGCGCCACTACGACCATGGCCAGCTCGCGGCGACGACGCACTGGACTGGGGTGCTCACCATCGTCGTCCGCACGCCCACCGACGCGGCGACGCTTAGCCGCAATCCGCTCGGGCTCTACGTCCACGCCATCAACTGGTCCCAGGATCTCGGAGAATGACCATGCGCACATTATTGCTCGCCACACCCCTTTTACTCGCCGCCGTGCCAGCTTTCGCGCAATCGGCGCCGCCATCGGCGCGCCCGGTTGCCGCAGCCACGGATGCCGCGCGGGTGAGCGCGCGCCCTGCCGGCTGGCAAGGCGCGACACAGTTGTTCGTCTATGCGCCGGGCGGCCTCTATCAGGTCTATGCCGCGGTCGGTCAGGTCACCGACATCATGCTGCAGGAAGGCGAAACGCTGTCGGACGCCGGCGCGGTCGCTGCCGGCGACACGGTGCGCTGGGTGATCGGCGAGGCAGCGAGCGGCTCCGGACCGGGCCGTCGCACGCATATTCTCGTGAAGCCTACCGATCCGGGCATCCGAACCAACCTCGTCATCAACACCGACCGGCGGACCTATCATGTCGAGCTGCGCTCGACGCCCGCGACCTATATGGCGAGCGTCGGCTGGTCCTATCCGCAGGATGAATTGATCGCAGTGCGTGCCCGGATCGAGGCGGCGACCGCAGTCGCCAACACCCAGGTCCAGACTGGCATCGATCCTGCCAGACTTGATTTCGCGTACAGGCTGACGGGCGCCAATCCGCCCTGGAAGCCGATCCAAGTGTTCGACGATGGGGCCAAGACCTATCTGCTGTTCCCCGAGACGATCGGTCAGAGCGAACTGCCGCCGCTCTTCCTGATCGGGGAGAAGAACAAGGCTGAACTCGTCAATTATCGCGTGTCGGGCCGGTACATGGTGGTCGATCGCCTGTTCGCGATCGCCGAACTCAGGCTGGGCACCAGGAAACAGCAAATCGTCCGCATCGAGCGGACGCGCGCTCGGGAGCCACGGTCGTGAGCGAGCGGGATGACCTTGCCGGCGAGCCCGCAGAGAAGCGGCCGCCGATCGCAACGCGCGCGGCAGCGCCGACACCTCGGCGCTTGTCGCGCAAGGCGCTGGCGACGCTGGCCGGCGTCAGCGCGCTCGGCGTGGCGGCAGCTTTGGGCTACAGCCTGACCACAAGCCATCGCACCCAGGCGCCACAGGAAACGGTCTCGGTCGAGCGCCGCAACACCGATGCGCTGGCGGATGCGCCGAAGGATTATGGCGATCTCGCCCGGACCGCATCGGCCGGAATCGGCGCGCCGGCGACGATACCCCAGCCGGTCACCACCCCGCCGCTTTCCGGTAGCGCCCCAGCATCGCCGGGCATGGCCAACAATGAAGCGTCGGCCGAGCAGCAACGCCGTCGTCAGGCGCGCGACAGCGCGCGGGCGAGCAAGCTGTTCGCCGGCACCAGCGAAGGCGCACGCGCCGCGACAGCCAGCGCCGAAACGCCGCCGCCCCCTCTCGGCCAGGCTGCCACCGGCGAACCGGCCCGGGCCGCGAATGGCGACGCCCAGGACCGAAAGGCGGCGTTCGTCGCTGGCGGGACACGCGAGCCGACCGTGAACAGCGGGAGGCTGACGCCGCCGGCCGGCCGCTATGTCGTGTCGGCCGGCTCGACGATCGCGGCGGCATTGATCACCGGGCTGTCCTCGGACCTTCCCGGGCAGGTAGTGGCGCAGGTGACCGAAGACGTGTTCGACACGGTGACCGGTCGCACGCGACTGATTCCGCAAGGCACCCGGCTGATCGGCGTCTATGACGCGCGGGTCAGCTACGGCCAATCGCGCGCGCTGATAGTATGGACACGGCTGATCTTTCCCGATGGCCGCTCGCTCGCTCTTGACCGGATGGTGGGCACGGATGCCGCTGGCCAGTCGGGGCTCACCGATCGTGTCAACAATCACACTGGCAAGCTGCTGATGGCGGGGCTGCTGTCGACCTTGTTCGGGGTTGGGGCCAACGCCGCGACCACCGGCGGCGGCGACAATGCGGACATCGCCTTCGCCATTCGCGAGAGCGCGGGCCGATCGGTTGAAAGCGCGGGCGACAAGATCGTCAACCGGCAGCTCGACGTGCAGCCGACCATCACGGTGCGGCCTGGTGCGCGGGTCCGGGTTTTGGTGAGTCGCGATTTGGTCCTCTCGCAATGGGGCGAGAACTGACGGGCTCGGCGGGCACGTTCACGCAGACGGAGAATCAGGCTCAATCATATTCAGCGCTTCGATGGCGTGATCGAGATAGTTCACGACCATCTCCTCGTCGGGCCGATCGAGCAGTCCACGGGCGCGTTCAATAAGCCGCTCGGCCTCACTGCGGCGTTCGGCGACGGTGAGTGGCGGGTTGGGCATGAGCAATTCCGTGGTGGGTGGCGGCACGTCTCGCCCATAACGAATAGGCACGATCGTTCCTAGAACGATCGTGCCGACGCTGTGATCCAGGCTTGGATGGACCTCAAGGAAACCCTCTCCACCAACTTGCGCCGGATACGGAATGAGACTGGGCGCACGCAGGAAGAGATGGCCCACATATTAGGAATCAGCTCACGCTATTTAGGTTCGATCGAGCGCACAAAGGTGTCGCCCAGTGTCACGCTGCTAGGTAAATTCGCCGACGCGCTAGGTATCAGTGCATGTGACCTGATTAGCGCAGTTAAAAGCAAGCGCTAGGAAGAGGCAATGTTCATTCTTTGGCAGCGTGCTGTCGCACGCAGACGAGCAGCCGATGGCGAAGAGGATTGCGGTCCTCCTTAGGCCAAAGCGCCTCGACTGAAACGAGAGCATTCTCATCGACAATTGGGCGCAATACGATCCCGTCGCGTGGCACTGCAGCAGAAGCGAAAAGGATGGTTGCACCCAGTCCGAGCTTGACCATATCCATCATCGTGCCCGCGGATACGTCGTGCATGCTGCATTCGAACGGTTGTTGGCCCATTCGAGCGGCGAGAGCACGGTACGTTAGCAAGTCATCCTGGCGGGCATGAAGGATAATTGGTAGAGACGAGAGATCCGACCAGCGGAGGCTGTCATTCGCAACGAGCGGGTGGTCACCGCGCATCGCCACATACAGATGTTCATCCCAAAGCCGTTCTTGGACATTGGGCCCGCCGGCCAGATCCGGCAGAAGCACGGCAAACATGATGTCGATCGTACGCTCATTGAGCTGGCGGTGGAGATCGGTCGACGACGCTTCGACAAAGCGAAGTTCCACATCGGGGCACGTTTCCCGGAATTCTAATAGCCCAGCGTTTAGGGGGCCGCAAGAAAGACCCGAGCTAAAACCAATCGTGAGAGACCCGGTCATGCTCTGCGCTATAGTGAGTGCGCGTTCGAGTTGCGTGTCGACCATGAAGAGCAGTAGTTTCGCCTTCGGCAGGACGGCTCGCCCCATCAACGTCAACGCTACGGGGGCCCCGCGACGACGCTCGAACAGATCCCCGCCATATATGTCTTCCAGACGGGCGATAGATTGGCTGATGGCTGGCTGGCTTACCCCCAAATGCCGCGCTGCTTCCGCGAAGCTGCGGGTCTCAGCGACCTTCAAAAAGGTTTCCAGCTGAGAGAAATCTGGCCTTCGAAAATGGCGCTGAGCCTTTTTGCTATACAGATGGTCACTCCGACGAGCCATTGGACAGACAATCTTCGTTCAATCGCTTGTTATTATTGTACTAAGGCGTACGGAGCGTGAAGTTCCCGAGTGGAACCGAAGAGCCTAGCAAGCGCCTCCCGGTGCGAGAGCTACATAACTTCGAACAACCCAGCGGCACCCATTCCGCCACCCACACACATCGTTACGACAACATGGCGTGCACCACGGCGTTTTCCTTCGATGAGCGCGTGCCCAACCATCCTGGCGCCAGACATTCCATAGGGGTGGCCAATCGAGATCGCGCCACCATTGACATTGAGTCGATCGTCCGAGATTCCGAGGCGGTCACGGCAATAGAGGACTTGTACTGCAAACGCCTCGTTTAGCTCCCACAGATCGATGTCCCCAACAGCGAGGCCGAACCGCTCGAGCAGCCGGGGAATAGCAAAAACAGGGCCAATTCCCATTTCATCGGGCTTCGTGCCGGCCACTGCCATGCCGACGTAGCGGCCCAGTGGAGCAAGACCTTCGGCGCTCGCGACTTCAGCTTCCATTACCACACAGGCGCTCGCTCCGTCAGATAATTGGCTGGCGTTTCCGGCTGTGATCACACCACTCGCGCCGGTCGCAGGCTGAAGGGTTTTCAGACCCTCCAGCGTCGTCTCCGGGCGATTTCCTTCATCTTTGCGCAGCGTCACTTCACGCGTGGAAGATGCGCCGGTTGCCTTATCGGTCACCGTCATCATCGCGGTAACGGGAATGATTTCGCTGTCAAAGTGGCCAGCTCGTTGAGCAGCGGCAGTCCGCTCTTGGGAGCGCAGGGCGTATTCGTCCTGCGCGTCCCGGCTAATCCCATATCGCTCCGCTACCACTTCGGCCGTCTGCAACATAGGCATGTATATATCGTCGTGCATCGCAAGCAGTTCAGGATCCGGCGTGATCCTCAGATCCTCCGTCTGCACGAGTGAGATCGACTCGACTCCACCCGCGACTACAATATCCATCCGATCGACTATGACCTGCTTTGCCGCAGTTGCGATCGCCATCAGCCCCGATGCGCACTGCCGGTCTATAGATAGCCCCGAAACCGAGGTCGGCAGGCCCGCTCTCAGAGCTGCCGTGCGCCCGATGGTCGTTTGATGTCCCTGCTGCAGTCCGGCACCGATAATGCAGTCATCGATCCGTACAGGGTCGATACCAGCGCGACCGACCGCAGCGCGGATCGCGTGGGCCGCTAGGCTTGGAGCAGGTGTTGCGTTGAAGGCTCCGCGATAGGCGCGGCCAATCGCCGTGCGGGCGGTGGACACGATGACAGCTTCGCGAGACATCTCAAACTTCCTTCTGTTCGATGGCGGCAAGGCTCCCCTTGCCGATAGTGCGGCGGCAGCAGAAATGCCGAGGCCTCTTTTCGTCCAGCCAAATGGGATGCGTTTCTGATCTTGCGCCACACCTGACGCCAGCCCATTCGACGGCCGAATGCCCACCGATACAATCGGCACGGATGCTGCTTATGCCGGTGGATGATCCAGAGAGCAGGGAGAAAGGCGGATAGCGATATCCAATCGCCAGCCCGCCAGGCTTTAGTAGGCGTCGAGCGGGTGATCTTGGCGGCTCTCTCGCCCATCATCCTCTCAAGCCTTCAGCGTTGCCTCGAGAAAGGCGGTCGCTTGCGCCCAAGAGAGGCGGTCGAGAAACGGATCGTAGCGCACGCCGGGCACCTTCCCCATTCCGGGCACCTCGACATTCTCAATGTCCCTTGCGGTGAATGAGTGATACCCCTCGCCATAGATGGTCACCTGCCAGTCGGCTTTGGCGTCCGTCATTTCTTGCTGAAAACTGGCGACATTCTCAGCAGAGACAAACGGGTCGTGGGCGCCGGTGAGCGCGAGCAGCTTCGCTTTGACCGTGCCCGGCTTCGCCGGGTCCTGGGTCGTTAGCAGACCGTGGAAGCTCACCACCGACCGCAGATCGGCGCCGCTGCGGGCAAGCTCCAGTGCGCACTGGCCGCCGAAGCAATAGCCGATCGCGGCTATCCGGTCGGCGCGCACTTCTGGCCGCGCGCTCAATGCCTCATAAGCAGCGACGATACGAGCACGCAGCAGTCCTTGGGTTTCCTGCAGCGCCATGAAATAGGAGTGATGCTCGCCGAGCACCGGCTTCCCGGGGCCGGCGCCATACATATCAACCGCCAGCCCGACATACCCCAGCGCGGCAAGATCGGAGGCGCGATTCCGAACGAGATCGTCGATGCCAAAGGCTGAGTGCGCGATCAGGACAGCGGGATGCGGTCCCGGACCATCCGGCAAGGCGATCTGGCCGATAAGCTCAAGTCCATCGTGCTGATAAATGAAATCTTCAGTTCCGTTCGCTGTCATATGTCCTCACCTTTTTGAAATAGATCTACATTGTTCGTGGCGAATAAGTGCCTTCGGCAACGTTTTAGAGCATCAATATTAACTCAATGCCGCTGCGCATACTGAACTTAACTGACACACCGGTCTGGCCTCCGCTTGTCCGACCCGCCGAGCGGTTTCAGCACGGAGGCATGCGTTCAGCGCCGTCTACTTCCAATCTTTCCCATGAAGCTCTCCAGCATCCGTACTGTTACGCTATACATATGTGAATATATGACCTAGGGAAAGCCTGATTCGATCGGCTCGCACGTCTGCGTGTGGCAAGGCCCTTCGGATCGATTTATGCACGCGGGCTGATGCGGCGAACATCAGCTTAGACGACGGCAGAGGATTAAAGATGGCGCGCCTGCTCAACATCCTGTTTCTTATTATATTTGGCGCAACTGGAGCGGCGCTGTTGTGGCTCGGGGCTGAGCTGCTGTCCTTGGGAGGATCGCCCTGGTACGTGGTCATGGGAGCAGCGATGGCAGCCGGGTCGGCGCTTGGTTTTCTCCGGCGGCGCCTTGCGATTTGGCTTTATTGGGGCTTCCTGGCGGCGAACTTCGTGTGGGCATTCTGGGAAGTGGGGCTTGACGGCTGGGCGCTGATGCCGCGGCTGGCCATGCCATTGTGTCTGGGGCTCTGGATGCTCACACCCTGGTTTCGGCGCTGGGTCGGACTGGAGACCCCACTGCCAGCGAGCCATATTCTTTGGCCTGGGCTCGCCGCCGCCCTGTTACTTTCGGCCGGCACGCTGTTCTGGATTGATCGCACTCCTTCGGCGCGGACGGATGCACGTGGTCCAGGACCCGCCAATGCCTCCGACGGCGACTGGATCGCCTATGGTAACGACCGCGGGGGATCGCGCTGGTCTCCGCTCGAGCAGATCACGCCCGGAAATGTTGGCGGCCTGAAAGTCGCGTGGACCTATCACACCGGTCCACTGCCGGAGGGAATTCCGTTTCAGCCGCCAACCTTCCAGACAAATCCCCTCAAGGTTGGTGAGCGGGTATATTTCTGCACGGGCTACAACGACGTGGTTGCTCTCGACGCCGAGACAGGCCAGCGGGTGTGGATGCACTCCACCCGGGCCGATGCCGGCGGGATATATGGGATGCACTGCCGAGGCGTGACTTATTACAAGGTGCCGAATGCAACCGGCTTCTGCGCTGAGCGCATCTATACCGCCACCATCGATGCGAGGCTGCTGGCGCTCGACGCGATCACAGGTCGGTCGTGCCCGAAGTTTGGACGAAACGGCGAGGTGAACCTGCTCAACGGCATGGGTCCGGTCGACAAAGGCTATTATCTCGTTACCTCTCCGCCCGCTCTGGTACGCGGCAAACTCGTTTTAGGAGGACAGGTGGCCGATGGACAGCGGGTCGGCGAGCCGGCGGGCGTCATTCGCGCCTATGACGCCGTGACCGGTGCATTCTCCTGGGCGTTTGATCCTGGCCGCCCCAACAATCATGAAGAACCGCCCGCGGGTTCAAGCTACACGCGCGCGACTCCAAATAGTTGGGCGCCAATGAGTTCCGACGAGGCGCTCGGTCTCGTTTACATTCCCACAGGCAATACCACCCCGGATTATTTCGGCGGCAATCGCACCGCTCTGGATGACCGGTTCTCGAGTTCAGTGGTGGCTGTGGACGCGGAAACAGGATCTGTGCGCTGGACTTTCCAGACGACGCATCATGATTTGTGGGACTATGACGTGCCCGCCCAGCCGACACTGACTGACCTGCCCGATGGGAGGCCTGTGTTGATTCAGCCCACCAAGCGCGGTGAGATATTTGTCCTCGATCGGCGTAACGGCCGCCCCGTCAAGCCGGTGGTTGAGCGCGCGGTCCCGCAAGGCGGCGTACCTGGCGAGCGATTGGCATCGACACAGCCTTATTCGCCTAGCCTACCATCCTTTGGCGGCACACGCCCCTCCGAGAAAGGCATGTGGGGCATCACGCCGATCGACCAGGCGATGTGCCGGATCAAGTTCCGTCAGGCACGGTTCGACGGCGATATGACGCCGTTGGGCACCGAACGTCCAACGATCACATGGCCCGGCTATTTCGGCGGGGTCGAATGGGGCGGGGTATCAATTGACAAAAAGCGCGGGCTGATGCTGGTCAACAACAACTCGATCGCGACGTACAATCGGCTTCTCCCGCGGGCGCAGGCAGATCGCATGGGTCTGCGGCCAAAAGCTTCGGGCGAGAACCTCAGCGTGGGCGGCGCCGTGGCGCAGCAGGGCGTGCCGTATGCCGCCCTCGTAACTCCGTTCATGTCACCGCTCTTCATGCCCTGCCAGCAACCGCCATATGGCCGGATCAGTGCGGTCGATCTTCGCACCGGAAAAATGCTCTGGAGCAATGTCTTCGGCACATCGCGGGACATCGGCCCCATGGGAATGCCGTCCTTCCTGCCGATCCCGATGGGCGTACCGAATACCGGGGGCTCCGTCGTGACCGCCAGCGGCTTGATGTTCATCGGAGCGACGCAGGAGCATATGCTGCGTGCCTATGACGTCGGGACCGGCCGCGTGCTCTGGAAGGCGCGGCTTCCCGCGGGCGGCAATGCCTCGCCGACAGTCTACTGGTCGTCGAAGAGCGGGCGCCAGTTTGTTCTTATCCCGGCTGGTGGCCATGGCGCTATTCTGTCGGGCTATAGCGATCAGGTCATCGCCTACGCGCTCCCAAAATAGTCGCCACGACGAGCATTCATCGCGCCCGTCAGGAGAGAATGGATAAAACAGGAGTGGATCGTGTCGCAGATAAGACTGGGCTATGTGGACACGCGGGTGGGCCAACTGCATGTGATCCGACGTGGCGAAGGTCCGCCGATTGTTATGCTCGCTGGCGCGGGCCAGTCGCACAACGCTATGCGGCTCTTGATGGCCGCGCTTTCCTCGACCTTCGAAGTGTGCGCCATCAACCGGCCCGGCGGCGGCTATTCCGCGTCGTTTCCCGAGGGCCTGGACTTTCCGGGCTGGGCCGACGCGATTACCGATGCAATCGAAAGCCTCTCCCTCTCGAGGCCGGCGCTTTATGGCATCAATACCGGCAATAAGATCGGCGCCAGCATCGCCGCGCGCTATCCGGAACTGATATCGTCGCTGATCGTCTGCGGGCAGTCGCACACCATCATCCCCGACATGACCCGCCGCACCGAGCTCATGCGCCGGATCGCCGGACGGCGCGTTCTGCCCGACGATGGAGACGCGGCCTCGCAACTGCGCGGGCGGCTCGGCCTGTGGCGCGAGCTCGAGATGTTCTGGTGGGGCGGCGATAATGGACTAGACAAGCTGCCGGACGAAGAACTGATCTCCCGCCGGCTTATGATCGCCGATGTGCTACTGGGAAACGACAGCATAAGACAGCTGTACGAGGCCAACTTCGCCTATGATCTGGAAGCCGATCTCCGGCGCATTGCATGTCCCACGCTCATTGTGGAGATCGCCACGCCGCAAGAAGACCAGATGGTCGGTCGCCAGGGCGATGCGCTGCGGCAGATCCTTCAGGACGCCACACTGGCAACATTTGAAGAAGCAGGGGGACTCGGGCTCACGTTGGAAAATCGCGCAGGAGAGCTCGCGGCGGTCATATCCAATTTTTTGCAGCGGTAATTCCCGTCCCTAGTTCGGCATACCGATCAATTGATCAAGGAGAGTTTCGAACATGCAGCGCTTGCAAGACAAGGTCGCGGTGGTCACAGGGGCAGGTGGTGGCATTGGACGGGTCATTTCGAGCCGCCTGTCGCTCGAAGGCGCCGCGGTCGTCATCGCCGATATCGACCTCGGCCTCGCCAAAGCGGCGGCAGCCGAGGTCGAACAAGCGGGCGGACGGGCGATGGTCACTCATGTGGACATCACGGACGAAACAAGCGTCGTCGCAATGTTTGCCGATGTCCGGTCGCGGTTCGGGGGCACGGACGTGCTCGTCAACAACGCGATGGGCCGCAGCCGCGGCGACGTCGATATCCTCACGATGACGCCCGACACCTGGATGGAGACGATGGCCGTGGCGTCGCTCGGGCCGATGCTCTGCGCTAAGCACGCGATCGGCTCCATGATTGAACGGGGCGGCGGCGCCATCGTCAACATGTCGTCAGGCGCTACACTCACCGGCCAACTCGCCCGTCCCGCATATGCCGCCGCGAAGGCCGCCATCAACATGCTCACCAAATCGATCGCCACAATCCACGGGCGGGACAATATTCGCTGCAATGCGATCGTTCCGGGAATGATCGTGCACGATCGCCTCGCACTGTTCGTGCCTGCGGAGGTGCGGGCATCCTATGACGAAAATCTACTGCTTCCATATGGCGGCGAACCGGAGGACATCGCGGCAACCGTGGCCTTCCTCGCCTCGAACGACGCAAAGTTCATCACGGCGCAACTGATCGGCGTCCACGGCGGTCTCTATGATCACCATCCGAATTATGCCTCGATCCGGGCAAGCGGCAAAAAGGCGCGCCCGGGTGCCCTACTCGACCAAAGCACCGGGGCACCGCCCGGAGGTGAGCCGCAGGTTTAGGGTGCACGAGGTCACGAACCATCCAGTGCTATCCAGCCCTTCCCGCGTCAGCTACTCTCTTGCTAGCGCCTGTCGAAGTTGCTTGACACGTGCGGGCAGGTAGCCGGCAAGGATATTTTCCGCTTCTGCCGGCAGCGGCGGGGTCCGGTCCAGTTGCCAGACGAGCGCCACGCCGTCTCCCGCAGGGAGCAGCACGATCGTCGCTATCATGCCCACGATATCCGGCCCGGGAAGGTTGCAGTCGACCACGCTGTAGCGGAGCGTGAAGCTTTCTGGATCGTGGATCTCGAGCCGCTCTTCGACCATACCGGCCGGCGAGCGAACCGTGCGAACCGAGCCGATCCCCTCACCACTCATTTCGATAGGCGCAATCGAAGGGTTCCAGCGCTCGAGGCCAGAGAAATCGCCAATGAAGCTCCAGACCCGGTCCATCGGCGCATCTATCTCCGCATCGAATCTCACTGCCACAATAGAGGCCTCCGCTGTCATTTTATGTCGCTGCCGCGAAACCCGTTCAGGCGATCACCCCAGTGCCACGGTCGCCGCTCGAGATCGCGGTTCTACGGGTCAGATGGATCATCGAGAGCGC
>Ga0136846_1222287_pt1 | contig 14761 bp, 13 predicted proteins | sample HopSoiMetagenom2_FD_96841 | JGI IMG/M metagenome (GOLD analysis project Ga0136846, IMG submission 96841) | Grasslands soil microbial communities from Hopland, California, USA - 2 Assembly 2016 (version 4) | ecosystem: Environmental > Terrestrial > Soil > Grasslands | place: USA: Hopland...
GATGAGCCAAAGTTGCTACCGAAGATGCGAACATACACGCCATTGCCGTTGTCTCCGCCGGTGCCCGCACCAACATTCAGATCAGTGAAGTTGATATGCGGAGCGCCGGACGTCGTGCTGCCCGAAGACGGATCGGTTGTGGGCGATGTAGGAGATGTAGGAGTGGTTGGGGTTGTAGAAGCTGCAGTTACCGTGATGGCGGTTGATGCCGTCTGGCTGGTTGAGCTGTTACTTGCCACCAGGCTGTAACTGGTGGACTGTGTTGGAGTGACGACTGCACTTCCTGAAGCAGCAACTGCGCTGCCGTTAATCGTCACTGAGGTTGCGCCGGAAGTACTCCACGAGATGGTTGATTGGTTCCCCGCCGTAATTGAAGTTGGCGAAGCGTTGATGGAAGCGGCTAACGTAGTCGTAGTAGACCCTGATTTATGTCTGTGCCTGTAGTACTGACCGTGTGCGGATGAGCCTGCGGCGAGTATGGACACACTGCTCCCTACGATGAGGAGACGAATTATTGACTGATTCAAATCAAAAAACTCCCTTGGGGATCGAAGCTGCCGGGCTTCATGCAAGTTGGTGGCCAACTATGCGGGAATTCGATGACTTTGAAAACAGGTTGTTATGGGTAAAAAATGGAGATTTACCGATGTCGGAGAGGTAAATATTCTCCCCATCAAGGGACAAAACTTCCCTATCAGCTCAGAGAGCCGCATGGAGGGCGGGTTTCCGCATCAACCAACTCGCGGTTTTCCACAGTTCAACTTTTGACTCTGCTCTTCTTGTGAAATCACTACTTTGAAGCAATGTCACATCAGCTTCGTCGATTCCGGTTCCAATATCTCTCGCCTGAGATATCTTTTACGCAAAATCGGAGTAACTTCCTCAGAGTTCTCATATAGAATGCCGCTCGCAAGTTATCTCATGCTAGGCATGAGATGCTCGTTTACCGAGGCTTGAGGCAATACAACATATATTCAAGAGAAGAGACCCAATCGATGCCAGAGATCTGTAAGTGCGCTCCGAATGCCGTGCCGCTGCGAGACTCTGGATGAACTCAAGTCTGATGTCGTGATATGAGCCGCCAGTCGATATCCGTAACCGTTCACGGTCTGGATGTATTCCTGTCCATCAGCCATCTTGCCGAGTGACAGCCTTAGCAGATACACAGTTTGAGTGAGGGTATGGCATTCCACGTTGGTGTTCGGCCATACCTCCCGCAATAGCGTATCTTTTCGGACTGGCTTACCCTGTGCTTGTACCAGGGCGCAAAGCAGATCGAGTTGTTTCGCAGGGATTGGGATTTTTTGTATTCCCCGGCTCAAGCTGTTAGGACCCGTTTCGAACGTAAACCCATCGAAGAAATAGACACAGCCCACTATGCACTCCATCCATTGCTTTAGAGCATTTTCCTGTTGCCGGTTATCCCATGGAGAGCGAGCAGCGGCGTTTTCATTGAGGAAAACGCCATAGATGCAACACACCCTAAACGACACCTACAGGAAAAATGCTCTACTTGTTTTTGTTCTGTTGTTCCTTGATCCAAAGCTGATTTGTACGTCTCAATCACGTTGTCGACTCAGGAGAAATTCTTCTATCGCAACGCTCATTTTTTGGAAGGGGAGCAACACAATATTCACGCAACACAATTTCAGGGATCTCGATCTTCCCATCGACTCAATGCACCAGGAAAGCAGTGCATCATCGCTAAAGCGTTACCCTGGCCCTGGGTATCCCGGAGGAGCCATCCGGTGCGTCTTCATTGCTGAAAACTCCGCATAAAATGCGGAAGCCCTACACTACACCCACAGGGAAAACTCACTAAGCGCCCGGCGGCTGCTCGAACCGTAGTGAGCTCCGCAGCGGGATAGCTCCTGGATCGCGATGGTGCAAGCGCTGTACTGGCCGCCGCGTTGCCTCCCACTGCCGCAACCAGTATGGCAGCTCGGCATCACGAGATCGCAGTACCGATAGCACTCGTTCGGCTTGACCAAGATCATGCCAATCCAGCCCAGTGAGCTCTGAAACCAGGAGCCGGCTTGCATTTGGAGAGAGAATCTGACGAGAGAAATCGATGGTGGGAATGTTGTCATACACGAACGTTGCAATGCGAAGCTCCCGTCGGTCATTCGCTACCGCATGGACGCGCTTAAGAACCGCCAGATCTGGAAGCGCTTCGAAGCATATGCTCAACAAAGTCTGGACAGAGCCGACCATGACGAATGTATTCCATAGCCCTCCATTCATTAGAAGCCGTTCCGCGACGGGCAGGCTGGGCTTTTCTTCAAAACTCCGCACTTGAAACAGGTTCTCGCCGACGGCGGGACCTGGCACAATCCAGCCAAACTCAACCTCAGGTCCTGAGGGGTGCGCTCCAAGCAGCACGACGCAATCGCGATGCTGAGCCGCCGTCTCGAATGCAGATTCAATCGCGGCAGTGAATGATAGTTCGTTGGAGTAGTAGTGATCGCAAGGCAAGACCGCCACCAGGGCATTCGGCTGCTCCTCTGCGATGTGGAAGAGGCTGAGAAGAATTGCAGGCGCCGTACCACGATTGAATGGCTGCACCAGCTTGTACGACGAAGTGCCGGCGAGGTCTTCCTGAAAGTACAGGCGGTGCCCTTCGGTCACCGCGTAGATTGTCTGATTTTCGGGGATGCTTCTTGCCGCGCGGCTGCGAGTCTGGCGAAGCAGGGTCTCCTGACTCAGAAGCCCACAGAACTGCTTTGGCCGATCGTCGCCATAGATGACACGCGTCAAGCACTGCAGGCGTGTGCCGTCTCCGCCGGCCAGAACGACTCCCCAGCGGTTTTGGGCCGAGGTCGGCAAGTTGCGATCCTTACTTTCTATGAGGTGCAATCCATGATTCGTCACTCTTTCTCTCTCTCCATACTTTTGGATTTTCCCGTTTTGTCCAGAAAGACACAGAGGGTTTCTGTGATGGAGGAGAGGAGCACAAACCAGACCGACGAGAGTGAACCAATAATGGCATCAAATCGAATCGACAGGCATCTCGTACAACTACTAGTTTTTTAATTGGGATTTTGTTTCCCCGAAGACAAACCATCGGTCGGAGCAATAATGCCCTCCTGCACGGCAAACCGTGTCAGGTCGGCGACACTCCGCGCCCCAAGGCGAGACATCAGGCGCGCACGATGGAATTCAACCGTTCTTACAGAGATATAGAGGGCGTCTGCAATTTCTTTATTTTGTTTGCCTTCTACTATGAGCTGAAGGATCTGGCGTTGCCTGCCCGTAAGTTCCAAAACCGTTTGTGACGCTTGATCCGGCCGTTCCGTCACCTCCGTAACAATGCTCTGATCCAAAGCCGGAGAAAAGTACCGACCTCCACTTCGCGCAATCTGGATCGCATTAAGAAGCTCCTCTGAAGCGCCGGATTTTAAGACATACGCCACTCCACCCGCTTCGATTGCCTTGCGCACATAGATCGGATTGGAGTGCATGCTGATAAAAACCAGCTTTGTCTTTGGAAGAGCCTTTCGTATCTCTCGCGCGGCATCAATGCCATTCAACACTGGCATGGTTACATCTAGAATCATCATCTCTGGCCGAAGCCGCAGAGCTTCCCGGACGAGGCTCTGCCCATCGACTGCGGAACCTATTACATGGTGCTGATTCTCCAGCAGTCGTCGAATGCCATCAAGAACCAGCGAATGATCATCAGCAAGAAGAATTCTGGCTTTCATGGCGCCACTCTCCATGCAACGGTACAGCGGCCGTGACAGAGGTTCCATGCCCCGGCGTGGAAGTAATATCGAGTGTTCCGTTAACCAGGCGAATGCGCTCGGTCATGCCCAGAATCCCCAGGCCGGTCCTGCTTCGCGGGGACTCCATCGAGAAGCCAACGCCGTTGTCTTGCACTTTGAGCTCAAACATGTCGCCGGCGCTCCGCAACGTAACGCGGATCTTCTTCGCATGTCCATGTATGAGCGCATTGCGGAGACTCTCCTGAGCGATGCGATAGAGACACGCTGCTTCCGTGTCGCTCAGGCAGGAGTCTTCCACCAGGCCGTCGAAAACTACCGTAATTCCGTGTCCTCTCTCGAATTCACCGCAAAACTCCTCGAGCGCAATGCTGAGGCCGAAATCGGTAATGACAGAGGGATGAAGTCCGTGTGAGATCCGGCGCACTTCGGAGGAGACACGTGCCGCCTGCTGCTGCAGCGCTTCGATCCGCTTGCGCTGTAACGCTTCCTCAGGAAACTCAGTTCCCAGGCGTCCTAGTTCGATGGAAAGAAATGCCAGTTGCTGGGTAATGTCGTCATGGAGCTCTCGGGCCAGGTTTCGACGCTCTTCTTCCTGCGCAGAGAGGAGACGTGCCGTCAGTGCTCGCAGTCGTTGCTCGCTCTCGCGCAACGCAGCTTCCGCAGCCTTACGCGCGGTGATATCGGAGACGAAGCTTACCGCGAGCAATCCTCGTTTGGTGTGGACACCGCTGAGACTCAATTCGATTGGAAACTCCGTGCCATCTTTGCGTAATCCCAGAAGGTCCATGTCTGATCCCATAACACGGCTCTTGGGATACATAGTGAAGTCCTGCCGGCGTGATTCATGCAGATGGCGGAGCCTCGGGGGGACCAGGGTTTCAAGTGGCCTGCCGATCAGTTCGCCCTGCTCGTAGCCAAACATCTTGCCGGCCTGCCGATTGGCAAGCACGATCGCGCCGTCATTATCGATGGCAATGATGGCCTGCGCCGCCGTATCCAACAGTGTTCGGACGGTCTCTTCGCTCTCGCGCAAGGACTCTTCGAGTTCTTTGCGCGCGGTGATGTCTTCTGTAAAGATCAGGATTCCGGCGGGTTTATGATCCTGACCTCCCCAGGGTCGAATCTCCCATCGCAACCAGTTGACCCGTCCATCTTGACGGACCCATCGCTCCTCCTCAGAACGCATGGTCTCGCCGGCTAGACAACGGCGATGGATCTCTTTCCAGCGATCGGGAATTTCGGGGAATAAGTCGTAATGTAAGCTTCCCTCGAATTGTGACCGGTCCATCCCGTACTCCAACGCCCATCGATCGCTGACCTGCACATACCGCATATCTCGATCTAGCATTGCAACCGCCGCGGGAACGTAACGTACGAAAGTATTGAGCAGATCCTCACGAGTCCTCAGAAGAGCGGTCCGTTCTCGCACCCGATCATCAAGTCCAGCATTAAGCCGGAAGAGCCGCGCCTCGGCTACTGCCGATTGCAGGCTATGCCGCCTGACGCTGAAGTACAACGAAGTGACGATCAATACAATGACGGCATACCCAATCACCAGAATGCCGAGAAAGTTGGAGCGCGCCTTTGTGAGCGCGCTTTCCCGAGAACCCAGCAAGCGCTGTTCCTCGCGCTCCATCTCCCGGATCACGCCTTTGCTCGTCGCCAGCGGTTCACGCTGCTGATCGATCTGCGATTTTATGGATGAGGGATCGCTTCTCCGCTTCAGGTACTCGTCAATCGAGGATTGGTAGGTCGAGATCCGGGCTTCAAGTTCCTCCCGAAGCTTCAAAACGTTCTTCTGTTGCGAGGGATTATCGGCAGTGAGATCAGCAATGGTAGAGATCTCTTTCCGTAGTTCATCCAAATCCACGTTGTAGTCTTCGAGGAATCTGTCTTCGCCTGTGAGCAGGTATCCACGCCCGCTTGTTTCCGCCGTATCGATTGCGGAAGCCAGTCTCTCAAGCGAGGCCTCTACCTGGAGCGTGTGTTCGACCAACTGGGCCCGGCGATCCGCAAACCGGGCAACGAGCCACATCACGATCCCGATGGCAATCGGAATCGCCAACAAGAGCGCTAAACGACTAAACGCCTGAACGTGAACTGCTCGTCGATTCTGGGCCGGCATACGGTCTCGATTGCAGACACGTAGACCTTCTCCAGATCTTACCGGGCCCGCGAGGATGACAATTCTGCGCGGAAGACAGGACTGTGGTCAACCTGCAACTAACCTGTCCTTTTCGTGTCTGGATTCGCGAGGACAGCAGCTCCTGACGAAGTTACTTTAGGCGGGTACTTTAGGAATGCTCAAAGCAATCGCTCTCACGTTTGCGTTATGCACGGGCGTGTTGGTTCTGACACAGAGCTCGCCCAGACTCGCCAGTAGCTGAGCCTCCTCGGCGAGGTAAACTCATGCCACCCCGCTTCGCGCCCCTGGATAAACGGAACGTACGCCACCGCAATCGTCACTAACAAGCTTCAGAAGCGACTACCCTGCCTGTGCAATTACCAAAGCCAATTCTTGGCAGCCCTGATCTCTGCGCGTAGGCAAGGAAGGTGATCTCATCGCCATCTTCAAGGAAGGTTCGAGTTTCTCCCGAAGGCAGGCATAGGGGTTCCGGGAGATGCCTCTTTTCCAGCAGGCACCCTTCGGAACCCTCAGCCGCCCCGGAGATGGTTCCCGTAGCAAGCAGGTCACCCGGACGTAGATTGCAGCCGTTGCAGGAGTGATGCGTAACGAGTTGACCGATGGTCCAGTAAAGATCGCGCAGGTTACCGCGGCTGAGCATCATAGCCGCCATCTGTTGCTGCCGCATCGCTTCGGATTGGAGATAGACCTCCAGAGTCAGATCGATGCCGTCTCTGGCCCGAGACGATGAGGCGAGGTAGGGTAGCGGAGCCGGATCCTCTGCCAGACGCTCGGATGCAGGAACGCGATACGGGGAGAAGGCTTCAAGAGGCACGATCCATGGAGAGATCGTCGTCGCAAAGTTCTTGGCGAGAAATGGGCCCAGGGGCTGATACTCCCAGGACTGGATATCGCGCGCCGACCAATCGTTGACCAGGCATAGACCGAAGATGTGCTCTTCGGCTTTATCGATCGGGATCCTGTGCCCAAGTGGATTCCCTGTACCCACCAGGATGCCGACTTCCAGTTCATAATCCAGGGATTTCGACGGGCCAAAGACCGGCGCTTCGGCCGCAGGAGCCTTTATTTGTCCACACGGGCGGCGAACATCCGCACCGCTGATCACGATGGAAGATACGCGGCCGTGATAACCGATCGGGACATACTTGTAGTTCGGCAGTAATGGATTATCCGGACGGAAGAGACGTCCCACACGGGTGGCATGATGAATCGATGCATAGAAGTCCGTGTAGTCTCCGATATCCGCCGGCGGTCGCATGACCGCATCCTTCATCGGAATGAGCAACGGCTCGATATCTCTTTTCTTCTCGTGGCCCTCATCGAGCAATGCCATGAGTTGTCGCCTCAAAGCAGACCAGGCCTCCGGACCGAGAGACATCAATGGATTCAAGGTCCGAGCCTTGCAAGCACCGGTTACTTCCTTCGAAAGGATGGAAAGGAAACCTTGCTCAGCACAGGCATAAAGATCTAGGATCTGGTCTCCAATGGCAACGCCGATATGAGCCGTCTCCCGATAAAGAAACACGCCGTAGGGCAAATTCTGGATTGGGAAATCCGACTCAGAGTCATTGGCCGAAGCTACCCAGCTTCTGCTTGCTATAGCCATCCCATTCTCTCCAGGTCCTGAATTGGCTCCACAAAGGAGCAAGAACCAAAGCTCATTGCAAACTCTCTGCGAACAGTGCGGAGTTGCTCTGTACTCCACTGAAACGACCGCCATCCAATCGTATCCGCTGTCATGCGGAAGGCTCCTGCATCCCGGTCATTCAGTAGCTGCTTCGCTTCATCTTCCGTTCCGCCGAAATAGACAAGCGCAGCCGCCAGAAACAGGTTGAGAAAGCCATGCATGATTCCTGTTTCGCTATCCGGTTCATAGGTGAATGGGTGACATCCACGGATTGGATGATGCAATCCCGCTGTCGCCTTGAATGCCAAGCCCCGGCCGGCAATTGCAATCAACATTGCAGCAATTGACTCCGATGAGGGAAATGCCGTAGCGGTTACACCACCCGTCCGTATTTTGACGCGTGCACCCGCCAGCCGTATGGAATCCAGCACCTCTGCTTCTAAAGGCGTAATGGGAACCTCGAAATAGATGATCGTCTCCGGCAGTGTCCGGGCAGCCTTGTGGGCTATCTCATCCAGCTTTTCGGGTTTGATCTCAACAGACTCGATGCGAAACCCATCCTCGCGGAGCTGTGCGATGTTGCTCACCTCCGCTGCGGAAGATGCGATGATGCTCAAAGGCATATCGGCAATGGCATCACCCGCAATCTCGCAAAGTTCGGTGAGGCGCTTCCAATCGACAATAAAACGACCTAGTAGTTCCGAACGCCGATTGCGCCTGTACGCGAGATAGTTTCTGACGGCCGCCTTCATGTCCAGACGGGCAGGCGGATACAAGCCTGCGTAATCGATCAGGCCAGAGAGGAGGCTATCGATCGCGTTCATCGGGTCGTGAATTTCAGCTTCTCACCGGAGGGCTTCGGCCTTCCATTCGGCGAGACTTCAGCCTGAAAATGCTTTCTGAGCCCCTGCCAGCATTCGAAATATTCATGCTGCAGGATGCGAGTGTGCATCGCGAACTCAGTAGGCCGCACGACCAGTTGCGTCTCGAACATAAAGGCCAGAGTGTTGTCGAGATACTGTGGCTTCAGTTCAGCAGAACTGGCCCGTTCGAAGGTTTCGGCATCAGGTCCATGACCGGCCATGCAGTTGTGTAAGCTGGCTCCTCCCGGAAGAAAGCCCTCCGCCTTCGCGTCATAGGCCCCCACGATCAACACCATAAATTCATTCATAAAGTTTCGATGGAACCAGGGAGGCCGGAAGCTGTGTTCGGACACAAGCCAGCGCGGGGGGAAGATCGCGAAGTCACAGTTTGCGGTGCCAGGTATCGCTGACGGAGAACTCAAGACGGTATAGATCGAAGGATCGGGATGGTCAAACGAAACCGTGTTGATGCAATTGAAGCGCGCAAGATCATATTTGTACGGCGCATAGTTACCGTGCCAAGCAACGACATCCAGGGGCGAGTGGTCAATCTGTGCCGACCAAAGCCGGCCGAGGAATTTCGCTGTGATGTGAAATTCTCCTTCGAGATCCTCAAAGGCCGCTGTAGGCGCCTGGAAATCTCGCGGATTTGCTAGTCCATTCGCTCCGATGGGACCCAGGTCGGGCAGACGAAAGGTCTGGCCGTAGTTTTCACAGAGATACCCTCGTGCCTGCCCGTCAATCAATTCAACACGGAATTTGATTCCGCGAGGGATCACGCAGATCTCGCCAGGCGCCGTCTCTAAAACTCCCAACTCGGTGTGGAGATGAAGTGTGCCTAACTGGGGAACAACAAGGAACTCTCCATCGGCACTGTAGAAGAACCGATCGTTCATCGATCGATTAGCCGCATAAAGATGAATGGCGACACCGGTCTGCATGGCAGGATCACCATTTCCGCCGAGCGTAACAATGCCGTCGACAAAATCTGTGGGCTCCTCGGGAATTGGCAACGGGTCCCACCGCAGCTGATTGGGTGGGGTCGGGATCTCGGTAAACGGGCCACTCCGGATGAGGCGTGAGGGAATCTCTTCATAGGGCCGGTGAGTCACGGATGGACGTATGCGATAGGTCCAGGTACGGCGATTCTGAGATCGCGGCGCGGTAAAAGGCGTTCCGCTGAGTTGCTCGGTATAAAGACCTAACGGATGTTTCTGCGGAGCATTCTGGCCAATGGGCAAGGCTCCGGGAACGGCCTCCGACACAAATTCATTGCCGAAGCCAGACTGATACAGGACGCCGACCGTCATGGATAATCCTCTCTACAGGCGACCGCTCGCAGCGAGCCGCTCTGCTTCATGCATAACTTCGTAGAGCTGATCGAAACTGTTTACGACAAAGAGCAGCTTGTGAAGCTCGTCGATCTTGACCGGCGTATTCACCACTTCAGCCAGGGAGAATTCCTTGATGGCACAGTGGCCGCCCATGACATTCAGGCATTCTCCATGCGAGCTGATGAGGCCGCTGCCATACACTTTGATCTCCCCTTGCTGGCGAATCAGCCCGAATTCAACGGTGTACCAGAACAGGCGAGAAAGTCTTTCACGAATTGACTCCTCCGGAGTAGCGACACAGACACGGCCATAGTGCTCCAGGAAGTCTGCAAAAACCGGATGCGCATGCATCGGCACATGACCGACGACATCGTGAAAGATATCAGGCTCCGGCGTATATTCCATGGATTCGCGGCTGCGCAGCCAAACCGTCGTCGGGAATTTGCGGGCGGCCAGCATCTCAAAGAATGCCTGCGAAGGTAGAAAACCACTCACCGCAGTGGAGTTCCATCCGGTTCTGGGCTCCAGTCGTGCGCTCACCTCTGCAAGATTGGGTAACCGATCGCGCTTCAAGCCGACGGTCTGAAAGCCATCCAGATACTCCTGTGCTGCATGCTTCTCAAGTTCGGGAAAGACACGTCCGACAAGGTCGGCCCAGATACCGTGCTGCTCCTCGGTGTAGGACGAGTAGTCCTGTTGGATGAGGTAAGGTGCCGCCGCAGAAAGTGTTGCAGTTGCCATGGTCGTTCTCCTCTTACAGATTGCCGCGAGCCTGCTGCTCCCTTTCGATAGCTTCAAAGAGCGCTTTGAAATTGCCTTTGCCGAAGCTACGGCTTCCTTTGCGCTGAATGATCTCAAAGAACAGAGTAGGGCGATCTTCTACAGGGCGGGTAAAGATTTGCAGCATATAACCTTCATCGTCGCGATCCACCAGGATGCCGAGCCGTTCGAGTTCATCCAGCGGTTCATCGATCCGACCGACGCGCTGCTGTAGCTCGGAATAATACGTATGTGGAACCCGCAAAAACTCCACGCCCTGCTCATGGAGTTTGTTGACCGTATGCAGGATGTCCTTGGTTGCCAAAGCAATGTGCTGCACACCCGGGCCGCCATAGAAGTCCAGATACTCTTCGATCTGGGATTTTCGTTTACCCTCGGCCGGCTCATTGATGGGAAACTTCACATACCCGTTGCCGTTGGACATCACCTTGGACATGAGCGCGGAGTATTCGGTCGAAATATCCTTGTCATCGAAGCTTTGATAGAGACTGAATCCCATCACCTTGGCGTAAAAATCAACCCAGGTATTCATCTCATGCCAGCCGACGTTGCCCACAACGTGATCAATGTGCAACAAGCCCACAGGACGAGCGACCGGGTCTTCCTCTACCGCACGAAAACCGGGAAGAAACGGACCCTGATAGTCTCCACGCTGAACAAAGGTATGGACAGTATCTCCATAGGCGCGAATGCTTGCGAGTACGGCCTGACCGTGATCATCCGATACGACATAGGGCTCGGCAACGCTGATGGCCCCGCGGTTGACTGTCTCATGCCACGACTGGCGAGCATCGTCCACCCATAAAGCCACACAACGAACACCATCACCGTGGCGCTGCACATGTTCCGCCATCGCATGACTTGGGCGGAGGACCGTCGTCAGCACAAAGCGAATCTTGCCCTGTTGGACAACATACGACGCTCTATCTCGTTGCCCGGTCTCAGGTCCTGCATAAGCCACCAGAGACATGCCAAAAGCTGTCCGGTAAAAATACGAGGCCTGCCGAGCATTGCCCACGTAGAACTCCAGGTGATCGATTCCCTTGAGTGGAAGAAAATCAACGTTCGTTGTTGTGGTCGCCTGGGCCGGTTGGGAAAGAATGCTCTTCGTAGCTGACATAGAGCTCCGTCTCTGCCGAAAGGCGCCCTCGCCTCCCGGCAACGGAACAGCATAGGCCTCCGCTTGTGCTTTGGGAATACCGATTCGAGAGAAACCGCCAGAATTTAATATGGAAGGAGCGTTTAATGCTGTCTTTTCAAGCAGTTACGATAAACGCCAAATTCCAGTACTGCGCCCCACCCATCGCGTATCGGGATCCCTAGCGAACTTCGTTCGTTGGGGTGAGTAGCGATGAATGGGGCACCCAGAGTATGAGCTGTCCGAATTTGGTGCCTAGTCTTGCCAGCGAGGCTTCCGCTTACTCAGGAATGCCGTTACACCCTCCTGAAAGTCAGGATGCTGTCTTGCCTGAAGACTGGCAGCCACGGCTCGTTCAGTTCTTGCGTCCAGCTCCGAAGCAGTCTGAGCGATCAACAACTCTTTTGTCTTCCGCATTGCGGATGGGCTGTTCTGGAGAAGTTCGTGCGCGAAGAGGTGTACCCGCTTCAACAACATCTCGCCCTCGATAATCTCGTTCACCAGCCCCAGCGCATGCGCCTGCTGTGCGTCGAAAAGCTGCCCGGTCAGCAAAAGATTTCTTGCCTGTTTCTCGCCGAGTTGCAGACGGAGAAAGACGGAGACCAGCGCCGGAATGAAACCGATCTTCACTTCCGTGTATCCGAACTTTGCTCCTGGAACAGCAAAGGTGAAGTCGCAGAGAGTAGCCAACCCTGTCCCGCCGGCGATGGCGTGGCCATTGACCGCCGCAATGGTTGGTATGGGAAGGGTATACAGCGTACGAAAGAGCTCTGCGGTGCGCTGCACATCCGCGTTCTGCTCCTCGACTGTTTGCTCGAACATTGACTCCAGCACAGCCAGATCCAGCCCGGAACAGAAAGCCGTACCGGCACCGGTCAAGATAACGACCTTCACGGCACCTGTCTTCGCAGCTTCAAATGCTGCGATCAGCTCCTCCTGCATCTCAGGAGTCAATGCATTGCGCCGCTCCGGACGGTTCAGCGTGATCGTCAGAATACCTTCTTCCAGATCTGTCAGCAGCGTATTCACGGAGCCGTCCTCTGTGTTTCCACTTGTCCATACCGCCTGGCAAACTCTCGATTCAATGCGATCAATGTCTCCAGCGGAGAAATCTCCGGCGGGGGAACTCCCATGCCGGCAAGCTCAGCCATCACCGCCTCGGTTGGCATATTTCCGACCAGGTCATCCTGGGCAAACGGACATCCGCCAAGCCCGGCAATGGCCGTATCGAAGCGGCGGCAGCCTGCGAGATAGGCCGCGCGAATCTTTGCTGCCGCATCTCCTGGCTTCGAATGCAGGTGGAGCCCGACTTCAATCTCGCTGTCCACCGACTCACGTGCTGCCGAAAAGACTTCGCCGATCTGTTCCGCGGTAGCCAGGCCGACCGTATCGGCGATGGAGATCTGCCTTACTCCGCTCTCAACGAGCAGCTCACAAGCGGCGGTAACTTCGTTGATGCTCCACGGGTCGCCATATGGATTGCCGAAACCCATCGATACATAGGCCGCTACATTCAAGCCCGCTTTATAGGCCATCTCACCTACGGCCTCGAGTTCATCCAACGCCTGCTCCGCCGTCTGATTCTGGTTTCTACGTAAAAATTCCGGCGAGATGGAGTAAGGGAAGCCGAGTGTCGTCACCACTTCTGTCTTAACTGCTCGCTCCGCTCCTTTCGCATTGACCACGATCCCGATGATCTCAACATCTCCGGTCGGGTCAACGAAGGCAAGCACCTTCTCCGAGTCAGCCATCTGCGGAACGGCTTTCGGAGAGACAAAACTGGCTGCATCGATATGCCGAAATCCGGCAGCGATCAGCATGCGAAGATAATCTGCTTTGACCTCGGCAGGAATAATCCTGGAGAGCCCTTGCCAGGCGTCGCGTGGACACTCAATCAACTTGACCGTATTCATCATCTCTTTTGCAAACGCTACGTTTGAATCGCGCCTGGATTGAACTTCTCAACGTCAGGGTTGAGGCTGACGGCTTCAAGCGCGCTGATCAATACTGTACGCGTCTCCGCGGGATCAATGATCGCATCAATCCATAAGCGAGCGGCGCCATAGCGCGGATCGGCTTGCGCATCGTAAGTGCTCTTGATCTCATCGAAGATCTGCTTTCGCTCCTCATCTGAGATCGCATGGCCTTTGCGCTCGAGTTGCTTGACGCGCACTTCTACAAGAGTATTCGCAGCAGACGCCCCACTCATCACCGCATAACGCGCCGTTGGCCAGGCAAAGATGAAACGTGGATCATAGGCTTTGCCGCACATCGCATAGTGACCCGCTCCGAAGCTGCCGCCGAGAATCACGGAGATCTTGGGCACGACTGAATTCGAAACCGCCGTAACCATCTTCGCTCCCGCACGAATGATGCCGCTCTGTTCGGCATCCCGGCCAACCATAAATCCATTGACGTCGTGGAGGAAGACCAGAGGAATCAGGCTCTGGTTACAGTCGAGAATAAATCTGGCGGCCTTCTCTGCACTTTCGGTATAGATGACGCCACCAAATTCAGTGCGACGTTCGCCGCCTGGCATCACCATACTCTGGTGCTGCTTTTGATTCGCAACAATCCCTACGGCATATCCACCGATCCGCGCGTAGCCGCAAACCAGAGTGCGTCCGTAGTCAGGACGATATTCGTCGAACGCCGACCGATCCACGATGCGTGCAATTACCTCATGCACGTCGTAGGTATTCGTGGCCGCGCGTACTGGATCGGGATCAATCAACCCATAGAGCTCGTCCGCAGGATAGAGAGGAGCATCCTTCCCGGGATCGAAGGGAATGGCATTAAACGGAGCACGATTTCGATGTCCCAGCTTGCCAACGAGAGAGCGCACCCTTACAAGACAGGCGTTGTCATCCGACTCTTTGAAGTCGACGGTGCCGGAGATCTCCGCGTGCATGGTCGCCCCACCTAACTCCTCAGCGCCAACCTTCTGCCCGATAGCCGCCTGCACAAGAGCCGGACCGGCAAGGAAAAGTCCGCTGCCTTCGGTCATCAGCACGGTATCTGTCATGACCGGAAGATACGCCCCACCCGCCACACACATGCCCATAATTGCCGTGATCTGCGGAATGTTCCGTGCCGACATCACGGCATTGTTGCGGAAGACGCGGCCGAAGTCATCCTGATCGGGGAA
>Ga0136846_1242610_pt1 | contig 14755 bp, 15 predicted proteins | sample HopSoiMetagenom2_FD_96841 | JGI IMG/M metagenome (GOLD analysis project Ga0136846, IMG submission 96841) | Grasslands soil microbial communities from Hopland, California, USA - 2 Assembly 2016 (version 4) | ecosystem: Environmental > Terrestrial > Soil > Grasslands | place: USA: Hopland...
CAGTACGGCGCGCTCGCCGCGACGCCGATCATCAACCAGCCGCAGGTCGCGATCCTCGATCTCGAGGCGGTCGTGAAGCGTGCGGTCGTCATCACCGACGCCGACGGCAACGACAGCATCGCGATCCGCCCCATGACGATGCTCTGCATGTCGTGGGACCACCGCGCGATCGACGGCGCCTACGCGGCGCGGTTCCTCACCGCGCTGCGGCGGCGGATCGAGGCGGTGTAGCGACCCGCTACTCGGCCGAGCGTGTGCGGGGCAGCTCCGCGCAGTGGGCCGCGAAGCCGGCGACCACGGCCCGGAGCTGCTCGCGCGCGGCGTCGTCGGAGAGGCGGCCCTGGTCGTCGAACCGCTCGCGGGCCCGGTCGACGTAGAGCGTGCGCTCGGCCCAGGGCCGCATCCGCAGGTAGCGGAACACCGGCAACCACGCGCTCTGCGCGAGGCGGGTGCCGGCCGAGCCGCCGGCGCCGATCAGCGCGACCGGCAGGTCGCCGAAGACCTCCGGGATGTCGCTCGCCGGGCGCGACGCCCAGTCGATCGCGTTCTTCAGGAACCCCGGGATGCTCCAGTTGTACTCGGGCGTGCCGAGCAGCAGGCCGTCCGCGGCCGCGAGCGCCTCCTTGAGCCGCAGGACCTCCGCCGGCGGGCCGTCGCGGTCGAGGATGTCCTGGTCGAACAGCGGCAGCGCGCCGGCGACCGCGACGAGCCCGAGGTCGATCTCGGGAGCGAGCGCCGCCGCTTCATGGAGCAGCGCGCGGTTGAACGACGCTTCGCGGAGGCTTCCGCCGAGGGCGAGGATGCGCACGCGCTCGTTCTATCGCGTCGGCGCCGATGCTCCTGCCCGCGGACGGGGATCGGCGCCGTTCGCCGATAGCCTCGCGCCCATGGGCTACCTCGACATGGCCGACCGGCCCGACGCGCTGAGCGGCGGGATCCGGATGGTGCAGATCACCACGCCCACCGGGACACATCGGGTCTGGACAAAGCGGACCGGCAACAACCCGGCGACGAAGATGCTGCTTCTGCACGGCGGTCCGGGCCCGACGCACGAGTACCTGCTCGCCTTCGACTCGTACCTGCCGGCCGCGGGCGTCGAGTTCTACTACTACGACCAGCTCGGCTCCGGATGGAGCGACCGGCCGGACGATCCGTCGCTGTGGACGATCGAGCGGTTCGTCGACGAGGTCGAGCAGGTCCGGCTCGCGCTCGGACTCACGAGCGAGAGCTTCGTCCTCTACGGCCAGTCGTGGGGCGGTCTGCTCGCGATCGAGTACGCGCTGGCCCACCAGGAGCACCTCAAGGGGCTCGTGATCAGCAACATGATGGCGAGCATCCCGGCCTACAACGCGTACGCGGCCGACGTGCTGATCCCGGCCCAGGACCCGGCGACGATCGCCGAGATCAAGGCGCTCGAGGCCGCCGGCGACACCGACAACCCCCGGTACGACGAGCTGCTCATGCGCGAGCACTACGTCCGGCACGTCCTGCGGCTGCCGGCCGAAGAGTGGCCCGAGCCGGTGGTGCGCTCGTTCTCGCGGATCAACAAGAGCATCTACGTTCCGCTGCAGGGGCCGAGCGAGCTCGGAGGTTCCGGCCTGCTCTCGGACTGGGACCGCCTGGATGATCTGCACCGCATCGAGGCGCCCACGCTCGTGATCGGCGCCGCCCACGACACGATGGACCCGTCACACCTGGAGGACATGGCCGCCCGCGTGTCCCGCGGCTCGTACCTCCACTGCCCCGACGGGTCGCACCTCGCGATGTACGACGACCAGGCGCGGTACATGCGCGGGCTCGTCGACTGGCTGGCGGCGCACGGCTAGCGACGCGGCAAGCCGTAGTCGATCGTCACGGCGCTGCAGAGCGTCAACGCCGCGCCGAGGACCTCGTCGTCACGCCCACGGCTGGCCGCCCGGGGCAAGCACGCCGAGCTGCTCGACTTGGCGGTCTGACGCCCGCTACGCCTCGCGCTTGAGCCGGCGCCAGCCGCCCGCGCGGTTGTTGGCGATGATCTGCTCGAACATCCGCCGGAGCGCGGCCTCGTTGAGCGGCTCGCCGTCGTGGACCGCGACGGTGCGCGCCGTCTGGTTGTCGTGGCCGCCGGTGATGATGCCCTCGGGGTCCGGGACGATCGCGCCGTCGTAGAGGAACACGTTGACGTGGTCCTTCGCCGCGAGGAGCGCGCAGATGTTGCCGTCGAGGACGAAGTACGGCTGGACGCGGCGCTTGACCGTCTCCCGGACGTCGGGGTCGGCGGCGTGGACGAGATCGCGCACGCGTCGGCAGACATTTTGCTGCCAGGTGGGGATCTCCTCAATGTATGCGTGGCCACGCGGGTCGCGCTCGTAGGGCGCCGTCACACCGCCGGCCTAATCCGGGCGCTCGGGGTTGTTCTCGAGGCGCACGTGCTCGCGCCACGACGGGTCGATCGCCTCGAGCTCGCCCAACGCGTCGACGTCGCCCGGCGCACCCTCGAAGTCGAAGATGCGCCGGTCATCACCGTCGCGGGCGGCGAGCCCCGTGCGCGCCGCGAGCGCGTCGAGGATCCGGTCGGCCTCGCCGTCGAGCTTCGTGAAGATCAGGGTCTTCGGCATCCGCCTCGGATCTAGATCGACGCGTACAGCGCCCGCTCGAAGTCGGCGTACATCTGGAACACGGGCTGCTCCACGAACGGCAGGGTCTGGGAGAAGATCGAGCCCGTGATGCCGGTCCTGCGGTCGACCCAGAAGTGCGTGTTGAAGAGTCCGGCCCACGCGCCGCTCCCGGCCGCGCGCATGCCCGGCTGCTGGCGCTCGTTGAGCAGGAGCCCGAGCCCGAACTTGAAGCCCGGACCGGCGTTGAAGTCGGCGCTCAGTTCGGGGTGCGCGGTCGTGATGGCCGGCGGGAAGCTGAGATCGCCGATCTGGTTGCGGAACGCGTCGTCGACCGTCGAGCCCTCGAGGATCTGCACGCCGTCGAGCGTCCCGCCGCCGAGCAGCATCCGCTGGAACTTCACGTAGTCGCGCGGCGTCGAGTACAGGAAGTGCCCGCCGCCCCAGAAGTCCGGCTCCTGGGCCCAGTCGATGTCGGTCGCCTGCCAGGCGCCGTCCTCGCCGCGCACGTGGATCGGCGTCGAGACCGCCCGCTGGTCGGCGCTCATGCGCCGCGTGGTGCTCGTCATGCCGAGCGGCCCGGTGATGTGCTGCTCGACGTAGTCGGCGAGCGACTGCCCGCTGACCGCCTCGACGACACGGCCGAGCCAGTCGGTGTTGATGCCGTACTCGAACGTCGTGCCGGGGTCGGCGACGAGCGGCGCCTTGAACGCCTCGTCGCTGCCGGGCAGGACGTTCGGGACGCCGGTGAGCTGCTCGTAGCGGTCGATGTCGCCGCTCCAGAACCAGTACGACAGGCCGCTGGTGTGGCTGGCGAGATGGCGCACGGTCGCCTTCGTGCGCGGCGCGCGCAGGCGCGGCGTGTCGCCGTCGAAGCCCTCGAGGACCTGCAGGTCGGCGAACTCGGGTCGGTACGCCTCGACCGGCGCGTCGAGGTCGATCCGGCGCTGCTCGACGAGCTGCAGCGCCGCGACCGTCGTGACCATCTTCGTCATCGACGCGATCCGCACCATCGTGTCGGCCGTGATCGGGTCATCGCCGCCGGCCTCGCGCACGCCCGCCGCGCCCTCGTAGATCGGCCCGTCCTCGCGGGCGGCCATCGCGACCACCCCCGGCACGACATCGCGGTCGACGGCTCCGCGCAGCACCTCGTCGATGGCGCTGGCGGTCCGCACGGTCTCGGCCATGGCACAGCCTCCTGCGTCGGAAGGGGGCGCCGATCAAACACCCGCGGGCGGGCCGCGCGCAAGCCCGGGGGTGCGCCCACGGTCGTCTGGCATCATCGGGAGGGTGTCCGGCGAGCTGTGGACCGTCCATCTCGGCGTCGTGGAGTACCGCGCGGCGCACGACCTCCAGGAGCGCCTGCGCGCCGCGCGTCAGGCCGGCGCGATCCCGGACACGCTCCTGCTGCTCGAGCACGAGCCCGTCTACACGCGCGGGCGGCGCTCGGCGCCCGGCGAGCTCGGCATGGGCGAGGACTGGTACCGCGCGCGGGGGATCGACATCGTCGACGTCGACCGCGGTGGCAAGGTCACCTACCACGGGCCGGGCCAGCTCGTCGGCTACCCGATCGTCGGCGTCGGCGACGTCATGGAGTACGTCGGCGCGCTCGAGCGCGCGATCGCGTCGGCGCTCGCCGACGAGGGCATCGCGGCCCGCGGGCGCTCGCACGAGGGCATCGCGTGGACCGGCGCATGGGTCGAGGACCGCAAGCTCGCCTCGATCGGCCTGCACGTGTCGCAGGGCGTCGCGAAGCACGGCTTCGCGGTGAACGTCGACAACTCGCTCGAACCGTTCGACTGGATCGTGCCGTGCGGGCTGCCGGACGTGCGGATGACCTCGGTCGCCACCGAGGCGGCCGACCCGGGCCCGCATCTACCGTGCTTCCGAAAGCGCATGGCGTGGCGTTTCGCCGAGGCGCACGGCGCGCGCCAGCGGCTGATGTCGCGCGCGCGGATCGACGCGGCGCTGTCCTGCGCTCACGTGCCCGCCTGAGCCGTCCGCCCGCTGAGCCGTGGGCCCGCGGACCGGCGGGGTTTCTCAACAGTCAGTCAATTCCAGTGGTCTGGGCGATGACCTGGCGGGTTGCTTTCTGACGTCGCCCACGGGAAAGTGGTGCGGTTTCCGTGCGCCGACTCGGTGCCGGGGGGGCCATTGGGGAGGTACCGACGATGCGACTTCTTTTGAGTCGCGGCGTGCTCAAACGCTGAGCGGCCGCGCCTGACAGGCGACGGCCGCATCGCCATGCGCACGCGCCGGTTCCGGTGGTCGTGCGCTCACGATCGTGCGACAGCGCGCGGGGGCGCGCGGTCGCATCGAGCTGCGCGAACTTGGAGGGGGGAGATGGAGCGACTCGACCGCGTTCGTCTGACGCGGCGCGACATGCTGCGCCTCACCGCCGGCGGAGCCGGCATGTTCATGCTCACGGCCTCGGGGCTGGCGGTCTCGAGCGGTGTCGGCGCCTCGGCCGGCGGCGGCAGCCTGTACATCGAGGCGTTTCCGACAAGTCCGCTCATCCTGCGTCCGTTCAACGAGGCGCTGCCCGTGCCGACCGCCATGGCTCCCATCCCCAAGGCGGTCGTGGACGGCTGGGAGAGCCCGCCGGGACCTGACAACCAGGACTTCGTCAAGGGAGCGGCGCCCCACACCCATCAGCTGTGGCCCGGCACCGCGCCGGTGGCCGACTTCGCACTGCCGCTCGTGTACCAGATCAAGCTCGAGGTGGCCGGTCACGACTTCACCTCGTCGCCGGTGCAGCCGATCGACAGCGACGGCCGCGATGTCAGCCCGCCGGGCACGGGCAACTCGCGCCCGCGCATGCTGCCGCAGAGCACGATCTACGGCTTCAACGGGACGTTCCCCGGCCCGATGATCAACTTCGAGTACACGAAACCGGCGCTGGTGCGGTTCGAGAACCATCTCGACGTCGACAACGGCTTGCCGCGGCAGGACTTCGGGGCCCCGAACTTCGCGTTCCTGACACATCTGCACAACGGCCACACCGCGGCGGAGTCCGATGGGAATCCGGGCCAGGCGTACGTCCGGTTCAACCCGCTCGGGCGCACCGCCGAGCGGGCCGCGTACGAGCCGGGCGAGCACGTCGACAACCTGTACCTTGGCTATCCGGCCGGCGGCGACGACCGCGAGATCCAGTCGTTCTTCTGGTTCCACGACCACGTGCACGGCCATACGTCCGACAACGTCTACAAGGGCATGGTCGGCATGATGCCCCTGTACGACCCGAAGATCGACCGCGGCGACGAGACCGACACGAGCGGGCTCCGCCTGCCGGGCGTGCGCACTGACAACTCGGACGGGTCGTTCGACGTCGAATACGACGTGCCGCTCGTGTTCTACGACACCGCACTCGACGACGGTGTCACACCGCACAAGGACGCACACACCGGTCACGGCGAGACGCGCCCGGAGTGGTGGGGCAGGACGTATTTCCGTCACCTGCCCAATCATGGTTTCGTGGGTGACATCTTCACCGTCAACGGGAAGGCCTTCCCGGTCCTCGAGGTGAAGCGCCGCAAATACCGCCTGCGCTTCCTCAACGCCTCGATCGCGCGCGTCTACCAGTTCGAGCTCATGCGCTCCGATCGCGGCTACAAGGCGGCGAGGGACCTCGGGTACACCGGGGACGAACTGCAGGGCCAGTACCGCGTGCCGGATGGCGAGCAGTGCATGAAGTTCGTGCAGATCGCGTGCGACGGCGGGCTGCTGCCCGAGCCGGTCGTCCGCGACTCGTTCGAGCTCTGGCCGGCCAAGCGGCGGGAGTTCGTCGTGGACTTCACGACCTACATGGATGGCACGCCGACGCGCAAGAACGACGAGCTCTACATCGTCGACGTGATGAAGATGACGACGGGCCGGCTGTGGGACTCGCAGGACTCCAAGTACAAGGTCCCCGTCCTGAAGATCGTCATCGGCGACGACGCGCCGGACAACAGTCTCGTCCCCGCGAAGCTTCGCGAGACCCCGGATGTGCCGGCTGACGCCCTCGCGGCGGCCAGGGACAGGAGCATCCCGACGTTCGAGCTCGAGCGTGGCGGCAGCAAGGCCGACGCCGAGTTCGAGTGGCTCATCGACGGCATCGCGTTCGATCCGTCCCACCCGGCGATCTCGGCGAAGAGGGACTCGGAGAGCTACTGGCGGATCGCAAACGGCGGCGGCGGGTGGGTCCACCCGCTGCACATCCACCAAGAGGAGCACCACGTGATCGCCCGTAACGGCGTGCCGGCGCCCGACCGCAGGCATCCGGACGACACCGCCAAGGAGGACGTCGTCGCGCTCGACCCCAGCGAGGACGTCGTCATCTTCCGCCGGTTCCGGACGTTCGTCGGAACGTACGTCGCGCACTGCCACAACCTCAACCACGAGGACCACGCGATGATGTTCGCCTGGCAGATCCTGCCGTGAGTGCGGCCGCGCCCTCCCGGCCCGCCACCGCCGCATCGCGCGGGCGGACGCGGAGCGCCGCGCCACACGACGCGACGCCCGCGATCGCCCCGCGCGAGGCGGCTCGGCGCTCGGCCGCGACGGCGTCCCTTGCGGCCATCGCGCTGCTGCTGGGGATCGAGTTGTCCCCGGTCCTCGGGCAGAGCACCGTGCTCGGCGCCCTCCTGCTCGGCGGGATGGCGCTCTGCGTCGGCGGCGGGCTGGCGCTCGTCGCGACGAGCGCGAGCGCCTCACGGGCCGCATGGCGGGCGGTGGCCGGCACCGCGACGTTGGTGCTCGCGGCATGGGCGCTCCCGCACGCCGTCGCCGTCCCCCCACCGGCCGGTGCGCGCGGCGACTGGGCGGCGATGCCCGGTGTCGCGTGCGCCGGTCTGGCGGCCGTGTGCCTCGCGCTGGCGGCGGCCGCCGTGCGGCCGGCACGCGGCACGGCGCGCGGGCTCGCCGCCGCGCTCGCCGTCCTGGTCGCGTGGGCCCCGGGGGCCGCCGCGTTCGTGGTCGCCACCGGACCCGGTCCGTCGGGGGGCGAGGCGGCGATCGACCCCGGAGTCGGGGTGCACGTGCACGGGTCGCCGGCGGCGGCCGAGCCCGTCATCCTGCGCCGTCGCGGCCGCAACGGCGACCACTTCGTCACGCCTGTCTCGACGCCGCCGCGCGCGCCGGCGGCGGGCGTCGCGCTCCTCGCGGCCGCGGCGGCGGTGTTCGTGGCCGGCGCTGTGACGTCGCTGCGCCGGCGCAGCGCCGGCTGAGCGCCCGCCCTACGGGCAGGGCAGCGCCCGCAGCCGCGCCCGGTACACGCGCATCGCCGGCTTGGCCATGTCGCCGTGCGTCTGGCGCCGCAGCCGCGCGACGCGCTCGTGGTGAAACGGGGACGAGAGCGACTCGTTGTGGCCGATCACGTTCGGGATGGAGATCCCGTACCGGCACCGCAGCCAGCGGGTGAGGGCCAGCGACGCGCGCAGCTGGCGCGCATCACCCATCACGTCCGAGTCGCGGAACCCCACGTGCTCGATCCCGAAAGCCGTCCAGTTCAGCCCGACCGTGTGCCGGCACATGATCGAGAGCGCGACGAACTGCACGATCGTCCCGTCGCGGCCGACGACGAAGTGCGAGCACACGCCGGGCAGCTCGTGGAGCTCGACGTCGGGGCGGTCGGGCGCGAACGTGTCGTAGGTCGCGGCGATCGACGAGGTCACCGTGACGTGCTCGACGATGACGTGCGGGTCGCGCAGCCGGAACGTCGAGAGGCCGTAGTGGCGGCGCGCGTAGGCGGCGGTCTCGCGACGCCGGGCCGGGCCGAACGGGATCGGACGCTGGACGATCGGCGGGCGCAGCGCGTCGACGCCTTGGGCCGGCGGGATCGCGAGCGCGAACGCGGCGAGGAGCGCGAGCATGGACCCACGTTCTACCCCCTGTAGATTCCAGAGGCGTGAGCGCCACCACGCCGCGCGAGCACAAGACCCGCTCCCGCGCCAACCCGGGCGGGATGGACGTGCTCGAGGTCCTCGGCCCCGACGTCCTCTCGATCCGCGACCGCAAGCCGCCGTGGTTCAAGGTCCAGGCGCCGGGCAGCGCGCGCTACCGGCAGCTCAACCGCCTCATCCGCGACGAGAACCTCCACACCGTCTGCCAGGAGGCGGCGTGCCCCAACGTCGGCGACTGCTGGGACCGCGGCACCGCGACGTTCATGATCCTCGGCGACACCTGCACCCGCCGGTGCGGGTTCTGCAACGTCAAGACCGGCAAGCCGACGTGGAACGACCCGCTCGAGCCGGCGCGGGTCGCCCGGTCCGTCGCCAAGATGGGCCTGCGGCACGCGGTCGTGACGAGCGTCGACCGCGACGACCTCCCCGACTACGGCGCCGGCGCGTTCGTCGGCGTCATCCGGCAGATCCGCCGCCAGGCGCCGTGGTGCCAGATCGAGGTCCTCACGCCCGACTTCCGCGGCCAGGAGATGCCGCTCGCGAAGGTCATCGCCGAGCGCCCCGACGTCTTCAACCACAACGTCGAGGTCGTCCCGCGCCTGTACCCGCTGGCCCGGCGTGGCTCGACGTTCGTGCGGTCCTGCCGCGTCCTGCAGAACGCCAAGGCGATGGGCGGCGACGCGGTCACGACGAAGTCCGGGCTGATGGTGGGCCTCGGCGAGACCCACGACGAGCTCGTCGAGACGTTCGGCGTCCTCCGCGCGCACGGCGTCCAGGTCCTCACGGTCGGCCAGTACCTGCGCCCGACCGAGAAGCACCTGCCGGTCGTCCGCTACTGGCACCCGGACGAGTTCGCGGCCCTCGAGCGCGCCGCGTACGGCCTCGGCTTCGAGCACGTGGCCGCCGGTCCGCTCGTGCGCTCGAGCTACCACGCCGACCAGCACGTGCCGCAGCGCGAGCCGGGGTCCGGGCCGCTCGCGGCGCCGGCCTGAGCGCCGGTCCCGCCGGCGCCCGCGGGAAGGACGGTCGCCGCGGGCGCGCCTGTAGCCTTGGGCGCCCGCCGTGTTCCCCCTGAAGGACAACATCGGCACGCGCCGCACGCCGGTGGTGACGATCGCGATCATCGTCGCCAACGTCGTGGTCTACCTGCTGAGCATCCGCCACGGCGGCTCGATCCTCGGCGGCCCGGACAGCGACACCGTCGTGCGCTACGGCGCGATCCCGTACGAGTTCAGCCACCCGGGCAAGGAGTGCGAGCTCGTCAGCCAGGCCGGTCAGGTGCTCTGCCAGGGCCAGCGCGGCGTCACGGGGGCGCCGGAGGCGCAGCCGGTGACGTGGTTCACGGCGCTCTCGTCGATGTTCATGCACGGCGGGATTGCCCACATCGGCGGCAACATGCTGTTCCTGTGGGTCTTCGGCAACAACGTCGAGGACGCCATGGGGCGCGTGAAGTTCGCGATCTTCTACGTCCTCGGCGGCCTGGCGGCGATGGCGCTCCAGATCGCGGTCAGCCCGAGCACGACCGTGCCGAGCATCGGCGCGTCGGGCGCGATCGCGGCCGTGCTCGGCGGCTACCTGCTGCTATATCCGAGAGCGCGCGTGCTGACGCTCGTCTTCCTGTTCGTGTTCTTCACGTTCATCCAGATCCCGGCGATGTTCTTCCTCGTGATCTGGTTCGGCGAGCAGGTGCTCTTCGGCTACTTCAACCAGATCGACCCGACCGGCGGCGGCGGCGGCGTCGCCTACTTCGCGCACATCGGCGGCTTCGTGTTCGGCCTGCTCGCGGTGAAGGCGTTCGCGAGCCGGTACAACCCCGACTACGACCAGCCCCGCTTCCCGGTGTACTGATGCGCGCCGCCGTCATCGGCGCCGCGCTCCTCTTCGTCCTCGCCCTCCTCGCGCTGACCGTGCACGCCGCCGCCAGCGGGGGTATCGACGTCCTCACGGTGCTCTCCGTGTTCGTCCTCGCGCTGCTCGCGCTCGGCATCGTCGGCGCGTTGCTTCATCCTCCGCCGCGATGAGGAGGTGCCTGGGCATGCTCGCGGCGGCCGTCGCCGCGCTCGTGCTCGCCGCCGGGTGCGGCGGGAGCTCCGGCGGCGGCGCGACGGGGCGGTCGGCCGGCACGACGCACACCCGGCCGGCGCCGGCGCCGCTGCAGATCGCCAACGGGCCCGTGCAGGCGGCCGATCCCGCCGCTCCGCCGCTGCGGCTGAAGCTCGAGGCGACCGCCGACCCGCTGCGCGTGCGCTTCCACGACCAGCCGCGCAGCGGCCTGCTGTTCGACCTCGACACCGGCGAGGTCCTCTGGCGCCGGCTGCCCGACCGCGTGCTGCCGATCGCGTCGCTGACGAAGATGATGACCGCGCTGCTCGTCGTGAAGCGCGAGAAGCCGACCGCCAAGGTCATGGTGACCAAGGAGGCGCTCGCCTACAAGGGCTCCGCGGTCGGCGTGCTGCCGCGCGGCAAGCGCATCAAGCTCGAGACGATGCTGAACGGGCTCCTGCTGCCGTCGGGCAACGACGCCGCCATCGCGCTCGCCCAGCGCGTCAGCGGGACCGTCGCGAAGTTCGTCAGGCGGATGAACGAGCAGGCGCGCGCGTTCGGCCTGTCGTGCACGCACTACACGTCGCCCGACGGCTTCGAGGACGCCGGCAACCACTCGTGCGCGACGGACCTCGCCGCGCTCGCGCGGGCGGTACTCGACCAGCCGCGCCTGGCGCGGATCGTCAAGCGCCGGCGGGCGGTGCTGCCGTTCCCGATCAAGGGCGGGCGGATCTACCTCTTCAACAACAACCCGCTGCTGCGAACCGGGTACCCGGGCACGATCGGCGTCAAGACCGGCTTCACGAACGCCGCCGGGCGCTGCCTCGTCGCCGCCGCCCAGCGCAACGGCCGCCGCCTCGGCGTCGTGCTCCTGCACTCGCCCGACCCGGGCCGCCAGGCGCGGGTCCTGCTCGACCGCGGCTTCCGCCTCGGGCGCTGAGCGCCGCGCGAGCGGCGGGCGCCCGCAGGGGCGCCCGCCGTCGCAACGTGCGTTCGCAGCGACTACCGCCGGCCGGCCGGGACGGCCGGCTCCTCGGGTGCGACCTCGACGTCGCGCACGCCGGGATCGCCCGCCTCGGCGACGTAGTCGTCCGGCATCGTCCGGTCCTCGAACCGGTCTCGGCGCGAGCGCAGCGCGAGGCTGACGACGATCGCCACGATCAGGTTCAGGGCCAGCGCGACGACGCCGGTGTAGATCGTCACCTTCGTGTCGCCGAAGCCGAGCTTCGCGAGCTGGTACTGCGGGCCGCCGAAGTGGGTCTTGCCCGTGACCGCGTTCGGCGTGTTGTAGAGCATGTAGAGGCCGGCCGCCATCCCGCATGCCCAGCCGGCGACCAGGCCCCAGGCGTGCAGGGCCCGCGTGTAGAGCCCGATCACGATCGCGGGCAGCGTCTGCACGATGACGACGCCGCCGATGAGCTGGAGGTCGATCGAGAACTGCGGGTCGAGGACCAGGATCACGACGACCGCGCCCGCCTTGATGACCAGCGACACGAGCCGGCTCATCCGCGCCTCCTCGGCGGGCGACGCGTCGCGGCGCAGGTACTCCTTGTAGATGTTGCGCGTGAACAGGTTCGCCGCCGCGATCGACATGATCGCCGCCGGCACGAGCGCGCCGATGCCGATGGCCGCGAACGCGATGCCGGCGAACCAGCTCGGGAACATCTTGTCGAAGAGCAGCGGGACGACCGTGTTGACGTCCGGCTTGCCGTTGGCTCCGGTGAGCGGCGTCACGCCGGCCTTGATCGCCATGAGGCCCAGCAGGGCGAGCAGGCCGAGCACGAAGGAGTAGGCCGGCAGCGCCGCCATGTTCTTGCGCACGGTGTCGCGGCTGCGTGTCGCCAGCAGGCCGGTCACCGCGTGCGGGTACATGAACAGCGCGAGCGCGGAGCCGAAGGCCAGCGACGAGTACCCGAGGATCTGCGGGTTCGCCAGCACCACACCGTCGGGATTCGGCGGCGTCGGTGTCTTCGCGAACTTCTTGTCCGCCGCGTCGAAGATGGCGTGGAAGCCGCCGAGCTTGATCGGGATGTAGATGATCGCGACGAGGACGACGAGGTAGATGAGCGTGTCCTTGACGAACGCGATCAGCGCCGGCGCCCGCAGCCCGGACTGGTACGTGTAGGCGGCGAGGATGATGAAGGCGATGATCAGCGGCCACTCGCCCGAGATCCCGATCGTCCGCATGACCGCGCCGATGCCGACGAGCTGCAGCGCGATGTACGGCATCGTCGCGGCGATGCCGGTGATCGCGATCAGGAGGGCGAGCGTCGCCGAGCCGTGGCGGCCGCGGACGAAGTCCGCCGGCGTCACGTAGCCGTGGCGGTGGGCGACGGACCACAGGCGCGGCGCCACGATGAACGCCATCGGAAACTGGATGATCGTGTACGGAACGGCGAAGAAGCCGAGGGCGCCGGTTCCGAACAAGAGCGCGGGGACCGCGACGAACGTGTACGCGGTGTAGAGGTCGCCGCCGATCAGGAACCAGCTGATCCACGCGCCGAAGTTGCGTCCGCCGAGGCCCCACTCGTCGAGGTGGTCGAGCGACTCGGCGCGGCGCCAGCGCGACGCGACGAAGCCCAGACCGCTGACGGCGAGGAACAGGACGACGAAGATGGTGAGCTCGACGCCGTTGATGGCAGCCAGCGGGACCATCACGCATCACCCTTTGTCCGGCGGTAGACGAAGACCGTCAGCAGCACCGTGAGCGGCACCCACGCCATCTGGTACCAGTAGAAGAACGGGATGCCGAACAGCTCCGGGCTCAGCTTGTTGTAGAGCGATGGCAGCAGCGTCGCCACGAGCGGGATGACGAACAGCCAGTAGAGGCCGGTGTTCCTCTCGTTGGCGCGGCGGCCCCGCGCGGTGGCCGCGCCACCTGGCGCGGCCGGGTCCCGGGTGAAGCGCTGCTCCCCGGACACGTGATCTGCCATAGACCGACTCCCTCCCCTCGGGTCGAGGCGATTCCCAGCGCTTAGATGCCCGGTGGCGGCGGTTGCAAACCGCTCACCGGGCATTGCACCCCGCCCGTCTCAGGACGGCGCCGCGAGCGCGGGGTCCGTGCGGGCGCCGGCGGCGATCGCGCGTACACGCTCGGGCGTGACCGGCACGGCGACGACCGTTCGCGACGCGCCGAGGGCGTCCTCGACCGCGGCCGCGACGACCGCGCCCGCTCCATCGATCCCGCCCTCGCCCGCTCCCTTCGTGCCGAGCGGATTGCCCGGCGACGGCGCGTCCTCGCGCACGTGCGTGCCGACCGCCGGCACCTCGGCCGCCGACGGGATCAGGTAATCCATGAACGACGTGCACTGCGGCTGGCCGGCGGCGTCGTAGTGGAACGCCTCCATGAGCGCGCCGCCGAGCCCCTGCGCCGCGCCGCCCGCGAGCTGGCCCTCCACGAGGGCCGGGTTGATCGCCCGCCCGACCTCGTAGGCGATGAAGTACCTGAGCACCCGCACCCCGCCCGTCGCCGGGTCGACCTCGACCTGGCCGAGGTGGACGCCGTAGGGGTAGGTCATCGGCGCGTCGACGAACGTGCGCGCCGCGGTGAGCCCCGGTTCCTCGCCGCGGCGCCCGGCGCTCGCGGCGTCGCAGGCGGCGGCGACCTCGCCGAGGGTCACGCCGCGGTCGGGCGAGCCGCGCACCTGCGCCCGGCGGTCGTTGAGCTCGATGTCGCCGGGCGCCGCCTCGAGCAGCTCGGCCGCCACCTCCTTCGCCCGCTCGGCCGTCGCCTCGGCGGCGAGCCGGACCGCGCCGCCCGAGAAGATCGTCGAGCGGCTCGCCCAGGAGCCGCCGCCCGCGGAGACCAGGTCCGTGTCGCCGACCGTCACGTCGACCTGCGCCGGGTCGACGCCGAGCTCGTCGGCGGTGACCTGGGCGAGGACGGTCTCGATGCCCTGGCCGAGCGTCGCGCCGCCGGCGACGACCCGCACGCGGCCGCGCTCGTCGACCGAGACCCGCGCGCGCTCGAACCCGCCGCCGCCGCTCTTCTCGAGGAAGTAGGCGATCCCCGTGCCGACCGCGCGGCCGCTCGCGCGCGCCTCGGCCGCCTCGCGCACCCAGTCCTCGTAGCCCGAGCGCTCGAGCGCGGCGTCGAGCAGCCCGACGAAGTCGCCCGCGTCGATTTCCACCGGATGGCCGAGGACGGGCAGGTCGCGGTGATGCGGGAGGTCGTCGGCGGCGAGCAGGTTGCGCTGGCGCAGCGCCAGCCGGTCGATCCCGAGCTCGTCGGCGGCG
>Ga0136846_1217969_pt1 | contig 14752 bp, 10 predicted proteins | sample HopSoiMetagenom2_FD_96841 | JGI IMG/M metagenome (GOLD analysis project Ga0136846, IMG submission 96841) | Grasslands soil microbial communities from Hopland, California, USA - 2 Assembly 2016 (version 4) | ecosystem: Environmental > Terrestrial > Soil > Grasslands | place: USA: Hopland...
GGATATCCCCGGTAAATACCCCGGAAATTATTGGCGGCCGAAGTAGTTGGGAATTTCCTGTCCTCCTCTCTGCCTTGTAAGGACAGGCCTACTTTAAACCCTTTAGCAATAATAGCATCAATATTTGCCCTGAAGTTATACTGATTATATTTTGTGGCGCCATTTTTAAAAAGGCCATCCTGTGAGGTAATACCAACTGAAGTGTAATATTTAACATCCTCTGAACCGCCTGCAACCGTTACGTTCTGTTGGTTCTGCAACGCGTAATTCTTTAAGATTAGTTTTTCCCAGTTGGTGTTCGGATAATTAATCGGGTCAGAACCGTCCCTGAATTTCTGGATCTGATCGGCGCTGTAAGCCTGGTTGAAGCCACCCGTCGGATTATCATAGTAACTGATATCATTTAATATTTGCGCGTAGGTTGGCGCATCGGCCAATTTAGGCAAACGTGTTGGCGAGCTGAAGCCTTCATTAAAGTTATAAGAAATAGCAGCCTTACCTGTTTTACCATGTTTGGTAGTTACTAAAATAACACCGTTTGCCGCGCGATTTCCATAAACCGCCGCGGACGCATCTTTTAATACCGAAACACTCTCGATATCGTTGGGATCAAGACGTTCCAGGCCACCGATCTGGCCGGGGATACCATCAACAACAATCAGCACCGAATTGCTGCCGGTTGTTGCCAAACCCCTGATCGAAATGTTTGAACCATCATAACCCGGTTCACCAGATCCGTTGCTGGCAATAAGGCCGGGCACACGACCCGCGAATGAACTTGAAACGTTAGGCTGAGGGCTTTTAGCTAAATCACCGCCCTTTACTACCGAGATAGAACCAGTGAGGGTAGCTTTTTTCTGCGTACCATAACCCACAACCACTACCTCATTCAATGATTTTGATTCGGGCTGTAATTGCACATTGATACTTGTCTGCCCGTGTAATGCCACTTCCTGTGATACATAACCAATGTAAGTGAATACCAGCGTGCCTGATGACGCATTAGGTACATTAAGCGAGAACTTACCATTAACGTCTGTTAAAACACCTGTAGTAGTTCCTTTTAATGTAACACTAACACCGGGCAATGTTTCACCTTTTTCATAGGTAACTTTACCGCTTATTTTTTCATCCTGCACGTTGACCATTTTACTACCGCTGGCAAAAGCCACTGAAGGTACCTGGCAGATGATTAAGCAGGTAATTGCCATACCTGCCATTAATAGGAAAAACCGGGGTGCTTTATTCCAATGAGGGGAATCTTTTACATGTAAAATTAATTTCATATATTTTTGAATTGGGGTTTAATTTGGTTTAAACCTTGTTTCGTAAACGACACAGTTACGGACAAACGGTTAAAGCGGTTAATTGCCTTCCCGACTATCCATGTCAGATAAGTGCCAGATACAAAAGTTTGGTTTACACCTTGGTTATTGGTAAGGCTAAAATGAGGTTAAATTGCAAAAGCAAGTGAGGGGCAAATTCGGATTTAAAACGGGATAGAATCATAAAAAAAGGCCATAGAACACCTTTTTAAGCCTCTTTGCTTAGGGGGGTAAACTCATATGGTCTTTATACTTAGTAAAGTTTTCAAAACGGATACCCCACCCAAACCCTCCCAGAGAAAAAGGCATTTTATGAAGTTTGTGGCTAATCCTCTCCTAAACATAATCCCTTAAACAGGTGAGCTGTTCCATTAAAAGGTGGGTTTACATGGTTTACACTTTTTATGGTTAACATTTATACACTTAATTGATAATCAATTATTTAAATAAACCACTTTTTGGGCTAAAGTATTCCATATCATTAGATAAGAAATCATGAGGTATTAAATATCTGGTGTTGAATAATGATTTGGTGGATGCAAATCAGATTATCATGCGGTGTCGACTCACCCCATCTGCGCTTCGCTGGACGACCCTCTCTTCCGCTTCGCGGTAAAGAGGGTAAAAAAACACCGTCATTGCGAGGTACGAAGCAATCTATATGCTTTACAGAGCAAATATGCAGAGTTAATCGGCTTGTGTAGAGACTGCTTCGTACCTCGCAATGGCGCGCGGGAGACAGATATTGCCTTACCATCTTTACGCCGAAGGCGAAGAGAGAGAGTGGTCGAGTGAAGCAACGACCGGTGAGTCGATTATGGAATTGATATTTTGCCGAGCACCTCTTTTATCAATTTTCCTTAACCATATCACGATTAACATTATAGTTATTGTGAAAGGATTTGCGATATTTTTTTACGTAATCTGAAGGGTTGATACCGAAAAGTTTATTGAACTGCTCTCTGAAATATTTAAGATCGTTTATACCAACCATAGAGGCAGTTTCATATACCGTGCTATCGGTAGTTAACAGGATCTCTGCCGCCTTTCTCAGCCTGATAAAACGGATAAACCCGTTGGCCGATTGGCCCGAAATGGATTTGATACGCTTATATAAATTGGAATGGCTCATCCCGATCTCTGAAGCCAGTGTTTTTATACTAAACTCAGGATCGGTTAAATGATGCTCTACAATTTTGAGACACTTTTCCAGAAACTCCTTATACTCGGGCGAGATCTTTAAATCGTTCGATTTATTGAGCGTGATCTCATTATAGAAATACTTTTGCAGATTGTTCCTGCTTTTCAGGATGCCGTTAACACGGGCTATCAATATTTCTTTTTCAAAAGGTTTGCTGATATAATCGTCGGCTCCCCCTTCAATGCCTTTGAGCTTAATTTCGGGCGATGAACTGGCGGTTAGCAATATTACCGGTATATGATTTAACAGCGGATCCTCCTTGATACGGCTGCATAGCTCAATGCCACTCAGCCCCTGCATCATAACATCACTTACCACTATATCCGGCACCAGCTGGTAAGCAAGCTCAAGTCCATCGGTGCCATTATCAGCCTCAAAAATCTCAAATTCACCGGCAAATATCTGTTTAAGGTAAACGCGGATCTGCTCATTATCATCTATAAGCAGCATCGTTTTGGTATCTGAACTTAAAGCTTCAGGACCTTTAGCGATAGTTGCGGTTTCATTTTTGACCAATTCGCCTTTATTCTCTATCAGTTCGTCTAAAAACACGCAGGTTTCGGCTACATCCTCAAAAACAAACTGTTCGCCAAAATGCGCTCTTCCTTTTAATAACAAAACATGGAACAAGGTACCTTGCCCCGGCTGGCTTGTATAGCTGATGCTACCTTTATGACTTTCAATAAATACCTTAACCAGGTAAAGCCCTATACCAAAGCCACCGGCCAATGGTGTTGTATTTTGTAACTGGTAAAATTTATTGAACAATTGATCACCGACGCCTTCGGCTATACCACAGCCACTATCCTTTATTTCGATATTAACCTGAGCATCATCATCGGTTATAATGCAGCTTACCAAGCCATGCTCGGGGGTAAATTTTAAAGCGTTGGATATCAGGTTAAACAGGGCAATCTCTATTTTTTCCCGGTCGGCAAATATTTCGATAGCTTCTTTTTCGCTCAAAAAATCAAACTGGATATGTTTGGTGCGGGCCTGGTGATTAAAACATAAGAACACTTCATGGCAAAGGGTCACTATATTGAGCCGTACAATTTTAAGTTTATCCGTATCACTTTCGGCTTTTCTAAAAAGCAACAGCTGATCAACCAGGCTTAACAGGCGGCGTGCGTTACGGTAAACGATATGCAAATTACCAGGGTCACTACCCTCCCCGCTCTTGCCAAACAGCATATCCTTAACCGGGTTAATGATCAGCGTTAAGGGTGTACGAAACTCATGTGAAATATTAGTAAAAAAAGAAAGCTTGCGTTCATTAAGCTCTTTATCTTTTTCGGCAGATAACTGGGCAACTTTTATCTCATATTTAAGCTTGGTTTGATTGGATTTGTATAGTAAATAATAATAAATGCCCAATGCTGCTAAGGCGATATAGATCAAATAAGCCCACCATGTTTTATACCAGGGCGGCAAGATCTTTATTTGAATAGTAGCACAGTTTTTAAACCATACTCCATCCTGGTTAGCGGCTTTTACCTTAAATGTATAATCGCCTGGTTCAAGATAACGGTAAGTCGCCAGTCGTTGATTAGCAACATAGTTCCACGATTTATCAAGGCCTTCCAGTTTATAGGCAAAACTGCCTTTTTGCGGGTAGGTATAATTTAACGAGGCATACTGGATAGAAAATACAGACTGATCTGGCTGCAGCGTAATCTGCCGGGTTTCGCTTATTGCTTCGGGTAATACGGTTCTATTTCCATCCAAAGCACCTACTTCAACCTGCTTACCAAAAATTTGCAGCCCCGTTATCATAACCTTGGGCTGATAATTGCTTTGCGTTACTTTTTCAGGATCAAAAAAATTGAGGCCTTCCGTGCCTCCAAAATACAGGAGCCCGTTATTGGAGTCGTGCAAGACCGAGCCGGCATTAAATTGACCAGCTTGCAAACCATCAGACTGGTCGTAGTTCAGTATTTTGTCTGTAAGGATATTAATGTTTGATATCCCCTTATTAGTGCTTAACCATAAGGAGCTATTGCCCGAAGCTTTGATGGCCGATACGGTATTGTTTGCCAGGCCATTTGTTTCGTTAAATTTCTTGAAAAGCCGCTTTTTAAGATCGTAGGAGATCAGGCCATCACCTTCCGTTCCTAACCATAAGCGATGTTGTTTATCCGGATAAATTGAAAAAATTACCTGGCTGGGTAAATTATTCTTTTCATCAGCTGTTTTAAAATAGCGGCTGAATTTATTTTGTTTAAAGTCATAAAAATCAAGCCCGCCCCCATAAGTGCCTATCCACAGGTTCCCATTTTCGTCTTCGGCAATGGAGCGTACGTCGTAAGAAGTAAGACCACTATTAGCCGGTGTATAATTGGTAAATGTTTTGGCAACAGCATTAAACAAGCTTAGGCCGCCGCCATTGGTGCCTACCCATAAATTTTGATGGCTATCCTGAAAGATAACTCTTACATCATTAGCGCCCAGACTTTTACCATCTACAGAATTGTGAGCATAATTAGTAAATGAATCTGTTTTTTTATGATACAGAAAAAGTCCTTTGGCATAGGTACCAAACCAGGTATTGCCGCTTTTATCGCTATAACCATATAAAATGGCGTTATCTGTAATACTTCCGGGTTTGCCATCGGCCCTATATTGTTTAATCAGGCTGCCATTAGGGTTGGTTTTAAATATGCCTTCGCCGTCGGTACCGAACCATAAAAATCCATCCTGATCCTGGCACATTCCATAAAACCTGATCAAGCTTTCGCCACTGGGTTCAATCCGTTTCCTGGTGATCTTTGAAAATTTATCTTTGATATTACTGATCATGTAAATACCATCGCCATAGGTACCCACCCAGGTATTCCTGTCTTTATCAATAAAAAGCGCCTGAACAGAGCGTTGTGTAAGGTAATAACCATCGTCGCCGGTTACCGGCTGTAGTAAAAAGTTTTTGGTATCATAATCAGCGTTTGTTCCCAGATCAACTTTGTACAATCCGCCATCCTGCAGGCCAACAAGCAATTGCTTATCACTATCCTCCATAACCGAAATGTATCTTTTACTTTTAATACCGGGCTGGCTGGTTTGCAGTAAAGTAAATTTATTTGATTGCCTGTTAAAGTATAAAAGCCCATTCCCTGTAGCTATCCAGATGTTGTGAAAATGATCTTCAAAAATGTCATTGAGCCGCGCTGTCGGGAGGTTTAGTATTGGTGATACCAGGTTCTTTTTATAGGTTATGGTGCCTTTTGTATGCTCAAATACGTTGATACCCGTTTCCTGTGTACCTACCCATAACAACCCTTCGGAATCTTCAAACAAACTGATAACCCGGTTACTGGATAGCTGGGGCAAATTGGCCTGGGTATAATTAGTAAACTTTGCCGATTTGATATTAAAGTAAGAAAAACCAAACCCGTAGGATGTTACCCATAAATTACCATCATGGCTTTGGATTATATTGCCTATATCATTTTTAGCTGCACGATTTGAAGATAATTTATAGTGGATGAATTTCTCTGTACGCGTATCCAGCTTGCTGAGTCCGTTTCGTGACGACACCCAGATGTTTCCATGCACATCACAAAAAACCTTCTGAACATAATTACTGGCCAGACTTCCCGGGTCACCCTGTCGTGATTTAAACACTTTAAAAGTTGTTCCGTCAAAACGATTCAGTCCATCATTGGTAGCAAACCACATAAAGCCCTTATTATCCTGGGTGATACTGTTTACAATGCCAAAAGAAAGACCATTTTTTAAAGAATAGTTCAGGATCTTATTCTTTATTGGAGATTGGGCGTAGCTCAGGGAAACGATCACCAAAAGAAAAAAACAAAGGGGGTACTTTTTTGCTATCAAAATAATTCCAGGTTAACAAAATATTATAATTGGGAATTAAAGCTACTTATTAATTGTTTAAAATACAATAATTATTAAAACCATATGCAATTTATTTTTGCCATCCTCCTAAAATCACCCCAATAATATCTATTTACCGATACAGAAAGTGTTAAGTATCTTCGTTAAGACAAATACGACTGATTGGGATGTTTAGTCCTTCCAATGTACCATATCATAAGGGTAATACGGGTTGTCTTTATAGCTGCTATCATCAAGACCCATTATTTTAGTTATGGCACCGGCCTCCCAGCACCAATACCCTCTGTATGCGCGTTCTTTTTTATGAGCGTCGTACCATGGATCATCTTTATGCAGCCTGTACCAGTTTTCCAAATAAGTTTTCATAGCCTTTTCGGCCTCATTTTTGGGCAGTTTGGTCAATGCAAATATATCGCTGTACAGATTTTTATAAATCACGTCATCTGGTATTTTTCCGGTGGAACTTTTGGCGTTGATGATATACCAAAGCAAACCATCCGGTTTCCACTCTTCAAAGCTCGATCCTTCATCGGACTGGGAAATGTAATCAACAATCTTTTTGAAATTTCCGTCGGGGATGTTTAACAGATAACCCAGGGAAACCATATCGATCATATCGGCATAAAAGGCGTCTGCATCCCAGCTTATACCATAATAATCGGTAGCCTTTAAAAAGTCGTTATAGCATGTGCTAACATCTTTGTTCATCGAGTAATTGATGTACACGAGATCAAGATATTCCATAGCAATTATCCAGTGATTATATGGTTTAAGTTTGCCTTCACTCTTAAGTTTTTCATTATCTTCCGAATACATTTCCAGGTTACGCTGTTTCTTTTTGATCATTAAATCAAAAAAAGCCTCGTCTTTAAACTGAGCCCGGATCGGTTTTGCGGTTTCGGCCTTAGAATTTCCAAATATGCTGTTAAAAAAACCCATTTTATATATTAATTATGTTTAAAACCAACTTGCAATTGTTTTGCCCAAGCCGCTACCGGCAATTCCTCCTATCACCCCTCCAACTATTCCTCCTACAACCGTGCCAACGCCAGGGCATATAGCGGTACCAATGATGGCACCTAGTTCTGCTCCGGCTATTCCGCCGGCAAGCCCGCCAGCGGCACCACCAACAGCCTCTTTCGTTTTTTCACCAAAGCCACCTTCTTCTTCGTAGGCCGAATATATGTTATATGCATCAATAGCAACACCAACAACGATAAGACCCCGCCCAGCCACCTTACCAGCAACGCTTAACGCTGGTGATCTGGCAATTGCCTGACTTGCTTTAAACAAACCATCATTAGCTCCGGTAGCATATCTACTGCTGCGCACTGCCTGGGAGAAATTTGATTCAGAAAGCGCCGTTAATGCTTTTGAATTGCGCAGAGATGAGCGGACACTGTTCATCATGTTGCCTGCTCTTGATGTTTGGATCTCCAATGCCTCACTTTGTCCCCTGGTAGCCTTAAAGCCTCTGTCATTCATAGTTTCGGAAGACATGGTCCCATCGGGCCTTACTTTGGTGACCTCCCGTGTAAGCGTACCATTATTATTAGCCCTTGCGAATGCCTCTTCATCGGCCGGATTAATAGCCCCGTTGTTATCAATATGGTTCCTGGTCCAACGGGCACTTAACTCACGCCCGTTGTTGGTATTGGCTATAGTAGCTGTATTATATTTGGTATCGGTTATTTTAAGCTCATTGCCTTTTGCATAAGCACCGTCTATACCAGAGGCTGTAGGCTTATCAATGTTTATTAGCGGGTGTTCGCTTCTTACATCGCGGTACCCCTGCTGCCTGTGGTAAACATTATCTTTCATTTCGCCATAGTTACCTTGCCTGCGGTAGTCGCTTGCGCTGTTAGGGCGCACCAAACTCAGTTTACCATTTTCAACATCGTAAATAGTGCCCCGTTGTAATATATCTAAAGTATTGGTGTAATCGCCATAAGTAAATACACCTGCACCCAAGCCTGTTAACGCTCCGTTGCTGCTTCCGCTGGGCGCATTAAAGTCTACCTTTATTTTGCCTCCCTTTTTACAGAGCAGGTTCGCATCTTCAAATAATAGTTTATAACCATTTACCTTTACCCCTTTATTAGTTTTATCCCAGTAGATAGGTTCAAACTGACAAGGACCACCCGTAGCTGAACACCTGCCCATTGGCTGAATATTTTCGCCGGGGATCATGTCCATTTCACTGGCCAAATACTCACCATATATTTTGGTATTGTTATGATGAGTTACCTTTAACCTGCATGGGCTTGAACCTTTATCACAAGTGAGGCAACTGTTATCCGGAATATATTTCTTTGACATCTTATATAACTTTAAGACGGTGTAACACTTCCTTCTTATTATACTATTAACGAATTATTATTTATAAGACTACTTCCATTCCATCTGCCTGACTCAGGCAATTCGGCTTGCTCAATCCGTTTACATTGATGCGCGCTTGCAACAGTGTAAAATGAAGGTACGTGTAATTGTAAATATAGATCGGCGCTTTGCAATTCACCATTGTTAAACTGGTATATTTCCTCCATCTCTGTTTGCAAATCAACCTTTAAATCGTACATGTTGGTCAGGTCTTTCATCATTCGGACAAAAGATCTCCGGTCAAACTTTTCGTTGTCAACGGCAGCATTGTTGGTTATTTTTATCCAATTGCCTGTCTGTTGGTTATGCGCATCAATGATTAACGGGAGATCAACCAAGCCAAAAAAACCTTTAAACAACACCGGATATTTTTCTTCAGCCTCCAACGTTCTGTAAAAGGGTTGAAAAAAACACCGGTAATGGCTATAACCCATAAAGCTTTGCAAAAAACGTTTTGGGTCCTGTAGTAATTTTTCAGTCTCAGAGAGCATTACATGAATGCCTTCATGGTTTTGGTATTTATTGGCAATTTTCGCCCGGTAACCATTATTCCATCGGGTAATAAAATGGTTAAAATTATTGATGCCGATAAATTTTCCCTCGGAGTCGGTAATGATCTGTACCGGCGATTGCAGCCATTCCATATCCGCTGCCCATTCGTGGATCAACGCTGATCCCTCCATGTGCTGATCAAGCAAGGTATATTCAAAAATACGCTGTTTCTCGTCCTGATCTATCAATTTTACGCGCACCCACCTGTCCTGTACAAACTCTAATACTTTTGTACCGGTTATGGTACGATTAGATGAGGTAACCTGATACCAGGCACTTTCAAAATCGGTTGCAAATGATAATTTCATGATCAGGATTGATTAATTTCAACATCAGCCGCGATGATATGTGCTAAACTACCGCCATCGATATTCATTTTATCAACTGAGGTGATCTCGGCAGTTTTGCCTGAAGCAGCAATTTTACCCGCTGGGGCATCCATAGTTACGTCTTTTGCCGTAGCAGATAGTTTTATACTCTCTGTTTGACTGGTGAAAGAAATATCTTTTTTTGCATTGGTGGTTATTCCCTCATCCTGCGCAGTAACGCCGATCGATTTTTTGGCCGTCACATTAATTATGCCATCGCCACCACCTTCTTTCGCCGGTGCGGCGGTTATATTTATACTATTACCCGCATTAATATTAATATCTTTTGATACCAGGGTAATGGTATTGGGTGCAGAAATGGTTACAGTTCCATCGCCATTAAGCGTTACCACATTTCCGCTCGGATCTTTAACGTTGACACTGCCATTGCTATCATCTAATATTACTGTATTGCCACTTCGGGTAGTGAGCGCCTTAACTTTATTACTTTGGCTGCCGCCGCCGCCGGTTTTACCACTAAACATACTGCCGATAATAATTGGCCTGGCGATATTGCCTTCTTCAAACGCAACTAAAACCTGATCGCCGATCTCAGGGATAAAAACGAACCCGCGGTTCTTGCTTACTTTATCAGAACTGCCCGCATCCGGTGCAACCACCCTTAACCATTCTGTAACATCATTGGATTGGCATTGCCATTTAAATTTCACCTTAATACGTCCATGCCCATCGGGATCAGCATTATCTACTACATCAGCCAGTTGCATATCCGGATTGGGCTTAATCATCGCATTCACCTTTATACGTTCTGTGTCGGCTGTTACCCCTTCAAAAGTATTTTGATAGTGACCCACCCCATCAATCTGGTGATGAACCCCTGTTACCAGGAACTTGCCAAAATCCTGTACCTCAAAGCCCGAATTTCCGCGCATACTCATGCTTACATTAAGTACTTTGCCCAATCCAACCTGCGGATTATCACCGTGACCGATAATATTAACCAATTCTGATACCTGCGCTTTTTGTTTATTATTTACAAAATCATTGATCTCTTTTTTGGAGTTTACCCTTACATCGATAGGTCCGTTATAAACCTTACTATATACTTTATTTGATGCTTCAACAGCATGTGCCACATCCGGATTGCCACCTGCCACGCCCTGTGGTTCGGCAGTTAACAGTTCATCTTGCTTTGGGTTATAAGCAAACTTATTCTGTTTTAACGGCGCTATCTGCATTGCATATTGCAAACTATGCAGGTCACGACCGTAAATAAGGTTCACTTCATCCAGTTTATCCGGCTTACCAAAGTTTAATTTCTGACCGTCATAATAAAACCATTCGTGATACTCTGCCGACAGGCGATTGATAAAGTCGTAATCACTTTCGCGATATTGGATGATATAATCAATGGGTGTTGTGTTGGTTGGCTTAATATTAAGTTTCAAATCATTTTGCGGAGCGTCCTGTGTGGCCAGTTGAATAATGGTTTTCAGATCCTTATTCAAGTATGATCCCAGATCGGGTCCGCGGTCAATCAATATCCCCGGACTAAAGCCGCTCACCACAATATCACCAAGAAAGCCGTGGCTTTGTGATAATTCAACCCTGGTTACTATCCCGCTAAAAATGTTTTCGCTGCCGCCAACTGCACCAAACTGTACGGTTATATTTTTGCCGATAAAATCCTTAGAATTTTGCAGGGTTACCGCATTATATTCTTCAACCTGATCATGATTAAAACGCAATTGAAAGGTATGGTGCTCATTAAAACGCTGATCAAGGCTAAATGTTGAGAAGTGCGTTATTGGAGTACCTTCAATGTTTATATCAACTGATAGTTTCTTTTCCATAATTTTGTATATAATTCCATTGGGCTTAGGTGGTTACAGGCAGAAATAACTTATTTAATATTATATATTATACAATGGTTTGATTTGGGTTTTGTGTTGTTTTATCTGCTTTTATTTTATGATATAATATACGGTTTAGGTAATTTTATATATCGCGATCTTAAACAGGCCAGGAAAAAAATGAGCTTCATAACCTTTCCTGGTGTATTTATCTGGTTTGATGGTTGTCGGCATCACCTTTTCGTTATAGCCATGTACAACTATTACCTGTCCTTTTTTTAAGTAGCCTGATCCGATCATGGTATCAACATCAGTAGGTTTTACATGGATACATCCATGTGAGCCGGGTAAATCAACTACAAACTTCGATTGATTTGTTTGTCTCGTACTGTTATAATAACTAATGGCCTCGCTACCCGGAATGGTATGTATAAAATCGCCAAGGATACTTTCATTTTTGTCTAAAACCCCATTATAGTTGGTATCCCTAAAATACTTTACGGATATATGCCCAAAATCATTAAAAACCCATCTGTCTGGTGTTTGCATACCATACAATGCAACATGATTGCCTGCATAGGTGGCAAACCCTATTGTTACCCAGTAATCAAGAATGGCCCTGGTAATCGCGTCTTCTGTTTTGTATGTTTTTAACCATAAAGGTCTGTAAACGGTTAACCTTTTCCACAGGCCCTTATTACTTACATCTACATAAGTAACATTATTAATAAATTTTAAACCCGCACCCCAAGGCACTCCAGACCATAAAGCATATTTACCATAGCTAACGTGTTTTTCAATACTGGCTATAACAAATCGTCCAGCGGTGGTGGGTGTCATTTCATGCCCGTCTCCACCCATCGTTTTAGTTGCAGGGCCTCCATGAGCATCAAACTCTTTTATTTTTATTAAAAAATTGATGTTCATAATCTCGATGGTGTAATTTTTATTTGCTCAATGCTATTGTCGCTGTATTCTGGTAGTTTTTTGCTTTCAACCAATATTGATATATTGGGAGCATTTCTATAATTGAACGATGTAAGTATATAAGGAGCTTCTTTAGGTCTTGCATTCAAGGGTGTTTTTTCCCAATCCCCAAGCTTTTGCTTAAAATCATTAAATGTAATTTGTTTATAAATAGATTGTGGAGGTACAAGCGAACAAAAAAATATTTTTGAAGTATCCTTATCACTTTTTACAAAATAAACACTTAGGTATTCCTTACTGCTGTTAAATGGTTTGGTAATATGTTCTATATTAATTTTATAAGCCGACGAATAGGGTTTTAAAACCTCTATTGCTTCCATAACAGAACAATGTTTTTTTGACATGTTTGTTGAAAGATCGGCCACTATACTTAATAAAGTATTTTTGTCAATCATTTTTAAAGCCTTCACCTCCTTTTGTTGGCTTGAGCCTGTTACCGGTGAGTTACAAGCACTAATTACAGCTAAAAAGCTCATGCCTATTAGCACAATAATAAGTTTGCATATACTGAGTACACTTTTCATTAAATTTTACTATCCAATAAAATATGCATAGATAACCCAGGGACGGTTTTTATTATAGATTATAATTGATGTATGGGAAGAAAATTAACGGAGGATATAACTACACCCTCCGTTAATAAGCTTAGTCTTTTTTACTTAGGCCAATCGTTTTCGTGCTGGGCATTACCCATTTTTAGCTTGCGTGCCGATATAACAAAGCTTAATGACATTGGGTTGTTTCCAATGATAGATATACCTTCATTATACTGGATAATGTAACCTTCTTCAAAAGTCAACTCCTTCATTTTAGCGTCTTCGTCTGATTTTTTGAAGGTAATCGTTCCGTTGATGGGTTTGTATTGATTATTAACCATTGATTCGATAACCGATGTATCCTCAGTTGATTCAACCTCAACCTGTATGGTACCACCATAAACACCTGATGACGGACGGCCTTTTGCGTCCACATCCCTGTTTAATGAAAAGCTGCACTGCAGCACATCAAATTCTTTTGATCCGAGATTAATTCTTGCTTTGAAAGCCATAATTCTAAAATTTTGAAATTAAAAAAACGTCCTGGTGTTTAAATACCAGCTCAATTTGGTCAAAAAAAATTAATTAATTTAATTTTTGCCCGGCCAGTCATTTACGTGCTCGGCACTGCCTAATTTAAGCTTACGTGCAGAGATCACAAACTTCAGGCTCATTGGAGTGGATCCAGTAATGTCAATCCCCTCAGAATACTTTACAATGTAACCATCTTCAAAAGAAAGCTCCTTCATTTTAGCATCTTCTTCAGATTTTTTGATCAGTAAAGTACCTGCAATAGGTTTGTACTGGTTGTTTACCATCGACTCGATGATGGAAGTGTCTTCGGTTGATTCGATCTCGATATCGATCGTACCACCATAAACGCCAGAGGAAGGGCGTCCTTTTGAATCAACATCGCGGTTAAGCGCATACGAGCAAGTAAGTACATCATAATCCTTGCCCGAAAAATTTAATCTTGCTTTGAAAGCCATAACGATAAATTTTAAAGGTTAATAATTTAAAAGAATACAGTTTTTCTGTATTCTTTATAACTACAAATAAGAATTATTATTGTTTTACTAAATATTATTTTTTTATCAAATAAGCTTTAAGCCAAACGAATATAATTTTTGCAGCCACTTTTTGCTGTATTCGTTTTGCAAGGAGTATAAATGCCCTATGGTACTGGTATGTACGGGTTTTATCTGCCGCTTTTCAAGGATAGTTTTTTTGATAGCCAGATAGGTGGGATGTTGATTTTTTTGCCAGTCGTCCCAGGCCGGTTCATCCAGTATAGATATTATTCTGGCAGATTTTCCACTAAAGTTAATATCCATACGTCCGGCAGAACTTATAAATACCTGGTCTGGCATAAATATGCGGTCAAAAAAACCTTTGATACGGGTATTAATAGAATCTTTATATACCGGGCAAAAAATAGCGATGTGCGTTGCCCACTTTAACATATTGATAGATTGTAGCAGATCAGGCTCCGTAACGGTATTGGGTGGGGCAAACTGTTTATTAGGATTAAACTTCAAGTCGGCAATAATCAGTTCTTTTACCACACTCTGCGCCGCCTCTGCCCCATCTTTATAAGCGCCGATCAATGCGGCCGTATTTTCGCCTTTATTAATATCTGCGTTAATGATCAACAGTTGCCTCATTGGCTACAAACATAGCCAGTATTTAACAATAAATAAAGCTAATAGCGAACTTAAATTAACATCAAACAAAA
>Ga0136846_1221618_pt1 | contig 14751 bp, 14 predicted proteins | sample HopSoiMetagenom2_FD_96841 | JGI IMG/M metagenome (GOLD analysis project Ga0136846, IMG submission 96841) | Grasslands soil microbial communities from Hopland, California, USA - 2 Assembly 2016 (version 4) | ecosystem: Environmental > Terrestrial > Soil > Grasslands | place: USA: Hopland...
ATCTCCACCAGCGAGGCGGGCAGGAAGCCGCGCAGGCCGATGTCGAGGATCAGGCCGCCCTTGACGACCTCGATGACGGTGCCCTTGACGGCCTCGTCCTTTTCCTTGAGCTCTTCGATGGTGCCCCAGGCCCGCTCGTACTGAGCGCGCTTCTTGGACAGGATCAGGCGGCCTTCCTTGTCCTCCTTGGTGAGGACCAGAGCTTCGACCTCATCGCCGACGGAGACGACCTCGTTGGGGTCGACGTCGTGCTTGATGGAGAGCTCACGGGAAGGGATGACGCCTTCGGTCTTGTAACCGATGTCGAGCAGGACTTCGTCACGGTCAACCTTGACGATCGTCCCTTCGACGATGTCGCCATCGTTGAAGTATTTGATGGTTTTGTCGATGGCGGCGAGAAAGTCCTCGGCCGAGCCGATGTCGTTAAGGGCTACTTGTGGCGAGGTGACGGAGGGACTTGGCATGTGGTGGGTTGCTCCGGACAGGTTGGGTCGTAGGGATTGGGACTCGTGTTATTGGTGTGACCCGCGATCGAGCACAGACGGGTACGTGTCGAGGTTACTCGACTGTGCACATGCTGGACAAACTCGGTCCCCCGAGCTGGCGGATCATGATCACGCCGCGCCGGCGCGCCGACACTAACGTGGGGCGGGCTTTCGACCCAAATCGCACCGTGGCGTTACAGTCGGCGGCCCTGACAGCCGCAGCTACCCTTCTGACGTGTCCTTCCCGTCGATGCCGCCGCAGCCGCAGGTCAGTCCCGGGCTCCCCAAGAGAATCCGCAAGGTCGGCGCGCCCCTAGGCGTGCTGATCGCGCTCAGCACCGTCACTGGACTGATCGTGATCCTGTTGACCGCCGTCAACCCGGTCGGCACGGCCACCGGCTTCGTCCTTTCAACCGTGGCGATGATCCTGGTCCTGCTGGCGTATCTGTGGCTGGACCGCTGGGAGCCCGAGCCGCCGCGGCTGCTCGTGCTGGCATTCCTGTGGGGAGCATCGATCGCAGTCGTCGTATCCGTGGTGCTGGAGCTCTCCATCGACTCCGCGATCAGCGCCGGTGAGACAGTCAGCTTCGCCTCCGTCGCGATCAGCGCGCCGTTGATCGAGGAAGGGGCCAAGGGCCTGTTCTTACTGCTCATGATGACGGGCCGCCGCCGCAACGAGCTCAACTCGATGACCGACTGCCTGGTGTATGCGGGCCTGGTCGCGGCAGGTTTCGCCTGGCTGGAAGACATTTTCTACATTGCCGACGACGAATCGCTGGCCGGCTCTCTCGTCACGGCCGCGATGCGGCTGATCATGGCGCCGTTCGCCCACCCGCTGTTCACCACGGCGATCGGCATCGGGGTGTACTTCGCTCTGCAGCAGCGCAGCGTCGCCGCCAAGCTCCTCTATATCCTGCTCGGCTACGTCGTCGCGGTGATCATGCACGGGTTGTGGAACGCCTCCTCGCTGCTGGGCCTGGGCACCTATCTACTCGTCTACGTGTTGTGGATGGTGCCGATCTTCGGGTTGGCGATCTGGCTCGCGGTCGCCAGCCGTCGCCGTGAACAACAGGTCGTAGCCGCGAAGCTGCCCGGAATGGTGGCGGCCAGTCTGGTGACTCCGAACGAGGCGACCTGGCTGGGGTCGATCCGCAACCGCAAGCTGGCGATCGCTGAGGCGGCCCGGCTCGGCGGAAAGCCAGCGGGCGAGGCGGTCAAGAAGTTCGCCGCGCAAGTGGTTGAGCTGGCCTTCGTGCGGGACCGCATCGACCGCGGCTTCGGCGACCCGCGCGTGTTCGCCCTGCAGAACGAAGAGGCGTACTGGCTCGGAGCGATGCGCGCCGCCGCGCCCGTGCTTCAGGCGCTTGCGGGCTACCGCGCGGACGCTACTTAGTGTGCTGATCGTTTCTGCGCGTACCGACTTCGGCGCAAATATTTGCGATAGCGTCAGCCATCTGCGCCAAAGCCGCGAGTCGTAGCGTCCGGCAGCAGTACGCTCAGGCCGTGCCGGAAACGGCGTACGCATCCTGCGGTGATCTCAGCATCGCGTATCAGGTGTTCGGCGACGGGCCCGTCGAGCTCGTCTTCGCCGGGTCGTTCGTCAGCCATCTCGAGCTGTATTGGACCGTGCCCGAATTCGAGGCCTTCGCGGAGCGGCTCTCCACGTTCTGTCGCGTCCTTCTGTTCGACAAGGCCGGGGTCGGGTTGTCGGACCCGGTTCCGCGGGTTCGCACGCTGGATGATCGGGCTGCCGAGATTGAGGCAATCATGGACGCCGTCGGCTTCACAAAGGCCGTCCTCTTCGGCCCGAGCGAGGGCGGCCCGGCGGCCATCGTGTTCGCAGCAACACGCCCGGAGCGAACGCGGGCGTTGATTCTGTTGGGCACATTCTCGTACTTCGGCTTCGCCGGGTGGGACGACTTCGAGTGCGATCCGGCCGAGCTGCGGGCGCGCCTCGTACCCGAGCTGGGTGACGACTACACGCCCTCGGTGGAGCAGCTCGCGCGCTGGCAGGCTTTCGGCCGCGTTGCCTGCTCGGCGTGGGGCAGCGGCCAGGCAGCCAAAACTCTGCTGCCATCGATGCGGTCGATACGGCAGCTCGCAATGTTGGAGCGCATGAGCGCCAGCCCGGGGATGGCGCGGGCGACACTTGAAGCGGCGTTTCGGATTGACGTGCGACCGATCCTGCCGACGATCACCGTGCCAACCCTTGTCATTCATGCCCGCGACGAGGTCGTTCCGGTGCAGGAGGGCCGGTATCTCGCCGACCATATCCCCGGTGCGCGGTTGCTCGAAGTCGAGGGCAGGGACCACGTGCCCTGGTTCACCGATCCGGACAGGATCCTGAACGGGATCGAGGAGTTCCTCACCGGTAGCCATGCGGCGCCCTCCCAGTCACATCGCGCGCTGCGCACCGTGTTGTTCACCGACATAGTGGCATCGACCCAACACGTGGTGGCGACGGGCGACGAGCGATGGCGTGCGGTGATGCACCGGTTTGGTGAGATCACAGCCGAACACGCGCAACGAGTCGGCGGCACGGTGGTCAAAAGCACCGGCGACGGCCACCTGATCACGTTCGACGGCCCGACGCAGGCGATCCTGTGCGCAGAAGCCTTGCGCGTCGGGGCCGAGGCATTGGGCACCGAGATCCGCGCGGGCATCCACACAGGCGAGTGCGAACTGGTGGACAACGACATTGGGGGAATCGCTGTACACATCGCGGCGCGGATCCTCGGGCACGCCGCTGCCGGCGAAATCCTCGTTTCCCGCACCGTCCGTGACCTGGTCATCGGCTCGGGCGCGGGCTTCGACGACCGCGGCAGCGTCGAGCTACGTGGCGTGCCCGACACCTGTCAACTCCTGGCGGTCGATCGCAACGGCCCGCGGGCAGGATCCGCTGAGGCGGAACTGATGTCAGCACCGACCCCCGGGCCTCGGACCGCGATGCGCCGCTCGGACCGCGCCGTTGCCGCGATGGCCAGGCGCGCACCATGGATCCTGCGCGGGATGACTCACCTTGCCCCGGGCCACCGGCCGCAGATAAACCGCCCTTAGTGCGCCGCCGAATCCCAGCTCCGGCCAAATCCCACGCTGACCTCCAGAGGCACGTCCAGTGAGTAGGCGCCGCACATTTCGTCCTTGACCAGCTTCTCGAGGGCGTCACGCTCCCCCCGCGCGATCTCGAACAGCAGCTCGTCGTGCACCTGCAGCAGCATGCGTGACTTCAGTCCGGGGTCTTTGAGCGCCTTGTCGACGTTGATCATCGCGACCTTGATGATGTCTGCGGCGCTGCCCTGGATCGGCGCGTTCAGCGCGGCACGCTCGGCGGCCTCGCGGACCTGCCGGTTGCTGCTGTCCAGCTCGGGCAGATACCGCCGGCGGCCCAGCACCGTCGACGTGTAGCCGTCCTTGCGGGCCTGGTCGACGATTTCGTGCAGGTAGTCACGGACCCCGCCGAACCTGGCGAAGTACTGCTCCATCTGCACCTTGGCTTCTTCGGTGGAGATCTTCAGCTGCGCGGCCAGGCCATAGGCGGACAGTCCGTAGGCCAGCCCGTAGGACATTGCCTTGACCCGGCGGCGCAGCTCCGGGGTGACTTCGTCGATCGGCACGGAAAATGCCCGCGATGCAACGAAGGAGTGCAGGTCCTCGCCAGTGCGGAACGCCTCGATGAGGCCCTCGTCGCCGGAGAGATGCGCCATGATGCGCATCTCGATCTGGCTGTAGTCGGCCGTCATCAGCTCGTCGTATCCCTTGCCGACGACGAACGCATCGCGGATCCGGCGACCTGCGTCGGTACGGATCGGGATGTTCTGCAGGTTCGGCTCGGTAGAAGAAAGCCGGCCAGTCGCCGCAATGGTCTGGTTGAACGTGGTGTGAATGCGGCCGTCGGATGCCACCGAATTCAGCAGCCCATCGACGGTGACCTTCAGCCGAGTGGCGTCGCGGTGGGCGAGCATGTGCTGCAGGAACGGGTGTCCGGTCTTGTCGAACAGCGACTGCAGCGCGTCGGCGTCGGTGGTGTATCCGGTCTTGGTTCGCTTGGTCTTCGGCATCTCCAGCTCGTCGAACAGCACAACCTGTAGCTGCTTGGGCGAGCCGAGGTTGATCTGCTTACCGATCACCGCGTAGGCCGCCTCGGCGGCGTCGCGGATCATGTTGGCGAACTCACTCTGCAGCTCGGACAGCAGATTGAGGTCGACGGCGATTCCTGCGGTCTCCATCCTGGCGAGCGCCCGCTGGACCGGCAACTCCATGTTGCCCAGTAGTGCCGACGAGTCGATGCGGGCCAGCTCCTCGTCGAGCGCATCCGCCAGATCCATCACCGCGCTGGCCCTCAGGATCACGGTCTGCACGGCTTGGTCGTCGACGCCGTCTGTGTCGTCGAGCAGCGAAAGTTGTTGCTGCTCAGGGTTATCCGCACGCAATTCGCGCTTCAGGTAACGCAGCGACAGGTCGTCGAGCGCGAAACTGCGTTGCCCAGGGCGGACCAGATAGGCGGCCAGCGCGGTGTCGGAGGTGATGCCGTTCAGCGTCCATCCGCGGCCTTCCAAGTCGTGCATGGCGAGCTTGGCCTCGTGCAATGCCTTCGGTGCACCGGGATCGGCCAGCCATGCGGCGAGTGCGGCTTCGTCGTCGGGGTGCAGGGTGGCCGTGTCGATGTAGCGTCCGTCGCCGTCCGCGGCGACGATGGCCAGCGCGGTGGCGTCGGCGTCGAACGCCAGATGCGTACCGACCACCGCCAGCCCGAACCGGTTGCCCTGGCTGTGCTCGGCCAGCCAGGCAGCCAACTCGCCCGACTCGAGCGCCCCGCCCCGCACGTCGAAGCCCTGGTCGACCTCGGGATCGGCCGAGGCCAGCGTCTCGAAGAGGCGGTCGCGAAGCACCCGGAACTCCAGGTCGTCGAAGAGACGGTGGATCTGGTCGCGATCCCACGGCTGCATCCGCAGCGTGTCTGGCGTCTGCGCCAGCGGCACGTCCTTGACCAGATCGGTGAGCTCGCGATTCAGCACCACGTGCGACAGGTTGGCGCGCAGCGCGTCGCCGACCTTGCCCTTGACCTCATCGACCTTGTCGACCAGCTGCTGCAGCGACCCGAATTCGGCGATCCACTTCGTCGCGGTCTTCTCCCCCACGCCAGGGATGCCGGGCAGGTTGTCGCTGGGGTCACCACGCAGCGCCGCGAAGTCGGGGTACTGCTGCGGTGTCAGCCCGTACTTCTCGACGACGGCCTCGGGGGTGAACCGGGTCAGCTCACTGACGCCCTTGCGGGGGTAGAGGACCGTGACGTCGTCGCTGACCAGTTGCAGCGCGTCGCGGTCGCCGGTGACTACCAGAACGCGATATCCGTCGTCCTCGGCCTGGGTGGCCAGCGTGGCGATGATGTCGTCGGCCTCGAAACCCGGCTCGGCGAGCACGGTAATGCCGAGCGCGACCAGCACCTCTTTGGTGATGTCGATCTGGCCGCGGAACTCGTCGGGCGTGGAGGACCGGCCGGCCTTGTACTCCGGGTACTTGTCGACGCGGAAGGTCTGCCGCGACACGTCGAACGCGGACGCGACGTGGGTGGGTTGTTCGTCGCGCAACAGGTTGATCAGCATCGCGGTGAAGCCGTAGACCGCGTTGGTGGTCAACCCACCCTGGGTCTTGAAGTTCTCCGCGGGCAGCGCATAGAAGGCCCGGTATGCCAGCGAATTGCCGTCCAGCAGCATCAATGTGGGCTTCTGGTCAGCTCCTGCGGATGCCGTCTTCTTGTCGGTTGCGGTACTGGCTGGGCTCACGGCCCTACTCTATGCACCCGCCCCGACACGCAGTAGACGGCGAGCCTTCTCGACCAGCACACGTGCCGCCGGGCTCATGGGGCCGCCCGACCGCCACGCGAGCACCAATCGGCCCCGCAGTTCGGGGACGATCGCCAGCGCGTGTAATCCGTCGCGGTCCCGCGGCACCGACGCGGGCACGATCGCCACCCCGAGGCCGCGCTCGGCCAGATCGGCGAGCGCCAGCGGCGTGCTGGCTTCGAAGGCGATCTGCGGGGTGATTCCCGCATGTGCGCAGGCGGCGTCGAACTGATGCCGGATGCCCGCCCCGACGGGCAGCGCAATGAGCTGGCGGTTGGCCAGGTCCCTCAGCCGGATGGTCTTGCGAGACGCCAGCTCGTCACTCGGGGATACCACGGCCTGAATGGCTTCGTCGGTGACCACCTCCACGTCAAGGCCCTCCGGCCGTTCACCGGGTCCAACGGAGACGATCGCGGCGTCTAGCCGCCCGGACTGCACCTTGTCGATGAGCGCGTCGGAACTGTCTGTGCTGAGCGTGATTTCGACGTTGGGATGGTCGGCATGGAAATCGGCAAGTAACGACGGAAGGTCGACGCTGTGCGATGTCACCGCCCCGATCGTGACGGTGCCGCGAACCAATTGGGTCAGTTCCTCGACAGCGACGTGAATGTCGGCGACGGCGGCGAGCGCCGCCCTGGCGTACGGCAGCGCGGCCTCGCCGGCGGCAGTCAACCGCACGGTGCGACGCGACCGGTCCAGCAGCGGCTGGCCGAGCTCGCGTTCCAGCCGCTGGATCTGGGCGCTGACCGCCGGCTGCGCGACGTGGATGCGCTCGGCCGCCCGGGTGAAGTTGGCCTCCTCGGCGACGGCGACGAAGTATTCGAGGCGCCGAAGTTCCATAGTAGATGATTATAGTTTCTGGTCTACATCGATATTGGACTTATAGAACTGCGGCGCCGACCCTTGATATTGAGGGAAGGAGTCGACATGACTGACGTATTGATTGCCGGCGGCGGGATAGGCGGGCTGACCGCCGCATTGACATTGCGCGCCCGCGGCATCGAACCGACCGTTCTCGAACGCGCTTCGCACCTGGGGCCGCTGGGCGTCGGCATCAACCTGCTGCCGCACGCGGTCAGTGAGCTTTATGACCTGGGGCTGGGTGATGAGTTATCGAAGGTCGCCGTCGCGCCCACCTCAATCTCGTACTACGACACCGACGGCACGCTGCTGTTCCGTGAGCCGCGTGGAATCGACGGTGGCTACGGCTATCCGCAATATTCGGTGCACCGCGGCCAGCTGCAGATGCTGCTGCTGTCGGCGCTGCGAGAACGACTCGGCCCCAATGCCATTCGCACGGGCGCGGAGCTGCACAGCTTCGACGACTCCGGGAACAGGGTGCGGGTGAACACCTCGGCCGGCGACTTCACTGCGGATGCGCTGGTCGGTGCCGACGGCATTCACTCGGCAGTGCGGGCGCAACTGCATACGGCGCCCGATCCGCTGCTGTGGTCAGGAGTGCGGATGTTCAGGGGCGCCGCTCCAGGGAAGTTCCTCGACGCCCGCACGATGGTCATAGTCAAGGATCCTCATGGAGTCGACCTCGTCACGTATCCAATCGGCGGCGGGCTGGTCAACTGGGTCGTCATGATGCCCGAATCCGAACCTGGGCCATTGCCGGGTGATGCGAAGTGGAATCATCCCGGTGACCGGTCGGAGGTGCTGCGACACCTGGAGAGGTGGAACCTTGGCTTCCTGGATGCCGCCGATCTGGTGCGCCGCACCGAGCCGGTGTTGGAGTATCCGATGGTCGACCGCGACGTGCTGCCGTGGTGGGGACGCGGACGGGTAACCCTGCTCGGCGACGCCGCGCATCCGATGTATCCCGTTGGCGCCAACGGCGGTTCACAGGCGATCGTCGACGCGCGGGTGCTGGCCGACGAACTGGCGCGTGACGTCGACCGCGGGTTGCGGTCCTACGAGGACATTCGGCGCCCGGAGACCGCAGACGTCGTGGCAGCCAACCGCGAGATGCATGTCACCGGCGCCTCGCGGCGGCCGGAGGACCTGGCGCGGGTGACCGGCAAGTACCGCCAGGACACCCATGCCGACAAGGTGCGGGCATGACGACCTACGTGCTGGTACCCGGTGCCTGTCACGGCGCGTGGTGCTTCGACGATCTGGCCGCGGCACTGCGGTCGCGCGGGCACCGGGTGCTGGCCATCACGCTGACCGGTATCGCGGAGCGAGCCCACCTGCTGCACGCCGGCGTCAACCTCGAGACGCACATCGCCGACGTGCTCGCCGAACTGACCGTGCACCACATCAGCGACGCGGTGCTCGTTGGGCACAGCTACGGCGGCATGGTGATCACCACGGTCGCGGATCGTGTTCCGCGGCAAGTGAATTCACTGGTGTACCTGGACGCGTTCGTGCCGCGCGACGGCGAGTCGTGCTGGACGCTGACCACCGACGAGCAGCGGGCGTGGTACACCGCGGTCGACGACACGGGTTATGGCGTGCCTCCCATGCCGTTCTTCGATTCACGAGCCACCGCGCATCCGTTGGCGTCGTTGATGCAACCCGTCCGGCTCAGCGGGGATCTATCGCGGTTCCGGCGCCGGGTCTACGTCTGTGCGACGAAATGGGAGGGCGAGTCGCCGTTCGCGGCGACGTTCGAGCGGGTGCGACGCGACCCGACTTGGACCACGCATGTGCTCGACGGCGCCCACAACCTGATGAGGGACAACCCGGACGACCTGCTGCGGATTCTGCTCGACGCCGCCTAGCGCCGCGCCCCCGGCTCGCCCGGACCGGGCATGGATCCTGGCGGCGGCGGACCGACCTGACCGGTGCGGATCCAGTCGATCGCCATGTCCACGGGATTCTGCGGGTCGACGAACACCGCGATCGTCGCTCCCGGCTGCATCCGCGCCATCTGCATCCGCGCCACGACCTCGTCGAAGACGGCGCCGTAGGGTTGGGTACCGTCCTCGCGCTGAACCCGCCCCTGGACCCGCAGCACTGGCGACATGCTCATGTACGACCCGACCTGCCGCACGCCGTCGATGGTGACGGTGGCGGGCAGGCCTGCGCCGTTGGTCAGCTGCGCATGCCGCATCATCTTCATGCCGATCTCGCTGGCGTCGGCCGCCTCGTGAATCCGGTTGGGGATGTCGCCGATCTGGCCGAGGAAGGACGATGGGCGCCCCTGCGATTCCAGGTACTGCTTGTTGGCGCCATACATCCGCGCCCAGTCCTTGAACGGGTTGGGCATGCTGATCAGTCCCCGTCAGTAGCCGAGGAATTTGCGGAACTGCTGTCCGACGGCCATCGACTGGCCCATCCGCTGCACCCAGCCGTCGAGCGCAGCCTTGGTGTCCGCCGGGTCCCAGCCGCGCTCCTGGCCGAGGGCGATCATGCCGGCCTCGTCGGTGACGCCGCGGGCCTGCGCGTCACGGGCGAGCTCGCCGTAGTCCTGCAGCGAGATGCCGTTGATCGGCTGCCAGATCGGGTCGTCCGCCGCCACCGAGCGGGTCGACGGCCCGCCCATAACGGCGGGGTCGATCGGGCCGGCGCCCCGGGCGTGCACCAGCGCGTCACCCTGCTGCGGCGCGGTCTGCTGGGCAAAGGCCTGCTGTGCCTGAGCTGCTGCCTTCTTTGCCTTATCGAACAGTCCCATCGGTGGTCTCCGTTCTTTTCGGGTCCCGGGCGGTGATGCCCGGGACGCTACTCCCGCACAAGTGCACAGGGGCCGGTTAGCTACCGATCCCAACTTCTCTGACAGCGCGGCGGAACTGGAACACGTTTCAGTTTGACCTCGGGAGTCGGTAGGCTGGCCGGGTGTCAGCTGCGACCACCCAACCCGCGATCGACGGCTGGTTCGCCACCGATGGGTCCGGCGAGCCCTATCTGATCGGCGGCAGGTGCCATCACTGCGGCACGTATGTCTTTCCGCCGCGGGCCAACAACTGTCCGAATCCCGCATGTGACGGCGACGACCTGGCGCAGGTGCCGCTGTCTCGCCGCGGCACGCTGTGGAGCTACACCGAGAACCGGTATGCCCCGCCGCCGCCGTATCCGTCGCCGGATCCGTTCGAGCCGTTCGCCGTTGCCGCCGTGCAGTTGGCCGATGAAGGGCTGATCGTGTTGGGCAAGGTGGCCGAGGGCACGCTGGCCGCGGACCTGAAGATCGGCATGGAGATGGAGCTGACCACCATGGCGCTGTTCGTCGACGACGACGGCGTCGAGCGCATCGTCTACGCGTGGAGGATCGCGGACGCGAGGAGCAAGAAGGGTGGTGCGTCATGAGTCCCGAACCGCTCTACATCCTCGGCGCGGGCATGCACCCATGGGGCAAGTGGGGCAACGACTTCACCGAATACGGCGTCGCCGCGGCCCGCGCCGCCCTGGCCGAGGCTGGTTTGGACTGGCGCCAGATCCAACTGGTGGCCGGCGCCGACACCATCCGAAACGGATATCCCGGCTTCGTCGCGGGCTCGACGTTCGCACAGAAGTTGGGCTGGAACGGTGTGCCGGTCTCATCGTCGTATGCGGCGTGCGCCAGCGGATCTCAGGCGCTACAGAGTGCCCGCGCGCAGATCCTGGCCGGGTTCTGCGATGTCGCACTCGTCATCGGCGCCGACACCACACCCAAGGGCTTCTTCGCACCCGTCGGCGGTGAACGAAGGACTGATCCGGACTGGCAGCGATTCCACCTGATCGGCGCGACGAACACGGTGTACTTCGCACTGCTGGCCCGTCGCCGGATGGATCTCTACGGCGCGACACTCGAAGACTTCGCGGCCGTCAAGGTCAAGAACGCCAAGCACGGCCTGCAGAATCCGAATGCCCGGTACCGCAAGGAAACCTCGGTCGAGGACGTGCTGGCCAGCCCGGTGGTCTCCGATCCGCTGCGGCTACTCGACATCTGCGCAACATCCGACGGCGCGGCGGCGCTGATCGTCGCCAGCAAGTCATTCGCCGAGAAACACCTCGGCTCGCTCGAGGGGGTGCCGTCGGTGCGCGCGGTGTCCACGGTGACGCCGCGCTATCCGCAGCATCTACCCGAATTGCCGGACATCGCAACCGATTCGACCGCAGTGGTCGCCGCTCCCGATCGGGCGTTCAAGGACCAGATCCTTGACGCGGCCTACGCTGAGGCGGGTATCGGGCCCGAAGACCTGAGGCTGGCCGAGGTCTATGACCTGTCGACCGCGCTGGAACTGGACTGGTATGAGCACCTCGGGCTGTGCCCGAAGGGTGAAGCCGAGCAGTTGTTGCGCAGCGGCGCGACGACGATCGGCGGCCGCATCCCGGTCAACGCGTCAGGGGGTCTGGCGTGCTTCGGCGAGGCCATTCCCGCCCAGGCCATCGCGCAGGTGTGCGAGCTAACGTGGCAGCTGAAGGGCCAGGCCACCGGCCGCCAGGTCGAGGATGCCACCGTCGGGGTCACCGCGAACCAGGGGCTGTTCGGACACGGCTCGTCCGTAATCGTTGCTCGCTAAGCAGTTTTCGGCCTACAGCCCCTCACATTGGGGCGTCATTGCGGTGTTTGTGATCGGCGCGGTACTGCTGGTGTGGGTCGGGCGAAGGCAGACCCAGCGGCAGGCTCGCCGCCTCGGCCGCATCCTCGGGGCGACGACGGCAGTGATCTACGCCGCGATCCTGGTATACGTCCTCACTCCGCCGACGATCGACAGCTCCGTGCCGCTGCAACTGACCGACCTCGCGACCGTCGCCGCCGCGTACGCCCTGTGGTCACAGCGGAAATGGGCGTACGCGCTCACCTACTACTGGGGGCTGGTGCTGAGTACGCAAGCGTTGATATCGCCAGCTCTGCAAAGCCCCGACTTCCCGAACTACCAGTTCCTGGCATTCTGGGCCATACACCTGGTAGTCGTCTGGGCGGCCATCTACCTCACCTGGGGCCGCGGCATGCGACCCGATTGGCGCAGCTATCGCATCGCAGTCGTCGTCACGGTCGTGTGGGCGTCGGTCACGTTCACGTTCAACACCATTGCCGGCACGAATTACGGCTTCCTCAACCGGAAACCCTCGACCGCGTCTCTGCTGGACGTGCTAGGGCCGTGGCCGGTGTACATCTTCACAGCGACCGTGCTGATCCTCATCGTCTGGACGCTGATGACGTGGCCGTGGGAGCGAATGCGGTCGTTGCGCTAGGGGTTATCGTCGATATATGCCTGACGATTGGGCACCCGACGCGTGCACGCTGCCGACGTCGGAACGTCCGCTGCGGGTGGCTGAGTTCGACGACTTGTTCACCTTCGTCGTGCGAGCGGAGCGTCCAGGGCCGCAACGACTGGACGTCGTGCTGCGGCGCATCGTCGAGGCACCCGCCCGCGATCTGGCGCGGCGGGAAGGCGAGTGCTGCGCGTTCTTCACGTTCGAGTTCGAATCGGTCGGCGACGACCTCGTGATGCACATCGGCGTTCCACCCGAGCATGTCGAGGTGCTCGACGCGCTCGAAGCGCGCGCAGTCGCGACGTGACCAGTCATCGCGAGCGTGCGTGTCTGCCCCGCGACACGCCGCGGATCGGCGGCAGTTCGCGCACGCTCGTCGCTGGATTGGGACATGGCTGACATCATCTCGGTGCGGGTGAAGCCGGGCAGCAAGAAGGGCCCGCTTATTGAGACGGGCGCGGATGGCTCGTTGACGATCTACGTTCGCGAAAGAGCGGTCGACGGCGCGGCCAATGAGGCTGTCGTCCGAGCCCTGTCCGATCATCTCGGCGTAGCACCCAGCCGCCTCCGGCTGATGTCCGGTAAGACGGGCCGGATCAAGCGTTTTCGCGTCGACTAAACCATTAGCGAGCGTGCGCAAACTCGTGGATTTGTTCGGCGGGTCGGCCGCAGACACGCACGCTCGCGGGGAAAAGGGCTAGGCGACGCCGAGGTAGGCCGCGCGAATGCTGTCGTCGGCCAACAACTCTCGCGCGTTGCCCTCCCGGGTGACCTCACCGGTCTCCAGAATGTAGGCCCGATCGGACCGGGTGAGCGCCTGCTGCGCGTTCTGCTCGACGAGCAGCACCGTGGTGCCCTGCGAGTTGATTTCGGCGATGATCTTGAAGATCTGCGATATCACCATCGGGGCCAGGCCCATCGACGGTTCGTCGAGCAGCAGCACTTTCGGCCGGGCCATCAGCGCGCGGCCGATCGCCAACATCTGCTGCTCGCCACCGGACAGTGTGCCGCCCACCTGGTGCTTACGTTCCTCCAGCCGAGGGAACGTCTGCAGCACCCACTCCAGCCGCTCGTGGTGCTCGGCCCTGGACGCGAATTTGCGTCCGTAGCAACCCATCTCCAGGTTCTCGATGACGGTCATGCCGGGAAAGACGCCGCGGCCCTCCGGCGCCTGGATCAGCCCATCTATCACCCGCTTGTGCGCCTTGACGCCGGTGATGTCTTGTCCGTCGAACCACACCGAGCCAGACGTCAGCCGGCGCAGCCCCGAAATCGCCCGCATCATCGTGGTCTTGCCCGCGCCGTTGGAACCCAGCAGGGTCACCAATTCGCCCTCGTGCACCACCAGCGACACCCCGTGCAGCGCCTTGATGCGGCCGTAGTGCACGACCACATCGCGGGCCTCGAGCAGGATCGGTCGGTCGTCACTTGACGTCATCGTCGGGCACCCCCAGGTAGGCGGCGATGACCTTTGGGTCCTCGCGGATCTCGTGCGGCAGGCCGTCCGCGATCTTGCGGCCGAACTCCAGCACGACGATCCGGTCGGTCACCCCCATCACCAACCGCATGTCGTGTTCGATGAGCAGCACCGTGTAGCCGTCGTCGCGGATCTTGCGGATCAGCTCGATCAGCGCGGCCTTCTCGCTCGGGTTGAAGCCGGCGGCCGGCTCGTCGAGGCAGAGCAGTTTCGGCTCGGTGGCCAGCGCACGGGCGATCTCGAGGCGCCGCTGATCGCCGTACGGCAGATTCTTGGCCTTCTCCTCGGCGCGTTCGGAGATGCCGACGAACTGCAGCAGGGCGGCGGCCTTCTCGATCGCCGACTTCTCCTCGCGACGGTGCCGTGGCGTCCGGACCAAAGCTCCCGGAACGGAGGTCTGGTGCCGGGCATCGGTGCCCACGACGACGTTCTCCAGCGCCGTCATCTCGCCCCACAGCCGGATGTTCTGGAACGTTCGGGCAATGCCCTTGCGGGTGATCTGATGGCGCTTGATACGGCCGAGCGGTGCGCCATCGAAGGTCACCGTGCCGGAGGTGGGCCTGTACACCCCGGTGATCGCGTTGAAGCACGTCGTCTTACCCGCCCCGTTGGGGTCGATGAGGCCCAGGATCTCGCCACGCTTGATGTCGAAGGTGACCGAGTCGAGCGCCGTCAAACCGCCGAACTTGACGGTCAGATCCGTGGTCTGCAGCAGCGTCTCGCCCTCGGCCGCATTCACCTCGCGCTGAAGCGCCGCCATCTTCTCGTCGATCACGGGCTCGCTCGACGTCATGCCGCCGCC
>Ga0136846_1223947_pt1 | contig 14750 bp, 12 predicted proteins | sample HopSoiMetagenom2_FD_96841 | JGI IMG/M metagenome (GOLD analysis project Ga0136846, IMG submission 96841) | Grasslands soil microbial communities from Hopland, California, USA - 2 Assembly 2016 (version 4) | ecosystem: Environmental > Terrestrial > Soil > Grasslands | place: USA: Hopland...
ACGACGAAGCGCGACTCGTCCGAGGCGAGGTAGACCGCGGCCTGCGCGACGTCCTCGGCCGTGCCGAGATCGCCGGTCAGTTGCCGCGAGCGGATCGAGCGGCGGCCTTCCTCCGGATCGTCGTAGGAGTCGCGCAGATAGCCCTCGACGAACGGCGTCATGATCGTCCCCGGCATCAGCGCGTTCACGCGCACGCCGTGCGGCGCGAGATCGACCTGCATCGACTTCGTCAGCGCGAGCACCGCGCCCTTCGAGGCTGCGTACGACACCCGGCGCGCGAGGCCCGAGGTCGCGATCACCGACGACATGTTGATGATCGACCCCGACTTCTGGGCGATCATCGCCGGCACGACGGCGCGGCTCATCAGGAACACACCGCGCGCGTTCACCCGCATCACGCGCTCCCAGAGATCGAGTGTCGTCTCCTCGAGGTCGCCGACGCCGGCGATGCCCGCGTTGTTGAAGAGCACGTCGATGCGTCCGTGGTCGGCGAGCGCCTGCGCGGCGAGCGCCTCCGTCTGTTCCTCGTCCGCGACATCGACCGCGTGCGTGACGCCCTCCGCCGAGCCGTCGATGTCGGCCGCGACGACCCGCGCGCCCTCGCGCGCGAAGAGCAGCGCGCTCGCACGGCCGATCCCCGACCCGGCGCCGGTGACGATGCAGACCTTCCCCTCGAGCCTCATCGAGCGGATCCTCCCGCATCGCGCCACACCGGGCCATGAGGAAACGCAAACTCGGCCAGCGACTCCGCCTTCATCTCGATGCTGTAGCCCGGCGCCTCAGGCGCGCGGTAGCGGCCGCGCTCCACTCGCACCGGGTCGACGAAGTGCTCGTGCAGGTGGTCGACGAACTCGCACACGCGGCCGTCCTGCGAGCCCGCTACTGCGACGTAGTCGAACATCGAGACGTGCTGCGCGTACTCGCACAGGCCGACGCCGCCCGCGTGCGGGCAGACCGGGACGCGGAACTTCGCCGCGAGCAGCACGACTGCGATCACCTCGTTGACGCCGCCGAGGCGGCAGCAGTCCAGCTGGCAGATGTCGATCGCGCCGCTCTGCAGCAGCTGCTTGAAGACGACCCGGTTCTGCACGTGCTCGCCCGTGGCGACGCGGATCGGTGCGACCGCCTCGCGGATCCGGCGGTGGCCGAGCACGTCGTCGGGGCTCGTGGGCTCCTCGATCCACCATGGGTCGACGGCGGCGAGCGGCCGCATCGCCTCGATCGCCTCGCCCACGCCCCACGCCTGGTTCGCGTCGAGCGACAGCTGCAGATCCGGCCCGAGCGCCTCACGCACGAGCAGCGCGCGGCGCAGGTCGGTCTCGGGATCGGCGCCGACCTTCAGCTTCAGGTGGGTGAAGCCTTCGGCGACCGCTTCGCGCACGCGCTCCGGCAGCGTCTCCTCCGGGTAGCCGAGCCAGCCCGCCGACGTCGTGTACGCGGGGAAGCCTTCCGCGAGCAGCGCGCGCTCGCGCTCGGCCCGCCCGGACTCGGCGCGACGCAGCAGCTCGACCGCCTCGTCCGGCGTCAGCGCGTCCTCGACGTACCGAAAGTCGACGCAGCCGACGAGCTCCTCGGGCGAGAGGTCGCAGAGGAGCTTCCAGAGCGGTTTCTGCTCCACGCGCGCCCAGAGATCCCAGACCGCGTTCACGAGCGCGCCGGTCGCGAGATGCACGACGCCCTTCTCCGGCCCGAGCCAGCGCAGCTGGCTGTCGGTCACGAGGCGGCGCCACATGCCGCGCAGGTCGCAGGTCAGCTCCTCGAGCGTGCAGCCGACGACGTGCGGCGCGAGTGCCTCGATCGCGCCGACGCACAGCTCGTTCCCGCGGCCGATCGTGAACGTCAGCCCGTGCCCGGCGACGCCCGGGTCGTCCGTCTCGAGCACGACGTAGGCCGCCGAGTAGTCCGGGTCGGGGTTCATGGCGTCCGAGCCCGCCCCGGTGCGCGAGGTCGGGAAGCGGACGTCGTGGGTGATGGCTCGGACGATGCGCGGCATCCCGTGTTCCTACCATTGCGCGATGCGCTTCGGCCTCGGGTGCGCGCCGCTCGGCGGTCTCTACGAGCCCGTCTCCGGCGAGGACGCCCGCGCGACGATCGACGCCGCGTGGGAGGCCGGCGTGCGCTTCTTCGACACCGCACCGCTCTACGGCTCCGGGCTCTCGGAGCGGCGGGTCGGCGATGCGCTGCGCGCGCGTCCCCGCGACGAGTACACGCTGTCGACCAAGGTCGGCCGCCTGCTCGTCCCCGGCGCGCCGGCGCCGATGTTCCCGGGCGCGACGGATGCTCCGGTCTTCGACTTCTCCGCCGACGGCGTCCGCCGCTCGGTCGCCGAGAGCCTCGAGCGGCTCGAGCTGGACCGCGTCGACGTGGCCTTGATCCACGACCCCGACGAGCATCTGGAGCAGGCGCTCGGGGAGGCGTACCCGGCGCTCGAGTCGCTGCGCGCGGAAGGCGTGGTGCGCCAGATCGGCGTGGGCATGAACCAGTGGCAGGCGCTCGCGCGCTTCGTGCGCGAGACCGACGTCGACTGCGTACTCGTCGCGGGCCGCTACACGCTGCTCGACCGCAGCGCCGAGAACGAGCTGCTGCCGCTCTGTTACGAGCGCGGCTGCGCCGTGCACGCCGCCGGCGTCTTCAACAGCGGCCTGCTCGCCGACGGTGCCACCTTCGACTACCTGCCCGCGCCGCCGGAGCTCGTCGAGCGCGCCCGCGCGCTTGCAGCGACGTGCGCGCGCTTGGACGTGCCGCTGAAGGCGGTGGCGCTCCAGTTCCCGCTCCGCCACGCCGCGGTCGACGACGTGATCGTCGGCTGTCGCTCGCGCGCGGAGCTGGAGGAGGACGTCGCCCTCTTCGGGTCACCGGTCCCGGACGAGCTGTGGGCGGAGCTCGACGCGTGATCGTCGACGCGCACCAGCACTTCTGGGACCCGGCCCGCGCCGGCTACCCGTGGCTGACCGACGAGCTCGCAGCGATCCGCCGCCGCTTCGCGCCGGAGGACCTCGCGCCGCACCTCCTGCGCCGCGGCGTCGACGGCACCGTCGTCGTCCAAGCGCGCGCCTCGCTCGACGAGACGCGCGAGCTGCTCGCGCTCGCCGCGGGGGTGCCGTGGCTGCTCGGCGTCGTCGGCTGGGTCGACCTCACCGACCCGGAGGTCGGCGACGTGCTCGCAGAGTTGTGCGAGGGAGCCCTCGTCGGCGTGCGCCACCAGGTGCATGACGAGCCGGACTCGTCGTGGCTGCTCCGTGCCGACGTCCGGCGCGGCCTGGCGGCGGTCGAGCGCGCCGGTCTCGTCTACGACCTCCTCGTGCGCGAGCGTGAGTTGCCGGCGGCGCTCGCGGTCGCCCGCGCGCACCCGGGGCTGCGCCTCGTCGTCGACCACCTCGCGAAGCCGCCGCTCCGCAGCGGCGACATCCACGCGTGGGCGGACGGCATGGCTGCGCTCGCGGGCCTGCCGAACGTGCACTGCAAGCTCTCGGGCCTCGTCACGGAGGTGGAGACGTGGACCGCCTCCGGGCTGCGCCCGTACCTCGAGCGTGCCCTGGGCTGGTTCGGCCCCGAACGCTCTCTGTTCGGCTCCGACTGGCCGGTGTGCCTGCTCGCGGCGAGCTACGACGACGTCGTCGACCTCGTCCTGTCCGCACTCGGCGCGAGCGAGCGCGCGGCGGTGATGGGGGAGACGGCGACGCGCGTCTACGGGCTCGCGGTGCCCACGTGAGCGCGGGCGAGCTCCAGGGCGCCCACGACACCCGCGCGATCGCCCAGCGCCGGCGATGCGAGCTCGGGCGCCGCGACGTACCCCGCGAGCAGTTCGTTCACGCGCTCGCGCACGAGCGGCAGCAGCGGTGGCTGCTTCATCACTCCGCCGCCGAGGACCACGCACTGCGGCGAGACCGCGCAGGTGATGTTGACGACGCCGAGCGCGAGGTACTCGGCCTCGAGTGCCCACACCCCCGGCTCGTCGTCGAGCTCTTCGCCGGCGCGACCCCAGCGCGCGCGCAACGCGGTCCCGGAGGCGAGGCCCTCGAAGCAGTCGCCGTGGAACGGGCACGCGCCGGCGAACGGGTCGCGGGCGCGGTCGTGCGGGATCAGCATGTGGCCGATTTCCGGGTGGACGAGCCCGTGCACGAGTTTCCCGTTCGCAAGAAGACCGCCGCCGATGCCGGTCCCGACCGTGACGTAACAGACGGTCTCGCGTCCGCGTGCGGCGCCCCAGCGCCATTCGCCGAGGGCGGCCGCGTTCACGTCGGTGTCGAACGCGACAGGCACGCCGAGCGCCTGCGCCAGCGGCGCGACGACGTCGGTGTTCGCCCAGCCCGGCTTCGGCGTCGTGGTGATGCGGCCCGCCGCGAGGTCGACCGGCCCGAACGAGCCGACGCCGACCGCCTCCACGCCGTGGCCGCGGAAGAAGTCGATCGCGTGCGCAAGCGTCTCGTCCGGCGAGGTGGTCGCGAAGGTGACGAGCGCCTGCAGGTCATCCGGTCCCGTCCCGACAGCGCACACCCACTTCGTGCCACCGGCCTCGATCGCGCCCAGCAGTTGCTCCATGCGACGCAGCGTAAGGCCGAAGCGCACCTGCTCGCGCTCGGCTTTCTCGAGGACGCGTCCTAGCATGGGGGCGTGGCTCCGCTTCGCCTGCTCCGCGCGTTCGCGCACGCGAACGGCCGGCTGACGGCCGCCGTCCTGGCGGTCGCCCTCGCCGGCGGCCTGCTGGCGCCCGCCTTCGCGGTCGCGACGGGCGTCCTCGTGCGCGCGCTCGGCGACGGCGGCAGCGTCGCCTGGCCGCTGGCCGCGATCTTCGTCATCTTCACCGTGGGCCGCCTGCTCGACCCGGTCCGTGAGCAGCTCGGCGAGGCGATGTGGCGGCAGCTCGACGAGTCCGTCGCGCAGCGGCTGATGCGCGCGATGACGCGGCCGCCGGGGCTCGCGCACGTCGAGAGCCCCGAGGTGCGCGACCGCGTGGCGCAGGTCGAGGGCTCGGTGACGGGCGTGACCGCGGGCGAGGCCGGCTGGTGGCTCGGCCCGGCCGTGCTGCTGTGGGTGCAGGGCATCGTGTCGCTCGCGATCGTGGTGCGCTACCGCTGGTGGATGGCGATCGCGCTCGCGCTCGTCTACGCGCTCGCCTACCGCGTGTCGCGTCGCCACTGGCACGACGTGACGCTCGTGCTGATGGGGAGGACTCCGCGACTGCGCCACTCGTACTACCTGCGGGCCCTCGCGCTCGAGCCCGCCGTCGCGAAGGAGACACGCGTCTTCGGTCTCGCCGACTGGATGGTCGAGCGCTACCGGCAGGGCTGGCTCGCCGAGATGCAGGAGATCTGGCGCACGCGCCACGAGGGCTGGCTGACCGGCGCCGGCTCGGCGCTGCTCGTCGGCGCGATCGAGCTGCTCGCCGTCGGCTGGGTCGCGTGGGACGGCGTGCACGGCTCGCTGTCGCTCGGCGTCGCCGTCACGCTCACGCAGGCGATCGTCGGGGCCTCGGTGCTCTCGACGTACGTGGACGGCAACTGGTTCCTGTCCGAGTTCGTGCGCACGCTCGACCGCCTCGACGGGCTCGAGGCGGAAGGGGCGACGAGCGGCGGCCTGGCGCCCGGCGGCACGCGGCCGGCGGCCGAGTTGCCCGCGCGGGCGATCCGCTTCGAGTGCGTGACGTTCACCTACCCGGGCTCGGAGGAACCCGTCTTCCGCGAGCTCGAGCTCGGGATCGCCGCGGGCCGCTCCCTCGCGATCGTCGGGGAGAACGGCGCCGGCAAGACGACGCTGATCAAGCTGCTCAGCCGTCTCTACGACCCCGACGAGGGCGCAGTGCTCGTGGACGGCGTCGACCTGCGCGAGCTCGATCCCGAGGACTGGCACCGCCGCGTCGCCGCCGTCTTCCAGGACTACGCGCGGTTCGAGGTCTCGGCGCACGACAACGTGGCGTACGGCGCGCTGCAGCGGCGTAACGACCGGGCGGGTGTTGCCGAGGCCGCGCGCCTCGCCGGCGCCTCGCGCGCGATCGATCGCCTGCCCGACGGCTGGTCGACGCCGCTGACGCGCGAGTTGACCGGCGGTGCGCAGCTCTCCGGCGGCGAGTGGCAGCGGCTCGCGCTCGCGCGTGCGCTCTTCGCCGTGCGCGCGGGCGCGGGCGTGCTGATCCTCGACGAGCCCACTGCGTCGCTCGACGTGCGCGGCGAAGCGCAGGTCTACGCGCGCTTCCTCGAGCTGACGCGCGGCGTGACGACCATCGTCGTCTCGCACCGCTTCTCGACGGTGCGCCGCGCCGACCGCATCGTCGTCATCGAGCACGGACGCGTCGTCGAGGACGGGACGCACGACGAGCTGATGTCCCGCGGCGAGCGGTACGCGTCGATGTACCGGCTGCAAGCGGCGAAGTTCACGGAGAACGCGGCGGCGGACGGCATTGCGTAACGCGTTCCGCACCTTCCGGCTGATGCTCGCGATCTCGTTCCGCGCCGACCGCGGCCGCTCGATCGCGGCGCTCGTCTCGTCGTCGCTGCAGATGGTCGTGCTGCCGGCGCGCGCGGTCGGTCTGAAGCTGATCGCGGACGGGATCGTCACGCAGTCGACGTCGCAGGCGCTCGGCGGCGTGGCGCTCGTCGTCGGGCTCACCGCCGTCAACCGCGTCGCGGCGATGGTCTCGCTCACCGTGCGCATGCGGCTGCGCGAGAACACGCAGCTCTACCTCGACACGTACCTGATGGGGCTGACCGCAGGCGTACCGGGGATCGCGCATCACGAGCTGCCTTCTTACCTCGACCGCGTCGAGCTCCTGCGCAACGGCCGCAACGAGCTCGCGAACCCGTTCAACCCCATCTCTTGGACCCTCGCCGCGATCCTGCAGATCGGGATCGCGAGCATCCTGCTCGGTGCCGTCTACGCACCGCTCGCGCTGCTGCCGCTGGTCGGCGTGCCCGCGGCCGTGCTCTCGCTGCGCACGCAGAACCGTGTGAACGGGCTCTGGGAGTCGCAGGCAGAGGACAACCGCGTCCTGCGCCACTTTCTCGACCTTGCGACGACCGCGGGGCCTGCGAAGGAGATCAGGCTGTACGGGCTGCGCGACGAACTGCTCGAACGGCGCCGCACCGGGTTCGCGCGGCTCGAGGAGGTGCGCGTGCGGCTGCAGGTGCGGATGCTCGCAATGACCGCGGTTGCCTGGGGGCTTTTCGCACTCGGTTACTGCGCCGCACTCGCCGAGACGGTGCGGCTCGCGCAGGACGGTCGCGTGTCGATCGGCTCGGTCGTGCTCGTGCTCGGCATCGGTGTCCAGCTCAGCGCTCAGCTGAACGAGCTGGCGTACTGCATCGCGTGGTTCGTGCGCACGCACCGAGCCGTCAGCCGGCTCGTGTGGTTCGAGGAGTACGCGAACGCCGCGCACGCCGAGCTCGCACCGGCCGAGCCGGCGCCGGTTCCCGACCGTCTCGTCGCCGGGATCGAGCTGCAGGGCGTCACCTTCGCCTACGACGCGACCACGCCGGTGCTCGACGGTGTCGACCTGGTCCTGCCCGCCGGGAAGACGATTGCGATCGTCGGTGAGAACGGCGCCGGCAAGACGACCCTCGTCAAGCTGCTGGCGCGTCTCTACGAGCCGGATGCGGGCCGCATACTCGTCGACGGCATCGACCTGCGGCGCTTCGCGGTCGACGACTGGCGGACGCGCATCTCGGCCGGCTTCCAGGACTTCGGGCGCTTCGAGCTCGTTGCCCGCGAGTCCGTCGGGATCGGCGACCTGCCGAAGGCGGGCTCCGATCCGCACGTGCACGAGGCGCTCGAGCGCGCGGCGGCGGATGGCCTCGCCGCGACGCTCCCGGCCGGGCTCGCGACGCAGCTCGGCCGCACCTTCGACGGCGGCACCGAGCTCTCGATCGGGCAGTGGCAGAAGGTGGCGCTCGGCCGCGCCATGATGCGGCCCGCGCCGCTGGTGCTCGTCCTCGACGAGCCGACGGCGAGCCTCGACGCACCGACCGAGCACAGCCTGTTCGAGCGCTTCGCCGCCGCGGCGCAGGACGCGGCTGCCCGCACGGGCGCGATCACGATTCTCGTCTCGCACCGGTTCTCGACCGTGCGCACGGCCGACCTGATCCTCGTCGTCGGCGACGGCCGGATCGCCGAGTCGGGCACGCACGACGAGTTGATGCGGTGCGGCGGCCTGTACGCCGAGCTCTACGAGCTCCAGGCCGCCGCCTACCGCTGATCAATCGGTCAGGGGAACGAGACGATGTCGACCGGCGTCGTGTTGTCGGGCGTCGGCGCGCCCGTGTCGTTCACGACGTGGTCGATCGTTCCCTGGTTCGTGATCGAGAGGCTGAGGATGTCGTGCAGCTTGATCCCCGGCCGCACCGGCACCTCGAACGCGTGCGCGGCGTGGATCGTCGGATTGACGTTGAAGAAGCAGTAGCTGCCGAGACCCCAGCCTTCGTGCGTCTTCACGTCGTCGGCGACCTTGTACGAGGCCCAGCCGAGGATGCCGTCGTGCTGGAACGCCGCCTGGTCCGGCGGGTCGTACGGCATCTCGTTCTGGAACATGATCGTCTTGCCGTTCTCGCCGGCCCAGAAGACCTCGTACTTCTGGTAATGCTCGACGAAGAGGCCGGTCGCCGTGACGTTGTCGCCGTTCACGCGCACGCCGGTGTCCGCGGTGTTCACCGTCCAGCCGACACCGTTGCCGTGGTCGGCGCGCCACGCCCAGATGTCGTCGAGGATCGTGTCGTCCTGGTCGACGAGCAGGCTCGTCGTGGCGCTGCCCGCGTGCGGGCCGCCGATGCGGAAGAACACGTCCTGCAGCGCACCCGGATTCGCCGGGTCGCGCTTGCCGTGCCCGCCGTGGCCGAAGTCGAGCAGCACGGGTGACGTCTCCGGGCCGGCGTCGAAGATCAGGCCGGAGATGTCGACACCGTCCGCGTCGTCGACGCGCATCGGTACGACGCCGTCCTGCGCGGTCAGCGTCGCCATGCCGAGGCCCATCACGATGGTGTTCGCGCGCTTGATCCTGATCGTGCGGTCGATGTCGTAGACACCGGGCGTGAAGATGAGGTTCTGTCCGCGCGAAAGCGCCTTGTCGATCGTCTTCTCGTCGTCGCCGGGCTTGGCGATGAAGAAGTCCTCGATCGGGATCGACCGGCCGGGCGTCTGCCCACTCGCCCACGTCGTGCCCGTCGTGTTGAACTGCGCGTCCGGGACGAACACGTTGAAGTGCTTGTTCGCGTCGGCGTAGAGGTACGGCTTCTCGCGCGACGCCGGGTTGGTGGCGAGTGTCGTGTACGGGTTCGGATTGGCTTTCGTGGGCGGGAAGTTCTGCGGGGGCGCATTCTGCACGCCCGCGAAGACCTGGTTCCAGACGCCGTTCGTCCACCCGTCGAGGTTGCTGTTGCGCACGAGGTACTGCTGCTGCGAGCCGCTGATGACCGTGCTGCCGGTGAAGAGCGAGTCGGAGATGAACCCCCCGCTCGAGAAGTTCGGGTTCGAGCAGAAGTCGAACAGCGTCGTGAGCCCGTCGATGTGCACACGGCGCACCGGCGAGGCCTGCGAGGTCGCCCAGAACTCGGCGGCTGCCAGGCAGCCGGACTTGCCGGCGGTGTTGACGTGGATCGAGAGATTCGAGAGCGAGCGCCAGAAGTTGACGAGCGCGGTGCAGTTGTTCGGCCCGAAGCACTGGTTGAACGAGTCGACCGTGCCCTCGACCTTCACGTCCTCCGGCGACGCGCCGAGGCCCGCTACCTCGGTGTAGTAGCCCACCTGGACGTTGAGGGGCGAGGTCGTCGTGCCGTAGCTGCCGGGCATGAAGAGGAGCGCGTCCCGGTCGGTGCCGAACTGGTTGGAGAGCTGGCGTGACGCGACTGCGTCGAACGTCGCCTTGATCTGCGCCGTCGACATGCTCGGGTCGATGACGTGGACGTTCGGCCCGAAGTCCGGCAGCGCGGTCGCCCGGTGGGACGATGCAGCGGCGCCGCCGATCAGCGCGAGCGCGCCTGCGGCGAGGCCCGCTGCGAGGAGGAGACGAGAAACCATGTGAACCTCTTCCGGAGGTCGAAGGGGCGGGTAGGCGTCGAGCTTAATCCGACCGTCACTTCTTCCGCAGGGTGAGGATGGCGACCGAGCCCGTCTGCCTCGTCTCGGCGAGCTCGAAGTCGCCGCGCTGCGCTTCGTCCTGGAACAGCCTGCGGCCCTTGCCGAGCACGACGGGGAAGACCATCAGCCGCAGCTCGTCGACGAGCCCTTCCTGCAGGAGCGACTGCACGAGCTGCGCGCTGCCGGCGACGAGGATGTCGCCGTCGAAGCGCTCGCGCAGCTTGCCGGTCTCTCCGGCGAGGTCGCCGCCGATCACGGTCGTGTTCGTCCACGTCGGGCTCTCGAGCGTCGTCGAGACGACGAACTTCGGCATCGAGTTCATCTTGTCGGCGAACCCCATGTCGTCGGTGCGCTCGGGCCACGCTGCGGCGAAGCCCTCGTACGTCTTGCGCCCGAGCAACTGCGCATCGGCTGTGTCCAGCTCGCCGAGCTTGAACTTGTCGCCCTCGGCGCCGCGATCGAACGCGAAGGCCCAGCCGCCGCGCTCGAAGCCCTCCGATCCGCCCGGATCCTCGATCACGCCGTCAAGCGTGATGAACTCCGTTACGACGACCTGTCCCATCGTTTCCCTCCTGTTCGGTACTTGACGCGGGTGACGTTCGGTGCCGCAGCGACACGCACGAGCTCGAGCGAACCGCCCTTGCCGAGCGGCTCGTCGAGACTCGCGCCGGGACCGGCGACGAAGCCGTCGAGGGCCATCGAGATGTCGAATGTCAGCCGTGGTATCGCTTCCCTCCGCCGTTTCGCTGCGATGAAGACGACGTTGCCGAGGAAAGCTCGTCGCTGGGTCTCCTCGCCCGGCCGGGTCGTTTGCCTAGGATGTCAGCGATGACCGCCACGCCCGTCTCCGAGCTCGAAACCCGGCTCCAGCAGCACCGCTCGGAGCTGGTCGCCTACGCCTACCGCATGCTCGGCTCGCCGTTCGAGGCCGAGGACGCGGTGCAGGAGACGATGATCCGCGCGTGGCGCGGCTACGACCGCTTCGAGGGCCGCGCGGCGCTCCGCTCGTGGCTCTACCGGATCGCGACGAACGTCTGCCTCGACATGCTGAACGGCCGCGAGCGCCGTGCACGTCCGATGGACTTCGGGCCGGCGCGCGAGCCGATCCTGGAGAACCTGCACACGCCGGACGTGCCGTGGCTGCAGCCCGTGCCGGACGCAATGGTGGCGGATCCCGCAGAGCTGACGCTCGAGCGCGAGACGATCAAGCTCGCGTTCGTGGCGGCCCTGCAGCATCTGCCGCCGCGCCAGCGCGCGGTGTTGATCCTGCGCGAGGTGCTGCGCTGGCAGGCCAGCGAGGTCGCGGAGCTGCTCGAGACGACGGCGGCCTCGGTGAACAGCGCGCTCCAGCGCGCACGCGAGACGCTCAACGCAGCGTCGCTCACGACATCGTCTCCCGCGGAGCTGACGGAGGACGATCGCATGCTGCTCGCCCGTTACGTCGAGGCGTTCCAGGCCTACGACGTGGAGGCGCTGACGAAGCTCATCCAGGAGGATGCGACGCAGTCGATGCCGCCGTTCGATCTCTGGCTGCGGGGCCGCGACGACATCCTCACCTGGTGGTTCGGTCCCGGCATCGGCTGCCAGGGCTCGCGCGTCATCCCGGCCGGCTCGGCGAACGGCTCGCCCGCGTACGGCCAGTACAAGCCGAGCCCCGACGGCGGCTACGAGCCGTGGGCGCTGCAGGTGATCGAGCTCGACAACGGCCGGATCGGCGAGTTCTCGTTCTTCCTCGACACCGAGACGCTCTTCCCGCTCTTCGGCCTCCCGCCGCGGCTCGACGACTGACCGGCGTCAGACCGCCGTCGCGATCGCGTAACTCACCGCGCGTCGGCAGAGGTGTCAGACACTTTTCCGGTCAGGCGAGAGGACACTCGCCCACGGTCAGCGGGCTGACGTCCTGAATGGCGGGGTCAGGCGCCTGCGCGAGCGGCGCTTTTCGTCGAGCACGCATTCAACTCGCCGACGAATTCTGAGCAGAAAGTCTCCACGCTTTCCGAATGGGCGCCGCGCGACGCGCCGATCTGTGCTGCACAACAGGCCGACTCTCGTGACCTGGTGCGCGTGTTTGGCGTGGATGGACTTGTGCTGCTTCAGGCCTGTGATCCCAACACGGCGATCTCGGGATAGGTCTCAATCGGGCCAAAGCCGTGCTCGAAGAGCCAGCGGACCACAACCAGGCATCGCCACGACCACCATCCGCGGATGACGTCGCGGTCGACGGCGGTGCCGTAGCCGGCGAGGACGTCGCCAAGATGCTCCTCGTGCGCGAGCGTGAGGATGGCGAGGTCGAATAGCGCGTCGCCCTGGGACGCCTCGGACCAGTCGATGATGCCGGTGACCTCGTCGCCGTCGACGAAGACGTGGTCGAGCTGCAGGTCGCCGTGGATGAACGTCGGTGTCCAGGGCCGGAGCGCAGCCTCGGCAAGGCGGCGGTTACGCCAGACGACATCGACGGGAAGGACGTCGTTGGCGATGAGCCATTCGCACTCGCCGTCGAGTCGCGATGCGAGCTCATCGACGCTCCGACCGGGCCATGGCGGCAGCGTCCCGTCGTGGAGCGTCCGGACGGCGGCACCCGCCGCGGCCCACGCTGCCGGCGAGGCGGTCGACGGTTCCTGAAGGCGGCCGAGCGCCGTCCCCGATAGGGCGGCGAGCGCCAGCACAGGCGGCTTCCGCCACAGGATCTCCGGCGTCGGGACCGGAACCATCGCCATCGCCGCCACCTCGACGTCGATGCGCGTCTGATCAGAGTCGATCTTCAGGAACACATCGCCGGCTCGCAGGGTCGCGCGCTCGTTGTGTGCGACGACGACCTCGACCTTCACCACATCGGCCATCATCGCACTACGGCGGGCATGCAACCGCCGTCTCAGCCCCGCCTGGCTCAAGTGACATTCGCTAACGGTGGCCCAGGCGAGTGGCGTCGCGCGCGTGAGGTAGAACGCCGCCATGATGCGCGACTCGGCGGACACGATGGGCAGGGTCAAGGTCAGGTTCGTTCTCGAACGTGAGGACGAAGACTGGCCTCCCGTCGGGAGCGAGCGAGTGTGGGCTCGTTCTCAGCGGCGACCAGTACGAGCTGGGCAACGTGCCCTGGTTCGCTCGTAACGTCGCGTTCGGTGACCGTGTTCGCGCCGAGCTGGATGACGATGGCGTGCTGGTCGCGACAGAGCGAGTGGGGTGGTCTGGTCGCTACACCATCCGTGTGATCCCCCTCGGCGACGAGCCAGCCCAGGACCTCGTGGGGCGAGTGATCCGCGAGTTCGCCGCGCTCGGAGCGTCCTGCGAAAGCGCTCTTCCGAGCTTCAGGTTGGTCGCACTGGACATTCCATGGGATGCAGACCTCAGCCGAATCAAGGGGCTCCTAATGGCCGGAGAAACGGACGGTCGCTGGGGTTACGAAGAAGGCTGCGTCGATGACCGCTGGCGTGCAGCCTGAGAGATGGCTCTGGCGTCATTCCGAAAACGCTCGCGCAGCCGACGCACCTGTCCGAGTAGGACTGGCCTGCAACGGGCAACGCCGAGCGGTGAACGTCGTCCTGATGGATCTCGTCGTAAGGCTGGCCGCGACGATCGACGAGCTAGCGGGGCTCGACGACCGCTACGAACGCGAACTCGTGAAGATGCTCGAATACGTAGCCGGCGAGCTAGACAAGCTCAACCCCGATGAGCGGCATGAGTTCGCGGCGCATGTTGAAGCGATGAGCGCATCCGCTGCGACCGACCCACTCGCGTCAGCCGAGCTTCGGAAGTTCCTCGCCGAGTTCTCAGCTGGTTTTGGCCTCATCGACGAGCCCGAATGAAGCCATCTTTCTGGCGTCCTTCCGCATCACCGGCCCAGGTGAGTAGCGCATGGCGATCGGTCTCGTGACTGGCAGAGTGACGCTGTGACGAAGACCCAGTACTACACGGCAACGACCCTCGATGGGTACATCGCGGACGAGAAGAATTCTCTCGATTGGCTCTTTGAAGTCGATCGTGAGGGAGGTGATGACCAGTCGTTCGGCCGCTTCTTCGCCGACGTGGGCGCGATGGCGATGGGAGCGACGACGTATGAGTGGGTGCTCGATCATGATCGGCTGCTGGAGCAGCCCGAGAAGTGGCGTACCTACTACGGGGAGACGCCATGCTGGGTCTTCACACATCGGGCGTTGCCACCGATTCCGGGAGTCGACATCCAGTTCGTCGAGGGGGCTGTGCTTCCCGTGCACGAGGAGATGGCGCAGCAAGCGGGCGGGAGAAACATTTGGCTCGTCGGCGGCGGCGACCTCGTGGGACAGTTCGCCGATTGGGGTCTGTTGGATGAGGTGTTGGTCGGAATCGCGCCGGTGACGCTCGGGGGCGGGGCTCCCTTGCTTCCCCGTCGGCTGACGGCGGCTGACCTCGAACTCGTCGAGGTTTCACGCGATAAGCAGTTCGCGCGGCTCAGCTACCGCCTGCGCAGAAAGGATGCGGAAGCATCGTCTGGGACGAGTGGCTCACAAACAGCCGGCTAGCCGATCTCGATCCTGCGTTCTCGCCGCCCTCGTCCAAATCGAACCGGACGTGCATCGCATCTCGAGAAGCAACCTCGCCGGTCGCCCGCCGGCGCTGAATCCTCTGCGCTTCCACGTTCACCTGCTCGCCGCTTCGTGACCGACGCGCATCGGTATCCACTCGGAGGTCAGCTGATCGTCCTTGTCCGC
>Ga0136846_1227613_pt1 | contig 14750 bp, 17 predicted proteins | sample HopSoiMetagenom2_FD_96841 | JGI IMG/M metagenome (GOLD analysis project Ga0136846, IMG submission 96841) | Grasslands soil microbial communities from Hopland, California, USA - 2 Assembly 2016 (version 4) | ecosystem: Environmental > Terrestrial > Soil > Grasslands | place: USA: Hopland...
CCCGTCCCGGTGGCGAGAACGGCGAGGGTGTCATGGCCGTCGAGAATCGCGCGTACGGCGTCCTCCTGGCCGGGACGCAGCGAGTCGAAGCCGAGCCGCTCGCGGGCGAACGCGGCAACGTCGAGGGAGCCAGTCACCCGCACATCATCCCGCACCTCATCGCGCACAGACCTCAGGACAGGCTCGGTCCCGTCAGGGGTCCCGTCATGCCTCGGTCGACGTCACCGCCGGCTGGGTCTGCCGCGGGCCTTCGGCCAGCCGCCAGAGGTACAGGCCGGCCAGCGTCCGGTACGGGCGCCACAGCTCGGCCATCACTTCCACCGCGGCGGGTTTCGGGAGGCCGGGCAGGTCGTAGGCCTTCTCGACCATCCGCCGGATCTCGAGGTCGCCGACGGCAAGCACGTCCGGCCGGCGGAGATGGAAGATGAGGAAGATGTCGGCGGTCCACCGCCCGATGCCCTTGATCGCGGTCAGTTGCGCGATCACCTCGTCGTCCGGCAGGTCCTGGAGTCGGTCGAGCTCGAGCTCCCCGGAGATCACGTGCTCGGCGAGCGAGCGGAGCGAGGCCGTCTTCGCTTTGGACAGGCCGGCCGAGGTCCGGACCTGGTCGGGATCGTCTGCCAGCAACTCCTCCGGCGTCGGCGCGCGGCCGCCGTACCGCTCGCGCAGCCGCTGGAAGATCGCCCGGGAGGCGATGTTGGAGATGTTCTGGCTGATGATCGCGCGCACGAGTACGGCGTAGTGCTCGGTCGGCAGGTTGGGATCCGGCACAGCGGCCGGGTCGGGCTCGACAGTCAGCGGGCCGCCGTTCGCCCGGATGACATCGTCGATGATCCCCCCGAGCACCGGATCCGCCTGCCGTAAGTAGTCCTCCGGCGTCTGTTCCCCACCTGCCATGCGACCCCCACGCTTCGCCCCTGCGCTGACTGTAGCGCCGTCGGTGCACTACAACCAGTGCGCGCAGCGAAGCATGCGTCCGCGACCGGGCGGATGGCCCCGCCCGGTCGCGGGCCCGCTCAGCGCACTACGTCGTACACGAGCTTCTGGATGCCGTTCGAGTACGTCTCGCTCTCGACGACCTCGAGGTTCTGCTTGTCGCGGTCGGAGTCGCTGAACAGGCGCTTGCCGGCGCCGAGGAGGACCGGGAAGACGAGCAGGCTGTAGCGGTCGATCAGGCCGGCGTCGGCGAGGTTGCGGTTCAGGGTCGCGCTGCCGTGGATGCTGATCGGGCCGCCGTCGGTCTGCTTGAGTGCGGCGACGTCGTCGAGCGAGCGCAGGATGGTGATGTCACCCCAGTTCGACACCAGGTCGCTGTCCTGGAGGGTGGTGGAGACGACGAACTTCGGCATCGCGTTGTAGCCGGCGAACTCCACGGTCATGCCCGGCCAGACCGGCGAGAACGCCTCGTAGCTGACCCGGCCCATCAGCATCGCGGTCGACTCGTCCTGCTCGCGGCCCTTCAGCTCGTACGCCGCCTCGTCGAACGGGATGTCCTTGAACGTCCAGCCGGAATTGCGGTAGCCCGGCTCGCCGCCGGGTGCCTCGACGACACCGTCGAGAGAGACGAACGCGGTGGTGATCAGGGTACGCATCGGTTGCTCCTTGGTGGTTGGTCAACGTCTTTCGTCACTGCGTCGAGCGACCGTCGCCGGAACCGACATCCGGATCACCAGCATCCGGTGTGACCCCGGTCACAATCCAGGCGCTCGCGTCGAACAGCACACCGTCGCGGGTTTCATGGGCGGCAAGAGTACGGCGCAACGCGGCCCGGGCACGCTCAGCCGCGTCGGCGTCGAGCGCTGCCAGCAACTGCTGGGGCTCCCGGAGCCGAAGCACGTTCGCGTACGCCGTCTCGGCATCGGACCCGTAGTAGACCGGCTCGCGCACCGCGGTCACGTGCAAGCCGGTGAATCCGGCAGCCGTCAATAGGTCGCGTGTGCGATCGGCGTCACCGAGCGTGAAAGGAGAGTCGTCGCTCGGGGTTCCACCCAGAGCCGACGGGATCGCGTCGGCCCACTCATTCGCATCCCGGGGCTGCCAGACCAGCAGCACGAGCCGGCCACCTGGGCGCAGAGCCCGGCGGAGATTGGCGAACGCGGCCACCGGATCGGCGAAGAACATCGTCCCGAAGCGGCTGATGCACACGTCGAAGGACGCGGGCGGGAAGTCGTGCACCGCGGCGTCGGCCGGCAGATAAGTGGTATTGGGCAACGATGTGCGCCGGGCCTGCTCGAGCATTCGTTCGGAGATGTCGACGCCGACCACCTGGCCGTCCGTCGCAGCACGGGCTGCATCACGGGTGGTCTGCCCAGCCCCACAGCCGACGTCAAGTACGCGATCGCCGACCTGGATGGCGCAGGCGGACCGGAAGTGCTCGCGGTAGAAGCGCAGTTCGTCGTCGTAGTCGAACACCGGGCTGCTCTGCTGTTCCCGCCACTGGTCGGCCACGGGCACAACATTAGAGTCAGCCGGTTCCTCCGTGCTCCAGGTGCTAGGCGTCCGGCAGGAAGACGAGTCGGTTGCCATCGGGGTCGTGCGCGTCGGAGCGGGTACCGGCGGTGGCTAACCCGAGATGGTTGATCGGAGAGGTTGCTGGCGGCAACGAGTCGGAGAGCTTGACCGCATCGTCGCCGAGGCGGAACGTGTCGTCGTCGACACGTTCCATCCCGAGGTGCGTGCCGTAGAACTCCCGGGCGGCGTCGAGATCCGGCGCCGCCAGGGCGACGTACGACAGCCGGCTCACCGGACCCGCCGTGATCGGCGGGAGGCGGAACTCCTCGGAGCGTTGCAGCAGCTCCACGCGGACGCCGTTCGGATCGGAGAGAAACGCGAGCCGCCCCTGACCGCTGCCTGCAACCCGGGGTGCCGAGAGCTCGCCGTACCCGAGCGCGATCAGCCGGGCGTAGTCGCGGTCCAGGTCGTCGGTCATGAAGCCGATGTGGTTCAGGCCGTACGTCGCCTGTGCATCGGGCTCCTCGTGGTGGAGCAGCTCGAGCAGGCCGGTGGCCAGCTGGATGTGCACGCGGTTGACGCGGGAACTGCGCATGAACAGCCGATCGACCACCTCGGCTCCGAGGTCACCGTAGAACGACAAGCTCGCGTCGAGATTGCGCACCCGGCCACCGACATGGTTCAGCTCATAGATCACCGGGCCATGCTAGCAAGCGCTTTCCAGGAACGTCAGGTCAGCGGTGGTTCACCCGGACGTAGGCCGGGATCACGAACCAGAGGGTGACGAAGACCAGCAGCACAAGGATCACGATGACGGTCGCGACGGCTCTGGGCAGGATGACGTCCAGCGCGAGGAGAATTCCGCCGCAGACGGCGACGACCAGGAACACCAGCCCGGCGCGGGTCAGGCGGTCGGCGCTGGTGATGAGATGGTCGCGGAGGCCGTGGCGGTAGACCATCCGATGGAACGACACCGGCGCCAGGAAAAGCGCGACCGACAGCGCCGATGCCAGCACCGTGCAGGCGTAGACGGCGTGGGTGAACTGGCCGGCCTCCTGGAAGCGGTTCTGGAACGAGATGCTCAGCAGGAACGCGAAGAGGATCTGCGTCCCGGTCTGGGCGAGCCGGAGTTCCTGGAGGAGTTCGGCCCAATGACGGTCCAGTCGCTCCCCTGAGTCCTCGTCCTCACGTGTGTACGACATCGAGGAGTTCCTCTCGGTGAGCAGTACGGACCGATGAGGAACTGGTACGCCGTACCGCCGCACCGATCCGTGTCGTCGAAGTACCCCGGCCCACGGTGTTCCATGCGCCGACCACCCGGTCGTGAACGGTATCCGGCCACGTACGCAGGGTGAGAGGCCGCCGCACGATGTGTAAGGTCTACCGGAACAGTGCAGGATGAACGGTATGCAGTCTCTGTTCGAGAGCCGGGATCTGGCGCGCACGGAGGAGTTCCTGAACCGCGCCTACACCAAGATGCAGATCGGTGGCAGCGCGTCGGGCGCGGGCACGCGGATCTCCCGGGCGGCCGCGGATTCGATCAGTGTCGATCGCGTCGACATCGGCTTCGAGATGAGCTACGACGCCGAGCCGCTCGGCAAGATCTGCCTGTGCGAGATCGTCTCCGGCAGCATCGTGGAGCATGCGTCCGACGGCTGGCAGGACGACTTCCGCCCGGGCGACCTGGTCTCGTTCGCGCCACCGGACCGGCCGTACGCCGGCAAGATCTGCCGCGCGCGGTACAGCATCACGATGTTCGACCCCGCACTGCTGACCCGGGTCGCGGGTGTCGGCCGCAAGGACGACTCTCCGGTGCGGCTGCTGGACCATCGCCCGCGCTCGCGAGCGGCGGCCCGGCAGCTGTCCAGGACGATCGCCTATCTCGGGGACGATGTGCTGTCCAATCCGACCGTGCAGGCATCGCCGTTGCTGGTCGCCTCGGTCTCACAGCTGCTCGCCTCGAGCGTGCTTGCTGCCTTCCCGAACACGGCCACGACCGAGACCGACGACCGCCGCGATGCGCACCCGAAGACCGTCCGGCGCGCGCTGGCCTTCATGGAGGCGAACGCCGACCAGGCGATCGGGATCACCGACATCGCCGCCGCGGCCGGCGTCACCGTGCGCGCCGTCCAGACAGCCTTCCGGCGCCACCTGGGTACGACGCCACTCGACCACCTCCGCCGGCTACGCCTGGCGGAGGTTCACGCCGAACTGCTGGCGGCCGACCCCGCCGAACACACCGTCGCCGAGGTCGCCACCCGCTGGGGCTTCCATCACCACGGCCGCCTGTCGGCGGCGTACCACGACCTGTACGGCGAGCACCCGAGCGCCACGCTCGCGCGTTAGGGCAGCTTGCGGGTGTCGATGAGCTGCTGAGCGACGTCCCGCAGCTTGGTGTTGTTGTCCTGCGAGTACCGCTTCAGAACCGCGAACGCCCGGTCCGCATCGATGTCGAAGCGTTCCATCAGGATGCCCATGGCCTGGCCGACCAGCTTCCGCGCGTCGACCGCCTGTGCCATGGTTTGCTCGTGCCGCGCGGAGGCGAGCGCCACAGACGCATGCCGCGCCAAGATGTGCGCGACCGCCTCGTCATCCGGAGCGAAGGCGTCCGGGTCCGGGCTGTACAGCCCCAGCACGCCGACCGTACGGCTCCGCCCGTTACCGGTCGCCAGCGGTACGTCGAGAACGCTGCGGACTCCCAGCGCCGCAACCTTGGCCGCCCACACCGGCCACCGGTCGTCGGTGTCGGTGTCCCGGATCAGCACCGACGTACGCTCCTGCAGTGCGGTCACCAACGGACCGGTCTGATCGCTGATCTGCAATTCGTAGACGTCGGCGACGACCGGGTCGGTCACCGCGGCGATCTCGGGCCGCGCGCCGCGGGCGCAGAGCGCGACACCGGCGTAGGTGCAGTTGAGCGCCTGCAGGGCGAACTGGACGACCGCATCGACGGTCTCCTCGACGCTCGGGGCGTCGTGCAACTCGATCGCCAGCCGTGCGAACGCCGATGCGGCACGCTCGGTGGTGGGGTCGATCATGGTCATTCGCGTCTCCTGATCAATCGGCGCGATATGCCCCTTTTCTGGACCACGGCTGCCGTAGGCTCCATGATGCGTGGTAAATCTTCTTCGGTCCGCCTATCGCTGGCGTTTGCAAGGAGAATTGCGTTCTCCGGACAGTCGGGAGTTCGTTCTGTGGCCAGCGGCCGGTTGCGGTCTGCGAGTACCGGTCGCGGACAATGGGGTGATTCAGAGCCGGATTCCGGGCGCGAGTGGCTACGTTGGAGACGTGCGGGTGGCGAAGCGTTGGTCATGGATGGTTGTCGGAGCACTCTTCGTAGCTGCCTGGGCCGCCTGCTCGAAGGACGACAATGCCGGTACGGCGCCGCAGGCAAGCTCCCCGGGGGCCGGGTCCTCGGCGGTCAATACGCCGACGCCACAGCGCACCGGGAGTACGACGCCGCCGGCCAAGGCCTGGTACGACGACTACGACCCGGCCCGCTTCGCTCCCGAGGTACGCCGGTACGCCCGGCAGGCCGGCATCTCCCCACAGTTGCTGATGGCAATCTTGTACAACGAGGCCTACAAGCCGCACGACCCGAAGTTCGAGCGGCAGTGGGCCGGCATCGACTCGGACCCGGCGTTCGGGATCGCGAACATGCACCGCGCCGCCTTCGACGAGACCAAACGCGGCCGGAACTTCGCGAACCGACAGTGGGAGGAGTTGCCGGACAACCCGGCGCTCGCGATCGAAGCCGCCGCCTGGCATCTGCACGACCTCGCCAAGCGACTGCCGGCCAAGCGGTCGGACCGGTACACCACTGACGAGTTGCTTGCCCTCGGCTACAACGCCGGCGGCGGCAACATGCGGATCTTCGCCAAGGGCAGGAAGGCCGGTCCTCAGGCCCAGTCCTACCTCAATCGGCTGCACGACAACTGGGCGAAGTCCGCCAAAGCGGTTCAGAACTGACAGGAGAGAGCGTGACCGAGGAGTTCGCGGGTGTGTCCGGACTGGCCGTGGCCGACTGGCGGCGGCGGGTCTTCGCGCTCTACCAGTCGGTGCGCGCCGAGACCGATCCGGCGGCTGCCCACGCCGTCTGGCGGGCGGGTAGGGACGACCTGCTGATCAACCATCCCGCCTCACCGGTGCCTGCTGATGAGCGGCGGGCGTACGGCGGTGCGCCGGTGGGGGAGTACCGCCCGGACCTGCGATTCGAGGCCGTCATCGACACCGACGTGCAGCACGAGCGGTGGGAATTCACCTCCGCGACCGACGGACTGATCCCGTTCTCGCACATCGGCGTACTCCATCTGCCGTCTGTGGGCGACCTGGATGTGTGGTGGCTCGAGTCGTACGGCGGCGGCATCTTCGTCCCGCTCAAGGACGGCCTCGCAGGCCGGGCGACGTACGGCGGTGGCCGCTACCTGATCGACACGGTCAAGGGTGCCGACCTCGGCGGCGACCTCCGCGAGGGCCGACTCGTCGTCGACCTGAACTTCGCCTACAACCCGTCCTGCGCCTACAACCCGGAGTGGACCTGCCCGCTGGCGCCGGCCGGCAACCGGGTAGCGGTCGAACTGCCGGTGGGCGAACTGATCTCAGCTCCCGCCGACCTCTAGCGCGGTCAGCAGAACCAGGACCAAGGTCGTCACCGCGAACAGCCCGTGTCCGCCGACGACGGCGACCGGGAAGTGGCGCTCGGCCGGCGCGTCGGTGGTTGCCGCAGTACGCGTCCGATACGTCGGCAGCCAGCGAGCGAGCATCGTGAAGCCGAGTGCCGCCACCGGCAACAGCAGAACGAACGCGATCCACGCGAGCGTGTCGTTGTCCACGATGACGTAGACGATCCAGAGCACCAGCCCGATCGCTGCCAGGGCGAAGTGGCCGAAGATCAGCGCGGGTGGGAAGTGGCTCGCGCTCGGCGTGCGCGCGCCGCCCTTGCTGATCCAGGTGAACAACATGTAGAACCCGCCGAGCGCGGTGATCAGCCAGGTGATGAGTGCCGCGATACCCATGTCAGCTCCTAGGTTCGAACCCTTCGGCCTGGTCATGCTCCTCGGCCACGCGGACGCCGTACCGGAACGCCAGCTTGCCCCCGAGAAAGCCCGAAACCATCAGGGCTCCCAAGCTGACGGCCGACAGCACGATCGGTCCGATCGCGACCTGCTCGTCCCCGCCGTCGCGCCACAGCGCGTTGCCGGCGTACGCGACAGTGATGGCGACGTTGAGGACGAGGTGGGTCAACCCGGTCCGGAACGCCGGCGTACCGGACGGGATGGTGAAGAAGTCCAGCAGACCGACGGTCGCGGCCGCCAGTGCGCCGACGATGCCGATCACGATCAGCCAGATCGACGACTTGACCAGGTACGACGCGTCGTGTGCGGCTCGGGACCCGAGGTCGAAGACGAAGCTGCCGACCCAGCACCCGATCGGGATCGTCACCAGCACCGGATGGAACGGGTGACCGTACGGACCGGTGAGCAGCGCGCTCACCGGGCGCTTGGCTGCCGTCTCGCGCTCGGACATCGGACCTCCTCATTTCACTAATTGAGTTTGGTCTTATTCGCGACGGCCGGTCAAGATGTCGGCACCAGTGGGTTTTTGCCCACGCACGTGTCCGTTATCGTGAGCAGATGAACGAGCGGGCGATCCAGGCGGTGGCGACGCTGAGCGACGAGTCGCGGCGGCGGATGTTCGAGTTCTGCCGCCGGGCCGGACGGCCGATCAGCCGGGACGAGGCGGCGGCCGCGGCCGGGATCTCCCGGAAGCTGGCCGCGTTCCATCTGGAGCGGTTGGTCGACGCCGGCTTGCTGCGGGGGCATTTCGAGCACGCTGGCCGGCTCCGGAAGGTCGGACGGGCGCCGAAGCTGTACGAGCCGGTCGACGCGGATCTGACCGTGTCGATCCCGCCGCGTCAGCCCGATCTGCTGGCTGAGATCCTTCTCGACGGCGTACTCAGCGGCGACGAGGGCAGCCCGCTGGAGTCGGCGCGCCGGGCGGCGTTCCGCCGCGGCGAGCGGGTCGGGGCGGACGAACGTGCCCGGTCCCGACCGGGACGGCTGGGCGTGGAGCGGGCGCTCACGTTGTCCGAGGCAACCTTGACCCGGGCCGGCTTCGAACCGGTGCGCCCACGCCCCGGCTGCGTGCGGTTGCACAGCTGCCCGTTCCATCCGCTGGCGCAGACGCGGCCTGAAGCGGTGTGCGGCCTGAACCACGCTTTCGTGGCCGGCATGCTGTCGGGGCTCGGGGCATCGACAGTCGAGGCGGTCCTCGATCCCGACGGCGGTGAGTGCTGTGTGGAGATCACCGCCGACGGGACCGAGTCGTCAGGCTGAGGCTTCCAGGGCGCGGGTGAGCAGGGCGGCGAGCGCCTCGAGCTGGAAGTCGGCAGAGGAGCCGACCTCCTCGTCGGAGCCGTCGAGAGCCTTGGCGGCCAGCCCGGCCTTGGCGTCGATGAGGTCTGCGACCCGGGTGTCGATCGTCTGCGCGGCGATGATCCGCCACGCGGTGACCGGCTCGTCCTGGCCGATGCGGTGCACCCGGTCGATCGCCTGCGTCTGCTCGGCATTCGTCCAGGACAGCTCGGCCAGTACGACGTTCGACGCGACCTGGAGATTCAGGCCGACACCCGCGGTGAGCAGCGAGCAGACCGCGATCGACACGTCGGGGTCCTTGACGAAGGCGTCGATGTTCTTCTGCCGGGTGCGCGCGGTCTGGTCACCACGGATCGACGCGTACTGGATGCCGCGCTCGGCGAACAGTTCCTCGGCGGCGTCCATCACCTCGATGTGCCGGGCGAAGAACACCACCTTGCCGACGTTCTGCGCGAGCTGGGCGGCGTAGTCCGCGGCCAGCCCTGCCTTCGCCTGACCGATCCGGCGGAACAGGCTGAACACGTTCTCGCCGGTCTTCTTGCTCGCCATCTCGGTGCGCTCCCAGCCGGCCACCTGCCGGACCAGGTCGTGGTCGATACCGTCCACCACGACGCCGGAACGGCGGGTCTCCAGGGCGGTGCGGTACCGCTGCACCAGCCGGTCGGCGAGCTCCCGCTCGGCCGCCCGGATCGAACGACCGACCGCACCGTCGAGCTCGACCGGTAGGTCCGCGATCCGGCGGGCCGGGATGTCGGCGGCGACGTCCACCTTGCGGCGGCGGACGATACCCATCTCGATCACCCGCGACCGGGCGGCGGCAGCGAAGCCCGGGTCGGCCGGGGTCAGGTCGGTCTCCTCGAGCGCCTCCATCAGGGCCGCCCGGGGGCCCTTCTCGTCGATCCAGCCGAGGAACTCCCAGATCGCGGTGAAGTCCTCGATCGAGTTGATCAGCGGTGTACCGGTGAGGGCCATCAGCAGCGGGTTGGCCGTCCGGGCACGGATCCGTTCGGAGAGTTCGAGCACGTTGCGGGAGCGTTGCGACTTCTTGTTCTTGATGAAATGCGCCTCGTCGACCACCATGCCGCGGAAGCCGAGATCGCCGAGCCAGCCGACGTGCCGGTCCAGTACCTCGTAGTTCACCACCACGATGTCGGCGAAACCGTCGATCGTGTCCCCGTCGCCGTGGATGACCGTCGGCGTACGCCGTGGCGTCCACAGGCCGGCCTCCCGCTCCCAGTTCGTCTTGACGACGTTCGGGACGACGGCCAGCAGGGGATACGCGTCGGCGGCGTGCGCGGCCAGCAGGGCCTGTGCGGTCTTGCCGAGACCCGGCTCGTCGGCGAGCAGGAAGGTCCGATGGCCTTTCGCGGCGGCTGCGATCAGCCGCGCCTGGTGCGGCATGAGCTCCAGACCGCGACGCCGCAGCGCGTCCAGACTGCCCGTCTGCGGCAGTTCGGCCGGGTCCGGCAGTGTCATGGTCGACGAGGCCGAGGCGTACTCGAAGGACCGTAGCAGCGGCCCGATCAGCTCCCAGCCGGCGAGCCGCCCGGGGCGCGCCGGCCTCGACGGAGCGCTGGAGAAGTCCGGGGCGAGGAACGGGTTGGCCAACTGCCGGGCGATCACGGCTTGCGGCACCACCCGGCGGGTGGCCGTGTCGGGCACCGGTGCCGGGCGGGTCGGCTCCGGCTCCTCGGGCGTCTCGATGCCGGCGTCCTGCAGCATCTGCCGCCGCAGTGCGGCCGCGGCCTCGGAGATGACCGCGTCCTCGGCCAGCAGCCCGAGCAGCGACGGCTCGAGCGCGGCCGTCTTGGCCAGGATCGTCGCGATGCCGTCGAGCCGCCGGAGCTGCTCGGTGCGGTACGCCTCGGTGGCGGCCTGGTCGCCGTTCACCCGGGCCCGCTCCTCGCGGACCAGCAGCGCGACGACCTGGAACTTGGTCCGGGTCGACGGCTTGATGGCACCGCGGGTCACGGCGCCCTCGACCTCGCGCACAGCCTGCGCGAGGACCTGGATCAGGCCGTCGGACTCACCGCCGCGGACTCGGCCCCGGCGACGGGGAGCGGAGCGGGTAGCGCCGGGCTGGCGCTGACCTCCTCGGGCCAACGTTTTCCTCCTGTGTCGTGCCACGGCCGGGCCGTGACGGAACGCGAACGCGCGAGGACCGGCCCGCCGACGAGACGTCACGCGGAGCCGTTCAGAGGGTCCCCAGGAACGCGGCTCAGAAATCACCGCTCCTGCAAGCGCGATCAGTCCCCGATCTTACCCTCTGCTCGCGGTCATCGCGGCTCCAGGGCTGTGATCGGTTCAGGAATCGGCTCAGGAATCGAAATGCAGGCGTCGCGCGACCACGTAGTCGGCCACCGTCGTCAGCGGTCTGTCGGTGGCATACGCGCGAGCCCGGAGCAGCGCGAGCGCGTCGTCCGTGGTCACCTCGAGCTGGTCGGCTACCATCCCGGTGGCCAGGTGGACGATGGACTGCGCGGACCACGGGTCGAGGAAGTCCGGGCGGTCCCCGGTGGGCGGCTCACGGAGCAGCGCCACGCCCAGCGCGTCGGCCAGGAACTGAGCGATCGATTGGTTCTCGTCCAAGGTACGGCCGTCGGAGACGTACGAGGACAGCACGCCGACCGGACGTCCGGCCGGGTGGATCGGGAAGCACCGGATCGTGAGCGGTCCGACTGCGGCGAGTGCGGAGCGGCTGAACTCCGGCCAGCGCGGATCGACGTCGTCATCCACCCGGGTCGCTACCGGCTGGGACACGTCGTACGCCTCACGGCACGGGCCTTCGCCGAGGACGTCCTGGAGATCCTCGAGCCTTGCCGCCATCGGGTCGGTCGCGGCCAGCGTGACGCGGTTGGCGGTGGAGCTGTCGACGGTGATCGACGCGCCGTCCGCCCCGAGCACCTCGCGGCAGAGCGTCCCCAACCGCCTGACGCGGTCGCGCCGTGGTCCCGCAGTGCTGACCGCGATCAGCCGGGACAGAATCGCAGCGCGCTCCATGGCCGGGCCGGTACCCGCTTACCAGCGCCATATGCCCCGGCGTCCGGCGGTTATTCGACGTCGGGTAGCCGGCGAGTGGTCAACAGCTCGGCGGCGACGTCACGGAGCTTCATCTGCCGGTCCTGGGAGTACCGGCGCAGCACGCTGAAAGCCTGGTCGGCGTCCAGTTGGTAGCGCTCCATCAGCACCCCGACGGCCTGGCCGACGCGCATCTGGGCATCCTGGGCCCGCATCATGTTCTCCTGCATCTGGGTGGTGTCGATCGCCACCGCCAGGTGGGCCGCGAGGACGTGAGCCCGCCCGGCCAGTTCGCCCTGGAACTGCTCGATGCCGCGTGATCCGACGGTGAGCACACCGAGGCAGCGGCGCTCCCGGCGCGCCAGTCGGAGGCACAGCCAGCTTCGCCACCCCAGGCCGGCGGCGTACGGCGCCCAGCGCGGCCACTGGTGTTCGGTCCGGAGATCGGGGCAGGCCACCTCGGCCGCCCCCTGGGCGACCAGGAGAGCGGGCCCTTCGCCGAGTTCGAGCTGCGCGCCGGTTGCGGCCGTCAGCGACTCATCGGTCCCGCCGGCCACCTGCAGTTGTCGATCCCGGTACAGCAGCAGGCTGACATGGCCACAGCCGAGCAGGAGTGGCGCGGCGTCCTGGAGCGCCTCGACGACCTGCGCAGTCGACGACAGGTTCTCCAGCCGGATCGCGAAGTCCGCGAACGCGAAAGCGGGCAGGGTTTCGGGCATCAGGGGTTCCTTCAGCAGAAGGTACGGCGCCCTTGGCCCGAGCGGTCGCGGTGACTGCTTTCAGCGTGACATACAACGCTGGTTGGTGCCAGCGGGGTCAGGCTTCCGGCTCGCCGGGAGCACCCTGGCTTTCGTGCTCGAGGGTGGACTTGATGGTGGCGAGCGCCTCCCCGAGCTCGGCCTCGACGTCACGGTCCTGAGTGGTGTGGACGCGCACGGTCAGCTTCGACGTCCCGTCGGTGACGAAGTCGACCTGGAGCTCACCGCCGTACTCGTGCGGTCCGGTGGATCCCCACCGCAGGACGCGGTCCTCGTCGAGTACGTCGATCCAGCCCTCCTGCGGACCGGAGCCGACCGACGTCACGTCGACCTCCTCGTGAACCGCCTGGTGCGGACGGCGAGCCTCCGGGCCTTGCGCTTCGGCCGGCCGCACCGAGGTCCGGTGCAGCTCCGTCATCCAGGGCAGGAAGTCCGGCAGCCGGTCGAGGTCGGAGAGGCGGTCGTAGACGATGTTCGGCGCGACGTCCACGGTCGTCCAGGCTTCGTGGTTAGCCATCAACTGCTCCTTACGCGGGAACTACACGGGAAGGTTGCGGCGGAGTTCGGGCAGGACCTCGGAGCGGTAGAGGTCCATCATGTCGACGGTGTGCGGGCCCATGTTGGCGACGTACACCTCGTCGAACCCGGCCTCGAGATACGGCTTGAACGCCTCGATGTGCGCCGCGGCCTTCGGCCCGGCCGTGACGGACTCCGCGGTCGCCTCCTTGGTGACGAGCTGACTGGCCTGCTCGAAGTGCCGCGGCGACGGCAGCACCTGGGACAGCTCACCGGGCAGACCCGAGTTGCCCCAGATCCGGTGGGCCTGCTCGACACCTTCCTCCTCGGTCGGCGCGTAGCTGACCTTGAAGCCGACCTGCGCCGGCTTCGACCCGCCGCCGTTGTCCCGGAAACGCTGCAGCATCTGCGGGTCCGGCGACGTGGTGATGTAACCGTCGGCGATCCGCGCCGCGACATCTGTTGCCTCGGGCCCGAATCCGGACATGTAGATCGGCAGCGGTTCCTGCGGCCGGGTGTAGATCCGTGCGGTGTCGACGGTGTAGTGCTTGCCGTGGTGGCTGACGAACCCGTCCTCGGTCCAGAGCCGCCGCATGATCTCGACGGCCTCCTCCAGCATCTCCAGCCGGACGTCGACCGTCGGCCAGACCGACCCGAGGATGTGCTCGTTGAGCGCCTCGCCGGTGCCGATACCCAGCCTGAACCGTCCGTTCAGCAGTACGGCGCTGGTCGCGGCGGCCTGGGCGATCACGGCAGGATGGATCCGCACCGTCGGGCAGGTCACCGCGGTCGTCACCGGCAGCTCACACACCTGCGAGATCGCGCCGATCGTCGACCAGACGAAGGCGCTCTGTCCCTGCTCGTCGTTCCACGGGTGGAAGTGGTCACTGATCCACAACCCGTCGAACCCGGCCTCCTCGGCCATCCGGGCCTGCTGGAGCAGCTCGGCCGGCGTGTACTCCTCGCTGGACAGGAAGTATCCGATCTTCATGTCGACCCGGTGTCCGAGGGTGGGAGGCTCAAACGTGCGCTTACCGCCGGCCGCGGGTGAACAAGACGGTCGCGGCGGCGGCACCGGCCGCAGCCGCTCCCAGCACGCCACGGTGCTGTGACGCCCAGACCTGGTAGCTGCGACGGGTGGCCTTGTCGTCGAAGACCCCGTGGGCGCCGTAGTCGTGTGCTTCGTCGGCCGGGCTCCAGAGGTTGGCGGCCTTCTCTGCGTCGGCCAGGTCGACCTGCTGCGACTTGTAGCCGGTCCGGCCCAGGTAGTGGTCGAGCAGACCGGGAACGAACTTGTTCGCGATCAGCGTGCCGACGGTGGAAGCGCCCACCCAGTACTCCCGTCGGCGCGGGTGATCCGCGGCGTACACGACCGCGTCCGCGGCGACCTCCGGCTGGTAGATCGGCGGCACCGGCTGCGGGTGCTTCGGCAGTCTGGACAGCACCCAGGAGAACTGCGGGGTGTTGACGGCGGGCATCTGCACCATCGTCACCCGCACCTTGGACTTGTCGTGCAGCAGTTCGCAGCGCAGCGAGTCGTGGAAGCCCTGGATCGCGTGCTTGGCGCCGCAGTACGCCGACTGCAGCGGTATCCCGCGGTACGCCAGGGCGGACCCGACCTGCACGATCGTGC
>Ga0136846_1215415_pt1 | contig 14744 bp, 18 predicted proteins | sample HopSoiMetagenom2_FD_96841 | JGI IMG/M metagenome (GOLD analysis project Ga0136846, IMG submission 96841) | Grasslands soil microbial communities from Hopland, California, USA - 2 Assembly 2016 (version 4) | ecosystem: Environmental > Terrestrial > Soil > Grasslands | place: USA: Hopland...
GCCGCGCGGACATCCTGCTCGCCAGCGCCGCGACGCCGAAGGGCAAGCGCGGCGCCGCCGATCGCGCCGCACACAGCCGCTGCGAGCACGGCGATCCATACGTCGGCGTTCATCCGGTACCTCCTGCGTCGCAAACTCCGGCGTGAACCATCGCTCGACCGTAGCCAGCGGCTCTGACACGCTGTCGCGATGCCCCTGATCGCGGCGAACGGCGACCTGACGGTACGGACGATGCGAGACGACGATGCCGACTACGGCTTGATCGTCCGCTGGCGCGGCCGGCCGCACGTCCACGAGTGGTGGGATCCGGACGATCCCGCCCCGGATCTCGACACGGTCCGCGACCACTACGGGCCCCGCGCGCGCGGCGAAGACCCGACGACCGCCTGCGTGATCGAGCTCGACCGAGCACCGATCGGCTACCTGCAGTTCTACCGGTGGTCGTCGTGGCCGGATGAAGCCCTGACGCTCCAGGTCGGCGGCGACGACGACACATTCGGGATCGATCTGTTCATCGGCGAACCCGACCTGGTGGGTCGCGGCGTCGGCACGCGCGTCGTCTCGCTGATCTGCGAGCACCTGGAACGTGAGCACGGCGCCTCGGCCGTCGCGCTGACCACCGAGACAACGAACGCTCGCGCGCAGCGTGCCTACGAGAAGGCCGGCTTCGAGAAGGTCCGTCGCGTCCTCGACACCGACACCCGCGACGGCGAACGCGTCTGGTGCTGGCTGATGGTCAGACGTAGCATCCCGGCATGAGCGAACACACGATCCCATTGATCACGGTGCGCGGCTCGTACGCGGAGGTGGGTGCGGCGATCGGCGACGCGTGCGCCTCCACGATCGAGCGTGAATGCGACCCGACGACTTGGACCATCCCCTCGGGACGGTCGACGGACGAGCAGCTCGCGCTCGCCGACCGGTATGCGGATGTCACGCGCCCGCTCGTGCCTTGGGTGTTCGAGGAGCTGGAGGGGTGCGCCGAGGCGGTCGGCGTGGACCCTCGGGCGCTGTGGGCGTGCTGCATCGAGGAGATCTGGTACGAGCCGCGCGTCGCCGGGCAGGTCGGTGCCGCGATCGACGGCCGGTGCAGCGACATGGTCGCCGTCGGGGGCGCAACCGCCGACGGCCACACGTTGACCGCGCACAACAACGACATGTCGCGCACCTACCAGCACGACCTGGTGGCGATCGAACGCACCTGCGAGCAGGACCCGACGGTGCTGTCGATCGGCAACGGGATCTGGCTGAGCGTCGGATGGAACGACGCCGGCCTCAATCTCACCGGCAACGAGCTCAGTCCCAACGACGAACGGATCGGGATCCCCCGGGAGATCCAGGTGCGCGCGATGCTGCGCGAACGCACGTTGCAGGACATGACCGATGTCGCCCTGCACCCGGCGCGTGCCTCGTCGTACAACAACGTGCTCGTCGATGCGTCCGGCGCCGTCGCGAACGTCGAGGGCTCGGCAACAGCCGCCGAGGTCACCGGCGCCGACGATGCCGGTCATCTCGTCCACACGAACCACTACGTGTGCGGCTCGATGCTCGCCTACGAGGGCGACCCGGCGTACGCGGGCCTCTCGGCGACGCGGTACGCACGCGCCGCGCAGCTCCTGGCGGGAGCGCCGGCAGGGAGCATCACCATGGACGTGCTCCACGGGTTCCTCCAGGACCATGAGAACGCGCCCGATTCGATCTGCCGGCATGAGGCCGAGGGGCGCGAGACCGTCACGGCTTTCTGGTCGGTGGCCGACGTCACGGACGGCCTGATCCGTTTCGGGCGCGGCAATCCCTGCGACTCCGTGCAGCAGGAGTTCCGCTTCTCCGCCTGACCTGCCTCACTCGACGGCGGCGCGGAGCCGCTCGACGATGACGAGGTCGTCCTGCCGTTCGGCGAGCACGAGCGGCGTCTCACCGTCGTCGTTGGCAGCGGCCGGATCGGCGCCCGCAGCGAGGAGCAGGTCGATGCTCTGCAGATCGCCGTTCGCCGCGGCCGAGTGGAGCGGCGTGTAGCCGTGCCGCTGCGTGTTGTTCGGATCCGCGCCGGCGTCGAGCAGCATCTGCACCACGCTCGCGTGTGAGCCCGACGCGGCCGCGTGCAACGGCGTTCCGGTCATCCACCCGGTCCCGTTTCGGTCCGCCGTTGCGCCGCGCGCGAGCAACAGGCGAACGGCGTCGGTCTGCCCGAAGAACGCCGCGAGATGCAGCGGCGTGAACCCATCGCCGCTCATCGCGTCGACGAGCGCGTGGTCCTCCGCGAGGAGCTCCGTCAGCCGGTCGAGATCGCCGAAGGTCGCCGCCTCGAAGACGTTCAGTCGCTCGACATGGATGCGGACGGCCTCGACCATCCCCTTGTCCATCCGATAGCGCGCACGAAGCAGCGGCGACACGCCCTCGTCGTCGCGTTCGGCCGCCAGCCAAGGCTGCTCGGCGAGCAGCGCACGCACGGCGTCGGTGTCCCCTGCGTCGATCAGGCCGAACAGGTCGTCCGAGGTGCTTGCCATGCCGTCATCCTGTCAGTACCATCCGTACTTGCTTAGCCTAAGCAAGTATCTTTATATACCGTAGACAACCGGCATGACGGCGTCAAGGCGGACTTCCCCAACGCGAGAGGTGCAGGACGTCGCCGATCGGCTTCACTCGGCGGCCCTGCACCTCTTGCGTCGCCTGCGGATCGAGGACGACGTCCTCGGGGTCTCACCGCCGCGCCTCTCGGCGCTCTCGGTCGTCGTCTACGCCGGCCCGCTCCCGATCGGGGCGCTCGCGGTCGCCGAAGACGTCGCGGCGCCGACGATGACTCGGCTGGTCGACGGGCTGGAGCGTGACGGGTTCGTCCGGCGGCGTCGCGACCCGGCGGACGCGCGCGGTGTCCTCGTCGAAGCGACCGCGGCCGGCAAGCGGATCCTCACGCGCGGCCGGGCGCAACGGGTGCAGACCCTCGCGGCGACGCTCGCCACCCTGAGCAACGAGGAGCTCGCGGCGATCGGGCGCGGCGCCGAGCTGATCGAGCGCGTCAGCCGCGGGCCGACGGAGGCCTGAGGCGGCCCCGGCGTCAGCCAACCCACGGCGGCACGACCACGCTGCCGTCGTCGGCCCGGATCAACTTCGTATGCGCGAGCATCGTTACGACGATCGACGCGCCGTCGGCACCGGCCGTGAGCCAGTGCACCGTCTCGGGCGGAACGACGACGGCGTCGCCGGCGACCACCTCGTTCTCTTCCTCGCCGATATGCATCGTCGCCGAGCCCGAGGTGACGGTGAAGACGTCGAAATGATCGTGGTGGTGCGCGGGCAGCGCGCCGCGGGCGGGCAGATCGATGCGGAACAGTGCGCTCTCGTCGGACCCCCGGGCGGGCGCCGCGAGCGACGTGATCGCGTTGCCGCCAAGCTCGAAGGTCGGGTGATCGGCGGCGCGTTCGATCGGCATGGTCGAGCTCCTGTCGTGTCGTCGGGGGGTCGTGAGGCCGCATCATGCCATCGGGCTCGCGTGCGTGGCCACCGGACCTCGGCAGGCCTGCGGTACGCTTCCGGCTCACGAGCGGCCCTAGGGAGGTGCCCGATGTTGGTCGGCGACATCATGCGAGGCGACGTGAAGACCGCCGACGGCGGCGACACGTTCGCCGACGTGGCCAAGCTGATGCGGGCGAACGGCATCTCGTCGGTCGTGGTCCTCGGCAAGGACGGCGCGCTCGCCGGGATCGTGACCGAGCGCGACATCGTGAACCTCGTCGCCGCGGGCGGCGATCCCCACACCGTCGAGGTCGCTCACGGCATGACCCGCCGGCACCTCGAGACGATCGGCTCCAAGGCGGACATCGCCGAGGCCGCCGAGCAGATGGTGTCGCTCAACATCCGCCACCTGCCGGTGGTCGACAAGGACCGCGTGGTCGGGATCTTGTCGATCCGCGACCTCACGAAGTGGGCCGCGGAGGAGCTCGCCGCGGGTCACGAGATGCCCGACATCGCCCGCTCACAGACCGCGCTGAAGGCGGCGAGCGAGCTCCAGAAGCAGCGCCAGCTCAGCTGAGCTCGGCCAGCACGTCGGGCAGCTGCTGCAGTTCCTCGATCGTCACGTCGGGCTCCGCGAGCTGCGCCGGCGTCGGGTCGTCGGGTGCCTCCCCGCGAAGCAGCCACACGGTGTGCATCCCCGCCGCGCGCGCCGGCCGCATGTCGTAGTCGAGCCGGTCCCCCACCATCACCGTCCGATCGCCGGCGACGTGCGCCAGCTCGAGCGTCCGCCGGAACAGCGCCGGATCGGGTTTGTGCAGCCCGAGGTCGTCCGAAACACCCCACACCTCGAAGAACGGCACGAGCCCGTCGCGTTCCATCGCCGCGCGGACCTGTGAAGGTTGGTTCGCGATCACGCCGAGGCGATAGCCCGCGCCGCGGAGGCCGGTGAGCGTCGGCACCACGTCGGCGTGCAAGGCCGAGGGCGGGTACTGCCAGTACCGCGCCGCGAGCGCCTCGAGCGCGCGCACGTCGGCGTCGGGTCCGAGGAACGTGGTCGCGAGGTGCACACGGAACGAGCGGTCCTGCGACGCGCGGCACGCGGCGTACTCGTCCTCGAACGCCGCATCGGTGAACGTCCCGCCGGCCTCGCGGAGGGCTCGGCGCCACGCCTCCGCGTAGACGCCGTCGTCGTACAGCACACCGCCGATGTCGAGGAAGACGTGGTCGATCGCCTCGGGCACGCCGGGGATAGTAGCGGCCGCTTCTCGCATCTCAGGCCAGTGCGTACAGCGCGATCGCGGCGGCCGTCGCGACGTTCAGGGAATCGACGCCGGCGTGCATCGGGATCCGGACGCGAAGGTCGGCGGCCTCGAGCCACGGTCGCGACACGCCCGGACCCTCGCTCCCGACGAGCAACGCGCGGCGAGGCGGAACCGCCGCGGATGAGATCTCGCTCGTGCCGCTCGGCGTCAGCGCAACGACGGTGAGGCCCGCGTCGTGGAGTACCTCCATCCCAGATCGATGGGTCACACGTGTCCACGGCACCGAGAACACCGCGCCCATCGACGTGCGGACGGCCCGCCGGTACAGCGGATCGCCGCACCGCGCCGACAGCACGACGGCGTCCCACCCGAGCCCCGCGGCGACGCGGAAGATCGCGCCGACGTTCGTCGTGTCGACCAGGTCCTCGAGGACCACCACGCGATCCGCCCCCTCCAGGACCGATGCCGCGTCCGGCACCGGCCGGCGCGAGAAGCTCGCCAGCGCGCCCCGATGAACGGGGAAGCCGGTCGTCGCTTGGAGCACGGCGTCGGTCACGACGTATGCGGTGACGTCGAAATCGTCCAGCTCGCCGAGCATCCGTTCCGTCCCGAGGACCCCGCGTGGCTCGTATCCCGCCGCCAACGCTCGTCGGATCGTGCGAACACCCTCCGCGAGGAAGAACCCCTCGGCGGGCTCGCGCGCCGCGCGCATCTGGGTGTCACGCAGATCCAGGAACGGCGCAAGCCGCGGGTCGTCGCGATCGTCGATCGCGACGCGGTGCATCACCGAGCCGCGCGGGCGTGGAGCTCGTCCACGAGGTCGACCGGCGTGGTCTCAGCGCCGAGGCGATAGTCGTACCGGGCGCCATGGCAGTCCGACGCGCCGGTCGGTACAAGGTCCAGCCGTTCGGCGAGCGCCCGGTAGTGCGCCCGCTGCTCCGGATCGTGGTCCGGATGATCGACCTCGAGGCCCCCCATCCCGCCGCCGGCCATCTCCTGGATCAACGCGTCGGGGACGGAGCCGTTGCCCTTCCACATCGCCGGGTGCGCCAGCACGCAGACGCCGCCGGCCGCGCGGATCAACGCAAGTGCGTCCAGGGGCGCGAGCGCGTGCTTCGGGACGTAGGCCGGTCCGCCGTCAGAGATGAACCGGTCGAACGCATCCTTCTCGGTCGGGACGATGCGCGCCTCGACCATCGCCTGGGCGATGTGGGGCCGCGCAACGAGGTCATCCCCCGCGATCTCGTGCACCCGCTCGAACGAGATGTCGTAGCCGAGCGCTTGGAGGTTCTCGACCATGAGCTCGCCGCGGCGGAACCGCGTGTCGGTGAGGCGCCGAAGCTCTGCGACGAGCTCCGGATCGGCCGGATCCATCCAATACGCCAACACGTGCAACGAGGCGCCGTCGTGTTCGGCCGAGAACTCGATCCCCGGCACGATGCTGAGGTCCGTTCCCGCCGCCGCCGCGACGGCCTCCTCGAGTCCCGCTGTGGTGTCGTGATCGGTGACCGCGATCCCGGCGAGCCCTCGCTCCACGGCGAGCGCCACGTTCTCAGCGACGGTGTTCGTCCCATCGGATCGAACGGAATGGGTGTGCATGTCGATGCCGGGCATGACGAGCAGGGTCGCAGACGGCCCGTGGCGGCGTCACACGGGGCGGACGAGGTCGCGTGTGATGTCGCCGACCGTGCGACAACCCGCGTTCGCCATCGCGCTGATGAATCCCGCTCGGAGAAATGTGAGGACCGACTCGACGCCCGCCTGTCCGCCGACGGCGAGTCCCCACGCCGTCGGCCGTGCAACCAGGACCGCGGACGCGCCGAGCGCCAACGCGATCAATACGTCCGCGCCGTCGCGGATCCCGCCGTCGACCAGAACGGGGACGCGTCCTTCTGCGGCCTCGACCACCCCTGGCAGCGCGTCGAGCGAGGCCGGGGCACGATCCAATTGCCGGCCGCCGTGGTTCGACACGACGATCGCGTCGGCTCCGTGGTCGATCGCCGCGCGCGCGTCGTCGCGGCGAAGGATGCCCTTCACGATCACCGGCAGCGACGGCGCCTGCGCACGGACCCACGCCAGGTCATCCCACGACAGGTTCGGTTCGAACTCTTGCGCCGTCCCAGCGGGCCCGACGGGCAAGGCGAAGCCTGTCCGCGTATCGCGATGCCGTCGCCCGAGCGCCGGAACGTCGACCGTCCATACGAGCGCCCGGAACCCCGTGGCCTCGGCGCGTCGCAACAGGTCGGCGGTCGCATCGCGATCTCGCCAGATGTAAAGCTGCCACCACAGCGTGGCGTCGCTCGCAGCAACATCCTCGAGTCCGTCCAGGACGGTCGACGACACGCACATCGGCACGCCGAGCGCCGCCGCTGCGCGCGCCGTACCCGGCTCCCCATCCGCGTGTACCTGCCGCTGGAACGCCCAGGGCGCGATCCCCACCGGAAACGCAAAGGACGTCTCGAGCACGGACGTGGACGGATCGGGATCGGCCGACCCGCGGAGCATCGAGGGCCAGATCGTCCATCCGTCGAACGCTGCATCGTTCGCGGAAAGCGTCCGCTCCGCACCGGCACCGCCGGCGATGTAGTGGAAGACGCCGGGTGGCAGGAGCGCCCGCGCGGCCGATTCCCATTCGTCGAGCGTGACGGGCAGCGCGTCGGTCATCGTGCGCGCACCCTACCCTTCGCCGCTCGCAAGCACCTCCGGCCGCGAGCTCGACTCGGCGAGGAGCGTGATCGCGACGCCCGCGAGCACGACGATCGCGCCGAGCACGACCTGCGCGCCCGGCCGTTCGTGGTAGATCACCAGTCCAAGCAGGGTGGCGCCGACGGGCTCGGCGAGCAGCGCGACGGACACGACCGACGCCTTCACCTCGCCGAGCAGATGGTTGAACACCGTGTGCCCGAGGAGCTGCGGTCCGGCCGTCATCGCCGCGAACAGCACCCACGCCTCGGCAGGGAACCCGACGAACGGCGTGCCCGATACGAGCATCGCGACGCCCAGCGCCACGGCGGCGACCGCGTACACCGAGCCCGCGTAGCCCACGAGCGACAGCTCCTGACGGACCTTTCGCCCGATCAGCACGTAGACCGCCGCGAAGATCGCGCCGGCGATCGCGAGCGCGTCGCCCAGCGCGGGGTTGGTCAGTTGACCGCCGGTCGAGGCACCGGCGATGACGGCGGTCCCGACCAACGCGATCAGGATGCCCACCCAGCCACGGCCCGACGTGTGCTCGCCGATCAACGGTCCGGCGAGCGCCACCCAGATCGGCATCGTCTGCACGAGGACGGAGCTGGCGGCGATCGACGTGTACGACAGCGACGAGACCCACGCGGCGAAATGGCAGCCGAGCGCGAGCCCCGAGCCGAGAACCAGCCACCGAGACCGCGGTGCCAGCGCGCGGAGCTCATCCCGGTGACCGGCCCACAGGAACGGCGCCAGGATCACGCTTGCGAGCGCACACCGGTAGAACGCGATCGCCAGGGCGGGCACGCCGAGGTTGTCCGCGGCCCGGATCAGGACCGCCGACGTGGACACGGCGGCGACCGCGACCACCAGCAAGACGATGTGCCGGCGCTGCATCGCCCGATTATCGTGCGGCCGTGACCAGGACCGCGGTGTTCGGCGCCGGCGCGATGGGTACTGCCGTCGCGATGCATGCTGCGCGGCAGGGCCACGATGTCACCTTGTGGGGCTCGGTCTACGACGAGCGCGCCTTCGAACGACTCCGCGCCGAACGCAAGCACCCATCGCTTCCGGAGCATCTCCCGACGGAGGTCCGGCTGTTCGGCCCGGGCGAGCTCGCGGACGCGAGCGCCGGCGCCGAGACCGTGATCCTCGGCGCGAACTCCCACGGCGCCCGGTCGTTGGCCCGTGAGATCGCGAGCCACACCGCCCACGCGACGGTCGCCGTGAGCGTCGCGAAGGGACTCGAGCCCGGCAGCGGGCTCCGGATGTCACAGGTCTACCGCGAGGAGCTCGCCGAGATCCCGCTCGTGAGCGTCGGCGGCCCGTGCCTCGCGACAGAGCTCGCGCAAGGGCTCCCAACCGCGGGCGTGTGGTCGGCCGCCACGCTCGAGACTGCTCGCGCTGCAGGCCAACCGTTCGACGCTGTCGCCTACCAGCTCACGTACACCGACGATGTGATCGGCGTCGAGCTCTGCGCGATGATGAAGAACGTCGCGGCGATCGGACTCGGCATGCTCGACGGACTCGGCAAGCCAACCGGCGAGGACTTCAAGAACGCCAAGGCCGCGTTGTTCACCAAGGCGGCGCACGAGATCGTCGAGCTCGTCGGCGCGAGCGGCGGCCGGGCCGAGACCGCGTTCGGGCTGGCCGGCATCGGCGACCAGCTCGTCACGTCCCTCGGCGGGCGCAACCGGTTGTACGGCGAGCTCGTCGGCGCCGGTGAGGCGCCCGAGGCGACCCTTCGCGACCTCGAGGCCCGCGGCCTCACGGTGGAGGGCGTCGACTCGACGCGCGACGTCGCCCGTTTGGCTGATGAGCTGAACCTGGACCTGCCGTACCATGCCGCGATCCACCGCGTGCTGTTCGACGGCGCCGATGCCCGAGACATCCTGGAGGTACTTCGATGAGCGAGCGAACCAAGGAGCGACCGGACCGGAACCTCGCGATGGAGCTCGTCCGCGTGACCGAGGCCGCGGCGCTTGCGGCCGGCCGCTGGGTCGGACGCGGCGACAAGAACGCCGCGGATGGGGCCGCGGTCGACGCGATGCGGCTCATGATCGACTCGGTCTCGATGGACGGCGTCGTCGTCATCGGTGAGGGCGAGAAGGACGCCGCGCCCATGCTGTTCAACGGCGAGCAGGTCGGGTCGGGCAGCGGACCGCAGACGGACGTGGCCGTCGACCCGATCGACGGAACGACGCTCACGAGCGTCGGCCAGCCCAACGCGCTGTCGGTGATCGCGCTCGCACCGCGCGGCGCCATGTTCTTCCCGGGCTCGGCGATGTACATGCACAAGATCGCCACGGGCCCGGAGGCCGCCGACGTGATCGACATCAACGCGCCGGTCGCCGAAAACATCCGGCAGGTCGCGAAGGCCAAGGGCAAGCGACCGGAGGAGGTCTCGGTCACCGTGCTGGCGCGGCCACGGCACGACGGCTTGATCGCCGAGATCCGAGAGGCGGGTGCGCGGGTGCTGCTGATCACCGACGGCGACGTCGCCGGCGCGATCGTCGCGGCGCTGCCGCGCACGGAGGTCGACCTGCTGCTTGGCATCGGCGGGACACCGGAGGGCGTGGTCGCCGCGGCCGCCATGAAGTGCCTGGGCGGCTCCATCCACGGCAAGCTCTATCCGCGCGATGACGCCGAGCGGCAGGCGCTGATGGACGAGGGATACGACCTCGACCGGGTGCTCACCAACGACGACCTCGTGGCCGGCGACGACGTGTTCTTCGCGGCGACCGGCATCACCGACGGCAACCTGCTCGAGGGTGTCGAGTACTGGCCCGACGGTGCGACGACGTACTCGATGGTGATGCGTGCGCGGTCGGGCACGATCCGTTCGGTGAAGTCCGATCACCGCTTCGAGAAGCTCGAGCGCTTCTCGGCGATCGAGTACCGCCCCTAGCCGGCGAGCACGTAGGTGCCTGTCGCCGTCTTGACCGCGCGGCCGTCGGCGAGCAACGCTCGTACCGCCGTGGAGACGGCGCCGCGGACGTCCGGTGTTTCGAACGGGTCGAGGTAGCCGGCGCGGAGCGCTCGATCCTGGATCACCGTCCAGTGCAGCGGCTCGTCGGCGTCGCTGAGGACCGCCAGCACGGCGTCCTCAGGCGTCATCTGCCGACCAGCGCCTCGGCGAACAGCTCGACCTGCTCTGGTTCGGCGATCGTGAACGGCAACGCCCACGGCGAGACGATCACGTCCGTGACGCCGAGCGAAACGAACGCGTCGACCCGGTCGCGCACCTGATCGATCGAACCGCTGAGCGTGTCCGCCCGCCACGACGCCCACGTCTCGTCGCGCATCGCGTCTCCGGGGAACGCGGCCCGCGCGCGTTCGAACGCGGCCTCGGCATCCGCCTCGGTTCGTCCGATGCTGCCGTAGAAGCCGAGCGACAGCCGGAACGTCGCCGGATCGCGTTCGACCGCGGCGCAGGCGTCCCGGACCGCGACCACCACGTCGGCGTAGGCGTCGGGCGCCATCCGCCAGACGGTGTTCCAGCCCGACGCCCATCGCGCCGCTGCGCGGAGCAACCGAGGGCCACCCTTCCCGCCGGACCAGATCGGTATCGGTCGTTGGACAGGTGGCGGTGTCAGCCGCGCGTCGTCCACGGACCACACCCGTCCCGCATGGGTCAGCGGCTCCACCCCGCCGAACAACCCCGACGTGATCGCGAGGGCGTCCTCCAGGGCGTCGAACCGCTCCCCGACCGTGCCGAACCGGTATCCGAACGCACCGAACTCCTGCTCGAACCACCCAGCGCCGAGCCCGACCTCGACCCGGCCCTCCGACAATTGGTCGGTGGTGGCGGCGGCCTTCGCGACGAGCGCCGGGTTCCGGAACGTCGCGCACTCGACGAGGATCCCCAGCCTGACGCGCGAGGTGGTCGCGGCGATCGCGGCGAGCGTGGTCTCCGGTTCGAGCGCCGCGATCGGCTCGTCCCCCGCGCCGTACCGAGCGAACGAATAGAAGAAGTGATCGGAGAGCCAGACGCTGTCGAACCCGAGCGTCTCTGCGCGCTTCGCCCACTCGATCGCGTTGGCCGCACGGATCTCGCCCGACGGGAGTGAGAAGCCGTACTGCGGCACGGCGAGCCCGATATGCATCGGAGCAGGATACGCAGCCGGACGCTACGGCGAGGGCGATGCGACCGCGGTCTGCGCCTGGAGCGTCCCGCGGAGCACCATGTGACCGCGCGCGTCGCGGATCGTGACGTCAACGAATCCGCTGAGCGAGCTCGGGATCTCGCGCGCCATCGTGGCGCCGCCGGCGGTATCCAGCGCGCGGATCGAACCGAGGCCGATCGCATGACCCTTGGTGTCCGAGATCGAGACGTCCAACGGAAGGGCCCGACCGGCGAGATCGTTCACGATCACGACGACCTGGTCGTCGGCGCCTTTCGTGAGGATGGTCAACGCGGAGCCCGTGCCCGACCCGGCAGATGCCGACAGGGTGCCGATGAGGACCTTGGTGTCACGCCCACCGAGGGCGCGAGCGGTCTCCGCGAACTTCTGGATGGTGTCGTTCTGTGCGAGCGCGGTCCGCTCGGCCTGGAGGCGCAGATGCTCCTCACGGCCGGCGATCACCGACCCGACCCCGACGCCGGCGACGAGCACGGCCGCGACGAGCAACGCGACGCCCGTACGCCGCCCGCGCAAGTGTCCGTGCTTCGCCGGGCGCGCGACGTCGTGCACCGCGCCGACGACACCTTGCTCGAGCGTTTCGGGCAGGGCGCCATCGCCGGCGAGCGCGTACGCGAACGATGCGGCCGCGCGCTGCAGATCGACCGCCTCCTTCCGGCACGCGGCGCACGTCTCGACGTGGACCTCCACCGCATCCACGTCCTCACCTGGGGCGACGCCGAGCGCGAACTCCGGCAAGACGTCGCGGACCGCGGCGCAGTTCACGACAGCTCCTTCTGCTGGTTCGCGAGCCGGACCTTGATGAGCGCGGACCGCAGCCTCGTCTTCACCGTGCCCAACGGGATGCCGTCGTCCTCGGAGATCTCGCGTGCCGTCATACCTCGGAAATACGTTCTGAGAACCAGCCGGCGTTCGGCGTCCGACAAAGATGCGATCGCCCGCAGCGCCGCGTCCCGCTCGAGCAGCAGGTCCTCGTCGACGGACTGCGAGGACTCCGGCACCTCGTCGACCAGGACGAGCTTCGGACGGGTCACACCGGTTTCGCGGCGAAGCCGGTCGATCGCCTGGTTGTGGGCGATCGTCATGAGCCACGTGGACAGCCGTCCGCGATGCGGATCGAACCGTGCGGCCTTTCGCCACGCCGTCACGAAGACGTCCTGGGTCAGTTCCTCCGCAGCTTCGCGGGAGCCCAGCAGTCGCAACCCCATCGTGTAGACGGGGCGGGCGAACCGCGCGTAGAGCGCGCGGATCGCGGCGTCGTCACCGGCGAGCAGGCCTTCCATGAGTTGCGCTTCCTCCCGCGGGAGGAGTGGTCCGTCGTCACGTCCCTGCACTTCAGGGTCCTTCCGGTGATACGCAGTCGGCGTCCGGGCAGGCTTGCCCCAACCCGTTATTGCGATGGTCGCATGCGTTCGCCGGGATGGCCACCGTCGGATGTCCACCTTCCGCGCCGCAACACGAACAGCGTAGGCTCGCAACCGAACCGCCACGCAGCGCGAACCGTGCCCGGCACGTCGGCGAACCAGCAGGCAGGAGGCGAACGGGATGCAGCGCAGGTGGAGAGTGGGGGCGACGGCCACGGTCGCGGCTGCGCTGATGCTGACCGGTCTCGCGCGCCAAGCGCGCGCACAGACCGGTCAACCCGCGATCGCCTCCGTGGAGCTCACGGGGGTCGTCGACCCGATCATCGCCGACCACATCACGTCGGTGATCCAAAGGGCGAACGACGCCCACGACGCGGCGGTCCTCATCACGATCGACACACCGGGCGGTCTCGGCTCCTCGATGGACGAGATCGACCAGGCGATCATCAACAGCGGCGTGCCGGTGATCGGCTATGTCGCTCCGAGCGGCGCCCGCGCGGCGTCGGCGGGTGCGTTCGTCCTGATGTCGAGCCCGGTCGCGGCGATGGCGCCGGGGACCAACGTCGGCGCCTCAACTCCGATCGGCCTGTCCGGCGGCGACTTGGCAGCCAAGGTGACCAACGACTCGGCCGCGAAGATGCGATCGCTGGCCGATCTGTACGGCCGCAACGGCGACGTTGCCGAGAGCTTCGTGACGAACGCGACGAGCATCACCGCCCAGGAGGCGTTCGACCAGGATGTGATCGACTACCTCGCGCCGAGTCAAGACGACCTGCTCGCGCAGGTCGACGGCGCGAACGTGACGCTCGCGAACGGCACGACGGTCACCATGCACACCACGGGCGCTGCGATCGACGAGCAGCCGCTCGGCGGGTTCTTCGGGTTCCTCCACACGTTGCTCGACCCGAACCTCGCGTTCATCTTCTTCTGGCTCGGCCTCGGGCTCGTGATCCTCGAGCTGATCATCCCGGGCCACGTGTTCTCCGGGACGCTCGGCACGATCTTGCTGATCCTCGCGTTCGTGTCGTTCGGCGTGCTGCCCGTCCGGATCATCGGGATCGCCCTGCTCGTGTTGTCGGTGATCGCGTTCATCGTCGAACTCAAGGCGCCGGGGTTCGGCGTCTGGGGCGTGACCGCGATCGTCGCGTTGTTGCTCGGCGGCTGGTTCCTGTACGACCGCGCGGGCGGTGTCGAGGTCTCCCCCGGCGTGCTGGCCGGCGTGGCGATCTTCGCCGGCTTGTTCTTCGGCCTCGTGGTGGTGAAGGCGCTATCGCTTCGCCACACGCCGCCGGCGCAGCTGCGCCCGATCGTCGGCGCCGACGGCATCGCGATCGCACCGATCGGCCCCAACGGCGGGCTGGCGCGCGTGTCGGCCGAGGAATGGCAGGCGGTCTCCCCCGGCGAACGGATCCGCGAAGGCACTCCGATCCATGTGACGTCGATCGACGGGCTCGTGCTCACCGTCGAAGCGACCACCGATGAGCACGCACGGGCCGGGCAGCGGGCGCCGGCCACGGAAGGAGGAGACCCGGCATGAGCATCGCGCTCATCCTCGTTGGGCTCGCGATCGTTTTCGTGATCTTGGTGCTGGTCAAGGCGATCCGGATCATCCCGGAGTACCAGCGGATCGTCGTGTTCCGGCTGGGACGGCTGATGGCCACCAAGGGACCGGGGCTCGTGTTGCTGATCCCGTTCGTCGACAAGGGCACGATCGTCGACCTGCGGGAGTTCTTCCTAGAGATCCCACGGCAGGACTCGATCACCAAGGACAACGCGGCGATCTCGATCGACTTCATCATGTACTACAAGGTGTTCGAGCCGGCGATGTCGGTCGTGCA
>Ga0136846_1235389_pt1 | contig 14743 bp, 12 predicted proteins | sample HopSoiMetagenom2_FD_96841 | JGI IMG/M metagenome (GOLD analysis project Ga0136846, IMG submission 96841) | Grasslands soil microbial communities from Hopland, California, USA - 2 Assembly 2016 (version 4) | ecosystem: Environmental > Terrestrial > Soil > Grasslands | place: USA: Hopland...
ACCGCTGGCGCACCCGCCACCAGACCCGGGCCCGAACCAGCCACTACCGCACCCGAACCGCCCGCGCTCACTCACCGTGAAACCACCGGCTGTAGTACTAGGGGCGGCGGGCCAGCAAGTGGGTGTCGAGGAAGCCCCGCTCGGACGCTGGGTCGTGGAGCAACCGAGCCACCGTGGTGAGTCCGGCTCCGGCCAGCAACTCGGCAAACTGCTCCGGCGGCCAGCTGTAGGCGGGCGCCACCTTGTGGTCGAAGCGGACTGGCTCCGGTCCGTCGGTTCCGAAGAAGGACACCAGGAGCAGGCCCCCCGGTGCCAGGACACGCACCTGCTCAGCGAGCAGCGCGGGCAACTCTCCCGGAGGGGTATGGATCATCGAGTAGTGGGCCAGCACTCCGCCGAGCGCGCCGTCCTCGACCGGCAAAGCTTCCATTCGCGCTTCGTCGAACCGCAGCGTCGGCTGGGCCCGCCGGGCGTGAGCGACCATGGCCGGGGAGAGGTCGAGCCCGAAGGCGTCCAACCCCAAGTCGTGCAGCATGGCCGTCAGATGGCCGGGTCCGCACCCGACATCGGCTACCCGCGGGTTCCCCGTATCACGCACGAGCTCGGCGAAGGTGCCGATCATGTTCCGGGCGAACGGCCGCGTCTCCAACCGACTGGTGAACATCGACGCATAGAGGTCGACGACCCCGTCGTAGGCCGCCCTGGTCTCGTCCTGGTGTTTTAACACGGGCAGGAAACTAACACCCGCGCCGTTCACAGCCGTTCTCCGGCCCCGTACCGGCGCTTTCCTCAGCCATTCCTCAGCCATTCCTCGTGAAGGTGCCCAGGCCGCTCGTGTCGAGGTACTCGACCCGGACCTTGTCCGCGTGTCCGCCGGATCCGACGGTGAAGGTCACGCCGGACAGGCCGACGGCCATTTCGCCGGTGGTGCTGAAGCTGAAGGTGTCACCGTCGTAGTGGCGCAGGACGAACCGTTGCTTCTTGGGCCCGAGCTGCATGGTCAGCTTGTCCCCCTGGGTGCTGACGGTCAGCGGGCCGTAGTACTTGTTCGCGTACGTTCCGGTGTAGGCGCTGTTCGCCCTGGCGGGTGCGGGGGAGGCCGGCGGCTTGCTGTAGTCGACCTTCGAGCGTTCCGCCTGCAGGGTCTGCTGAAAGAGCGGGCCGAGGAACTTCAGCCAGTCGACGGTCGGCCCGCCCGTCTGCGCCGTGTCGAGGAACGTGGTGGAGATCGCCTCGGGTACGCCGATGGGCTCGCCGTTGGTCAGGACGACGATGCCGAGCTTCTCCGAGGGCAGCAACGCGACGTTGGTGGCCGCCCCCAGCGCGAAGCCGCCGGAGTGGCCGAGCTTCAGCCTGCCCTGGTCGTCGTAGCTCACATTCCAGCCGAGCCCGTAGAACCCGGTCCTTCCCGTGGGCGAGTGCGGCGGCTCGGAGACCATGTGCGGCACGTGCGTCTCCTCCAGTGCGGCGGCGTCGACGACTTTCCGTCCCTCGAAGGTGCCGTTGGCCAGTTGCAGGCGCAGCCACTTCGTCATGTCCCTGGCCGTGGAGCTGACCCCGCCCGCCGGGCTCTGGGCGTCCGGGTCGCGCACATGCTCGGCCTGCCAGGTGCCCCCGGTCCTCACATGAAGGGTGGCCTTGTTGTCCGCTTTCTCGTAGTCGGCGAAGACGGAGCTGGTGGAGTCCATGCCGAGCGGCCGGTACAGCTTCTCGTCGGACAGCTTCTCCCAGCTGGTCCCGGCTGCTCGCGCGGTGGCGACGGCGGCTTCGGTCAGCCCGAAGTTGGTGTACGCGTAGTGGGCGCGGAAGGGAGCCAGCGGTTCGTGGCGGAGGTGGTCCAGGATGTACGCGCGGTCGTAGCCGAGGTCCTCCAGGAGGTCGCCGGCGTGGTCGGGCAGTCCGCTGCGATGCGAGAACAGGTCGGCATAGGTGACATGGCGGGTCACCCACGGGTCCTTGAGGGCGAAGCCGGAGCTGTGGTCGAGGACCGGGTCGTCCCAGCCGACGGTCTTGTCGCCCACGGCCGCGGCGACCACGGTGGACGCGATGGGCTTGGAGACCGAGGCGAGCTGGAAGACGGTGTCCGCTCCGACCCGGTCCTTCGTGCCCGCCGTCCGCAGACCGAACCCCTTCAGATACACCACCTTGTCGTCGTACACCACGCCCACGGCGACTCCGGGCACACCGGTGCGCCGCATGGCGTCTTCCACGATGCTGTCCAGTTGGCCCACCGCGTGCTCGACCTCGGCCCGGGTGAGCTGCCGCGGCGGCTGGGCGGGTGGGACGGTGGGCAGCGGCGACGTCGCGACGGCCGCACGCCCGGCGGCGGTCGTTTCGGCATCGGCCGCGGTACAGCTGACGGCCAGCGCCGCCAGCAGGCCCAGTGCCGCGGCGGAGCGAAGAGGGCGTGGGTGTATGTGATCGAGTCGGGGCATATCGCCCATGGAAATCCCTCTGCCCGCACCTGTCGCGCCTTGGCAGGCCGTTCGGGGGACAGGCGTAAGCCGTCACGCTCGCGTACTCAAAGGCGAATCACCTCACGCGCGGAGATCCGCCACAAGCCGGAAGCGTTCCAGCACCACCCGTGCCGAGTCGTCCACCGTGAACCCGGGATCGTCCAGCGCCGCCCGCATCCCCGCACTGTGCCAGAACCGCTCGTGACCGGCCCGCCACGCGGCCGCGTCGGCATAGCCCTCACCCTCGTCGAGCGCGTGCGCGAGATCCACCGCGGCCAGCGGCACGACCCGTACGCCGGTGACCTCGATGATCCCGACCGGCCGATCGGCGGAGTCGACGACCACGGAACGGCCCCCGACCTCCGGCAGCGGCTCGCCCTCGTACTCGATGGCGAGCCCCGTCGTGGACGTCTTGGAACCGTCGAGAATCGCGGCGACGAGCTGATCGCGCAACGGACCGGGAAAGGCGAACTCCGCCTTCGGGAGGTTCTCGGGCCGGGGGCGGGGCAGGGGCCGGGGGCGGTGCTCGGAGGTCGTCATGGCGTCACCGTAGGGGGCAACTCGCCCTCCCGGCACGCCAATTCCACCGCGCTCGCGCCGGGCGGCACCGTCCCGCACGTCACTCGCCCCCACCTCCGGCCTCCGCACCGAGCGTCTCGGCGACCGCCCGAGGCAGCCACTCCTGTACGTGGCCGAAGGTGAACCCCAGCCCGGTCGCCCGGGAGTTGTCCATGCCGTACGAGCGGGCGAAGGAGAACGGGGAGACCTGGCCGACGTCGACGTTCTGGAACACGGCTTTGCCGGCCGGGATGTGCCGGGCCACGGCCGCGCACAACTCCTCGGTGGTCAGCAGGCCGTGGGACGCGGCGTTCACCGGCCCGGTGAAGTTCTCGCCCACGGTCCAGAACAGGAAGTCGGCTATTTCCTGGACGTGGATATAGGTCGCGGGCCGGTTCTCGGTCGGTACGGCTATCGGGGTGCCGGTACGGATGCGCTGGGCATAGTGGTCGAGCCGGCCGGTGAAGTCGTCGGCGCCGCCCAGGACATGGGCCACGCGTACGGCGGTGTACGCGAACTCCGTACCGGCGGCCGTGAAGACCGCCTCGGCCTGGCGCTTGCCCTCGCCGTAGTGGGTGTCGAGGAACTCCGGCTTGTGCCAAGGGAGTTGAAGGTCGACGGGGAGGGTACGCGGATCGACGGCGTCCTCGCGCACGGGGACGACGGTGTCCTCGTAGACGAGGGAGTCCTCGTACTCGTACACCTCGACCGTGGACGTCATCACATAGCGGCGGGTACGGCCGCCCGCGAAGACGCGCCGGGCGATGGCCGCCTGCCGGGGCGTGTAGCAGACCTGGTCGACGACGACGTCGAAGGTGCGGTCACCGAGAACGGAATTCAGGGCGACCTCGTCATCGCGGTCGGCGACAAGGTGAATTGCCCCGGCGGGCGGAGAAGTGGACCCCCGGTTGAGAACGGTCACCCGGTCTCCGGCGGCGATCAGCCGGTCGATGAGCCGCTTTCCGAAATAGCGATTTCCGCCGATGACCAATACATCACGCATGCTGTTCCTCCCCGTAACGGACCTTGTGATCATAATTCTCCCGGCGGACGAGCAAGTTCTGAAGGAGAAGTCATGGGACATCCGGCCGAGATACCGAAAGAACCACGGCGGTCGCGAGCTGCGGCCAGCGAAACGTCGGTGGCCTTCGACGCGTTGGACCGGCGGATTCTGGAGCTCCTGCAGAGCGACGGCCGGATCAAACTGAGCGAGCTGGGCAGGAGGGTGCGGCTGAGTCCGGCGGCGGTCACCGAGCGCGTGCGGCGACTGGAGTCGGCGGGCGCGATCACGGGATACGGCGCCCGGGTCGCTCCCTCGCGCCTCGGTTACGGCATCCAGGCGTTCATCCGGGTCAATCCGCACGGCGGCGACACGCTCAAGCACCCGAGGACCCTGGAGCTGCTCGCCCGGCCCGAGGTCACCGAGGCGCACCACGTGGTCGGCGAGGACTGCTGGATCCTCAAGGTGGCCGTCGAGGACACGATCCATCTGGAGGAGATCCTGGAACGGACGTCGGCGCTGGGCCGCACGACGACGTCGATCGTCCTGTCGTCCCCGGTGCCGGGGAAGCCGTTGCTGCCGCCGGGATGAGGTGCCGCGCTTGCCTTGACGTCGGCGTCAAGGACTACGTTCGTACGTATGCGAATCGGCATGCGAATCGGCGAGCTGGCGGCGCGGGCCGGGACCACCACACGGACCCTGCGGTACTACGAGTCGCGTGGGCTGCTGCCCGCGCGGCGCACGGACAACGGCTACCGCGCCTACGACGAGGACGACCTGAAGCTGCTCCGGCAGATCCGGACGCTCCAGGACTTCGGGTTCGACCTGGAGGAGACCCGGCCCTTCGTGGACTGCCTGCGGGCGGGCCACCCGGAGGGCGACGCCTGTCCCGCGTCGCTCGCGGTCTACCGCCGCAAGCTCGACGAACTCGACGCGTTGATCGGCGAGTTGCAGTCGGTGCGGGCGAAGGTCGGCGAACAGCTGACGCGCGCCGAACGGGCGCGCGACGAGCTGGCGGCCGAGGCGACGGTTCCGGGCGGCCCGGAACCAGTGTGCGAATGGGGAGGACGGACGCGATGATCAAGGCAGCGGGCGTGGCCGAGGTGACGGACGCGGACTTCGAGGCGGAGGTGATCGGGGCGGAGTTGCCGGTCCTGGTGGAGTTCACGGCCGACTGGTGCCCACCGTGCCGCCAGATGGCCCCGGTACTGAGCGCCCTCGCGGCGGAGGAGTCCGAGCGCCTGAAGGTGGTCCAGCTGAACGTGGACATGAACCCCCTGACGACGAACGCGTACCGGGTCCTGTCCATGCCGACGTTCATGGTGTTCCAGAACGGCGAGCCGGTGCGGTCGATGGTGGGCGCCAGGCCGAAAAGGAGGTTGCTGGAGGAGCTGTCCGACGTACTCTGACGCAGCTCGACCGGCGTGGCCGGCCGCGGTCGCAGAAACCAAGAAATCCCCCGAGCGATTGCGCTCGGGGGATTTCTCTGCGTATATTCAATGGTTCGCGACTTTAGTGGAGTCAAGCTGGTTCAGTCGCGGAGAAGTTCAATGAGCAGAGTATATCCGAGCGGGAGCGGAATTGTCAAACAGGGGCGCAAACACGGAATCAACTCACGATGAATTGCTTGGTGAACAGGAATTCGTCGACGGGCTGTACGCCCGCGTCGACGTCCTGCGCGGCGACACCGAGCACTCCGTCACGGACGCGCTCGCGCAGGGCAGTACGCCGATGCAGGCGCGGCTCGAACGGGATGTGCTCGTCGCCGAGCGGTCGGGGCTGCTCGCCGCCCTGAACGCCGTCGACGGATCGCTCTGCTTCGGACGGATCGATCTCACCTCCGGGCTCACCCACCACATCGGCCGCATCGGACTGCGCGCCGACGACGCCGAGCGCACCCCGATGCTCATCGACTGGCGGGCCGAGGTCGCCCGGCCCTTCTATCTCGCCACCGGGCACACCACGATGGGGCTGCGCCGGCGCCGTCACATCAGTACCGACGGGCGCCGCGTCACCGGACTGCACGACGAGATCCTCGACCTCGGCGACGAGACCCGCACCGGCTACGAGGACCCCTCCGGCGACGCCGTACTGCTCGCCGCGCTGGACTCCGCCCGCACCGGCCGGATGAACGACATCGTGCAGACCATCCAGGCGGAGCAGGACGAGATCATCCGCGCCCCGCACCGAGGCGTCCTCGTGGTGGAGGGCGGGCCCGGTACCGGCAAGACCGCCGTCGCGCTCCACCGGGCCGCCTACCTGCTGTACGAGCACCGCGAACTCCTCGCCAAACGGGCCGTGTTGATCGTCGGACCCAACCCCGCCTTCCTGGGCTACATCGGCGAGGTGCTGCCCGCGCTCGGTGAGACCGGTGTGCTCCTGGCGACCGTCGGCGAGCTGTTCCCGGGCGTCAGGGCCACCCTCACCGACACGGCCCGCGCCGCCGAGGTCAAGGGTCGCGCCGACATGGCCGACGTGCTGGCAGCCGTCGTACAGGACCGGCAGGGGCTGCCCGACCCCGTCATCGCCATCGAGCACGACCGGGACATCCTCATGCTCGACGCCGGGCTGGTGAGCGTGGCCCGGGAGCGGACGCGCGAGGCGAAGCTGCCGCACAACGTCGCGCGCGAGCATTTCGAGGGGCGCATCCTCAACACGCTGACCGAGATGGTCGCGGAGCGCATCGGCACCGACCCGTACGACGGCAGCAACCTCCTCGACCCCAGTGACATCACCCAGATCCGCGACGACCTGGCCGAGAACCGTGAAGTCTGGGCGGCCATCGACCAGTTGTGGCCCCGTATCGGCCCGCGCCGACTGGTCGCGGACTTCCTCGCCGCCCCCGAGGGGTACGTGTCGCAGGCCGACGCGGATGCCATCCGGCGGCCCGTCACCCGGGCCTGGACGACGGCCGACGTACCGCTGCTCGACGAGGCGGCGGAACTGCTCGGCCAGGACGACCGGGTCGCCCGCGCGCGGGCGGAGCGCGAGCGCAGCAGCCAGGTCGCCTACGCGCAGGGCGTGCTGGACGTCTCGTACGCCTCCCGGACGTATGAGTTCGAGGACCTGGACGCCGAGGAGTCCGAGGTGCTGTCCGCGCACGACATCATCGACGCCGAACGGTTCGCCGAGCGGCACGAGGAGAACGATCCGCGCAGCGCCGCCGAGCGGGCGGCGGCCGACCGGACCTGGGCGTTCGGGCACATCATCGTCGACGAGGCGCAGGAGTTGTCGCCGATGGCGTGGCGGCTGCTCATGCGGCGCAGCCCGACCCGGTCGATGACCCTGGTCGGCGATCCGGCGCAGACCGCCGAGCCGGGCGGTGTCGGGGCCTGGGACGACATCCTCGCGCCGTACGTCCAGGACCGCTGGGAGCACGCCCTGCTGGGCGTCAACTACCGGACCCCGGCCGAGATCATGGACCTCGCGGCGGCAGTGGTGCGGGCGCGGCGCCCGGACTTCGAGCCGCCGAGGTCCGTACGGTCGACCGGGGTGCGGCCGTGGCTGCGTGCCGTCGGCGACGGCGCGAGCCCCGGCGCTCCCGCGGATCTCGCGGCGGCCGTGGAGAAGGCGGTTGGCGAGTTGACGCCCGTCGAGGGGCGACTCGCCGTGATCGCGCCACGCGCATTGCACGGGGAGCTGGCCGTGCGGCTGGACGGGGTGGAGGCGGGGGCGGAGCCCGATCTGACGCGGGGTGTCGTGCTGCTCGATCCCCGGCAGGCCAAGGGCCTGGAATTCGACTCCGTACTGGTGGTGGAGCCGGGGTCCTTCGGTACGAGCGACCTGTACGTGGCGCTGACCCGGGCCACCCAGCGGGTGGGCGTGCTGTATCGGGGGGAGTTGCCGGTGGCGTTTGCCGGGGCCGCCGCCGTTGTGGACAGTTGAGGGCCGAGCGTGCACCAAGGGTCACCAGGACGTAACAGTTCGCGCCATGGTCACCGCAGGTGCGGCCGGTGCGGTATGCGTGTCGGTATGGAAGCCCATCCGTTCGCGACCGCGCCGGTCGACAGCCCCGCGCTCGAGTCGTTGCCCGTGGAACCGCTGTTGACGTCGGAGTTCGACGCCGACCCGGCCGGGGTGTACGCGCGGCTGCGGCGCACGTACGGACCCGTGGCGCCGGTGGGGCTGATGGGCGTACCGGTGTGGCTGGTTCTCGACTATCGCGAGGTGCTGGAGGTACTGCGGAACGAGAGTGTGTGGCGGCGTGACGTGCGGTACTGGCGGGCCCGGGCGCAGGGCCGGCTGCCCCAGGACTGGCCGCTGCTCGCGGGGTACGAGGTGCGGCAGACCATGTTCATGGACGACGAGGAGCATCTCACCGCCCGCCACACCCAGCACACGGCGCTGCGGCCGTTCCAGGACACGCACACCCCGCAGGGCTGGGAGCTGCGGGCGACGGTCGCGCGCTACGCCGACGAGCTGATCGGGATGCTGGCCGCCGAGTCGGGCACGGTGGGGTTCGCCGATCTGGGGGCGCAGTACACGCGGCCGTTGCTGCTGATGGTCACCACCAAGTTGTTCGGGTGCCCTGTCGAGCTCGGGGACGAGCTGGTCATGGACCTGTGGCGGATGCTGGACGGCGGCCCGGACGCGGGGCCGGCGACCGGGCGGGCACTGGCCGCGATGACACGGCTGGCGGCGCATCGGCGGGCGCGGCCCGGGGACGACCTGACGTCGTACATGCTGCTGGCCGACCCGGAGCTGTCGGACGAGCAGTTGGGGCGCGAGCTGTTCATGAACGCGGTGTACCTGAACGACATCACCGGGAACATGGTGCTGAACACGCTGCTCGAGGTGTTGCGCGGGAACGCGACGGTGCGGCGCAGTCTGTCGGCCGGGCAGCTCGGGGAGACCGTGAACCGGGCGGCGCTGGTGAATCCGCCGGTCGCCAACATGTGCTTCCGGTTCGCGGCGAGGGATGTGGCGTTGGGAAACTTCTGGATCCGGGCCGGGGACATCGTCTCGCCGTCGGCCGCGGCGGCGCACGGGGATCTGATGGCGATCGGGTCGTCCCACCTGGTCGGATCGGCCGTGAGTACCCGGGCGCATCTGGCGTGGGGCGCCGGGTCGCATCAATGTCCCGGTGCGGCACGGGAGTTGGGCGGAATGATCGTGAGTACGGCGGTGGGGCGGATCTTCGACCATCTGACGAAGGCCGAACTGACCTTGCCGGCCGACCAGTTGCCGTGGCGGTCGGGTCCGGTGGTGCGGGGGCTGCGGCTGCTGCCGGTGAGATACGAGCTGAATGATGGAGTGGGGCGGGGAGTCGCCGGTGCCGGTCTGGGCGGCGGGGCGCACCGGGAGACGGACGCGATGGGGGAGCCGGTGGCGCCCGGCGGGGACTCACAACTGAAGGGCCTGCTCGGGGCGTTGCGGAGGCTGATGTTCGGGAGGAAGTGAGGCAGAGGGTGTGTGACGCGTTCTCGGCGGACTTTTTGGCTGATACCGCGCTCGTCCGATCTCCCGCCGTGGCAGGCTGACCACCCTCCGAACCCTGCTGCCGAAGGGCTTCTCGTGCTGCGTATCCCGCCCGAGGACATCATGTGGATCCGGAACACCTGTGAGCAGGAGGTCGTGGACGAACTCCTGCGTCAGGGTGGGGAGTACGGCTGGTCCGAGCTTCGTCTGAACCGGCCGTTGTGGACCATGCCCGGCAGCAGTTACACCGGTGCGGTGCTCCAGGCGATCCACGTCGCGCCTCCGCCCCGGCAACTGGTCCTCAAGGTGATTCCCGCCGGAGCACCTGGCCGAGAGGCATCCGCCCACACGGACGCACTGGAGGCCGTGCCGGAGTTCTCCAAGCTGCACCTGGTCGGCCAGCCGTATCCGCCGATGGACCTTCCCGACGGCAGGACCGTGATGTTCCAGGAGGTCGCCGGCGGCAGCCTGCGTGACGTCACCCCGGCGGGATCCCTCTCCCGGGAGGAGCAGAACCAGGTCGTCGAGGCCGTCGTACGGGGACTGCTGGCCGAGTGGAACGAAGCCGCCCTGAAAAACGCCGTCCCCACGCAGGTCACGGTGTCGGACTTCCTCCGCCGCGAACTGGACGACGTGTGGACGGGCGGGGGGTCCCTCCAGGCGTTCGGCCGGGGCCTGGGCGTCTTCGACTCCTCGCCCCCCTGGCTCTACAGCGACGGCATGCGGCTGCCCAATCCGTACCTGCTGATCAAGGGTGGGTACCCCGCACTCGCGGACCCGACGGTGCCGGTCCTGCGGGGGCTCGGCCACGGGGACCTCCACCTCGACAACGTCCTCGTGCCGAGGCTGGAGAAGGTGGTGCGGTCGCGGGCGTACCGCCTCATCGACCTGTGCACCTTCGGCAAGGACGCGGATCTCGGTCGCGATGTCGCCACCCTGCTCCTCTCCGCTCTGCTGCCGCACGTGAACCACCCGCAGGAACTGCCGCCCGACCAGCGGCACGCGCTCCTCCGGTTCGTCGTCGACCCGGATGCCTCCCATCGCGCCGACATCGTTCCGGGTGCGGCGGCCCTGGTGGCGGCCGTGCGCGACACCGCCCGCGAGGCGATGGCCGGCTGGGGGGACCCCTGGGATCTTCAGTTCCTGCTCTCGCTGACGGCGGCGGCCCTGCGGTTCACGACGTACACCAAGATCACTGAAGCCGGCCGTACATGGTTCGCGCGGCTCGCGGCCCACGCTGGCGGTGAAGTGCTGGCCCGGACCCGGGAGGACGGCGCCGGGGCCTGGCCACCGGCACTGGAGCCGGGCCGGGACTCCTTCACCGTGCCCGGTTTCGGGCATGCGGGCCCGCCCGCGCGGGCTCGGGCAGCGGGCTTCGTGTCGGACCAGGAGCCTCAGCGGCGGCGATGGCAGACGGAGACAGGGGTACGGGACGACCGCTCGGTCGTCGGATTCGGCCCCGACCACACGGTGGTGGCCGTCGACAGCGAGGGCGGCGTCCTGCGCTGGACCGTCTCCGGGGACCCGCTCCCCGGGACCGGCGGACGTCCGCCGCAGCAGCGGCTCGGCCATCAGTCGCTGGTGGCCTCCCTGACGCACAGCGTGGTGGTGGCCCGCCCGAAGGAACTGGAGATCGTGCACTTTCCGCAGCGCGGCGGCGCGTTGCGGCCGCCACCGGTCCCGTTGCGGAACGACGACCACTTCCTGGTCACCAGCGGCGGGGACGTGTTCGCCACCCATGACAGGAAGTACCTGACCGTCCGCGCCTTCGAGGACGGGGCGCCGATCGAGGCTCTGCCCTGCCCGCCCTCGTTGGCGGCGAGCGCGGTCAGCATCGACGCGTCGGTCGTCGCCATGGCCCGCTCGCGGGAGGTGCACATCCACCGGCGGGACCGCTCGCCGCTCACGTTCGGTGTGGCCAACAGCATTCCGCACCTCAGAAACAGGTTCGTGCAGATGATGACCCCCGATCCGGGTCTCCAGCTCGCGGTCTCTCCTTCGGGAAGCCACGTCGGGTGCGTCACCTTCGAGGAGGTCGTCGTGTGGAGCACCGACGACGGCCGGGAGGTGTACCGCCGCAAGCTCACCGACCGGGAGGCCGACGAGGCGCTCGGCGCGAAGTGGATGCGCCTGGTCTGCACCGAGACGGGCACGCTGTTCTGGCTCCGGCGGGGGCGACTGGCCATCCCGACCGTCGACGGCGGCACCCAGTTGCGACAGTCCGGTACCTACGCGGACATCGCCCTCGCCCGGGACGGCACGATGCTCGCGACGCTCGGCACAGAAGGGCGGCTGGAAGTGTGGGACCTGTGACCCTGTGGTTCGGTCCCGCGCATGTCCGCAGCGCCGGCTGGGCATGACTGCTCACGCGGTCGGTACCCGGTCGATACGCCGTCGGGCCGACCGCCGCGCACACTGGCCGCGCGCTCACGGCGGCGCGTCAGCGGATCGGGGGAAACCGTGGCGGTACCGAGCACGCCTATTTTCGAGCGGCAGAACGATCCCGACCTGCTGATACTCCTCAAGGCGGCCTCCGTTTCGCACCGCCGGGCCAAGCGGCTCGCCTCCGCGCACGTGTCGCTCTCGGTGCTCCTCGCCGCCCTGGGAGTGGCGGGGGTCTTCGCACCCGTGCTCAGAACACCGGGCACCCTGCTCGGCCTGGCGTGGGCGCTCGCGTACGCGGCCGGGGCCCGGCTCTGGGGGCGCGGGGAGATGCGGCGCGCGGCTCTGCTCCAGGAGAAGTTCGACGTCCAGTTGCTCGGACTCCCGTGGAACACCGTCCTCGCGGGCGGCACCGCGCCCCCCGCCGAGGAGGTGGGCCGGGTGGCCCGCCGGTACACGGATCCGGAGTCGAGGCTGCACGACTACTTCTTCGAGGCCACCGCGCTGAGCCGCCCGCTGGACGTCTTCGCCTGTCAGCTGCAGACGCTCGGCTGGGGCGCCCGGGTGCGCCGCCGGTACGCCACGACCGTCACGTGCGCGCTGGTGCTCTGGGCCATGGCGGGTGTCGGGACAGGTCTGGCGCGGTCGATGACCGTGTCCGACCTGCTGCTCCACTGGTTCGTTCCCTCGCTGGGACTGCTGCTGCTCGGACTGGACACCGTCGCGGCCCAGCGGGACACGGCAGGGGCCCGAGAGCACGCGCAGTCGGTGCTCCTGGCCGCGATGCGCGAGCACGTCTCGCGTGGACGGCCCCCGGAGGACATCCCCGGGCTGCTCCAACTCGCCCGGCAGGGCCAGGACGTGCTGCTTCAGACCCGGCTCGGGCAGGTCCGGGTGCCCGACTGGTTCTTCCGCCGGTTCCAGACCTCGGACCGGGAGGACTTCGTGCAGGCCATGCGGGAACTGGACCGGACGGCCGCCGACCCCACGCCCTGACCGAGCCGCGACCGGCCGGCCCCCGTTGCGCTGGGCTCGACGATCACCCGGGGGCGTGCGGGAAATGTGCGCGCCCCCTTGAGTGATGCGCGCTCCCACTGACAGCGGAAGGCCTGGTGAACGCGACCCGGCTCGCTCCTGCCCGCCCTAGGGTGAGGCACCTCGGCTCGCGTGTGGCTGCGGATGACGAGCGGGCTTCGTGGGGTGGAGCCGGTGAACGCTCTCTCCACCGCGCTGTCCCCACCCGGCCGGACGAACAGGGGAGACCACGTGAAGCTCGAAAAGCAGCAGCCGACCCGTTCCCGCTGGCAGATCGGGCCCCGATGGGTGGAACTGCTCGTGGTGAGCGTCCTGACCATCGCCACCGGCTACTTCACGGGGCGGGTGAGCGAGAAGAACTACCAGGCCGACTCCCCGCAGCCGACCGCGACGGTGACCGTGCGGGCCACGGAGACGGTCACGGCGACCCCGGAAGTGACCGCGACGCCGACGACACTCACGGGTGAGGGCGAGAGCGCTTCGGTGGACGGGGAGAACCCCGAGCCCACCGACAGTTCGGCGGGGCGCCCGGCGCAGAGCTACCTGTCCGACCTCAGCGCCGTCACGTACACGGGCGACTACGGCCCCAGCCCGGTGCTGATGCTCGGCGTCAACCACCCCAAGAGCGTCAGGCTCGGCTGCAACACCTCGAGCTACGACAGCGTCACGTACGACGTGAGCAGCTACAAGCGGCTGAAGGCCACCCTCGGCATCCCGTCCGACGCGGACAACGCGATCGGCTCGGTGGCGGCGATCAAGGTGTTCGACGCCTCGGGACGACAGATCGCCGACGCGGTGCAGTTCCGCTCCAGTGACACCGCCGACCTCTCCGTCGACATCAGCGGCCAGGACCAGATCAAAATCACCTGCGCCCTGGTGAAATCGGGCGATCCCAACCGCTCCGCGACGACGAGCGGCCTCGGCGACGCGATCCTGACCTCCTGAATTTTGTACGTGGCTGCGCCGGGGGTTACGCCGGGCGCAGCCACACCGTCGCCAGTGGGGGCAGGGTTGCGCGGATGCTGGCCGCGCGGCCGTGCCAGGGCTGGGGGTCCGGTTTCAGGGGGGCCGGGTTGTGGATGTCGGTGCCGCCGTAGCGCAGCGCGTCCGTGTTGAGGGTCTCCTGCCAGGCCGGGACCGAATCCGGGACGCCGATGCGGTAGTCGTGCCGGACGACCGGGGAGAAGTTGCTGACCGACAGGAGAGGGGCGCCCTCCGCGTCGTAGCGGACGAAGGCGAAGACGTTGTCCTCCGCCGCGTCCCCGACCAGCCACTCGAAGCCCGAGGGGTGCGTGTCCCGTTGCCAGAGGGCCGGGGTGTCGCGGTAGACCGTGTTCAGGTCGCGGACCAGGTCCCGTACACCCCGGTGGTCCGCCTCCGCTCCGTACGCGGGATCCAGCAGCCACCAGTCGGGGCCGTGAGCCTCCGACCACTCGGCTCCCTGCGCGAACTCCTGGCCCATGAAGAGCAGTTGCTTGCCGGGATGCGACCACATGAAGGCCAGGTACGCCCGCTCGGTCGCCCGCTGCTGCCACCAGTCGCCCGGCATCTTCGACACCAACGAGCCCTTGCCGTGGACGACTTCGTCGTGGGAGATCGGCAGGACGTAGTTCTCGCTGTACGCGTACACCATCGAGAACGTCATCTCGTGGTGGTGGTGCTTGCGGTGGACCGGATCGTGCTGGACGTAGCCGAGCGAGTCGTGCATCCAGCCCATGTTCCACTTCAGGCCGAAGCCGAGCCCACCGAAGCCGCCGGGGCCCGTGTGGTGCGTGGCCCGGGTGACGCCGTCCCACGCCGTCGACTCCTCGGCGATCGTCACGACCCCCGGGACCCGCCGGTACACGGTGGCGTTCATCTCCTGGAGGAAGGCGACCGCGTCCAGGTTCTCCCG
>Ga0136846_1234966_pt1 | contig 14742 bp, 15 predicted proteins | sample HopSoiMetagenom2_FD_96841 | JGI IMG/M metagenome (GOLD analysis project Ga0136846, IMG submission 96841) | Grasslands soil microbial communities from Hopland, California, USA - 2 Assembly 2016 (version 4) | ecosystem: Environmental > Terrestrial > Soil > Grasslands | place: USA: Hopland...
TGAAGAATTGCTCCTGATCGGCGCCTTCGCGCGTAGCAATGAAATGGATAAGCTTGACTGCACCGCGCCGGGGCACGGCAACCTGCTCACGCTCCTCGACGGTCACCATCACCTTCAGGGTCGACGCGTCAGCGAAGAGATGTTCGTCCGGCTGGATGACCGAAAGGTAATAGGGGTGCGAGGTCATGAGACCCATGGCTTCCGGCGAGGGTTGATAGATTTCGCTTACCGAGTCCATTTCGACCGGTGCAACGCGTGTCACCTCCGGCGCGCCATAGGCAGAGTCGATCACAAAATTTTGCACATATTTAGAAACGTGGACCAACATGTCGGCGGGGCCCGCCAGAATCTTGCGCGCATGCACGTTCTGGCAATGCTGCGAATACTTCTGGCGTGTCATGCCGGGCAGGCGACGCGCTGCGATGAGAATCTTGATCATTGATGCTCCAATACGTTCTGGCCAAGTTTAGCAATCGTCACGCGCTGAGGTCGGCCAGTATCGCGGCGCTGAACGCTGTGAGGTTGTCGGGAGGAAGATCCGCGAATGCGCTAAGGTCGGGCCCTTCGGCTTCGAACTGCAGCAAGGTCAGCGGCAGCCCGTGGGCGTACGACAACGCCAGCAGTGGGGCTTGCTCGCCGAGCGTTGAGCGGCCTCGACCATACTTTTCGCCCGGATCTATCGACATCGTGAGTTCCTTGGAGCGCATTGAAGCGGTAGCGGCGCGCGGCATCCCGACCCAATTGAGATCGAAGCCGCGTGGCCAAGGTTCTCCACATCCGATGGTGCACGCTAAGGAGGTCGGTCCAGCCAAGTGGCGGCCGGCCCGCGCCCATTGTCGCGCTTTGCTCCATGGGAGCCGAAACGGGCCCGACACGGGTCGAATGGCGATCGGCGTCGGCCAGAGATACAGAAGCGTTGTCGGCAACCGCCGGGCTCCAGCAATGATGGTCGCCCCGATCCCCTCGCCCGCCCCTCATCCTCGGCTCCCGATTTGATTTTCTTGATCGCGCGAGACTCGGAGCGAAATCCCTTGCCTGCATACGCCTAGGTACTGTCGTATCTCGGATGCCCCGTATTGTCACCCAGATAGGCAACTTGACAGCCATACGGTACAGCATTGTAATGGTCTCGCGCTGAGTAGAAACAAGAGCCGCAACCGGCCGCCCGGATGGAGGAAAGCCCTTGAATCGTCCTACAGAGCGCCTCTTTGCACCGGTCGAGATCGAGACGGAGCACCGGGCGGACGGCGCGATCATCCTGCGCAACTGCCTTCGACCCGCCGCCGCGACCAAGACGCTTCCGGAGATCCTGGCCGCATGGGCCAAGATGCGCCCCGATCAGATTTTCATCAGCCAGCCCGCCACCGGCGGCCGCCGGGTGCTGACCTATGCTCAGACCCTGGCCTTTGTCGACGACTGGGCGGCGCGGCTGCTGACGCTGGACCTGTCGGTCGAGCGACCGCTGATGATCATCGGCGTCAACTCCATCAACCACGCCCTGCTGATGCTGGCCGCCACAAGCGTCGGGATCCCCGTCGCCGTCGTCTCGCCGCCCTATGTTGGCCCCTCGGCCGCGCCCTACGGCAAGTTCCAGGGCGTGCTCGGGCGCATCGCGCCGGGTCTTATCGTTTCGGACACCCCCGAGGACACCGACAAAGCCCTAGCCCTGCTGGGCTTTGCCGGCGCGGAGTCACAGCCCCTGGGCGACATGGACTGGCTGGAGGCAAGAGCGCCGGCCGACACCCAGCGCCTGGCCGCGGCCAAGGCCGAGGTCTCGCCCGATACGATCGCCAAGCTGCTGTTCACTTCCGGCTCGACCGGCGCTCCAAAGGCGGTGATCAACACCCAGCGCATGATGGTCTCCAACATGCTGGGCCTGGGGCTGGTTTGGCGCTTTCTCCAGGCCAGAGCGCCCGTGCTCGTCGACTGGCTGCCTTGGAGCCACACCTTCGGCGGTAACGCATGCTTCAACCTGGCCCTGTTCTACGGCGGATCCTACCACATCGATGACGGCAAGCCCTTGCCGGCCCTGATCGGCAAGACCATCGACAGCCTCAAGGCGATCGCCCCCACGATCTATTTCAACGTCCCGTCCGGCTACGAGGCCCTGCTGCCGTTCCTGGAGAACGACGCGGCGTTCGCGGCGCAGTTTTTCGCCAATCTCGACGTGCTGTTCAACGCCGGGGCGGCCCTGCCCACCTCCGTACGCCGACGACTGGAAGCTGCCGCCGCCGCCGCCATCGGCCGCTGCCCGCCGATCATCGGGGCTTGGGGCTCGACCGAGACCGCCCCCTTCTCCACGGTCATCTATTTCGAGACCCCGCACGCCTCGAACCTGGGCGTGCCGCTGCCGGGCACTGAGATCAAGCTGGTGCCCCGCCAGGGCCGCACCGAGATGCGCGTTCGCGGCCCCAACGTCATGCCGGGCTATTGGCGTCAGCCCGAGGCCACGGCGGCGGCCTTCGACGACGAGGGGTTCTATCAAATCGGCGACGCGGGGGTGTTCGCCGACACCAGCCGCCCCCAGGACGGCATCCTGTTCGACGGTCGCGTCGCGGAGAACTTCAAGCTCTCCTCGGGAACCTGGGTTAATGTCGGAGCCCTGCGGCTGGCCGTCGTCGCGGCCCTGTCGCCCATGGTGTCGGACGTCGTCGTCGCCGGCGAGGGTCGCGACGACATCCGCCTGCTGTTGTTCGCCAACGAGGGCGCTTGCCGCTCGCTGCTCGGAGAGGCCGCTTGCGCCCGCCTGGAGCATGCGTCCGTCGTCAGCCATCCGCAGGTGCGCGACAAGATCGCCGGCCTGCTGGTGACCTACAACGCCGATCAGATCGGTTCGAGCACCCGGGTCGGGCGGTTCCAGATCCTCGACGAGCCGCCCTCGGCCCGCGACGGCGAACTGACCGACAAAGGCTATCTCAACCAGCGAGCCGTCTTGGCGCGACGCGCCAAGCTGGTGGATCAACTCTTCGCAGAACAGGCCGCGCCGGCGGCCTGAGGCCGCCACACGGCCACGCCTTTCAACGTGTGGCCGAGGCCGGCCACGACCATACGCAACCGTATTGATAGGGTATACCCCGGCGGCCACCCTGAGCGGACCTGAGGAGCAAGACATTGAGCCAAGATCAAACCGCGACGGGCAAGGCCAACGAGATCGACGCTGGCGGCATTCGGACCAACTATTATGACGCCGGCGCCGGCTCGCCCGTGGTGCTGCTGCACGGATCGGGGCCCGGCGTCTCGGCCTGGACCAATTGGCGCCGCGTGATCCCGGCCCTGTCGGATAGCTTTCGCGTCCTGGCGCCTGACATGGCCGGCTTTGGCTACACCGAGCGCAATCCCGAACTGCACCACGACATCAAGCTGTGGGTGAAGCACCTGATCGGCTTCCTCGACGCCCTGGGCGTCGAGAAGGCCTCGCTAGTCGGCAACAGCTTTGGCGGGTCGCTATCGCTGGCCGCCGCCGTGCGCCACCCCGACCGCTTCGATCGCCTGGTGCTGATGGGCACGCCCTGCGACAAGTTCGTCATGACGCCCGGCCTGCGGGCGGGCTGGGACTACACGCCCAGCCGCGAGGCGATGCGCGTGGCGATGTCGCATTTTCCCTATGACCCGGCGTTCATCACCGACGAGCTGGTCGAGGACCGCTACCAGGCCAGCCTGATTCCCGGGGCCCAGGAAGGCCTGCGCAAGCTCTTGATCAAACCCAATGACGAAGGCGACACCCCGCTGTCGGGCATGCCCGAGGACGTGGTCGCCAAGATCGTTCATCCGACCCTGGTGCTTCACGGCCGCGAAGATCGCGTCATCCCGGTGGAAATGGGACTGAAGCTCGGGCGCGCCATCCCGCGCGCCGAGTTCCACATGTTCGGCGGCTGCGGCCACTGGGTCCAAGCCGAGCGCTTCGAGTCCTTCGTGGCTTTGACCCGTCGTCACCTACAGGCGGACTGAGCCATGGCCAGCGAGATTGAGGCCCTGGGCTATGTCGGCCTGGAGGTGTCCAGCCTTGAGAACTGGCGCGCCTTCGCGACCGGCGTCCTGGGCCTGCAGGTGATCGACCAAGCTGGCGGACTGGACGTGCGGATGGACGCCTATGCGCGGCGCCTCCGCCTCACCGAAGGCCCGCGCGACGACCTGGCCTATGCCGGCTGGGAGGTCCGCGACGAAGCGGCCCTGATCAGCTTGTCCCGGCGGTTGCAGGCGGCGGGCGTGGCGGTCTCGCAGGCCAGCGTCGATCAGGCCGCGGCGCGCTATGTCGCCGGCCTGATCCGGTTCGAGGACCCGGAGGGCAACGCCCACGAGGCGTTCTTCGGCCCGCTCCAGAAAACCCACGAGCCCTTCGTCAGCCCTCTGGGCGTCGGCTTCAAGACCGGCCGCCAGGGCCTGGGACACATCGTTCTGAGCTGCCGAGACAAGGCGGCGATGATGGAGTTCTTCATCGGCGTGCTGGGCTTTCGGCTGTCGGACCATATCAACACCGAAGTCATCCCGGGCCGTCCGCTCGAGATCTCCTTCCTGCGCTGCAACGGGCGCCACCATTCGCTGGCCCTGGCTCCCGTGCCGATCCCCAAGCGGATCGTCCACCTGATGGTCGAGGCGACCTCGATCGATGACGTGGGCCGGGCGCTCTACCGCTGCCAGGACGCCGGCATCCACCTGTCGTTCACGCTGGGACGCCACGCCAACGACGAGATGCTGTCCTTCTACCCGATGACCCCCTCGGGGTTCGACATCGAGTACGGCTGGGGCGGTTTGGAGGTCGACGACGAGACCTGGCACGTCGTCACCCACGACCGAAACTCCGCCTGGGGCCACACCTATCAGCGCCCGCCGCGGCCGCAAAAACCTGGAGCCACCACCGATGCTTTCTCCTGATGTCCTGGCGGCCCGTCTGAGGGCGGCCTATGGCGGCCAGCCGGTTGCGCCGCTGCGTGACGGCCTTGATCCCACCGACGCGGCGGGCGCCTATGCCGTCCAATCGGTCAACACCAAGTTCTGGCAGGCCGAGGGCCGCCGGGTTTCGGGGCGCAAGATCGGCCTGACGGCCAAGGCCGTCCAGGCGCAGCTTGGCGTCGATCAGCCGGACTATGGCGTGCTGTTCAGCGACATGGCCGTCGCTGACGGCGGCCATCTGCTGGCGTCGCGGGTGATCCAACCCAAGGCCGAGGCCGAGGTGGCCCTGGTCCTGGCTCGGGATCTCGACAATCCCGAAACCGACATTCAGGACGTCCTGCTCGCGGCGGCCTACGTGGTCCCGGCCATCGAGATCGTCGACAGCCGCATCGCCGATTGGAAGATCACGTTCGCCGACACCGTCGCCGACAACGGCTCCTCGGCCTTTTACGTGCTGGGCGAGACCCCTCGCCTGCTCGCCGGCCTGGATCTGGTAACCTGCGGCATGATCCTGCAGGTCAATGGCGAGGTCGTCTCGCTGGGCGCCGGCGCGGCTTGCCTTGGCCATCCCCTGCGGTCGGCGGCCTGGCTGGCCCGGACCCTGGCGCGCATGGGCGACCCGCTTCGCGCGGGCGAGGTGCTGCTCACCGGCGCCCTGGGCCCCATGGCGCCCATCAAGATCGGCGACAGCGTGCGCGCGACCATCGGCGGCCTGGGTTCGGCCGGATTCACCTTCACGGAGGACCGCACATGAGCGGCAAGGTCAAGGTCGCGATCATCGGATCGGGCAACATCGGCACCGACCTGATGATCAAGGTCATGCGGCTGTCCAAGACGCTGGAGATGGGCGCCTTCGTCGGTGTCGATCCGGAATCGGACGGCCTCAAGCGCGCCGCCCGACTGGGCGTTCCGATCACCGCCGAGGGCATCGACGGTCTGGTCGCCATGCCGGGCTTCGACGACATCAAGGTGGTGTTCGACGCCACCTCGGCCGGCGCGCACGCCAGGCACGACAAGATCCTGCGCGCCCACGGCAAACAGATCATCGATCTGACGCCGGCGGCGATCGGCCCCTACACCATTCCGCCGATCAACGGCTTGGCCAATCTCGACGAGCCCAACGTCAACATGGTCACCTGCGGCGGCCAGGCGACGATCCCGATCGTCGCGGCCGTCAATCGCGTCACGCCGGTGATCTATGGCGAGATCGTCGCCTCGATCGCCAGCAAATCGGCCGGTCCTGGGACGCGGGCCAATATCGACGAATTCACCGAGACCACCTCGCTGGCGATCGAGAAGGTCGGCGGCGCGCGGCGCGGCAAGGCGATCATCGTGCTCAATCCCGCCGAGCCGCCACTGATCATGCGCGACACCGTCTATTGCCTGACCGGCCCGGCCGACGAGGCGGCGATCGAGGCCTCGGTGCTGGCGATGGTCGAGGAGGTCAAGGCCTATGTCCCCGGCTATCGCCTCAAGCAGGCGGTGCAGTTCGAGCGCATTGGCGACAACGACAAGCTGTTCATCCCGGAGATGGGCGAGTCCTTCGCCGGCTTGAAGGTTTCGGTATTCCTGGAGGTCGAGGGCGCGGCCCATTACCTGCCCGCCTACGCCGGCAACCTGGACATCATGACCAGCGCGGCCCTGCGCACCGCCGAAGCCATCGTCGAGCGCCGCCGCCAGGAAGTGGCGGCATGAAACTGGTGCGCTTCGGCGCGCGCGGCGCGCAGAAGCCCGGCGCGCTGGACAGCGCCGGGCGGCTGCGCGGTCTGTCCGGCGCGATCCTGGACCTGGACACGGCGGCCCTGTCGCCGCACGCGCTGGATCGGCTGCGCGCGCTTCGCCTGGAGGACCGTCCTCTGGTCTCGGGCGCCACGCGCCTGGGCGCGCCAATCACCGCGGTCGGCAAGATCGTCGGCATTGGCCTTAACTATGTCGACCACGCCCACGAAGCGGGGATGCCGATCCCGGCCGAGCCGATCATCTTCAGCAAGGCGACCACCTCGCTGAACGGTCCCCAGGACGACGTGATCCTGCCGCCCGGCGCGGTGAAGGGCGACTGGGAGATCGAGCTGGGCGTGGTGATCGGCGTGCGCGCCGCCTATGTCGACGCCGCCCAAGCCCCTGAACACATCGCCGGCTACGTCCTGGCCAACGACGTCGGCGAACGGGCCTACGCCCGGGAGCGCGGCGGCGCCTGGGACAAGGGCAAGGGCTGCGACACCTTCTGCCCTCGGGGACCCTGGCTGGTGACGCGCGACGAGATCGACGATCCGCAGGACCTGGACCTCTGGCTGGACGTCGACGATCAGCGCCGCCAGACGGGCGCCACCCGAACCATGATCTTCAGCGTGTTCGAACTGGTGGCCTATGTCAGCCAGTTCATGAGCCTGGAGCCTGGCGACGTGATCCTCACGGACACACCGCCGAGCGTGGGCATGGGCGCCAAGCCGCCGACCTATCTCAGGGCCGGCGACGTCATGCGCCTGGGAAGCGACAGACTGGGCGCGCAGCGCCAGCAGGTCGTCTCCCATTCCGCCAACCTTCAGGAGGCCGCCGCATGAGCGCCAGCGTTCCGAGCCAAAAGCTCTATATTCAAGACGTCACTCTGCGCGACGGCATGCACGCCATTCGCCACCAATATGGCATCGACCATGTCCAGGCGATCGCCCGAGCCCTGGACGAAGCCAAGGTCGACGCCATCGAGGTCGCGCATGGCGATGGCCTGTCGGGCTCCTCGTTCAACTACGGCTTCGGCGCGGCCACCGACTGGGCCTGGATTGAGGCCGTCGCCCAGGTCATCACCCACGCCAAGCTGACGACGCTGCTGCTGCCGGGCATCGGCACGGTCCACGACCTCAAGCACGCCTTCGACCTGGGCGTTCGTTCGGTTCGGGTGGCCACCCATTGCACCGAGGCCGACGTCTCGCGCCAGCACATCGAGTTCGCCCGCGACCTGGGCATGGACGTCTCGGGCTTCCTGATGATGAGCCATATGAGCCCGCCCGAGGCCCTGGCCCAGCAAGCCCTGCTGATGGAGAGCTATGGCGCCCACTGCGTCTATGTCACCGACAGCGGCGGGGCGATGACCATGGACGACGTGGCCGCGCGCCTGCAGGCCTATGACCGGGTGCTCAAACCCGAGACCGAGCGCGGCATTCACGCCCACCACAATCTGAGCCTGGGCGTGGCCAACTCGATCGCCGCCGTGCAGAACGGCGCGCTGCGGGTCGACGCGTCGCTGGCCGGCATGGGCGCCGGAGCCGGCAACGCCCCGCTGGAGGTGTTCATCGCCGCCGCCGACGTCCTGGGCTGGGAGCACGGCTGCGATCTGTTCAAGCTGATGGATGCGGCCGAGGATCTCGTCCGCCCGCTGCAGGATCGCCCCGTCCGCGTCGACCGCGAAACCCTCAGCCTCGGCTATGCCGGCGTCTATTCCAGCTTCCTGCGCCACGCCGAGAAGGCCGCGGCCGAGCATGGCCTGGACACCCGCGCCATCCTCATCGAACTGGGTCGGCGCAAGATGGTCGGCGGTCAGGAAGACATGATCGTCGACGTGGCCCTGGACATGGTGGCCGCGCGTGGCTGACCGCAAGCTGGTTGAAGATCTCTACGGCCAACTTCGCCTGCCCGTCTTCGTCGCGCCGATGTTCCTGATCTCCGGTCCGGACCTTGTCATCGCCGCGGGCAAGGCGGGCGTCATTGGGGCCATTCCGACCCCCAACGCCCGCACCATCGAGGATCTGGCGGCCTGGCTGCCGCGCATCGCCACCGAACTGGAGGCGGCCGGCCGCCCCGGCATGTGGGCGATCAACATGATCGTCCATCCGACCTACGAACGCTTCGACGCCGAGCTCGACCTGATCTGCCAGTACAAGCCCAGGATCGTTATCACCGCCCTGGGCAGCCCGCGCCGGCCGCTTGAGCGGGTGCATGCCTATGGCGGGGCGGTGTTCTCGGACGTGATCAATCCCGACCAGGCGCGCAAGGCGGTCGACGCCGGCGCCGATGGCTTGATCCTGGTGGCCAGCGGCGCCGGCGGCCATACGGGTCTGTATAGCGCTTTCGCCTTTGTCGAGGAGGTCCGGCGCTTCTGGGACGGACCGCTGATCCTGGGCGGCGCGATCGGCGGCGCGCGCGGCATTCGGGCGGCCCTGAGCCTGGGCGCGAACTTCGCCTACATGGGCACGCGCTTCATCTCGGCTCCGGAAAGTCTCATCACCGACGACAATCGCCAGATGCTGGTCCGCGCTCAGATGCGCGACATCGTCACCACCACGGCGGTCACGGGCGCGCCCTCCAACTGGATGCGCGAAAGCCTTGAGGCGGCGGGCTTCACGCCCGAAATGCTGGAGGTCAAGAAGAAGATCGACTTCTCAAACCTACATGGCGACAGCAAGGCCTGGAAGAACATCTGGGGCGCGGGTCACGCGGTCGGTCACACCGAGCGGGTGCAGAGCGTGGCCGAGATCGTCGATCAACTCGCCGGCGACCTGCAGGCTCTGAACGGGCTGGATGCGACCCTCGCGCGGTGGCCCAAGTCGCTCGACGCCTAGCGCCGATGGCCTCGCAAAGCGGTTGACACACCGGTTCGAATGCCCAAAAACTATACGGTAGGGTATGGAACTGCACGGGAGCATTGGCGTGGCGATCAAAGCAGCCGAGCTTGTCGACATCGAGCTGGGGCATATCGACCGGCGGATCTTCTGGGAGCCGGAGATCTACGAGCGCGAACTGCAGCAGCTGTTCGCCCGCTCGTGGCTCTTCGTGGCGCACGAGAGCCAGGTCGATGTCCCGGGCGCCTTCGTGACGACCTACATGGGTCAGGATTCGGTGATCGTCGCGCGCGCCGACAGCGGCGCGATCAACGTCTTCCTCAACAGCTGTCCGCACCGCGGCAACCGCGTCTGCTTCGCCGACAGCGGCCAGGGCCGCGCCTTCACCTGCAACTACCACGGCTGGTCGTTCGCCCTCGACGGGGCGCTCAAGAAGATGCCGAAGATGGGCCTCTACAAGTCCACTCCGGGCTTCCGGATGGAGGACTGGGGCCTCAAGCGCGCCCGGGTGGAGAGCTACAAGGGCCTGGTCTTCGCCACCTTCGACGAGACCGCCCCCTCCCTCGACGCCTGGCTCGGAGATTTCCGCTGGTACCTGGACGCCGTGCTCGACGTCGAGGAGGGCGGCACCGAGTTCTTGCCGGGCGGCGCCACCCGCTCGGTGATGAACTGCAATTGGAAGTTCGCCGCCGACAATTTCGCCGGCGACATCTACCACGCCCTGTGGACTCACCTGGGCGGCTCGGAGCCGACCCTGGGCCGCCACGGCGGCGTGGTGGTCGAGAACGAGCGCAGCTGGCAGGTGTCGGTCAACGGCCACGGCTGGGAGTTCAACGACAGCTTTCTGGGCAACGCCGCGACCATGGGCGACCGCGAGCTGCTGCGTTACATGCGCTCGCGCCAGGAGGCGATCACCGCCCGGCTCGGCGCGTTCCGGGCCAATATGTGGGGCTCGGTGGCGTCGGGGACGGTGTTCCCCAACCTCTCCTTCCTGCCAGGCTACTTCACCTTCCGCACTTTCCAGCCCAAGGGCCCGACCAAGACCGAGATCCACGCCTGGACCCTGGTGCCCAAGGGCATGCCCGACGACATCAAGGACCGGTTCCGCCGCGGCTCGATGCGGACCTTCTCGCCCTCCGGCTTGCTGGAAATGGACGACGGGGAGAACTGGGAGCACTCCACCTCGGCCAACGCCGGCTTCGTGACCCGCAACCAGAAACTCTGCTATTCGATGGCCCCCGCCGGCCAGCTCGAGGAAACCGAGCTCCCGGGCATCGTCCACAACGGTCAACTGTCAGACGCCAATCAGCGGCTGTTCTACAAGCGCTGGGCCGAGATGATGGACGCCGACAGCTGGGCCGACATTCCGATCGCGCCGTGCTCCGCCCATGCGGAGGCCGCGGCATGAACGCGACCGTGCAAGGGGCCAAAAAGCCCGACTACTCGACCTATCCCAACTTGACCCGCGCCGAGGCTCAGGTCGCCGCGCGCCAGTTGCTGGCCTTGAACGGCGACGGCCCGGCCGCGGACGACACCGTCCTGACGTCCGTCGAGCGCTTCTACCGGCGCGAGGCCCGGCTGCTCGACGACGAGCGGTTCTCCGAATGGTACGATCTGCTGGCCGACGACCTGTTCTATTGGATGCCGCTGCGCGAGAACCGCTTTCGGCGCGACAAGCGTCCGGCCCTCGATCCGGACGCCATGGCCCTGTTCGACGAGCGCAAGGCCGACATCGCCGTCCGCATCGGCCGCATCGCCTCCAACCTGGTCTGGACCGAGGACCCGCCGACCCGGCACGTCTACATCATCTCCAATGTCGAGGTCTTCGAGACCGAAACCCCCGGAGAGTACGAGGCCCACTCGACCTTTCTGCAGTATCGCAACCGCTCCGAACATGACGAGGCGACCCTGGCGGGCCGCCGGCGCGACGTGCTGCGGCGGGTCGGCGACAGCTATCAGATCGTGCGGCGACTGATCCTGCTGCCGCAGTCGATCCTCCTGACCAAGAACCTTTCGGCGTTCTTCTGATGGGTCGGCTCGAAGGTCTGCGCGGCGTCGTCACCGGCGCCGGCTCGGGGATTGGCCGGGCGGTCGTGCGGCGGTACCTGGCTGAAGGCGCCAAGGTGGTGGCCGTGGTTCGCAAGGTCGCCGACGTGGCGGCCCTCGAAGCCGAGGGCTGCGTCGTCGTGGTCGGCGACGTCAGCCTCTACGACACCGCACAGCGAGCTGTCGTCGCCGCCCAGGACGCCTTTGGCGGCCTCGACGTCTACATCGCCAACGCCGGTCTGTGGGACTTCCACAAGCGCGTGGAAAAACAGAGCCCCGAGGATCTCAAGTCGGGGTTCGACGAGGTGTTCGGCGTCAATCTGCTGGGCGCCTTGTTTGGCGCGCGCGCCGCCCTGGAGGCGCTTCGCCAGTCCGGCGGCAGCGTGATCGTCACCGGCTCCAATGCCTGCTTTCTGGCGGGCGGCGGGGGCGCGCTCTACACGGCCTCCAAGTTCGCGCTGCACGGACTGGTGCTGCAGCTGGCCAAGGAGTTCGCGCCCCTGGTGCGCGTCAACGGCGTGGCTCCGGGGGCCACCGACACCGCCATCTCCGGCCCGACGGCCCTGGGCTTGGCGCAACGGGAGATGAACGCCGACGCCGACCGCATGGCGGTCATGCAGCAGCACATGCCGCTGGGACGGGTGTCGCGTCCCGAGGACCACACCGGCCTCTACGTGCTGCTGGCCAGCCCCTCCGAGAGCCCCTACGTGACCGGCGCGATGCTCAGGTCCGACGGCGGGCTGACGATTTCCATCTAGTTAGGTTTCACATCATGCCCATTCTCAACGTCATCGACCGCACCGGAGAGCAGCGCGCGATCGAAGCCGGCGACGGCCTCAGCGTCATGCAGGTGGTCCGCAACAGCGGATTTGGCGACATTCTGGCCCTGTGCGGCGGCTGCTGCTCGTGCGCCACCTGTCACGTCTATGTCGATCCGGCCTTCGGGCCGGGCCTCCCGGCCATGAGCGGCGATGAGGACGACCTCCTCGACAGCTCAGATCATCGCACCGCCCAATCGCGGCTGTCGTGCCAGATCCCGTTCAGCGCCGCCCTGGACGGACTGACCGTCACCGTCGCTCCGGAGGACTAACGATGGCCCAGTTCGACGTCCTCATTGTCGGGACCGGTCAGGCGGGCGCCCAGGCCGCCGCCTCCTTGCGTTCCGGCGGGTTCTCCGGCTCCATCGGCCTGGTCGGCGAACAGAGCGATCCGCCCTACGAGTTGCCGCCGCTGTCAAAGGACTACCTGGCCGGCGAAAAGACCTTCGATCAGATCCTGCTGCGGCCCGCCGACTTCTGGGCCGAACGCGACATCACCCTGTTGCTGGGCCAGGCGGCGACCGCCGTCGACGCCAAGGCCCATGTCGTGACCCGCCAGGACGGCTCGCGCCTGGGCTATGGACAATTGATCTGGGCGGCGGGCGGCCATGCACGGTCGCTGACCTGCACCGGCGGCGACTTGCGCGGCGTCCACAGCATTCGCAATCGGCGCGACGTCGATCGCCTTCGCCAGGAATTGGCGATCGCCAAGCGCGTCGTGGTGATCGGCGGCGGCTATATCGGTCTGGAAGCCGCCGCCGTCCTGGCCAAATCGGGCAAACCGGTCGTCGTCATCGAGGCCCAGGATCGCGTCTTGGCGCGCGTCGCCGGTGAGGCGTTGTCGCGCTTCTACGAGCGCGAACATCGCGCCCACGGCGTGGAGATCCGCACCGAGGCCTCGGTGTCCCAGCTCATCGGCCACGATGGCTGGGTGGCCGGCGTGGTGCTCTCCGACAGCGAGGTGATCAGCGCCGACCTGGTCATTGTCGGCATCGGCATCGTCCCGGCCGCCCAGCCCCTGTTGGCCGCCGGCGCGGCCGGCGGCGACGGCGTGAACGTCGACGCCTACTGCCGCACCACCCTGCCCGACGTCCTGGCGATCGGCGACGTCGCCGCGCATGAAAATCGCTTCGCAGACGGTCGGCGCCTGAGACTGGAGTCCGTGCAGAACGCCAACGACCAGGCCCAGGTCGTGGCCCGGCTGATCAATGGCGAGGCCAAGTCCTATGACGCGGTGCCGTGGTTCTGGTCCAACCAGTATGACCTGCGCCTGCAGACGGTGGGTCTGTCGGCGGGCTTCGACGAAACCATCCTGCGCGGCGACCCGCTCAGCCGGGCGTTCTCGGTGATCTACCTGCGCGGCGGCCGCGTCGTCGCGCTCGATTGCGTCAACGCGACAAAGGACTACGTGCAGGGCAAGGCGTTGGTGCTGCGCGGGGACAAACCCGTGCGCGAGCGGATCGCTGATCCGGCCATACCCCTGAAAGAGGTCTAGGCGGGCTCGGGCGCGGCCGCGATTTTCGCGGTCGCGATGATCGCCTGCCCCGCCCCGCCTACTGCGTCTAAACCATTGCTTTCCGGCTCCAAAACTCGGAGCCATGCGCTACAAAGATCCAACCGGCCTTTGCGGACTTTCCCCGAATCCTGATTTTCCTTCCACCTCTGGGAGACACGCTTGGCGACCACGGCGAAGACCAAAGCGACGAACGACAGCGTCAGGCTGGACGTTGGCGCGTGGACGCAAGCGGCCTTGCAATTGCTCGCCGAGGAGGGGATCGACGCCGTGCGCGTCGAGCCTCTGGCCAAGCGCCTGGGCGTGACCAAGGGCAGCTTCTACTGGCACTTCAAGGATCGCGGCGCGCTGACCGAAGCGATGCTGGGCGACTGGCGGCGACGCGCGACGATCGAGATCATCAACCGCCTCGAGCGCGACCACGAGCCGCCGGAATCGCGCCTACGCAAGTTGCTGCGCCTGCCCATGCTCGGTCCGAAGTCGGAGGCCGGCGCCGAGGTCGAGCTGTCGATCCGGCTGTGGGGTCGACGCGAAGCCAAGGCGCGCGCCGCCCTGGAAGAAGTCGATCAGCTGCGGCTGCGCTATATCGGCCGCCTGCTGCGGGCTTGCGGCGTGCCGACCGACCGGGCCGACGCCCGCGCGATCCTGGCCTATTCCTACATGCGCATGGCCGCCACCCTGATCCCGAAGGATCGGGCCGATTTGATCGCCGAATGCGAGCGCACCCTGCTGGCGCCCTGAGGGGCGACCTTTCGTTGATCCCGCGCGGCCCGCCCAAACCCCTCGCCCTTGGTGTTGATGGCTTGGATCGCATAGGCGCCATCGACGTCGGTCGGTTCGAGCACCGCGCGCAACGGATCAATCGCCCCGTCGGCATAGGCGTCTCGCAGCGCCTTTGCGGTCTGCTCGAATTGATCTGACA
>Ga0136846_1209709_pt1 | contig 14735 bp, 13 predicted proteins | sample HopSoiMetagenom2_FD_96841 | JGI IMG/M metagenome (GOLD analysis project Ga0136846, IMG submission 96841) | Grasslands soil microbial communities from Hopland, California, USA - 2 Assembly 2016 (version 4) | ecosystem: Environmental > Terrestrial > Soil > Grasslands | place: USA: Hopland...
ACCAGTGGCTCGATGGAGCCGTCCAGGATCGGCACGTTGTCGGCCAGGATGAGGAGGATGACGCTGAGCCCGCTCGCCGCTGCCGCGAAGTACCGGGCGCGGTAGGCGGCCTCGAAGAGGAGAGCGAACAGCATCGCGCCCCAGGACACGAAGATCACCGACTCGTACATGTTGGTGACGGGCGGCCGGCCGGAGATCAGGATGCGCAGGAGCATGCCGTAGCCCTGGACGAGGAAGGCGGTGGTGACGAGTGCGAAGCCGGTCCCGGACGCGATGCGGGATGAGAGCGGGAAGCTGGCCAGGAAGGCGAGGAACCCGAAGAGATAGAGCGTCCAGGAGAGCCGGAACGGCTTCATCCGGTTGTAGCGCACCTCGCGGTCCAGCGTGGCCGCGGAAGGCGTGAGGGAGGAGTCCACGGCCAGCCGGTTGCGCAGGCTGGCGGCGGCAGCGGCCGTTCCTTCGGCATCCCCGGCCGCGTAGGCGGACAGGAGGCCGCTGGCGAGCAGGCCCGCGCGCCGCGTGCCCGGGTCGTCGGAGTGGACGAGGTGGGCCCAGGTCGCCCACGTCCCATCGGCGTCGCGGGCGTCGGGCAGGATGTGGAGGGCTTCACCCGTGAAGATCTCCGACATGAGCGCGAGGGTGCCGTAGAGGTTCGCGATCTCGCTCTCCACGGGGTCGAGGTGTGCGTCGTTGTCCGCCTCCTGCCGGGCGCGCACGCGGTCGGCGGCCTTGAGGAACGGCTCGTGGGTGGCCAGCTCGCGGAACGAGTAGCGGTCCCGCGTGGCGTCGAGAGAGGCGGCCTGGCGCAGGTCGGCGTGCGTGACGCGCACGATGGGCGCGTCCTTCCAGCGCTCCGGGTCCGCCATCATGGCCACCACCCATTCGAGGGGGTCGAGGCCGCGCACGGACTCGGCGCCGAAGGCGCGCGCGCCGGCGATGCGGCGCGCCGACTCGCGGGCGAACGTGTCGAGCGGCTTCACGCGCCCGCCGTCCTGGACGGGCAGCGTGCGCAGGGCCTCCACCGGGCTGGCGGCGGCGGCGGGACGCGCGGCCAGGGCCAGGGCGGCGGCGGCGAGAGCGATCAGGGTCCGCGTGCGCATGCTCATCCTCCTCGAGCGGTCTTTCACTCCACGCCCACCAGGTCACTCGCCGGCTCCGGCTCCCGCTCTTCGAACCCGTGCGACCGGGCGCGGAGCACGAGCACGGGGCAGGCGGCGCGGCGGACCACCCGGTGCGTCGTCGAGCCGAACACGCTGGAGTCGAGCGCCCCTCCGTGCGCGCCCATCACGATGAGACCGGCGTGCCCCTCGGTGGCCTGGCGCAGGATCTCGTCCGCCGGCTTCCCCCACCTCACCGCCACCTCCGCCGCCCCGTGGCCCTCGGGCAACATCCGTCGGAGGCGGCCACTGACGGTCGCGGTCACCTCCTCGCGGTAGGCGGCGGGATCGAAGCCCGGCGGAACGCGGATCGGCGGGTAGGTGGAGCCCTCGACGACGTGCAAGAGGACGAGTCGGGCCTGCGCCTCCTCGGCCAGGGCCGCCGCCTCGTGCACGGTATGCGGGGACGAGGGCGAGAAGTCCAGGGGGACGAGCACCCTCTCGAAGCGCGCGGACGGCGCCGTCTCGGAGGCGGGAGCCACGGTCAGCACGGGGCAGGAGGCGCGCCGCAACACCCTCTCCGTGACCGAGCCCAGCGCCCACCGCGGCAGGCCCTGGCGTCCCCGCGTCCCCAGCACGACGAGGTCGGCCCGGCCCGTTTCCGCGCGGACGAGGATCTCGGTGGCGGGATCGCCCTCCGCGACGGCGAGGCGCACGAGGATTCCCTCGCGGCGCGCGGGCTGGACGAACTCCCGCAGATCGGACAGCAGTCGCTCGCGGGCCTCGACGCTCAGCTCGGAGGACGCGATGTACGCGACCTCGACCACGGGCAGCGGTGGCGTGGGGGCGACGTAGAGGACCGTCACCTCCGCCTCGTACCACCGCGCGAGCGTCACTGCCTCCTCCAGGGCATGGCGGGAGGCCTCGGAGAAGTCCGTCGGGCACAGGATGCGGGCGATGTCGATCACGGCGTCACCTCCGCGGTGGAACCGCTCCAGGCCTGGCGGCGCCGCGCGGCGCGCCGCGCCTGCCGCCGGGCCACCCAGGGCTTGAGATAGAACATCCAGGCCACCCCGAGGCTCACGAGGGCCGTCCCCGCGTACACCATGGGCAGGCCGGGAGAGCGGGACACCGAGAAGATCGACATCATCGGCTGCCCTTCGACGAACGAGGCCTGGAAGAACACGTAACCGTCGCGGTGCAGTGGGTGGTTCATCGAGATGAGGTGCTCGGAGGCGGTGCCGTCCGGCTCCTCGATGCGCACGCGGCTCTCGTAGCTCGCGGGCCGGCGCGAGCCGGGATAGTTCACGGCCTTGAAGTCGAGGAGGGTGAGCCGGAAGGGCAGCCGCTTCTGCGCGTCGCCGAACGACACCGAGGCCGGTCCTTCCGCGAGGTCCGCGCCCACGCTGTCGCCCCAGGCGACCCATTCGGAGGCGGTGCCGCCTTTCGGGCTGTCGAAGCGGACGTGCACGGCGGGGCTCCGCTGCTCGTCACGGTAGTCGTCCGCCACCAGCGTCACCGCGGTTCCGGGGACGGCGAACACCGCCGGGCGGCCCGGACGTGGGGGCGTGGAATCGAAATTGGCGGCGAAGGTGGCGTGATGGCCGCCCACCTCGACATCGAGCGCGTGCTGGCGGAGGGCCACGTTGCCCGTGCCTTGCCCCTCGTAGAGGGCGACCGTGCCGTCGAGGCCCAGGTGCAGCGACACGAGCGAGCCGGCCAGGAGGAGGACGATGCCCACGTGCGCCATCACGAAGCCGGCCTGGTGGCGGCTCCAGGGATAGCGCTTGAGCATCGAGAGGAGGATGTTCAGGCCCAGGAGAGCGAGGAGGAAAGTGAACCAGCGCGTCTGGTAGAACACCCTCTGGGCGGCCGCCGTCCCGTGGCTCGATTCGTAGAAGGTCGCGATGCCGCAGGCGACGGCGAGCACGATCATCGACACGATGCCGACGCGGAGCGACGCGAGCAGGTCGAAGACCCGGCGCGGATGAACGACAGCTTTGACGGTCATCGCCTGCGGTCAATTCAAAGGTCGTACCCGCGCCAACCCAGGCAGATCGGACGTTTCAGCCGCCGTGGCCGGCAAGGCTTGCGCGAGCGCGCGGGGCCCGCGAAAACCCTGCCGGCGACGGCGCATCCGCCGTCGTCCAGGGTGGTCTGCTAGAGTGGCACCGCGCTTGCTCGGAATCGCGCCCTGATGCCTCGAGGTGCCCGATGAAGATCACCGATCGCCTGAAGGTCGAGCACGGCGTCTTCCTGCACCAGCTCAAGGTCGTGCGCGAGCTGATCGCGGTGGACGCGCCGCCCGCGCTCCTCGCCGCCACCGTGGAGACGATCGCGACCGCGGAGGAGAAGCACTCGGAGATCGAGGACCGCGCGCTCTACCCGGCGCTGACGCAGGCGCTGGGCGAGGGCTTCCCGGCGCTGGTCGCCGTGCGCGCCGAGCACGCGGCCATCCGCCAGGCGGTGGCCAAGATCCGCAGCGGCGACTTCGTGACGCCCGACGTCGAGCTCTTCGGCCGCATCCTGCGCGAGCACCTCGAGCACGAGATCCACTCGCTGTTCGCGCTGGCCGAGGAGTGGCTGACCGAGGAGCAGCTCACGTCCATGTGCAACTGGAACGTCGAGCACGTCTACGACGAGGCCGGCCAGCGGACGCTGTGGGCCCGCCAGTGGCTAGGCAAGAAGTAGAAAAACGACAACGGACGGCTACGACCACGACTACGACTACGTCGCTCTAGGCTCGAATGCTCGGTCCGATTACATCGGACGATACGAGCACCAGGGATCGGTGGCGAACGGATCGCCGGTGAGGGCGTAGGCGCGCGAGCGCGACCCGCCGCAGATCTGGCGGAACTCGCAGCGGCCGCAGCGGCCGGCCAGGGCGTCCGGGTCGCGCAGGGCGCGGAAGAGCGGCGTGTCGCGGTAGATGGAGGCGAGCGAGGTCTCGCGGATGCTGCCCGCCCGCACGGGCAGGAAGCCGCTCGGGAACACCTCCCCGCGGTGGGAGACGAACAGGAACCCGTTGCCGGAGTTCACGCCGCGAGGGGCGAGGCCGACGGTATGGCCGGGGCCCTCGGAGGTGGTGAGGACGGCCGGCATCTCGACCGCGCCGCGCCTGCGCGCCCCGTCCTCGGCCGCCGCGAGCTGCTGGGCCACGTAGCGGCGATAGTGCGGCGCCTCCGTGACCTTCACGATGAACGTGCCCTTCTGCTGCACGCGGTGGATCACCTCGAACAGGCGCTCGCACTCCTCGGCGCGCAGCCCGCCGATCACGCTGCCGCGCCCGGTGGGCACGAGGAAGAAGACCTCCCAGAAGACGATGCCGAGCGACTCGACGAAATCCGCCATCTCCTCCAGGTAGGGCTCCGTCTCCGCGCACAGCGTGGTGTTGATCTGCAGCGGCAGGCCGGCCCCATGGGCCCAGGAGACCGCTCGCATGGTCTTGGCGAACGCTCCCGGCACTCCGCGGAAGACGTCGTGCCGGGCCGCGTCGGGGAAGTCGAGGCTCAGCGCCATCTGATCGAGGCCCGCATCCTTGAGTCCGCCGACGAGGTCGGCGGTGAGGGCGTCGGTGGCGGCGGGGATGGTGGCGGTGCGGAGTCCCTGCGCCTTGCCTTCCGCGATCAGCTCGAGCAGGTCGGGCCGGCTCACGGGATCGCCGCCGCTGAACACGATGAGGGGCGTCCCCATCTCCGCGGTCTGGCGGATCACACGGCGTCCCTCCTCCGTCGTGAGCTCGAGCGGGTCGCGCCCGGGCCGGGCGGAGGCGCGGCAGTGGCGGCAGGCCAGCGCGCAGGCCTGCGTGGTCTCCCAGATCACGAGGAACGGCGCCCGTTGGAAGTCGACCGCGCTCAGCGAGTGCGGCCCCGGGTGTCGCGCGAGCGAGCGCGGCGCCGTCTCGACCTGGGCCAGGGCGTGCATGGTCATTCGCCTGCCGCCGCCTCTTTCCCCACGCTCTTCACTTCCTCGATCGCGTCCACCACCAGGGGGAGGTAGGTGGACAGGCCGCAGTCCCCGCGCGAGCGCAGGCCGCACTGCCCCTCGACGTCCTGCTCGGGACACCGCGTGCAGACGGCGGCCTCGATCGCGGCCACGTAGTCGTCCATGCGGTCGCTCTTCACGGAGAGGATCGCGGTGACGATCGCGGGGAGCTGCGCGGGCAGCGCGCACGTGCGCCCGCGGGGCAGGCCGCAGGTGCCGTCGTCGGCGGCGTCGAGGCACACCGCGCACGCCCGGCGCTGGATCGCGTCCCAGTAGAGCCGGTAGTCCCCGGAACGAGGGTCGCTCATCTGCGGCCTCCTGACTGTGCGTCGCGCGTCTCTCGTGCAAGGCGGGTGCCGCGGCGAAACCCACCGAAATCACCGATTCCGCTACGACTCGAGAAGCCGGTGGCGGCAAGAACAGCGCGCGGCTCCGCGCGATCCGCATTTCCTGCGGCGGCCATGGAGCCGAGCGATGTGGTCGGCCGCGGCATTTCAGCCGCTTGTGCGCCGGCGGCCGGTGGCACACCGCTTGTTGTAGGCGACGAGCAGGAGAAAAGGCCATGGGACAGGCCGCACTGCTCGAACCGCCGCCGACCGCGAACCGGACGCGCCCGAAGCGCACGGAGCCGGAGCCAGCCGCACTGCCACCGGTGGCCTTCCGTTTCGAGAGCCTCGTCCTCACCGAGGCGCACTCGCTGGCCCGCGGGCGCAGCGCCACCCTGATCATCTCGATAGCGGCGCACTCCCTCCTCGTGCTCGCCCTCATCGTCGTCCCGCTCTTCGTCGAAGAGATCCTGCCCGCGCCCGACGCGGCCGTCCGCGCATTCTTCGTGACGCCGGTCGTGGCTGCGCCCCCTCCGCCTCCCCCTCCGCCTCCCGCCGCCGGGGTTCGTCCCGCACCGCGGACCCCGGTGGCCCCGCATCCCGAGGAGCCCGCGAAGTTCCTGGCTCCGATCGAGACGCCGGCGGAAGTGAGGCCGGAGGAGGGAATCGATCTCGGAGTCGAGGGGGGAGTTCCCGGCGGCGTCGAGGGCGGAGTTCCCGGAGGCGTGGTGGGCGGCGTGGTGGGCGGGCTGCCGCAGGAAGCGCCGCCGCCGCCCAGAGCGGTGCGCGTGGGCGGACAGCTCAAGGTGCCGCAGCTCGTGCACCGGGTGGACCCGGAATACCCCGAGCTTGCGAGGGCGGCGCGGCTCAGCGCGATCCTGATCATGGAAGCGACGGTGGCCGCGAGCGGGAAAGTGCAGGAGGTGACCGTCCTCCGCGGCGCGCCGCTCTTCGACGAGCCGGCGGTGGCGGCGGTCAAACAGTGGGTCTACCGGCCCCTGCTGCTCAACGGCGTGCCCACGCCGTTCGTCCTCACCGTGACCTTGAAGTTCACGTTCAAGCCGGGGACGGGATCGGGAGGCGGACGATGAGCGCTCAAGTGATGCACGCTGCCGCGGAGGCAGGTCCCAGGGCAGCGGCCGGGGAGGGCATGGTCGCGATCCGCGACGTCCTGTGCCTCACCGACCTCTCGCCGCTGTCCGACAACGCCCTCGCGCACGCGCGCTTCCTGGCCGAGCGCTTCCAGGCCGAGCTCACCGTGTACCACGCGGTGGAGACGTTCGAGGGCGCCTACCCCGACGTCACCTTCGGGGTGGGCCACGAGCTGGCGGAGGCGGCGCAGGAGCAGGCGATCGAGCGGCTCGCACGAGACACGCAAGGGGTGGCCACGCGCTGTTCGTTCAAGGTCGAACAGGCGCGCTCGGCGCACGACGCCATCGTCGAGATGGTCCGTGGCCGGCGTCCCGACCTGACCGTGATGGCGACGCACGGCCGGCGTGGCCTGAGGCACCTGCTGCTCGGCAGCGTGACGGAGGAGGTCGTGCAGCAGGCGCACACGCCGGTGCTGTGCCTGCGTGCGGGTGCCCCCCGCCCCTACCGCCGCATCGTGGTGCCGACCGATCTCTCCCTGGCCTCGCGCCTGGCCTTCCCCCTGGCCGCGTTGCTCGCGCGGAGCTTCGGGGCGGAGGTGATCGGCGTGCACGTGGTGCCGCCACCGACGGTGGCGAACCTCAGCGGCATTCCCCACCCGATGCCCAGCGTTCCCACCGAGGCCGCCCTCTGGGAGTTCTACCGAGCCGATTTCGAGGGCCTGCCGGTGACGGCGCAGGTCTACACGGGCGTGGGTTGGGATCGCATCATCCACGCCGCCGAGGTCGAGAACGCGGACCTCATCGTGATGGCCACCCGCGGCCACGACAGCCTCTCCGACCGCATCCTCGGCAGCAACACCGATCGAGTCCTCCGCCAGGCGCCCTGTCCGGTGCTCATCGCATGAGCCCTCTCTCCGGCTGGCGCTTCGAGTAGGAGGAGCGCTCTCATGCGCCTGTCCCTCGCGCTCCTCGCCCTCCTCACCGCCGCTGCGGCCGCGGTCGCGGGAGCCGAGGAGCCCTCGCCGGGGCCGCCGGCCACGGCCACCGTCCAGGACTGTCTGGCCTGTCACGGCGATGCGGGCCTCTCCCTGACCCTGGGCACGGGCGAGACGCAAGGCCTGCACGTGGACGCCGCGGCCTACGCGCGCTCCGTCCACGGCTCCGCCCTCAACTGCACGGCCTGTCATCCCGGTTTCCAGGAGCAGCCGCACCCGACGGTCAACACCGCCAATCGCGCGGAGTTCCGGGCCGCCTTCCGCTCCGTCTGCAAGACCTGCCACCTCGAGGACGACCGCAAGGCCCACGACGGCGTCCACTGGCAGCTCCTGGCCGCCGGGGACACGCGCGCGCCCTACTGCGCGGACTGCCACACCGCCCACGCCATCGCCCCTCCCGCGCGGCCGCGCGCGCGGATCTCGCAGACCTGCGCGCAATGCCATCCGGCGGTGGTCGCCGCCTACCGGGGCAGCGTCCACGGGCGCGCCCTCCTCGACGGCAACCCGGACGTGCCCGCCTGCACGGATTGCCACCGGGCGCACGACATCAAGGACCCGCGCGATCGGGCCTGGCTCCTGGAGACGCCGCAGCTGTGCGGCAAGTGCCACGGCGACCCGAAGCTGGCCGCGAAGTACGGGATGTCTCCCAACGTGCTGGGGACCTACCTGTCCGACTTCCACGGCCTGACCGCGTCCCTGCACGGCCGCAAGCACGCGGACGACGCGCGCTTCACCGCCGTATGCGTGGACTGCCACGGCGTGCACGACATCCGCAGCGTCAAGGACCCGCAGTCCACCGTCATCCGCGCGAACCTGGTCCGCACCTGCCGCAAGTGCCACGCGGGAGCGGGGGAGAGCTTCCCCGCGGCCTGGCTGTCCCATTACGAGCCGAGCCCGGACAAGGCCCCGCTCGTCTATGGCGTGCGGGTCTTCTACCGCGCCTTCATCCCGTTCGTCATCGGCGGGCTCGTGCTGCAGATGGGACTGCACCTCCGCCGCTATCGGAAGGAACGATGACCACGACGCCGACGACCATCGTGAGATTCTCCCGGCGCGCCCGCGTCGAGCACGTGGCCGTCATGTCGCTGTTCGCGGTCCTGGCCCTGACCGGGTTCCCCCAGAAGTTCTTCCCCGCGCCCTGGGCCCAGGTGATGGTGGACGCGATGGGCGGCATCGACCGCGCGCGCTGGCTGCATCGCGCGGCCGGCCTGCTGTTCGCGGCCCTGCTGGCGGTGCACCTCGGGGGCGCGGCCTGGCCGACCCTGAAGCGCCGCGCGTGCCTGTCCCTGGTGCCGGAGGGGAAGGACTTCCGCGACGCGGCGGCCATGCTGCGCTACCAGCTCGGCACGGAGGCGTCGCCGCCCGTCTTCGACCGCTTCGACTACCGCCAGAAGTTCGAGTACTGGGGGCTGGTCCTGGGCGGAGCGGTGATGGTCGCCACCGGGTTCCTGCTCCTCTTCCCGCTCCTGGCCACCACGTTCGTGAGCGGCCAGCTCGTGCCCGCGGCCAAGGTCGCCCACAGCAACGAGGGCCTGATGGCCTTCCTGGTGGTGGTGACGTGGCACGTCTTCCACGCGCACCTCTCGCCCGAGGCCTTCCCCGGGGACACGAGCATCTTCACGGGACGCGTCGCCCGCGACCGGGTACGACACGAGCACGCGCTGGAGTACGCGCGGCTCCTCGAGGGAAGGGACCCGGAGCCCGTGCCGGAGGCGGCCTGGCTCGCCCTCGTGCTCGCACCATTGCGGGGCGCGCTCCTCGTCATGTACCTCCCCGGCCTCGGCTTCGTCGTGGTGGGACGGCACCTGGCCCGCCGCGCGGCTGCCGCGCTGTCCAAGCTCCGGCGGCGCCGCCCGGCGGAACCGGCCGAGGAGGCCGAACCGGGTGAGCCGCCGGCATCAGCGGCCTGAGCCATGCGATCCATGTATTCCCACCAAACCGGCACCGATACTCCGACCATGAAGACGATCACCGACGCTTCCACCGCCGTCATGGACCCACCCGATGTCCTCACCACCTCCGAGGTGTCGCGGCTGCTGGGTGTCTCGCCCAACACCGTGACGCGCTGGGCGCGGGAAGGGCGTCTGCCCTGCCGTCTCACCCTCGGTGGCCACCACCGATTCGAGCGGCTGGTGATCGAGCACATTCGCGAGACGTTGAACCGCGCGGCTTCCGACCGGGCCGTTTCTTGACCGGCCCGTCGCCGCGCACTGAACGGAGACGTGAATGAGAACCACGGCCGCACGCGTTTCGATCGCGGGCGTGCTCCTCCTGGCCGCCGCCGGGTGGGCCCGCGCCGCCGAGGAGACCAAGGGTCCGGCGACGCCCGCCGTCGACACCACGGCATGCCTGAGCTGCCATGACGCGGCCGCGACCGGCATGAGGCACACCCCTCACGCCTCCCTCGAGCAGGGTTGCGTGTCCTGCCATGACTCCGCCAAGGCCACCGCGCACATGAACGGCCAGATGGAGGGCAACAACGTCCCTGGCCCCTCCCTGAAGAAGCTGGCCGCGGAGAACCTGGACGCCACCTGCCTCCAGTGCCACGACAAGGGGCACCAGGCCAACTTCACGGGCGGCGTCCACGAGCGGCGCAACGTGAGCTGCACGTCCTGCCACAGCGTGCACGAGCCCAAGTCGCCCAAGGCACAGCTCAAGATGGCCAGCCAGAGCGAGACCTGCTTCTCGTGCCACCAGTCCATCCGCGGCAAGTCGATGCGGACGTCGCATCACCCCGTCCGCGAAGGCCGCATGGAGTGCACGAGCTGCCACGACCCGCACGACTCCACGACCCCGAAGATGATCAGCGCCGCCTACGTCAACGACAAGTGCCTCGAATGCCACACCGAGAAGCGCGGCCCCTTCCTCTGGGAGCACGCGCCCGTGCGCGAGAGCTGCCTCAACTGCCACGATCCGCACGGCTCGAACCACGACAAGATGCTGGTCGCCAAGCAGCCGTTCCTCTGCCAACGCTGCCACCTGAGCACCCGTCACCCCGGCACCCTTTACGACGCCCGCAACAGCGTCGTCGGAGCCTCGCTGTCCAGCGTGAGCAACCGGGCGGCCGAGCACTCCTGCCGGAACTGCCACATCTCCATCCACGGCTCGAACGCCCCCTCGGGCGCTTATCTGGGGAGGTAGGAAAGCCATGAAGACCACCAGCATCATCGCCATCGCACTCGCCGCCCTGGCCACGACCGCCGTCGCCCAGGAGCCCGTGACCACGCCCACGCCGGCCCCGGTGGCCCCGGAGGTCGGGCCTGCGGCCCCGGCCGCCGCGACCACACCCGTTGCCGCCTTGCCCGGGACAACGGCCAGGGACGTGATCGCCGCCTGGCATTCCGGCGCCGTCACCCTCGGTGGACAAGCCACCGACGTCACCGGCGACTCCTCCAAGTTCAACGAGTACCGCAGCGTGCCCGAGGGGCTTCTCGCGCCCGCCTTCCACCTCGGCGGCCAGACCTCCGAGGTGAGGTACGACTTCCGCGGCTACACCATGCAGTCCGACGACCAGCGCTACACCCTGAAGGCGGACTTCAAGAGCGCGCGCCTGGACGCGGACTTCCTGCGGTTGCCGCACTACTTCGGCAACGAAGGCCACTCCCTGCTGAGCGATACGAGCGCCGGCTTCTTCACGGCGGGGACGGGCCTGCAGCAGCGTTACCAGACCGCGATCACGTCCGTGCCCAAGAGCGCGGTGACCTTCAACTTCCTCAACGCCCTGGTCACGCCCGACTTCGCCACCGCGGGGTCCACCGACCTCAAGCTCGTGCGCAGCCGCGGGCACGTCGACCTCGACCTGACCCGCGGGAAGCCGGTGGACGTCCGGCTCAGCTACTTGCACGAGGACCGCAGCGGAGACCGGGCCGCCGCCGGCGCTTCCTTCGGGTTCGGCGACGTGGTCGAGATCCCGGAGCCGGTGGACTACGTCACCCAGGACGTGGCCGCCGTGGCCAGCATGGACCGCTCCTGGGGCTCCGTGCGCGGCACCGTGCGCTACAACTGGTTCACGAACAACGTTCCCGTCCTCAACTTCGCCAACCCGTTCCGCTACACGGATTCCACCGACGCCTCCGCCTACCAGGCGCCCAGCACCGCGTCCGTGGCCGGCGCTTCGCTGGGGCGGCTGGCCCTGCCCCCCGACAACGCGGCCTGGACGGGATCGGCGGGGGCGACGTTCAAGCTCCCGGGCAAGACGCGCGTCATCGCCGACCTGAGCTACGGCCGCTGGACCCAGAACTCGACCCCGTTCATCGCCTACACCACGAACAGCGCGATCACCACCCCCATCGCCGCCGCCAACATCAACACCCTGCCCACGCAGCGGCTCGACGGCAAGGCGGACGTGATCAACCAGTCCTACACCGTGTCCTCGCGGCCGGTGAAGCACCTCACCCTCACCGGGCGGGTGCGCAGCTACGACTTCAAGAACGACACCACGCGCGTGACCTTCCCCGGCTACGTGCGCTTCGACGGCGTGTGGGAGGACATCGGCCGCGTCAGCGTGCCCAACGCCTATCGCAACGACAAGGCGGAGGTCACCGCCAGCTACGACTTCGGGGCGGTGACCCTGGAGGCCGGCTACAAGTACACCGGCTTCCACCGCGAGTTCCGGGAGACGGAGAAGACGACGGAGAACGGCCTCATCTTCGCGGCCAACCTCCGACCGCACGACGGCATCACCCTGCGTGGCAGCTACGAGCACGCCAAGCGCGACTTCAACCAGTACATCGCGGAGGAGAGCGAGGACGCGTCGTTCACGAACCCCGGCCCCCCCACCAACTTCCTGTCCCTCGACGAGGCCCTCGGCGGTCCCGTCCCCGGACGCTACGACCAGGCCCGGAAGGACGTCGACCGCTTCAGCGGCCTGCTCCTGATCGCCCCCGTGGACAAGGTGAGCGTGTCCGTCTCCTACCTCTATGCGCGGGACAACTACAACGACTTCAACCCGGACAGCTTCACCGCCGACACCGGGCTCTACGGCCTCAACCGCGCGAGCTACGACAGCTTCTCCACCGACTTCGACTTCACGCCCGTGGAGCGCGTCAACCTGTACGCCTTCTACGGCCTGGAGCACAACAAGAACTGGCAGCGCGGACGCCAGAGCGCGGCCACCATCTCGCTCAACCCGATCGACGACTGGTTCTCCACCGTCGCGGACAAGGTGGACACCTGGGGCGGAGGCGCTTCCTTCGTCCTCATCCCGCAGAAGCTGAACCTGGGCGCCACCGCGCGCTATCAGAAGGCGGACGGCAACAACGACATCAGCGCCCCCGTCGGCGGCGCCGTGGAGCTGGCCAAGCGGGCCCAGGGCGGTCCGCTCGGCTTCACCGCCTACGACGACACCAAGCTCTACACGATCACCAGCGAGCTGACCTACACGCTGCCTCGCTCGTGGGCGGTGACGGTGGGGGGATGGTACGAGGACTACCGGATCGACGACGCCAACGCGGCGCCGCTCAACTACCTCCCCGGCGGGATGTTCCTCAACGCGAGCGACGGCAACTACCACGGGACGGTCGGATACCTGCGGCTGAGCTATCGCTGGTAGCCTCCGCCGCCACCAGGGCCCTCGGCAGGTGGCTGCCGAGGGCCCTTTTCGTTCGCAGGGCCGGCGCCTCAGCGCGGCGCGCGCAGCCGGCGGGCGATCCAGACCGTACGCTGGGCGGCGGTCAGGAACGAGGTCACGGCCAGGACGGCCAGCATCGCCTCCGCCAGGCGGCCCTGGGCCCAGCCCGCGCGCGTGCAGACGATGCGATCGAGGAAGCAGGCCAGCAGCGTGATCAGGAGCCGCTCGCCGCGCTGCATCAGGCCGGCCGAGCAGTTGACGCCCAGCACCTCGCCGCGCGCGCGCGCGTAGCTCACGATGAGCGAGCCGCCCATCGCGGCCGCGGCCAGGGTCGGGCCCATCCGGTCCGCGCGCAGCCAGAAGGCGAAGCCCAGGAAGATGAAGGCCTCGACGAAGCGGTCGAACGTGCTGTCGATGAAGTCGCCGTAGTCGGAGGCCTTTCCGGTCAGGCGGGCGATGCGGCCGTCGAGGATGTCGGCCACGCCGCCGAGCACGATCGCCCATCCGCCCCACTCCAGCTCGCCCATCGCGATGAGCACTCCGCTGGCCGCGCCCAGGGCCAGCCCCAGGTAGTTGTAGAAGTCGGGAGTGAGGCCGAAGCTGAGGGAGGCGACGAGGAGGGGATGGATCGCCCACATGAACCAGTGCAGGACGAAGTCGCCCGCCCCCCCGAAGAAGTGCGCCCCCTTGCCGGAGACGTCGCGGTCCGGCCGCGCCCCGCGCGCCGCGTAGAGGCCCATCGAGGCCAGGGCCGTACCGACGGTCACGAGGAACGCAAGCAGCGGGAAGGGCACGGCGCAGCCGACCGGGAGGCTCTAGACGGTCCGGGGCCGACGCTGGCCCACGCCGCGCAGCGCCATCACCACGCCGATGAGCGCGATGGGGACGATCTGGAGCAGGTGGTACGAGATCGCGAAGGCCATCGCGCGGTCCTTCGGCACGCCGAGCTCCATGAGGGCGAGGACGGCCCCGACCTCGAGGGTGCCCAGGTTGGCCGGCGTGGCCACGGGCAGGGCGAGGGCCAGGTTGACCGCGAGCAGGACGAAGAGCGTCGGGCCGAGGGGAAGGCGCAGGCCGACCGCGCGCAACGAGAGCGTGGTCACGTTCACTTCGAGGGCCCAGGCGGTGAGGGAGGCCCCGAACGACCAGGCCAGCGCCCGCGGCTCACGAGTGGCGCGCAGGCCCTCGCGGGCGTAGGTGACGAGCGCGGCCGCACCGTCGCGCAGGCGGACGCGACGGCCGGCGTTCTCGACCGGGCGCGACTGCGCCACCGGACGCAAGGTGAGGACCACGACCGCTCCGATCGCGAACAACGCGGCCGCCACCCAGCCTCCCGGACGCAGCCACAGCGGCACCGGCATCACGAGCGGGATCAGGAGCAGGCCGAGGAGCACGATGGACGCGTTCACGAGGTGGTCGAGCACGACGGAGCCCATGATGGCGACACGGGAGAGGCCGACCTCGCGCCCGAAGACCTCGACCCGGGCCAGCTCCCCCGCGCGCGCGGGCACGAAGGTGGAGACGGTGAACCCGACGAACATGGCCTTGAGCGCGGAGCCCACCGTCGCCTCCGGCGCCAGCGGACGGATGAGGGCCAGCCACCGCATCGTCTGGAAGAACACGACGGCCAGGTTCACGGCGGCGGCCGCCCCTATCCAGTAGGGGTTGGCGGT
>Ga0136846_1215028_pt1 | contig 14735 bp, 14 predicted proteins | sample HopSoiMetagenom2_FD_96841 | JGI IMG/M metagenome (GOLD analysis project Ga0136846, IMG submission 96841) | Grasslands soil microbial communities from Hopland, California, USA - 2 Assembly 2016 (version 4) | ecosystem: Environmental > Terrestrial > Soil > Grasslands | place: USA: Hopland...
GGGGTAGACGATGCGGCCATTGCCTCGGCCTCCCGTAACAACATCTTGCAAGGTGATTTTCTCAAGGACAGCACTATCACCGCCGACACCATTAAGACTAAAGACGGCATCACGCTGAATCAACAGCTTAAAAACGTACCGAAAGCGTACCAGAGGAGTGTCTCCGGCCTCTATATCAGCGGGGTCATCACGCTTTGTTTGCTTGTGGCTGTGGCATGTTTAAGCATAGATTGGCGTCATGGCGTGCGGCGGGCCGGCATCTTTATGGTTGTTATGGGAGCCTTCAGCGCAGCCAGCGCTTGGCTGGCCAGCTTTATTGTGCACAAAGTCGCAGTAAAGGTTGCAGAAAAACAAACCGCCGATACGCCGTTGCAAACGCAAATCCTCCATGTAGTACAGACACTGACTAACAACGTGCGAACCTGGTGGATGGCATATAGTATTACACTCCTCGTAGCGGGGACCGTTGCCATCCTGATTTCAGTACTGGTGAAACCGCGCTTAGATCAGAGTCAGGAGGTTAATCTCCCAAGTGGCGTCGATGGTATTGAGGGGCTCCCGCAGGAAAACCTGCCAGCTGCCGTGCCCTCCAAAACTGCTCATCCTCGCAGGCCGCAGAAATAAGTAAGGAAGTTTACGAGCCTCGGGCGAGTTTTTCACTCCTGGTTAAAGATAGGTAACTAGATACAGGATGGGGGTCCCGTATGACGGGAGGGCAAAAGGTTACTCAAATTGCTAACGAATAGTTGTCGAGCGGCATTCCATTAAAATCAGGGGGTCCTAAATCTTTGATAAGCGAGAAGTGATCGACATGCTCGATCAGCTTAACCTTCGTATCGCCTGTCAGACGAGTAGCATCATCAAGATTAATTGGCCGGGTATACCGTGCAAGCGTGCAATGGGTGATGCCTGGTGGTTGTTTAGTACCTTCCGGCAGCGAAATTCGCTCAAGCAAGCGGACACGGATTGCATTCAACGCGGACGTATCGCTGGCCTTTATAATGATCGCCCCCTGACTCACAATGAGCTGATCGAACATAATATCGAATGGCGGGCAGGTGGACAGCACCTCGTGCACAATCCGGTTATACTTCTGATACCACTGCGCAAAATGTTCGGCCCGCGTTTTGTCTCTATACTCCGCATCACAGATAATTTCCATAACCGTCACATGGAGGGCGGGAGGTTGCTGCAGCCAAATAGCGTCGCCAAAAGTCTGCACCAACTTTTCTTGTAGCGCTGCCACATATTGCGTTGCTGCTTTGCTCAATAAGATTGCTATATTATGCTCATCTTTAGAGTGTACTAGAGGGCTAGGAATTGTTAGCATGACGATATCATAGCAAGAAAAGAACAAAAATAGCCTAACTGTTCTGGCCCTAAATCTTCATATGTTGTTTGTTTTTTAGAGGACTCGACTAATCACTTACAGAGGAGTGGCTTCGACACTGAGCAGGATAGTGAGCTTTGCCTTCTACAGAAAAACTTCCTCGGAATGCATTCCTGTGAGAGCTTTCCTTTCGCCAAACCTACGACTACGGTATCTTGCGCTACGCAAGATCCCTATCGTAGAACCAAACTCGGCGAATGTATCAAGTAACGAAATGCGGAGCCCGGTTATTACAGAGCACTCCGTCTTGCGCGATTAGTTAGCTGTTATGATTATTCCATGCAACCCATAGAAGCTTTTAAACAACTCTGTTTGCTGTCAGTATTCATATTGCTCATTGGCCTTACTTTCTTGGCTATAAGGTGGCCAAAAGGCGTACATGCCACCTTCAGTCAGCATGCGGCAGTACAAAAGAAAACGATAGTTTACTATATTGTGCTGTTCATACTTGCCCTACCACCACTTACTGCGTTCTTTATATTTTGGTTTGTGCCTACTTTTCATCTGAGTACCTGGTTTATTGCTTTTGCCGTATTGTCAGAGCTGTTTCAGCACAGCGTTACTTTTATACCGGAAGTTGGAGGCTGGAAAACGAAGTGGCATGTTTTCCTGACGAATTGCTCAGCGGCGTTGCTAGTTCCTATGCTTTTGATCTTGTTGGCTTCTTCCTATGTGACCGGGATAGCCAAGATTATCACGCTGCTTGGCTTATTTTCCATGCTATCAATAACGGCTTACTTCCAATCTATGAAGCTTGCTAATAAGCTTAAGTATCTAATGCTCCTGCAGGTGGGTTATTATGGAGCTTTCTTCATAGCAATACTCGTTACAGCCTATAGCTACTGACCAAATAATCCCAACCCCGTCTAAGGTGTTAGCAAAAAGGAGCTTTTCTAAAAATCAAAAACAGAGGTACACATTGCCTCTGTTATGAGTTTTGTGATTATCAATTGGTACGCCGTTGTAGATGAAGTTGTAACCTGTATTATACAGGAAGCTCTGGAGATGGACCTTTACATTCTAGACTGTCTAGACTATTATGAACATATGATATGGCAACTGCAAGAAGCCAAGAACAAACTAAGCGAGGTCGTAGACACGAGCATTAACAATGGTCCGCAAATTATTAGTCGGCACGGCCATAATGCCGCTGTCGTCATTAGCTACGCGGACTATCAGCGCTACATAGCATCCACAAAAGGATTGAAGAAGACGCTCCTATCAAGCGGCCTGGACGAGCTTACATTGGCCCGAGATAATTCCACTGTCGGTCGCACTACCGGCTTCTCGCTATGATAACGGGTTACTTACTTGACACCAATGCGATCAGTGAAGCGTCCAAAAAGAAGCCAGACACTGGTTTTATTGAGTGGTTCACAAAAACCGATGAATTAGCCATGTTTACTTCTTGTATTGTGCTTGGTGAAATTAAAAAGGGTGTTTCACTCATCCGGGACGAACCTAGACATAAACAGTTTGACACTCTTCTTGCTAAGCTCATCGTGCAGTTCGACGGTCGCATTGTAAATGTAGATAGTCGCACGGCTCTGCATTGGGGTGAACTACTGGCAACTGGCCAGCTCTCAGGGCAAACACCGCCTCTCATTGACGCGCTTATAGCCGCGCAATGTATTACACAGAATTTGATACTGGTAACACGTAACATGAGAGATTTTGAGCAATTTGCAGGGGTCAAACTACACAGCCCCTGGGTCGGATAGTATATAAGTTTCCTATACTAATTCTGGCAATATAAGCCAACAAGAGTCCAAACCTAGCTTAAGGTGTTAGCGAAAAATGTAGTTTTCTGAAAATCAAAAAACAGAGGCACTGCTGACCTCTGTTATGAGTTTGTGGATTATCAATTGGTACACCGGGGCAGGATAGCGGGCTTTGCCCTTCTACAGAAAAGCTTTCTCGGAATGCATTCCTGCGAGAGCTTTTCTTTCGCCGAACTTACGACTACAGTATTTGCTGCGCAAATCCCTAGTCGTAGAACCAAATCAGACGAATGTACCAAGCAAAAACCCCACACAAGGTGGGGCCTTTGCTTGGTACACCCGACAGGATTCGAACCTACGACCTTTGGCTCCGCAAGCCAACGCTCTATCCAGCTGAGCTACGGGTGCGTGTGCAACAGGGGTAATTCTAGCACGTTTACCAGTTAATTACCAGTAAATATATGGTAGAATGGAGCAGTATTTACGGAGAGGTCGCATAGTTGGTCTAGTGCGCTGCACTCGAAATGCAGTATGGGTGCAAGCCCATCGAGGGTTCGAATCCCTCCCTCTCCGCCAGTATAAAACAGCCTGCTAACTAGCCTACTAACTAATATGCAGGCTGTTTTTATTTTAGGCAGGTTAAAAACGAACGCGGCGCATCAGCTGATCGAACCCATCTCTGACAGCAGGCTGCATAGGCAAGTGTGCGCCGAGGGCGGTCATAATGGCGTGCTCGTCTTCTGGCGAAAAATAGATACTTAAAGGCGGCATAAAACGCTTTAGCGGAGCAAAGGTGATGCTGGTGAATGCCCCCTCGTTAATGAGTGCAAACGATTTAAACTCGCCATAAGGGTGAAATTTCTGACCAATCGTCAGCCCGGACCGATCGAGCCGGTAGGTAAGTACGCGCGGTTGGCGCGACGTGGCATATCCCAGCACACAACTTAAAATTACAATCACGACTACCGAAAAAATGTCACGGGTAAGTGCAAAAATACCGACGGCCAACAGCAAGCCAATACCTCCAAATCCAAGATACCAGGCGAAGCCTTTCTGGTGAGCTACGAACTCTGATGCCGTCCACTCGACATCCCCAGGCGCTGGGGCAGAGGGGCCGGGATTGGGGGTGGGGGTGTTGGCCGGTCCACTGCTTGGCGCGTATTGCCACCCGCTCTGAGGTTCCTGGCCGGTCGTTTTCTGATTGCCCTCATCCATATGCGCTTTATTGTACAACGTAGCATTATTGGTTGGTAGAGGGAAGTATGCGCGCTGCTTACGATCATGAGGGGGGTGTTAGCATCTCAGACCGATGCTCATCTTTACAAACTGAGATACGGTGACTGTCTGCAAAACAGTCGCAAAGCTGCTATCATCGGAAGGTGGAAAAAGGCAGTATTGTTTTTACTGAAGTGAGTAGGCTTTACAATACAGCCGCAACAAGCATGGGCAAATGGATGTGGGACAACCATGTGCAATGGGTGACCAGCAAGGCCATCCAACTAGCCAAAAAATATGGAGCCGATACTCAAAAAGTATACTGCGCTGCTTTATTGCATGACCTAGGAGATGCACGATACGAGCGGGATCATTCCGCTTTTGAGTCTTGGTCGTGGGAGACGGGCAAGGCAATACTTAAAAAGGCCGGCCTTCGCAAAGCTGCGCGCGATGCGATTCTCGAAGCCATTCGCACACATTCATGTCATCCCGGTCACCTCCCAACAACCATTGAAGGGAAGGTGCTCGCCACAGCGGACGGCATGTGGCACGTGCAAACAAACTTCTTTCCAGTTATTTGCTACATGAATCGGCCAGACACCACTAAAACATTCAATGAGTGGCAGGAGTGGTTTACGACCAAAATTGAGCGCGATTTCGGCCCTAAAATCTTCTTTAGAGACGAACGAAATGAGGTGCGTGAAAATTACGAAGCCCTCAAAAGAGTATTCGAGAATAAAACGTTGTCAAACCCCTAGCTCTACATCTGCTATCAGTAGAGTGGGTCTATCTTGCATCGCTCCCCCGTTCAGTCGCTTTAGGCGTAGACCTGCACCGTATGCTCGTTCACTCTATACAATCAAAACAAAACAGCCTACTACTGCAGACTGTTTTGTTTTGGCGGAGAGGGAGGGATTCGAACCCTCGCGGGAACTTGCGCCCCCCTATCGATTTAGCAAACCGACCCCTTCAGCCGCTTGGGTACCTCTCCATATGGACCAAGTTATTGTACTACAATTGGTCTCTGTTGGCGAGTGATTTTAAAGACTTTGTTTCGAAGTCGACACCGGCACTTCGTTGTTCGATATACCCAAATCTCTTTTGCCGCTCGCGGGTAGTGCGGATGCGAACGATATGCGGCAATTGCCGCAGCACTTTCTGCACGGCCCATAGATAACACCCGTTTTTGAATAATACCTAAATGAGCTACATCATAATTTCCATTTTCCATGGGCTGGCCTTGGAAGAGGTTGGAAAATCAGAATGAATGCAGATCGTACAAGGCGGGGGCGTCTGCTTCGAAGACTGGACGTGGGGAAGGGGTGGGATCGCTCCGTTTCACTTCGCTCCGCCGCTCGGACATGCTCGGTGCAAGCACCTGCGCGTGTCTTCGCTCTACCGAACCCACGGTGACGCGACGCTTGCGCGCCGCTCTCACCGTGGGTTCGAATCCCACACTCAACCGCCAAAGCAAAAGCCCGCTTTCATGCGGGCTTTTGCTTTGGCGGAAGGGGTGGGATTCGAACCCACGGTGAGTTGCCCCACGACGGTTTTCAAGACCGTTACCATCGACCGCTCGGTCACCCTTCCGTAACAGAGGCGATTATACCACCAATCAGGATAATCGAGCAAAACGGACTGCCGCTAGATCATAATTTCATTTTCCATGGGCTGCCTTGGAAGGGAAAGGGTTTAGGCGGCAGCGAAAACTGCTGCGCTTACTCGGCGGGCTCCGGCGCTTTTTAGCGCTTGAGCGGCCGCTTCGCATGTTGCACCCGTTGTAAGAACATCATCAATCAAAAGTACATGCTGGTTTAACAATTCTGGTCGAATGGCCCGGAATGCATTCCGCATCTGGCGCTGACGTTGTGTGCGTTTTTGTCCCACTTGGCGCTGCTCTCCGGTGCGCACGAGCAAGGTAGCGTAAGAAATACCGACACGCCTGGCCAAAGCACGGGCAATAAGCGCAGCCTGGTCGTACCCACGTTGGCGTACGCGTGCGGGCGCGGTTGGTATGTGACTAATAACAGTACACTCTCTCACTTCTAGGCAGTCGGCGAGCAAAGCAGCCATGTCATCGGCCGCTTTGCGACAACGGTCAAATTTTAACTTATATACAAGCTCTTTGGCTGCAGCATCGTACATTGTGCCCACCCACACCCTATATAAATTTGACGTCGATCTACAAAGGCGACAAGTACGAAAATCGTCAGTCAACCGCTTGCAGCGATAGCAGCGCGACGGAAAGGCAGGGATGGTTTGGCTGCACGAAGCACATAATAAGCGTCCTTCACTACCGCACAATAGGCAGTCATAAGGGGCCACGAGGGAGAGTAATTGATCTACTATGCTCATGTTGTATTTTTTGTGTTGTAAATAACCCGTTTGCGGTTGCAACCTAAATATTACCTAAGCTATACTACCATTAACACAAACATTCGAACACCTTAGAACTAAGTACGTGGAGGGTAACAACTATGGCGCGACGCACAAGTGGCGACGACGACCTGCTCATGCAAGAGGACGAATTAACCGCCGCTTTTTTGGGTGATGATGAAGCAATTGCTCCAGCAGATACCCAGAGCGCAGGCGCTGGACCAACGGCCGCAAATGATGATTGGGACGAAAGCGAAGACCTGCCAGGGCAACTCGCAGTAGACGTATACGAAACCAGAGAAAAACTGGTTGTAAAAGCCCGGACTGCCGGTGTAAATAAGAGTGACCTTGACGTTAGTATTTCTGACAACACACTCAGTATTCGCGGCACATTATCTGCCGGCAACGAAGACGGAGTAGAGAACTACTTTGTTCAGGAATGCTACTGGGGCGAATTCTCTCGCAGCATTGCGCTGCCGGTGCCAGTTAAGGAAGAAGAGATCGAAGCTGTTCTTAAAGACGGCGTCCTTACCATCAGCTTTGCAAAAGTAAAACAGGATACGGTAAAAAAGATCCAGGTCCTCTAAAAAACTGCCAGAACTATAAAACACCATCGTTCATCCGATGGTGTTTTATTATATGCAAAACGCAACAGGTCCGCTGGCCATATAGACTCACCCCCTTTAAAAATAATGTATATGGTACCTGAGTGAGGCTAATTTTATTTCAGCATTCCTGGCAACAGTGCCTGGTATATTGTGTGGAAATTAATTCAGGGTGGGAGCGAGAGAAGGACAGATGCCAATGCTTACGTCTAGTGTTATCAGCTCATACTGTACGGTATGCTGCCTCATAGACCTGCTCTTATATTCTCAGCCCATATATAAAAACCCGCCTTTTTTAGGGGCGGATTTTTGACGTGTTCGAAATAAATGTAGCTTACGGTCCTGCCGGCGCTCCGGTGCCCGTATTGTTCACTTTGTCGAAGACAAACTTAACAACAACTTGTGCCAGAGCAACGATAACGAGGCCGATTACCGCATACACAATAGTGTTTTTGGCGCTGGTAATATTGCCTGAATCGCCCCCGGAAGTAATGTACTTAAAGCCGCCAAGCACGATCATGATAACGGCAATAATACCGACTACGATAGAGAAAATGTTTATAACCGTAGTAACAATATTCTGGACTTTGGTCGCCGATGATTGGTCGGCACTCGTATCAGCAGTACAAGTCTGGCCATTACCAGCAGTGCTCAACCCGGTGCCTTGAGATAAGCAGTCGCCGATAGTAGGAGCTGCATGCACCGCAACAGGCACTAGCGCAGGCACAATGCTAAGCGCAAGAGTGGCGACGATAGCCGCGAAATGCTTACGAACGGTTTGTAACATAATGAAATGTCCTTTCTTTGAACGCTTTATTTACGTTATACCACAGGCATAAGCCGCATTACAATGGCACCGGAAAAAAATTAGGATCTTGCTTTGGCCTTAACTGGGGGCGGGGTAGCAGTCGAGGTAGTGACGACATACTTAACGAGAATTTGAGCAAAGAACACCAATACCAAGCCAATAATTGCGTACGTAATAGTTTGCTTAGCCTTGGAAACAGCATTGGCGTCACCCCCAGAAGTTATATAACGAAACCCGCCAACCATCATCATAATCACCGCAACAATACCGACTATGATACTAAGTATGTTCACTGCCGAAGCAATCGTATTGTCCAGGGATGGGCCGCTACTTACACACACTGCGCCAGTACCCGGATTTGTCCAGGTACCCCCCGAACCAATACAAGCCTGCTGCTTAGCAGCATCAGTAGAAGTGTCGGCCGAAGCTGGAGCGGGTAACAGCCAGTTGCTCGCAACGACGCTAATAAGAGTTACGCTTATGAGCAATATACGCCTGAATATATACATGTTGCCTCCATTATTTCACGATATTAACAGCTAGGGCAAGAATTGCTTGGGCAAGAAGAATAACGAGCAGCCCAATGCCTGCAGCAATCATGGTACGCCGGGCGTTCGCCGCTTTATTGGGATCGCCAGCGGCCGTAACATAATTAAAACCACCGACTATCATTAAAATTACCGCGGCGATACCTGAGACAGTCGACAGTATGAGCCCAACCTTGTACAAAATGCCGTTGGTGCCGCCAATAGGATTTTGCCCACTCGTCGTACAAACCGTTGAAGGGTTTTTGCCGGGCGTATTAGTCACACCTGTGTTCGAGCAGGCGTTTTGAAATGGATTAAAAGCTGCTGCTGAATGTGGTAAGAAAACAAAGACGATTCCAAACGCCAGTACAAAAACCGTAACCAGCAAGCGCGTATGTCGCAACATATTATATTACCTCCTATATATGACCAAGTGCATAGTTAACAATCGAGAAGGCAAGCATGGATACAACCAGTCCAATAGCAGCATATATAATCGTGTTTTTCGTTTTTGCCATAGTATTAGGGTCGCCATTGGAAGTAACGTAGCGCAATCCGGCGATAATCAGCACTAATAACGCCACGCTGCCAAATAGCCCAATCACAATATTATAGAGGGAGAGAAGTGTAGTATTTGATGCCGCTGCATTAGGCAGGCTACTTAGGTCTACCCCGCTTGAGGTTTTGCCTGCACCTCCAGTTCCACCAAGACTCTCGCCAAGGAACCGTACGGCAGCAGCAGCGACGACGGTGATTCCTAGACCCACGAGGGAATTAATAATGGTGCCGAGGGCATGCTTGGCTTTTTCGGGTTCACCCTGCGCGGTTATATATTGAAAGCCGGCATACACGATAAACCCGATGGCAACCAGAGCGCCGACACGGAGCAAAATATCGACAACACCAAGACCGACCAAACCAATCGAGCTAAGATCAAGATTACCGGTTGTATGATCAATAAAATGCGGGTCCACCGAACAAAGACCGCTCGAATCTATTGTTACGTACTTCGCCCTGTCGAGATACTCAAACCACGAAGGGATCCCAAAGAAATTTCCTGGCTCCGGGCAGGGGCTCGCTCCAGCGGCAAAATGAGTCAATATATCCAAAAACATGTCGATACCAGATACCGTTCATTACTCATTATAGGATACCTCCGGGTGTAATCCACTGCAGGAAGGCCCACAAAAATCCAAAGGCTATAATCGCTATAACCGCATTAATAATACGCTGCTGAGCCGCTGCTGTGACATTCGGCTGGTCTGCCGAGGTGCTGTACTGAATACCCGCGACAATAATAGAAATGACAGCGGCAAGTACTACCACGACAGCCAATGTATTAATAATGGGATTTAGGTATTGGCGAACGATGCTGCACTGCTGCTGCGGGTCGAGTTCTGTTGGGCAATTGTTCCCACCTTTTGCGGCATTGTCAGTGCTGCCCGACGCGGTCTGAGCCTGGACGACATTCTTGGCTTGAAAAACGTCCCCGGAACAGTCGGATTGCGATACCCAGCCTTTCGCGGCATCCGATAGGGTGTAACATTTACCGGCTGCAAAGATGCCTTTACTCGGAGCTTTACCGTCCACGGGAAGGGTAGGAGTATCTGCGCATTGTGTAGTTATGCCAGCTAGTGCGTCAAAACATAATGCAGGACTGGCAGCGTGCACAATGGCTGCCGGAAATACTGCCGACGGTACCGCGACTGCCGCACTGAAGAGGACTACTTGAATTATGTGTTTTACGCGCTGCAGCATATCTTCCGTTTTTTAGTTCTGCTTATTATAGAGTATAGGTCATCGCAGAATAATCACAAGCTACCCCGTATTTACACTTATCCCTACTCGCGTCATCCCGGATCTATTCTTACCGACTTCATGTATTCCGCTGCTGGATGTCGGTCAAGTCCGGGAGGACCAAGAGTGGACGTTTTAAGACATGCGCGGGCACGAGCAGACGGGTATAAGCAACCGCATGCTCGTTGTATTAAATAGTGCCTGCTGCTACACTTTAACTTGAAAGCAAAGAGATACTACAAAGCATGCGTCCTCGTCGATTAATCGTCATAGCTTCGCTGGCAACCATCATTTTAGTGGCCATTCCTTTGATTTTTATTCATAAGGGCGATGGTTATCGTGGTGTTTGTGACTCGCTACTAAAAGATATTCAAAAAAACGATGCTGCCAGCAGCTACAGTTTGCTTTCTGATACAGCCAAACGCACTGACTCGCTTTCTAGCTGGACGGGTAAAGTAAAGTTGCTCTACAACGTCTACTATAAAAGTACAGTTACGCCCGTAAAAAGTGTCGATTTAACCACCACTGTCAATAAAAAGAAGGGGCCGACGCGTATCGAGTACGTCTATACGGTTACTAATCAATTTGCCACCTCCGATGCACTTTGCTACGCCACGAAGCCTTCAGGCTATAAAGTAGATTCTTTCTCGAGCGCAGTGAGACAGGAGGGCACTCAATGAGGCGCCCTAAAGTTGCGAAAATTGGGCACTCGTTTCAGCAAGCCACTATCATTTTCGCCGCCCTAGTTGGAATCATTCTGCCTGCGACCGCACCTTTTCTCAAAACCAGCCATGCAGATGAGGTTGGAACGTCTTTTACTACTATAAATGGAGGCATATTCAAGGGTCCCGGCGGTGGAGTACCTATCGCTCATGCTATTGCATGTAAGGGGGGCATGATACCGGGACAGACGCTTGCGGCCACTAGTATAGATACGTCACTCGGCCGAAATCCGGCTGGCGATTCTGGCAACACCTTCAATGATGTCTATAATTCTACCGGTATGTATGCTGGCTTGCCCCGGCAGACAAACATCTTCGGATATCTGGGTCTTCCTGCTGCTGGCCGCGACCCTGGTGCCATACCCGAAGCAACAGCCACTGCATGGACATCATATATTTATGACCACTTTAACCAGCGAGTTACCACCCTAGGCCTTTTTCAAGGAGTAAATGGGCCTGGCCTGGACCCATGCGGATCAGGGCCAAACCGTCAATCAGATACGCCGCATCTTGTCATGATTCCAGTCGCTGACGATACTTGGGTCGCGTCGCAGTACAGCAATATTATTGCACAGGGAGGAGTTGGACAGCCAGCCCTGATTATCTTTCATCAAACCGGGCTGTCTCCTGCGGGTAACGCTGTTGGCTCCCTCTCATATTGGTACCCTGATTCCAGTAAAGGTATAGGCATGGCCTACAAGGGGCTGGACACTCAGGGTAAGCCTATCAACGGCGGCCCTCAGCAGAACGTTATCGTTGAGGGCGTGTCCACCTCATCTAATCCTGTTGCTACAGGTAATGTCTCTAACGCTGAGTGGGTAGACGTGTCGACTATTAAAATACAGGTGAGCTACAATGGCGGCGCACCTATTACAGAAACGTACATCAACCCTTCGTGGGATAATCATAGTTTCTATTTCCTGGCGAGCACTCCAAGCCCGACTCGTCAGGCCCTTATAGGCGCGGCCAAACAAGCCGATCCGTTCAGTAACGCCGCGCAAAACCAGGTACCTTTTATATGGATTCCGGACGCCGGCTTTACCGAACATAACGGCGAAGGTATTCTTAACTTATCCTACGATCGGCTCAGTCAGAGCCCGGGACTTGGTGACCTAAATCATAACATCGCCGGGTACACGTTTGCCAATCCGGCGTTTTATGATTACTCCCCCGGAAACCCGCCTGTGCCTGTTGGCCATGATGGAAAAAATCCGGCCCTTCCGGCAGGTCAGGTTATTACCAATAGCAGCCATCTTAATGGCGATATCTGGTTCTATGGCAGCAAAGCAAGCAATGCCTTTGTTACTGCTTGGACCAAAGGCAATGGCAACGAGCAGAACTATATTGGAGTCTACACCTTTGACAATGCATCAAAGTTTTACGTGCACAGTGCCAAAGACTGTTCTGCGCTTGGCCAGATTAATTTAGGCACAACTATTGATAATATTACGCCGAACACAGAATTTCCGATACCGAAGTGGACCCTAGAGCCGCCGGGCCAATCCTGTCAGCCCCCTGCATATGGCAGCATCACCAAAGCATATGCAATTATTGATGACCAAAAATTCACGGCTATCTCGGGCATTATAGCCGGCGCTGCTGCCAATTCGAATGGAAATAACCAGCAGTTGATATGTGATATCGGATGGAATCCTCTCACATGGCTGATTTGCCCGATCGCCCAAGGCGCCATCTCTCTGGCTGGTACGTTCGATACTGCCATCAACGACATGCTCAATATAAGCGTCAATACCTATCTAGACGAAAGTAAGCCCGGATCGGCAGGGGCAGATTTTTATGCAGCCTGGAACAGTTTCCGCGTTATCTCCATGGCGCTCATTGTAATTGCTGGGTTGATAATGGTGATGTCGCAAGCGCTGGGTGCCGAACTACTGAATGCTTACACCATCAAAAAAATGCTGCCTCGATTGCTCATGGCCGTCGTGTTCATTGCTGCTTCATGGCAACTACTTAAAGCGGCGGTAACTGCATCAGACGTGGTCGGCTACGGGACACGTTATCTTATCTACAAGCCATTTAGTACGGGGTTAGGTGCCGCCCACATTGGCGCAGGCACATCCGACGTTCTAGGAGTGTTAGGGGGTGCGGCTGTTGTTGGCCTAGGTATTTTTGGCATCTTGAGCTTTGCACTTACTGGTCTACTTGCGTCACTGGTTGGATTCGTGTTGCTTACGTTCCGGGAAATGGTCGTTTTATTTGCGATTGCAATATCTCCTGTCCCCATCGCACTCTCTATCTTGCCGAATACCCGTAAGGGCTGGAAGATTTGGGGGGATACTCTGAGCGGCGCACTCCTGATGTTCCCGATTGTGGCTGGCTTTATCGCGATAGGCCATGTCTTTGCTCAAGTCGCCGCAAAAGTAAATGCCGGCGTGATCGGCCAACTCATATTTATCATCGCCTACTTTGCACCATACTTCCTTATTCCTTTAGCCTTCCGTCTGGCTGGCGGCCTGGTAGCCACAGTAGGTGGAGTAGTGAACGACCGCAGCAAGGGTGCCTTTGACCGTCTTAAGAATTATCGCTCCAACAAATTCAAAACCAACATGCAAAAGGTTGCTGAAGGACGGCGCTTTAACGAGCTTGGTCAATTCCAAAGTAATAACCTGCTTGCACGGACAGCTAACCGGGGTATTCGCGGGCTCAACCGGGGTATTAGTGGTTTTAATGATACAACTGAGGTCGCCGGTGCTTTCGGTGCAGCAGAAGCAAAATTCGGTTTCTTAACGAATCGGGGAATACGCCAAGCTGCCCTAAGCCAACATCGTGACATGGTTGGCGCCAAATACGCTCAGACCGGACGGGCGCAGGCGACCAAGGAAGACGACCTACTGCACCAAGCACGAACGTTCGGCAGCGAAGAAGAAGCGCGTGCCGGCCTCGCTGCCCGCTTCCGAAATATGAATTACGACGTCAACACTGACGAAGGACGCCGCAACATGGAAGCAGCCCTTTCTGCCGCCCGGGCAGCAGGCGGATACAGCAGGGCATACCAACGCTACTCATTGCGTCGCCTTGCAGCTACAGGAACTGGCTATGGTGACGTGGGCGACATGCTGCGTGCAGTAAGTGACGTGGCCGGAGATAATCGCGCCGAAGCTTCTGCCTTGCTCGGCGAATTAAATGCTGTTTCTGGCAATGTAGGCCGTCACGACCTCAAGCTTGGGTACGGTACTCAAATGCGCTTGTACGACCGGCTTCAGGCAGCCGGCCACCTGACCGAGGAAGAAGTTGACGATGCGGTGTATACAGCCGATAAAGACCTCGATAGCGTCAGCCGTATTCGCGACAAAAAGGTCTCCGTCGAAAACCTGAGCAAATCAACGGCACGGGTGTTTAGGCGCCTGGAGGTTCAGCGCGATACTGCCACTGACCCTGTTGTCATACAACAAGCTCGCGACGAACTGGATCGAGCAACGGGCCTTATCAACAAGGCGGAATCAGCCTTTGCATATGGATCTACGACGAATGTACAGGCTACTAATGATAACGTCGGCCGTGCGACCAGCGGCGCAAATACCGGCCTGGTAGTCGAAAACGCCGCGTATAACCC
>Ga0136846_1222998_pt1 | contig 14733 bp, 21 predicted proteins | sample HopSoiMetagenom2_FD_96841 | JGI IMG/M metagenome (GOLD analysis project Ga0136846, IMG submission 96841) | Grasslands soil microbial communities from Hopland, California, USA - 2 Assembly 2016 (version 4) | ecosystem: Environmental > Terrestrial > Soil > Grasslands | place: USA: Hopland...
AGCGCCCTCCGCTCGGAGTTCACACCGACCGCCGACGGCCTGGCCGACATCGAGACCCGCTACCAGAACGGCACGCTCACCGCGCGCGGCTACGACCGCCTGCTCCGCGTCAGGAGGAAAGTAGTTTCGCGTAAGTCGTAGGAACGGCCCCGGCCAGCGGTGCAACGCCAGGCGGGGCCTAGATCCAGACCCCCAGGAGGGCCAGGACCATGAGCACCAGTGTTCCGCTTCACCGCACCCCGCACCAGACCTACACGCCGACCGCCCCGGCACTTCACGGGCTGTCCCACGAACAGGCCGACGGTGTCGCTTGCGCCGTGTGCGCGCTGCCGTTCCGACCCGGTGACCGCAGTATCCCCATCGGCTACAGCACCGACGGCGCGCAGGTGTTCGCGTGCGCCGACACCTGCCGGTTGCTCACCGTCGGCGGTGCCCGGTGACCGCCACCGTCAAGGAAGTCCGGCGGCTCTCCGTCGCCATCACCGCCACCACGGCCGTCATCGCCGCCATCACCATCACCTTCAGCGTCCTGACCGCAACACGCTTCGTCAGCAGCCACGGAACACCGCTCTGGGCTGCCCCGCTGGTTGCCGTCGCCACTGACTGCGCGTTCCTCATGAGCCTTGCCGCCGACGCCTTCCTGGCCCGCTACGGGCTGCCGGAACCGGGCGCCTGGCCCAAGCGACTCCGGTGGTTCACCGGGCTGGCCTCCGTCGGATTGAACGACGGTCAGAGCATCGCCGTCCGCGACTTCACGGCCGTCGCCATCCACTCAATCGCGCCGTTGCTCTTGGTGCTCCTCGCCGAGGCCGGACCGTCGTACCGGCGGGCGTTCTCCGGCGCGCTTGCCGCTCTTGAGCCCGTACCCGACGCGCACCCGGGACGTACCCCCGAGCCCACGGAGGAGACCCCGGAGCCCACGACGGAGGCCGCTGAGCCGACAAGCAACGGGTACGCCCCGGACGCGGCCGGAGACGCCCCTAAGACGCACCCGGAACGTATCCGGCCGATCTTGCCTCCGGCGCTCATCGCCGAGGCATACAAGCTGAACGCGGAGGCTCTGGAGACCACCGGCAAGCCCGCGTCCGTGCGTGGGCTGATGAGTGCTCTGCACGTCGGCCAGGACAAGGCGCGCGCCGTGCGCTTGGCCCTCGGGGGTGCGCAGTGACCACCCCCACCGACAGCCCGACCACGCGTAACTACCCGCTGCCTCCCGGGGAAGACCCCCGGTTCGGCTCCGACCTGATCCTTGAGGTCGTGAACGTGCTCAAGGCCCACGGCTACCCGGAGCCCGGCGGGTCGGACCTGGCCGACCTCGTAGCGGCGCTGCGTGGGTTCTTGTACGCCCCGTCCATAGCCGTCTAGCAGCGCACAGAGAAGCCCCGCCGGGTGATGGTCCGGCGGGGCTTTGCTGTTGGCGGATACTGGTCGCGAAGATCCCTGAGCGGAGGATGAGTGACCCGGACAGTCGCCAGCATCGATGACGTTGCACAGTTCATCGGGAAGGACGAACGCACGATCCGGCGGTGGATCTCTCAGGGCTTGCTGAAGGAGTACACCGGCCGTACCGGCAAGCGCGGGGTGTGCGTGCAAGACGCCATCGAGGTAGAGGCGCGGGTACGGACGGGTACGGTACGCCGGGAGCGGCAGCGGGACCGTCAGGTGTTCCTCGTGGAGAAGGGCTAGCAGAGCTTTTGCCCAGCGGTAATCAGCGGCACGAGGTCCATCTTTTTCTCAGGTGACACTGGGTCGTTCATCAGGACGTTGGTAATGGGCACGTCGCTGCCGCCGTGCGGTCGTGGGGTGCCAGTGAGCCGATATTTGCTGTCACCCGATGTAATGAAGATTTCCCCCACGCTGCACTCCAGGGTGCCGCCATCGATGGCGAGCGGCCAGGTCCCGGGGAAGTCCGACCGCGTGACGTGCTTGTCGTGAGTCTTCTGATCCTTCTGCGTCATGCGCTCACAACTCCATACCAGCGTTGCGATTACTGCGGCGATGATCAGCAAACCCAGCCAAGATCGCGGGGTGAACTTGTCCGACGGTTTGGCGGCAGGCGTGACGTCACGCGCGTTCATATTCCCCCCAGGGTTGTTGAGGGTTGAGACGCTACGCGCCTGGACGCCGTGATCGCCATGACGTGCACGGGGACGGGGACGGGACCTGTCTAGCTCCCCGAGCCGGTGCGGGCTGTCTCTCTCACGCGCACGCCCCCGATAGCCACCCCGTGGAGCCGTCCTCGGAGAACTCGAACATCAGCGGCTCCCACGGGTGGTATCGCCCTGAGGACGGGGACACGTCTACGCCTACCAGGGTGAGCCCCTTCGGCGCGTAGTCCGCTGCCCTTATCGCCGCCGTTGCGGCCATCTCGATGTCCTGTACGCAGGTGTACGTGTGGCGGGGGTGATGGTGCCCGCCCTTGACGTCCCAGGTGAGCCGAACGCCAAGGTTGCATTCGGTCTGCACGCGCATCGGATCCCGCTGGTCAGCGTCAGCGACCACGGCCACGGCGTCTACGGTCATGGCTCCTACTGTGTGGAGATCATGGCCCTGGTATCTACGTTCTTCTACGGCTTTCTACGCCAGTTTCAGGCCAGGGCGTCCACGGCCGCCGCGATGAGCTTGCGGACCCCGGTCCCAGTCACGGCCAGCGCCCCCAACTCGCTAAACGCCTGTTCGTACAGGGCGATCTCAGTAGGTTGAGTCACCGTAAGGTAAGCGCCGATCAGCTCCACCGTCACTTGCTCGGTCCCGTAGATCCAGAAACCCTCCGTCACCCACCGCTGACGGGGCGCCCCCGAGGGGATGACGCGCAGGCTGACGTTCGGGTGTGTCGCGAGAACTGTTAGAAGGTGCCCGAGCTGGGCCGCCATCACGTCGTCGTCGGTCACCCGGGAGTTGAGTACCTGCTCCTCCAGGACGAATGAGAACGTCTTTGCCGGATCGGACAGGATCCGCTGACGGTCCATGCGCACCTGTACGGCCTCCTCCACGTCGTCGGAGAGCCCCCGACGGACCTGAACAGCGCGGAGTACCGCAGCGCAGTACTCGCGCGTCTGGAGCAGCCCGGAGACCAGGGAAGGGCTGTAGGCGCGGAACCGGGTGGTCCGCTCATAGACCGGTAGCACCTTCTCCTGCGCGGCGCGGAGTCCGGCACGTTCAAGCCGCCTCCACTCGATGTACGCGCCCTCCGCCATCCGCAGGGCGGCGATCAGCCCCGGGACCTCCCCGGGAACGTCGCAGGCAGCACACCAGGCGCGTACGTCGTCCTCACTCGGCGGCGTGACCGCGTTGACGATCCGGGAAACCTTCGACTCCTGCCAACCCAACCGGCCGGCAAGCTCCCGGCCAGTCCGAATGCCCGCGTCCTTCATGACCTCCACAAGACGGGCCGCGATGCGCTCACGGGCCTGCTGAACGGAGGAGTAGGGGGACGCGGGCAACGGGAACCTACTTCGGGCTGTAGTCGCCGTGCGGAACGGCCAGCGTCCACGCGGCGTCGAACGAGTCGGCCGTGACCTTCACCAGCTCCGGATCAGTCCGGCGCTCCACGCCCGGCTCCGGCCAGGAACCATCTCCGGCGAAGTGGTTCACCAGGACGATGCTGGAGTCGATGATCCAGCAGTCGAACGGCACCACGGCCACGGCCGGACACGTCCGGCGGCTCAGCCACCGGACCTGTTCTCCCGCTTCGACGTTCACCGCCGTCAGCGCGTGTTCCCACCGGATGTAGTCGCTGACCGGTTCGGAGATGATCCTGAGCCGCCGGAACTCGACGCCCCGGCCTACCGCCTCACGAACCACGGCCGCCCAACTGTCCATGAACGACGTGTGCACCTCACCGCGCTGCGTGTACGCCTCATAGGACGGCCGGTGGACATCGGACAGGGCGTAGGCGTCCCTGTGCTCCAGATGGAAAGCTGTGCGCGTGGCCTGCGCCAGCGCATCCCGAATCAGGGTCACGCCAGCGCCTCCCGCAAGGCCGGGATGATCGACGCGGGCACCCGCACGATCGCTTCGTGACCGGGAATCGTCTCCGGGCCGTGGTGGTGGCCCGGAGTGGATCCGGCTGCGTCCGCCTGCAAGTAGTCCTCCTCAGTGCCCTTGTAGCCCTGCACGATCAGATCCCCGGTCTCATCGTCCCGCCACACGGTCGGTGAGCCGTCGTCGGGGGTGTTAGGGATCTGACACAAGTACTGGAACGCCATGATGTCCTCCGGTTGGTGTGTTTCGGTGCCTGCTCCTACGAGCTTGCGGCCGATCACCAGCGGCGGGAAGAGGACTTCTACAAGTTTCTACGTCGGTCGTCGCGCCGCGCCAGTGGGTCCACTGAGGCGCCGGACCGGATTCCTACACCGGAGAGCAGACCGGCCACGCGGCAGTGTTGACGCAGTGGAGCTACGGAACGCAATCCTCAGCGATGGCGCCAGGCCGCTAGTTGCCCTTGTCCAGCCGCTCAATCGTGTAGACCTGATCCGCGCGGATGCGGAAGATGACTCCGCCGGTGTTGTCGAAGAAGTCCACAAATTCGCCTACGGTCTTGAACTCGGACGCCTTGATCTCGATGTCGCTTAGCTCAACAGCGGACACACCCTTGTTGACTTTATACGTGTCGTACATCGCGCCTCCAGGGGTTTCCTCCACTGTGCGGCGGCCGGTCAGCGCGTGCCGTAATACTGCGCCGTGTGGGTGAGGCTGGTGGATTCGGCGCAGTTCTGAGCGCTACCAGTCGTTGCGGTCGGGAATCGACGTCAACCGCAACTCGTCGCTCAACTCCCAATGCTGGTCTGCATCATCGGTGAAGCGAATTATGTATTCGGTAACCGGCGGGACGAATTCCTGTCCTTTCAGAAAATCGTCTGCAAGGCGGCCGTTCGAATCCCGGGACCACAGGATGTAAGTTCGGGCGGGTTTCCCTGGCTCTTGCGAGCGTTGTACCGGGAAAGCGAACGTCATGCTGCTCCCGCGTCGCATAAGCCTCAGCGGCGTTAGGGGTTCCTGGCCGATGGTAACGGGATGTGACGACTGCTCCCCCTTCTCCAATCGGCCGTATGGAGCCCATGAGTAGGGCTTCATGATCGCCAGGCAACTTATTCGCCTAATAGGGCGTGGGGAATTATTGAGAACTTTAAGGGCGAGGACGTTTGAATATACTTTATATTCCGTACCGGAGCCCATCGCGGCGCGTGTGAATGTCGGTATTACGTCAACCTGTTCGGCTTGCCGCCGCGCCTGGATGTTTAGCAGGGCAATTTCCTGTATGGCGCGGTGCTCCGATTCTGCGCGGTCCGCTGTGAACTGGTCGGCCTGAATTCTCAACGCGTTAATTTGTAGTTGTACCTGCTGCCGTAGTGCGGAGAGCTGCCGGTACGCAAAGTACGCACCTACACCGGCCGCACCCAACGCCACCACCGTTGCTACAGCACCCACCCACGTGGGGACGTCGCCCCAGTCCCAGCGCTCACGGCGGCCGAAGTACCAGACGAGGGCCGTTGCTACTGCCGAGACCGACACGGCCACACCTACCGGTACCAGGACCCGCCGTCTGCGCTTCTCCTCCGTCATGGCGGGAGCCTACGGAGCAGGGACCTTGATCGGTACGGGTGTTCCTACTGCTGCCGGAACTGGAACGGCGAGCGGTACCGGCCGTCAGCGCCGGGCAGAAGCGTGCAAAGCTCCCCAGCAGACTCTTTAAACCCCAGGTCAGTCAGATGCAGCAAACCACTGGATTGATCTAGCCGAAGCATGCAACCGTTCCGACATGTCCTTCCTTCTCAGGCGCGGCGCAACACCACAGCTAGCGCTAGACGCGCTGGACCAGGCCATTACACGGATGCAGAACGCCGTCGGGTCCTATCCCTCCTCGCCCGCAGTGGAGTACGTGCAAGGCGTGCAAGACGTGGAGGTCTTCCTTGGTAACGCCTTCAGCCGTTCCTGGGTCGCAGAGACCTTCCTCACCCCTCTGTACTGGCATCTCATGGAAGTCGCGTATCTGACGCTCCCTGACCTGCCGCTGCCGGAGGGCGTCCCGTCGCACATGGTGCCCTACGCGCCGAACGAGACACGCACCGACCAGAGGAGAACCGTCGCCAGAATCGGACCGGCCAACCTCGCCGCCGACCGGGAGCGGCTTCACCAGATCGAGCGGCTGGAGCAGATCCGGAAGGACGTCCAGGAACTGGAGACGTTCGCCAGCATGGGCGGGAAGCTCCTGATCATCGACACCAACACCCTCATGCACGCCTACCCGCTGGAAAAGATCCAGTGGCAGAAGCGGAACGGCATGGCCGCCGACGAGATACTGCGGGTGCTCGTGCCGCTCGCCGTCATTGACGAACTCGACCGCAAGAAGTTCGAAGGCGGCGACAGCATGCGGCGGAAAGCCGCCGCAGCGATCCGGAGCCTGTACGGCCACCGGAAGGGCCTGAGCCCGGACGTTCCTTCTTCGTTCATAACAACCGACAACACCACCCTGGCGCTGGAGATCCCCCGGGATGATCTGGGCCGGACACGCTCCGCCGCCACGGATGACGAGATCCGGGACTTCGGCATGTTCGTCAAGCAGGTCACCGGACGGCAGGTCACCGTCGTAACCCGCGACATGGGGCTTCAGGTGCGGTGCGAGCGCGCAGGCCTAGAAACCCTGTGGCTGGAGGACAAGGACATGAGGCAAGACCAGCCAGGCGGCAAATCCGTTGCCTCGTAGCGGCGTCGGCCAGGGCCGTCGGACACCACGGGATGGCCTGCGGCCTCCTCTTTCGGCCAACACTGGCAATCGGCGGACGAGCCCCCACAAGTTTCAGTAGAACTGTGGCATGGGCTACCAGGACCGGCCGCGATGCATGCACGACAGCGGATGTGGCGCCGTGCAATCAGCAACACACCTGATCTGCCTTGCCCACTTGGAGGAAGAAGACTGGAAAGACCTTCTCAGCACACTTGCACCGGGGAGCGATCTTGATGCACGCGGGGTCACCTTCAGCTTCAAACGATGGGCGGAATTAACAGCCCGCCTGACCGATCGCAACTCTGACATACTGAAGTTCGGAGCAACAATATTCAGCGAGACTTCGCTACCGGAGAACGCCGACTTCAGTCGCGCACACTTTTACGGTGAGGCTTCTTTCAACAACACGCAATTCAAGGGCGATGCTCTCTTCAGTGGCGCAAGGTTTCAAGGGGACGCCTGGTTTTGCATTAAACCGCCAGGCAATCTCAAGTTCGACGGCGCACAGTTTTTCCGTGAATCGGCATTCACGGGTAGCGAGACGCGTATTCTGGCAGACTTCTCCAATGTTCAATTTAAAGGCTCCGCAGAATTTGACTGCCTCGAATTCGCGTTCGCAAATTTTGCAAGAGCGTGCTTCAGCGGTCTAGCCTCCTTTCGTGCAGCATACTTTTCTTCCGGGGTAAGCTTCCACGGCACCCAATTCAACGACGACATGATGTTCACCTTCGTCTGTGACGCCAACGTCTCGTTTGACTACGCGAAGATCAGTCGGGCCGTGCGGATACAAATCGCAGCAAATACGATTTCTCTTCACCGCGCACAACTAGAGTCCCCAGTGGTTCTCCTGCTCCGCTATGCGCGAGTTATCCTTACCGATCTCGCGCTATCGCATCCCTTGACCGTGGCATCGGTACCGCGACTTTTCAATTACGAAGGCTTAGCAGATCTCCCCGAAGATGGGCTGAGTGGAGACCCACGGGCATGGATCGAAGGGCTTTGGGGAGTGGATGTTGCGCCCCTGATTCTCTCCGACATCGACCTGTCTCGATGCTCCTTTGATGGCGCTTATAACCTAGATCAAATCCGCCTTGAGGGTCGCTGTACCTTCGCAGATACACCGCGCGGCTGGCGAATAGGCAAAGGACTTCCTCCGGTAAGGCTTTGGACCTCACGCCAGGTAATAACCGAGGAACATGACTGGCGCGCCAATCCAGCCACCAACCGCAGCGCCCTTGCTCGCCAAGGGTGGAAAGGTGATCCAGAATACCCAGAGTCGCCCGGTACTGCTGCGGCAACCCTAGCGGTCATTTACCGTCAGCTGCGGAAAGCGCTAGAAGACAGCAAAAATGAACCGGGAGCTGCGGACTTCTACTACGGAGAGATGGAGTTTCGCCGCCACGATCCCCACACGCCGCGCGGCGAACGCCTCCTGCTGCATGGCTATTGGCTGCTCTCGGGATACGCCCTACGCGCCACCAGGGCACTGGGGTTCCTCCTCGTGGCAATGTTCTTGACGCTCACGCTCACAGTGGGGTGGGGCCTACCGAATGAGACTCCAAAACAGCGACTTACCGGAGTAGTGCCTACGAAACCCGGTGAGCCCATCACCCTCACCACCAACACAGCCGACCCGACACTCACACTGCCGTACAGCAAGCGATTCACCGAGGCGCGCGCCGAGAAGGCAAGCGAGGTAGTAGTGAACTCAGTGGTGTTCCGCAGCAGCGGCCAAAACCTCACCACGCCCGGCGTTTGGATAGAGATGGCCAGCCGCATCAGCGAGCCTTTACTTCTGGGCTTCGCGGCTGTTGCTGCTCGTGGGAGGGTGAAGCGGTGAAGCAGGGGCGCCTCTGGACGTGTCGCAGCCACAGCCGCTTGCGACTTCCAGCCGTATAAGCAAGAGGACGGAAACCGTGTCTACGGTGCCGCCCTCGGTAGCTGGAAGGAACGATGCGCGCGTGCAGTAGTGGGTCAGGCCGCAAGCCCAGCGGCAAGCAGATCCAGATGCCACAGGAAGTCGTCACCGTGGCCGTCGGTGGCCACCCGAAGGGTGTTGTTGCAGATAAGCGCCAATGAGGAGATGACGCCCACCGGGTCGGTGCCGCAGAGGATGTCTCGGATGGGTTGTGGATCGTCCGACATGGCGTTGCGGAGCACAGCAATGGCTGTTGCCAGGGTGGGCTTGTTGTGCTCGGGAATGGAGAATTCAATGGGCGGCATCTGAGTTCCTTACGGTCTACAGGCCAACGCCACGCATCGGGTTGTCGGTCCACTTGTCCACCGCCCGGATGTAGCCCAGAACAACCGGTGAGCCCTCCGCCCAACGGCCGTGCGCAGCGATAGCCGAGACGGGAGCCCCGCCCTTGTAGGCGGCCGTGGCTCCGCCCGCCCGGAGGCTGTGAGCCGTGTAGGCGTCAGCAGCGGGAACAGCGGCACGGACAGCGATGCGGCGTACAGCCTCGTTAATGGACTTCTCCGGCATCCGGCCGCCGATGTTGCCGTGCCGGTCCACCGACCGCAGCAGCGGTCCGTCCGTCGGCTTCCCGGTGGTCTCCAACAGCGCCAGCCACGCACGCACCAGCGCAACCGGGTCCGTGTCCAGGTGCTGGCCGTGAGGGATGAACACTTCGGCACCTTCCGCGTCCTGGTCGGTCTTGCTCTTGCGGATCAGGACCACCAAGCCTTGCGGCGTCAGGCGGACGTCGGCGGTGTCCAGGGCGGCCAGCTCTGAGCGGCGACCCATCAGGGCGAACCCCAGCACCAAGAGAAGACGGTCCCGAAGTCCTGCGGCCTTGTCGGGGTCGCAGATGTCGATCATGCGGCGCAGGGAGTCGATGACGACGGGCGGAGCTTTGCGGGTGCGGCTGCCAGCGGCGGCGCGGTTGCGGCGGTGGGACCGCAGCACCAGGCGTGCGGCGGTGGTGTCCGGCAGCTCCATACCGGCTACGCGGTGGGCGGTACGGATGGCGGACATGGCCTGCTCGATGCTGCTCGGGGCGCGGTCGTCGTCGGCCATCTGGGAGACGTACTCGGCGAGGGTCTGAGGGGTGCAGGGCAGCGCCGTCCGGCGGTGGGCGGTGCACCAGTCGGTGAAGACGGCGAGGGCACGGCCGTAGGCGCGTCGGGTGTTCTGTGCCACGCCGTCAGCCATCCGGGCACGGGTGCTTTCTGACACGGTGTGGTCGGTGCTGACGGTGTTGTTGGTCGCCGTCAGGGTCATGAGTTCCATTGCTGCCCTCCGCACATTCTGACTTCCGATAATAGAGATTATCGCCCGTCAGAATGCTTATCGTCGAGCCGACCATGTCCGAGGCGTCGGCGCGTCTTTTGTGGAGGCGCGTTAGCGCGTCTTCTATGAGAGCGCGTTCGGCTTGAAGGCACGTCTTCTGTGAAAACAGATGTGGCATGTTGGCGCACCTTGTGAGTTGGCGGGTGGGCAGGACACTTCCTCTGCGCAACGCATCTCCTAGCGCAACGCGTCGCCCCCTCGGTCGGCGCTTTTGGAGGGTAGAGGTGTTGTTTGGTGGGGTTTGGTTCTACAGGTTCCGGAATGGGGTGCGGTATTGGCCGTCTGCGCCGTTGAGCCACTCCTCGGCGCTGACTGGCTCGCGGTAGAAGTAGCTGGCCGCCTCACGGCGCAATTCGTCACGGATGGTTTTCTGCGCGACCTGCTTAATCAGTTCCGAGGGCGTGCTGTTGGTGTTGGTCGCTGGGTGGGCTTCCCGTGCAGGGGTGCGGGGTGTCTCGCGGGTCTCTTTCACAGGGACCTGAGGATGTGGAGGGGGCTGCCTGGGGCTCTGCTGGACTGGGGCCGGAGCTTCGGGTGTGGCGGGGTGCCAGACCTCGTTCACGGGCGTCAGCGGCACGGTGCGCGGAGCGGTCAAACCAAGGGCGGCGGAGAAGTCGGTGAGGCTCATTCCCTGACCGGTGTTGACGTTCATGATCATCCTTTCCGAAGGGGGATGCGGCGGGCTGTGAAGCAGGTCCGGGTCAGGCGCGCCTACAACGAAGCGGCACATCGGGCAGGAAGGACTCCGCTGTGACAGATCTCCCGCTATCCGGGCCTTGGTTCCCTGGCTTGCCGTATCGGCAGACCACTGAAGAGGGTGACTTTGACTTCACGGCCCACCGCACCCGGTCTAGTAGTCGCTCGGGCGGGCGTCGTGCAGCGCTCGCAGAAGCGGCATGTTCTGGATGCGGTTGCTGATCCGCTTGGGATGGCCCCAAGGGACTGGGGTTCGGCCTTCAAGGAAAGCCGTAGCCTCCTCCTGTTCCCGGATGGCCTGCCCCACCGTTGCCTCCGCTATCAGTGCCTCGTGGAGCGCTTCCCGCACGGCGTCGATGCCAGAGCGGGCCTCTGCAATGCGGCGGTCCATCAGTTCCTCCGCCTCCCGGGCACGCTGCCCGTGAGCATCGACGTCGGCGCGTGCCTGCTCTACCCGGCGGGCATGCTCCGTCTCCTCCTGGCGCTGGCGTTCGCGCTGCTCCAACTGCCCCACGACGGCGGCGAGGCTGGAGGCGTAGGCGGTGGCCATGGTGAGGGCCGTCTCAGCGGCGGGAAGTTGCTGCTTCAGCTCATCGGCCTGGATGTACTCACCAGCCTGCACGGCAGCCGTGAGGCGGCTGTCCAGCTCGTCGTAGGCGGCCTGGGCAGCGGCGGCTTCTGCTTGGGCCTGGGCGAGTTGGCTGGCAAGGTCCGGTGCCTGGTTCGTGGTCGTCATCGCTGCTTCCGCCTGGCTTTCCCGTAGTCCTCGATGCTGTGCGGGTCCAGGTGCCAGGTCCCGCGCTGGTCCTGTCGGCCACGGAGGCGTCCGGCGCGCGCCAGCGATGTGATCCGCTGCTGCGAGACACCGAGCTGTGCCGCAGCTTCCTGCGCCGTTATCGACTGTGACGGCGTGAAACTTGGGGCGGCCACCGTGAACGGTGCGGGAGTGGAACCCCGAGCAAGGTCTGCAAGACGCTGGTGCCGCTCGGCAGCGCACTCGCGGGATGCCCTACGGAGGTCTTCAAGCAAGGCAGCAACAAGAGGTGGAAGCGGCTGCCGCTGGTCCTTCAGGACGTCTTGAAGCTGGTTCCAAACCTCCGCCGTCCGGTCGTAGGGCACGATCACGGCGGAGCCGGGGATGTAGACGACGGCGGAACGCGGGATCAGCACCGGAGCGCCCCTCTCTGCGTCCGTACGGTCCCCGGGGCACCGGCCGTGGAGGACGTCCACGCGATGATCAGAACATTGCGGAGGAGGCCGCTACGGGCCGCAAGGGCGGTCACATCGCGTCCTCGGAGTCGGTGATGCACTTCGCGCATCGGGGGCTCGACAGGTTGAAGTTCGGACTACCGCAGTCGGCGCAGGGGTTGGCCCCCCGGGGCATCGGCCGGTCCTCATCAGAGAGAAGGGGCGGAATAGCACCCGGAGCACCCGGAGCACCCGGAAGAACATCTGAACTGGCCAAACGTCCGGGTGCTACGGGATTTTCAGCACCCGGGCTAGCACCCGCAGCGCCCGGAAGACCTCCGTTGCGGGCGCTGGGAGCACCCGGATGGGCGCTAGCACCCGGGCTAGCACCCGGAGATTCCGGCAGGTCAGAGTGGGTAGCGGGTGCTACGGGCGTTCCGGGTGCTCCGTTACGCCTTCCCTCTGATAGGGAGCCGTCCTGGTTCCCCTCCTGCCCGCCCTTCCAGTCCATTCCGTAGAGCGGCGACCGGTTGCCGTCCTTCTGCCGCTTCGAGGTGTCCATGTCGATACCGATGGTGCGAAGCGCAGGTGCCAGACGCTTGAGATGACCACCGGCGCGAGTCGGGTCCTTGGGCCACTTGGCCGGGAGCTTGTCCGGCTTGACGACCGCCTCAAGGATCTGCGCTGCTGTCATCTCCACCGTGCCGCTGGCCTTCACGAGGTTCACGACGGCCGTGGCAAAGGGGTCACCGTCGAGCACATCCGTGACGGCGTTGCTTGTAGCCGCACGATAGGTCTCCGAGGTCTTCCAGCCCTGCACGTGGTCCACGACAGCAAGCACGTGCGCGAAGTCGGCCATGCGCGGGTGCTCATTCAGCGTCACGTCGTGCATCGACTTGAGAACCTTGGACAGCAGGTCGAACAGCGACGCCAGGATGGCGGCGTGCGCGTCGGCGTAGGCAGTGTCGAGATCCTCTTCCTTCTTGCGCTTGGCGTCGGTGATCAGGTCCAGCTCGATGGTCACAAGCCGCTCGGCAAGGTCACCGGCCAACGCCCCCGCGTCGATCGTCGTGAGCGCAAGCACCCGGCGGAACTCCAGAACCACCACGTCGTCATCGGTGTAGAGGGCGCGGTCCACGATGCCGTCGCCCGTGACGGCACGACACAGGGCGTCCGACAGCCAGTCCGGGATGGCCGACACGTTGTCCAGGCACAGAGCCCACGAGTTGAAGGCGTGCGTGCCCCATGCCTTGATGTCGCGGGGCGCGGTCCGCTTGGGCGCGCCGGACGGGTCCACGATGCCGATTACAGCCTTGGCGGCGTAGGACTTGCCGGTGCCCTGCTCTCCCCTGAAGGTCAGGATGGGATGCGGCATGTCGGGGACGAAAGCGGCAACCAGCCAGGCCACCAACAGCCGGAAGTCGTCCGGCTTGACGTTCAGCAGCTTGCTCAGCTCGTCCAGGCCGTCACCGGCGCGGATGGGGCGCGGGAGTGGCTTCATCGCGCCGGAGCGTCGGAACAGCACCGGGGAGCGGGACGCCATCCTGTAGCCGCTCGGGTCGATGATGACGCAGTGCCCGTCCGGCGTACCAAGGTCCACCACGATCTCGCCGTTGTAGCGCGCCACGCGGAGCTGAGGCACCTGCACATCAGCGTTCGCGGCCTCGCCCTCAAGCACAGTCATTGCGTCGGCCAGCGCGGACTGAGACGGCACTGCGCCGTTGGTCTCGTTCGTGAACACCCGTGCCAGCTGAGACCGGAGACCAGCGCGGCCACGCAACGGAAGTGCGATGTTCGCACCGTCGCGAACAACACCGTACGGACGGCCATCCTCCGACATGAAGAAGTTGTAGCGCTCCCGGGCCAGAGCCACGAGCCGTGACGCCTGAGACGGCTTGGAGTCAATGCCGGCTGAGTCGGTGGCCGGGGTGTCGTTGTACACCGGTTCCCTGTTGCTGTCCTGGGTGCTCATGCCGCCACCTGCTTCGCCTGCGTCCGCGACTTCACGAAGTCGTGGTACTCCAGCCACTCGGCCTCAGTGATGCCGTAGCCGCCAGTCACCGGCCAGTCCTTGATCAAGGACCACGGGATCCCAGCACGCAGCGCCGACAGCTGCTCGAAGGTCTTCGACTCCGGGGAACCGAGGAAGTGGGCCTGGCGGGCGACCTCAGTCCACCTCTCGTCAGCCTCAAGGTTCGCCCGAAAGTAGCCCACGGCGCGGCCCTCAGCCCATCCGCGCTCGTACTCGGCGGCAGCAAACCGAGCGAAGGCTTCCCCGCATTCGCGCCAGCCCCTGTCATAGGCGATGCGCTCGGCGCGGTCCTGTTCTTCCTGGAGCCGGAGCAGCCGACTCAGGACCTTGATCTTGTCGATCAGCGACTGCTCCAGCGGGTCCGTCTCGGCGCGGACATCAGAGCGTTCAACTACGATGGAGGGCACAACAAACTCCTGGTGGGGTTGCGTTCGTGGTTGCGATTGAGGGCCTGGGGCTGGTGACCTCGGGCCCTCTGCGCGTCGTTGCCCTCCGGTTGTTTGCTCCGGCGCGCAGAGGTCTTCATGCAGCAGCGGGCAGAGCCGTGGCGGCAAGCCCTTGCTCCGTACTCAGGGGCGACCTAGGACGGCCCTTACGCGGACGGGTAGGCAGCTTCCGCGAGCTGTCGCGTAGCAGTACTCGCAGCGCATCGCATTGGAGTGGCGACAGCGGGGGAGCGGCATCAACGGTGGCCTGGACGGCGCGCCAGTAGGCGGCTTCTTGTTTGTCGCCGCGTGCTTCAGCGTCGGTGGCCCTGTTGGTGGCGGTCACTTGGCGGCATCCTCCAACGCCTCCTGC
>Ga0136846_1208949_pt1 | contig 14730 bp, 15 predicted proteins | sample HopSoiMetagenom2_FD_96841 | JGI IMG/M metagenome (GOLD analysis project Ga0136846, IMG submission 96841) | Grasslands soil microbial communities from Hopland, California, USA - 2 Assembly 2016 (version 4) | ecosystem: Environmental > Terrestrial > Soil > Grasslands | place: USA: Hopland...
GTCGCCGAGCAGGCCGAGAAGGAGCTGCGCCGGCTCGAGCGCCAGGGCGAGCAGTCGCCCGAGTCCTCGATGATCCGCAGCTACCTCGACTGGCTGATCGCCGTCCCATGGTCGAAGCGCTCTGAGGAGCGGCTCGACCCTGCGCACACGCGCGACGTGTTGGACGCAGACCACGCGGGGCTGGATGACGTGAAGAAGCGGATCACCGAGTTCATCGCGGTGCGCAAGCTGCGCGAGGAGCGCGGCATCGAGGACGAGAGCCGCGCCAACGGCGCGATTCTGACGCTGGTCGGGCCGCCCGGCACTGGCAAGACCTCGATCGGCGAGTCGATCGCCCGCGCGCTCGGGCGCGAGTTCGTCCGCATCTCGCTCGGCGGCCTGCACGACGAGGCCGAGATCCGCGGTCACCGGCGCACTTACATAGGGGCGCTGCCGGGGCGGATCGTCCGCGCCCTCCGTGACGCCGGCACGATGAATCCGGTGATCCTGCTCGACGAGGTCGACAAGGTCGGCTCGGACTGGCGTGGCGACCCCTCGGCGGCGCTGCTGGAGGTGCTCGACCCGGCCCAGAACCACTCGTTCCGCGATCACTACCTCGACGTCGAGGTAGACCTCTCCGAGGTCGTCTTCCTGGCCACGGCGAACCTGACGGACACGATCCCGGCGCCGCTGCTCGACCGCATGGAGACGATCGCCTTCGACGGCTACACGACCGTTGAGAAGGAGGCGATCGCCCGCGGCTACTTGCTGCCGCGCCAATTGAAGCGCAACGGACTCGAGGACGACGAGGTCGAGGTCGGCGACGAGATCCTGCGTGGCGTGATCTCTCAGTACACCCGCGAGGCCGGCGTGCGCCAGCTCGAGCGCGAGCTGGGCAAGCTGCTGCGCGGGGCGGCGACCCGGATCGCCTCCGGGGAGGCGGCGAAGCCGATCGTGATCGATGCCGATGCCGTGCATGACGCGCTCGGCCGCCAGCGCTTCTTCCAGGAGTCGGTGGAGCGCACCGCGATACCGGGGGTTTCGACCGGTCTCGCCGTAACCGGCGCCGGCGGTGACGTCCTCTTCATCGAGGCAACCGCGATGGAGGGCGACAAAGGCCTCGTCCTGACCGGGCAGCTGGGCGACGTGATGAAGGAGTCGGCGCGGATCGCGCTCTCCTACGTTCGCTCGCACAGCGATGAGCTGGGCATCGAGCCGGCCCGCTTCCAGCGCGAGTTCCACCTGCACGTACCGGCTGGAGCAATCCCCAAGGACGGCCCCAGCGCCGGCATCGCGATGACGACGGCGCTGGTCTCGCTGCTGAGCGGACGGCCGGTCAAGCACACCGTCGGCATGACCGGCGAGGTGACGCTGCAGGGTCGGGTCCTGCCAATCGGCGGCCTCAAGCAGAAGATATTGGCCGCCCACGCAGCCGGCCTGACCGAGGTGATCCTGCCCGAGCGCAACCGCGGTGACCTCGACGAGGTGCCTGACGAGGTCCGCGAGCAGATGGCCTTTCACCCGGTGATGAGCATCGGCGAGGTCTTCGAGCGGGCGCTCGAGCCGGCGGAGAACGGTGCGAATGTCGCCGCGATGTCGTAGCTGCTCTCCGGTCCCGGCCGAGCTGCGCGCGACAGCGACCCTGCTCGAGCGCCGCTGGACGTTGGCGACGATCTATGCCTGCGCCAGCGGCGCCGCTCGCTTCAACGAGTTTCGCCAGTCCCTCCCCGGCGTCTCGCCGACGACGCTATCCGAGCGCCTCGAGCAGCTCGAGGCCGCTTTGATCGTCGAACGCCACCTGGTCCCCGGCCGTCCCCCGCACACCGAGTACGTCCTCACCGGTCATGGCAAGCAGCTGGCCCGCGCCGTCGCCGGCCTGTTGGAGAAAGGCACGGAGGGGGAACGACGAGCGCTGTAGTCGTCTGCGAGTGCGCTACTTGCTCGCGGTCAGGGTCGCGCTCGTGTAGGCAGTGCCTTCCGAGACCGCTGCGGTGAGGACCTCGGTGGTGGACGATTTGGAGGTGTAGGTGAACGTGGTCGCGGTTTCGGCGGCGCCTGTGCTGGGGATCGCCAGCGGCGTGCCGGCGATCGTGCCGGTTCCGTTGGTGGTGACTTTGACCGCGTGACCCGTTCCAAGTGCGCTGACCGTGTTGCCGAGGCTGTCGGCGACGGCCACCTTGGCGCTGACCGTCCCGCTGCTGCCCAGTCCCGTCAAGGTGCAGGTGAAAAGACAGGTCGGGGCCAGCGTGCCGGCGCTGGCGACGACGTTTGTCAGAGCCAGCTTCGATGCGGTGCCCGCTGAGACCGTCACCGCGACGGCTGTGCTGGCGATCGAGCCGTCGCTTGCCGAGATGCTCGCCGGGCCCGCCCGGTTGAGCTTCATCACGCCGTTTTTGGAGGAGGCGACGCTGGCGATGCCGGCGGTGAAGCTGAGCGCCGTCACGCTGCCGAAGGCGATCGCCGTCCCGGCGCTGTTGACGACGGTCGGGAGCGTGCCGTTGGGGCTCGCCGATGAACCTGAGAAAGTGAGGTTGTGGGCGCCGGTGTAAGTCGTCGCGGTGTTGCCGTAGGCGTCCTGCGCCGTGGTCGTCAGGTTGTCGGTGGCGCCGGCCACGGGAACAGTCGAAGCGGCGGCGAGCAGGAGCGTCGCCGCCGTCGACGCCACTGCGGTCGTCGCAAGGGTTGCCGAGAGCGTTCCGTCGCTGACTTTGATCGTCGCGGCGCCGCTCTTGTAGAGCTTCATCACACCGTTTTTGGCCGCCGAGACGCCCGCCACCCCGGCGCTGAAGTTGATCGACGTTGCCGCGCCGAAGGCAATTTCGGCCCCTGCCGAATCCGCCACCGTGGGAAGCGTCCCATTGGGACTTGCCGACGCTCCGGTGAAGGTGAGGCTGTGGGCTCCCACATATGACGTCGCTGTATTGCCGTAGGTGTCCTGGGCTGTCGTCGTCAGGTTGTCGGCGCTGGCGGCGGTGGGCGTGGTCGTGACAGCTGCCAGCGCCAGTTTCGACGCGGTTGCCGGCGTCACGGTCACTTCGAGGAGGACTTCTGTGGAGATCGAGCCGTCGCTCACGTCGATGTCGGCTTCACCGCTCGCGTAGAGCTTCATCACCCCGTTTTTCGTTGAGCTGACGCTCGCCACACCGGAGGTGAACGTGATCGCGGTGGCAGTGCCGAAGGCCACCGCGGTTCCCGAGCTGTTGGCGACCGTCGGCTTGGTTCCGGCGGGACTCGTCGCGGCGCCTGCGAAGGTCAGGTTGTGCGAGCCGGCGTAGGTCGTCACGATGCTTCCGCTCGCGTCCTTTGCGGTGATCGTAAGGTTGTCTGCCACGCCGGCGGCGGCAGTGGAGGAGGCCGCGGTGAGGACGAAGTGGTGGGCGGGCCCGACCGTGATTTTGGCTTGGCTCACCGCGCTGGCCGAAGTCCAGGAGCGCCAGGTTGCGGTCACCACGTAGCTGTAGGTGCCGGGTTCGAGGCCGCTGTCGGTGCACGATGTGACGGCCGCCGGCGAAGCGGAGCTGGGGCATGTGCCGGCCGGTGACCCGCCGTTGCGCGAAACGGAGTAGGTGACGGTTCCGCTGTCCGGAGCGCTGACGGCACTCCAGCTCAAGGCGACGGTTCCGCCGGCAGCCGGGGTGGCGGCGGTGATCAGGGGCGTTGAGAGTTTCGATACCCCCGCCGCGGCGCTGCCCGTGCCCGAGGTGGAGAAGTAGGCGACGGCGGTGCCAGAGACCGTCGCGGCGAGGATGACCAAGAACGCGATGCTCGTTGTGAGCAGCCGCTTCATCCCCGTGCCTTGCCGGAAAAGGCGAGCGGGAACTGGGCGTTCTGACAGGCGTCTTGATTGACCGCAAGTTCGCGCAGCTGGATCGTCGGCGCGGAAACTCCCGCTGACGGCACGCTCGCCGATCCTCCGGCCTTGATTTTTAGGGGCATTGCGCTGGAGGCATTGGACTGGGTGAGGACCAGATTCTGGGCGCTCATGCATCCCTGCGGATCAGCTGTGGTTGTGACCTGCAGGCTGGTGATGAGGATCGGAACCGGATTGGGATTCTCGATCCTCAGCGGCAGGCCGAGCGGAAGCGAGCCGGGGTACAGAGCACTCAGCCCGGACAGTTGCGGCACGATCGAGAAGTCCTTCGCTTCCAGCACCCGCCACCGGAAGCGCGCGGGCTGGCTGTGCCGGCCATTCCGGCCAATCGAGCGCACCGAGAAGCTATGGCTGCCGACCGCGACCTTCTTGAAGGCGACCGGCGACTGGCAGACGCTCCATCCGCGCTCGTCCAGCTTGCAGCTGAAGTGCGGGTCACGACCACGGGCCGTGAAGCCAAACGTCGCGCTGGTCGAGGTCGCCAGCCTGTTGGGGTGAACGGGGATCGACGGTCTCGGCAACGATGCCGCCGCCCGCTCCCGGTCGGGACCGGGGCGGGCCGGCTCGTGCGGAGCCGCGGCGTAGGCGACGGCGCCGAGGCAGGCGGCTATGCCGGCGAGAAGGGCAAGAGCCCCGCGAGTGGTGCGCATGCCGCCGTCACCCTGGCGAACTAGTTGTTGGTCAGGTGCAGGGTCAACGTCGCACCCTGGCAGGCGTCTTGGCTAACGCCGGTTTCTTTCATCGTCAGGGTCCCGCTCGGCGTAATGCTCTGGCCGTTGCCCGGTGCGAACGTCTGGTTCACCGTGACCGCTGGCATTGCGAAGTCGGGGTTTCCGCCCGTGATCGTGGTGCTGCAGGTCGAGTGCCCGGCGTCGACGGTGATGCTGGCCAGCGTGACGGTGCCGACTCGCTGCGAGCCCGGCGAGGGGTTGTCGACCGTGAGCGCGACCGGCGAGGAGGAGCCCGGGTAGAGGGTGGACGAGATCGTCGCGTGAAGCGTCACCGGCGAGCTCGAGCCAACCGCAGCGGTGCCCGTTCCCGAGCCGGTCGAGGTGAAGTAGGCGAAAGCAACGCCGGCCACCCCCAGGGCACAGGTACAGCCGAGCGCCACGAGTGCCCTCTTCTTGGTGATCCAGCGCATTTCTTTCCCCTTTTCTTAAGCGATGACGGAACCCGTGGGCTCCAGTGATCCAGGGGCATCGGCGGATCTGGGGAGCCCTCTGAGAAATGGATGGCAGACAGGCTTTTTTGTTTTTGTCCATCTCGTACAAAGGCCGCACAGCTCATCGAGGGCCGCTCAACCTCAACTGCGGTGCGTCGAACGCCGCTCAGTCTCAACCGCCCCGCGCTAGCTGTGCGCCAGCTCGCGATCAATGATCGTCGCAAGGGCGTCGTGAACCCCCTCGGCTGGAACGCCGCAGATCATCGCTCCCGATGCGGCCCCCCGGACGTTTTCTGCCGCCCTCAGCGCATGCCAGTGGGAATCGAAGGACTCCCCTGAAGTCGCAACGGTGCGGCCGTCGCCGCCGAGCAGCCGCCAGCGCCACTGGCCCACGAGGTCTTCATATGCGTCGAATTGCGGCATTGCCATCTCCTAAAGGTCGAGTTACGAACATATGTTCGCATGACCTCCGGCGGCAAAGGTGGCGGATTCACGACGGCGCTATGGAAGACCGGCGTCAGGATCGCTCAGTCGGTGCGATCCGGTCCAGCTCGACCAGATCGGCATCGCTCGCTTGCCAGCGCAACGTCGCGACGTTCGCCCTCACCTGCTCCGCTCGCGTCGCCCCGGCAATCACCGAAGCGACGGCCGGCTGTGCCGCGAGTCCCGCGATCGCCAGGTCGAGAATGCCGACTCCCCGGGCTTCGGCGAACGCTTCCAGTGCCTCGACCACGTCGAACTGCTCATCGCTGCCGGCCTGCTCGCGAGAGGCCAGGCGGCTGCCCTGCGGGCCCGGCTCGCCGCGCCGGTACTTGCCGGTGAGCAGGCCGCTGGCGAGCGGGAAGAAGGGCAGGATCGAGACGCCGAGTCGCTCACAGGCGGGCGCCACCTCGGCCTCGATCTGGCGCTGCAGCAGGCTGTATTCGTTCTGCAGCGTGACGAACCGGGCAAGGCCTTGCTCGCGTGAGATTTGCTCGGCCTCTTCGAGTTGTGAGGCGCTGAAGTTGGAGCAGCCGATCGCGCGGACCAACCCTTCCCGGACCAGCTCGTCCAGCGCCCCCAGAGTCTCCTCCAGCGGAGTGACCCCATCCGGGTGGTGGTACTGGTAGAGGTCGATCCTCTCGACGCGAAGCCTTTGCAGCGAGCCGTCGATCGCCCAGCGGATGTACTCGCGCGAGCCGCGCGGCGCCTCGGGGGCGCCCCCGGCGCCGCCGATCTCCATGCCGAACTTCGTCGCCAGCACGAACTCTGCGCGGCGGCCCTCGAGCACCTCGCCCATCAGGCGCTCGCTGTTGCCGTCGCCGTAGATGTCGGCGGTGTCGAACAGGGTGATGCCGGCGTCGAGCGCCGCGTCGAGAACTGCCGCGGTGGCGTCGAGGTCGAGGCGACGGCCGAAGTTGTTGCAGCCCAGCCCGACGGCCGAAACCTCGAGCTCCGAGTCGCCGAGGCGGCGGGTCGGAAGGGCGGTGCTGGGGACGGGGGACAGGCCGGCTCCTCTCGCTCGTGTTGACCCGGCTTGGTCTGGGGCGAAGTACCCGGCCGCGAGGGCGGCGTAACCACTTCGCTACCGTGCTGCCTCGCTCGGCAACTCCTCCCGCCGAGTTGCAGACGCCGCATGACCTCCTCGGCTCCCGATCGAACCCATCCCAGCCTGACCCTCGCCGTGCTCTCGCTCGGCGGAATGGCCTACGCGATGCTGAGCTCGATGGTCGTGCCGGCGCTGCCGACGATGCAGCACGACCTCGGCACGACCGAGACCGGCATCACCTGGCTGCTCACCGGCTACCTGCTGGCGGCCTCGGTCGGGACGTCGATCCTCGGCCGGCTCGGCGACATGTACGGCAAGGAGCGGCTGTTGCTCTGGACCCTCGTGATCCTCGCCGCCGGCACCCTGCTCGCCGCCGTTTCCAGCTCGCTGGCGCTGCTGATCGCGGCCCGCTTTATCCAGGGGGCGGGCGGAGGCATCTTCCCGCTCGCTTACGGCATCGTCCGCGACGAGTTCCCGGCGGCCAAGGTCGCCGGCGGGATCGGGCTGCTCTCGGCGATCCTCGGGGTCGGCGGCGGCCTCGGCATCGTCCTTTCGGGCGTGATCATCGAGCACCTCAGCTACCACTGGCTGTTCTGGATCCCGCTCGTCGCGATCCTCTTCGCTGCCCTCGCCACCTGGCGCTTCGTGCCCGAATCGCCGGTGCGCACCCCCGGTAGGGTCAACTGGCTGGCCGCGGCGCTGATGACGATCGGCCTGTCGACGGTGCTATTGGCAATCAGCCAGACCACCAGCTGGGGATGGGTCTCGACCAAGACCGTCGGCCTCGCCCTCGTCGGTGTCCTCTTCTCGCTGGCCTGGATCCGGGTCGAGGCGCGCAGCTCCGAACCGCTGATCGACATGGCGATGATGCGGGTGCGTGGTGTCTGGACCACGAACGCGGCTGCCTTTCTGCTTGGCGCCGGCCTCTACGCCTCCTTCGTGGTCTTCCCCCAGTTTGCCCAGCTGCCGAAGAGCACCGGCTTCGGCTTCGGTGCCTCGGTCGTCGCCTCGGGCCTCTATCTGCTGCCGGCAACGATCGGGATGACCGTGCTCGGTCTCAAGGCCGGCGCGATCTCAGCTCGCTTCGGCTCCCGCACCGCGCTGCTGGCCGGAACACTCTTCGCGGTCGCCTCCTTCACGATGCTCGCAGTCGCCCACGACCATCCCTACGAGCTGCTGATCGCCGCCGCCCTCCTCGGCGTCGGCATCGGACTCGCCTTCGCCGCGCTCGGCAACCTGATCGTGCAGGCGGTGCCGGCTGAGCAAACCGGCGTCGCCAGCGGCATGAACACGGTGATGCGGACGCTCGGCGGCGCCCTTGGCGGTCAGCTCTCGGCGACCTTCATCGCCGACCACATGGCGGGTGGCCTGCCGACGGTCACGGGATTCACCGAGACTTTCCTGATGGCGACCGGCTTCCTGCTCCTCTGCTTCCTCGCCGGCCTGCTCGTTCCCAAGGCGCTTGGCTCGGCGATCCCCAAGGGCGGTCGCAGCGAGGCGTCAGCCCCGGCGGCCGAAGCCGCGGGAGTCTGACACCACGCCAATTGCCGCTCTCGCTCAGCCGCCCTGAGCGCCGTACTTGATCGTCTTGCCGGGCTTGCTGCAGATCGTCGCGATGTAACCGACCGGCACCTTGAACTCGGCGCCCTTGCAGGCGTAGTTCTGCGGATAACCGGTTTTGCTGGTCTTTTCGCCGTTATAGGAGAGGCGGAAGAATTCGTAGGCCTGCGCGCATGACGTGCCCTTGACCGAGATTGCCTTGACGGTGACCGTGTATGGAGTCTTTTCCCCTTCGGGCCCTTCGATCATGATTTTCAGGGACTTGTTGGGGCAGCTCGTGAAGCCATTCGAGGCCTGCGCCCCCGGAGTCAGCATCGCAACGAGGGCGATCAGCGCCACCGCGCATCCGAGCACGCCGATCCCGTACCGCGTTCTTGAAGCTTCCATCCCCTGCCTCTCTGGTCAGTGCCGTGCCCCGATGGCCCCGGCGGTGGCGGAGAATACCGGCGAGGAAGGAGCTCACCGCCCTGCCTAGGCCGGGTCGGCGACGGGGACCTCGGCCTCGATGCCGGCCTCGGGGGTGATCAGGATCGCGCCCTCGCCGGTCACGTAGGCCTCCTCGCCGTGCTGGACCACGTCCATGCCGAGCCCCTCCTCGCGTTCGGAGGCACGCAATGGCATCGCCAGACCGATCAGCTTGAGCAGCACGAAGGTGGCGACGAAGGCGTAGACGGGGGTGACCAGGGCGGCAAGAGCCTGGTCGCCGAGCTGGGCCGCGTTGCCGTAGAAGAGCCCGTCGGAGATGCCGTTCCAAGACAGCTCGGCGAAGAAGCCGATGAAGAGGATGCCGGTGAAGCCGGCCAGGCCGTGGGCGGCGAGCACGTCGAGCGTCTCGTCGACCCGGGTGCGGGTTCGCCAGACGATGATCGCGTAGCTCGGCAGGGCGGCGAGCGCTCCCAGCAGCATCGCCCAGCCGGGACTGATGAAGCCACCGGCCGGGGTGATCGCGACGCAGCCGACGACGATCGCCGTCGCCGCGCCGATCGCGGTCACTTTCCTGCCGCGGACCAGGTCGAGGGCGAACCAGACGACCAGCGTGCATGCCGGCGTCAGCAGGGTGTTGACGAAGGCGAGCACGCTGGGGTTGCCGGTCGAAAAGCCGCTGCCGCCGTTGAAGCCGAACCAGCCGAACCAGAGCAGGCCTGCGCCGAGCAGCACGTACACCGCGTTGTGGGGAAGCAGCGCCTGGCGGCCGTAGTCCTTGCGGGCGCCGACCACGAGCGCGGCCGCTAGAGCGGAGAAGCCCGAGCCCATCTCGACCGGGACGCCACCGGCGAAGTCGAGCGTCCCTCCCGCCTGCAGCCAGCCGCCGCCGAAGGCCCAGTGGGCGAGCACGGCGTAGACCAGCACCGACCACAGCGCCGCGAAGACCAGGAATGCGCCGAAGCGCATCCGCTCGACCACGGCGCCGGAGATCAGGGCGACGGTGATGATGCAGAAAGTCGCCTGGAAGGCCATGAAGAGGAGCTCGGGGATCGTCGTCCCGTCGCGCGGGGCGAAGTCGACGCCGTGCAGGAAGGCGTTGCCGAGGCCACCGACCAGGCCGCCGTCGCCGTCGAAGGCGATCGAGTAGCCGACCGCAGCCCAGGTGACGGCGGCGACGGCGATTGCGCCGACGCACATCATGAAGGTGTTGAGCGTGTTCTTCGAGCGCACCAGGCCGGCGTAGAAGAGGCCGAGAGCCGGGGTCATCATCAGGACCAGCGCCGTCGCGACCAGCATCCAGGCGGTGTCGCCGGTGTCGATCCCCGTGACCGCGGCCACGGCCGCCGGGCCGCTCACTTGTCCACTGGCGTCACGGCGCCCATGTCGGTGTCTCCGGTGCGGATCCGCACCGCCTGCTCCAGCGGCACGACGAAGATCTTGCCGTCGCCGACTTCACCGGTCCGCGCCCCCGCACAGAGAGCCTCGATCGTCGGCTCGACGAACTCGTCAGAGACGGCGATCTCAAAGCGGACCTTCTCGGCGAGGCCCATCTGCACGGTTGTGCCGCGGTAGGTCTCGACCCGCTCGAGCTCGCCGCCATGGCCCTGCACGCGGCTCATCGAGACGCCGCGGACATCGGCGCGGTAGAGCGACTCCAGGACATCGTTTGCCTTCTCCGGGCGGACGATGCCGATGACCAGTTTCACGATTCTCCCCTTCCCACTTTTGCCGGGTGAAGCGTGCGCGAGCCTAACCGACGCCCGGGCGGATGCGGCGCGAGGCTCCTACCCGTCGCCCAGCAGGCCCAGCAGGCTGCGGTGGTCCTCGTCGCAGGCCGGGCAGCCGGCGAGGTGGGCGCGCATGCCCGGAACCGAGCCGTCGGCGTCGGCGCCGGCGAGCTCGAGCTCGACGTAGCGGTCGAGCTCGGCGAAGCACTCCTCGCAGCTCAGCTCCGGGCCGCCGGGGCCCAGCGTCCTGGCGAGGATGCGGGCGGCGTCGATGCGATCGTCCGCCTGGCTCATCGCTGCTCCGATCGGTCTCGTTCGGCTGTGTCGAAGCCGCGTTCGGCGAGCGCCGCCCGCAGCTTTCGCCGCGCGTCGTGGAGGGTCTTGTACAGGGCGCCGCGGCTCGAGCCGAGGCGCTCGGCGAGGACGTCGATCGGGACGTCGTTGAGGGTCACGGCGACCAGAACCGCGCGCTGGTGGGCGCTGAGACTGCGCTCTATCTCCTCGCCGAGCGCCTCGATCAGGTCGCGGGTCTCGGCCTCGCCTGAGACGCCGCGCCGCGCATCGGCGAGAACCGCCCAGGCCTCGTCCTCGAGCGGAACCTCGCGGCCCTGCCAGGCCCGGCGGCGGACCTTGACCCCGGCCTCGAGCAGCGCGAACTTGTAAGCCCAGGTCGTGAAGCGGCTTTCGCCGCGAAACTCGCCGAGCTTGCCGAGCACCGCCAGGAGCGCGTCATCGGCGCTCTGCTGTGCGAGGTCCTCATGATCGTCGCCACGCAGGTGGGGAAGCGAGGCGCGGCGGCGATTGACCTCGAAGCGCGCCGCCTTGAGCAGCAGGGCGTGGAGCTCGACCACCGCCGCTTCACGCTCTGGGCCAGCTACCTGGAGCCGTTCGTGCAGTCCTCGCGAGGAAGCGGCGGCGACCGACTCAGCTCTGGGTATCTCCATTGGCATCGCCAACGTGGATGGTGCCATGCATCGTTAGTGACCGAGGATCGGCGGTTCTTACTCGAGAGCTCCCTTTTGCCATGCCATGGGGTGACAAACGGAGTCGTCGTTTTCTGCGCTGGGTAAGACGGCGGCGGATGGCGACGCAAACGGAGGCGACCCACCCACCAACCACGGAGGAATCATGTCCACTGCCACGCTCGACCCGCGCGCCCAGCTCGAACACTCATCCACGTTTGCCCAGCGGCTCAAGGGCGACCCTGCTTACCAGGCCTTCGTGCTGCTTCGCATCGCCTTCACCGTCGCGCCGATCGCCTTCGGCCTCGACAAGTTCTTCAACGTGCTGGTTGATTGGGAGAGCTACCTGGCCCCATGGATCAACGACATCATTCCGGGCAGCGCTTCGACCGCGATGCACCTCGTCGGCGTCGTCGAGATTTTCGCCGGCATTGCCGTCGCTCTGAAGCCGCGCTACGGCGCCTACCTGGTCGCCGCCTGGCTCGGCGGCATCATCGTCAACTTGCTCACCTACTCGGGCTACTACGACATCGCCCTGCGCGACTTCGGCCTGATGCTCGGCGCCCTCACCCTGGCGCGGCTGGCGAGCAAGTACGACGCGCCGGGACTCGAGGTGAGGCTCTAGCCGAGCCTCTTAAGATCGCCGTGTGACGATTCTCGAGCGCCTCGGAGTCGAGAGCCCGGTCGTACAGGCCGGGATGGGCGGCGGCCTCAGCCGGCACGGGCTGGCCGCCGCCGTCTCTGAGGCGGGCGGATTGGGGACGATCGCAGTCAACGGCGCGACTGCGATCGAACGCGAGCTCGCCGCCGCGAAGGCGCTGACAGCGGCGCCGATCGCGGTAAACCTGCTGCTGCCGTTCGCCCGGCGCAGCTGGTTCGGGGCCGCGGCCGGCGCCGACGCGGTGATCACCTTCTGGGGCACCCCCCGGCGCCGTACGCCCGGCATCTGGATGCACCAGTGCGGCACTGTCGCCGAGGCGCGCTCGGCTCACGCGGCCAGCGCCGACGCGGTGATCGTCCAGGGCGTCGAGGCCGGCGGTCACGTTCGCGGCCGCATTCCGGCCCTCCAGCTTCACGCGCGGATCAGGGCGGTGCTGCCGGCCGACTATCCGACCCTGCTTGCTGGCGGGATCGCTGAGCGCGGCGACGTTCAGCGCGCCCTGGAGGCGGGGGCGAGCGGCGCCGTCGCGGGGACGCGCTTCCTGCTCAGCGACGAGAGCCGCGCCCATCCTCTCTACAAGCAACGCGCCCTGGAGGCGACGGATACCGTCCTCACCGAGCTGTTCGGCTTCGGTTGGCCCGCGCCCCACCGGGTCGGGCGAAACGCCGCGACCGAGCGTTGGCTGGGCGCCAATCCACGCGGGCCGCGCCTGAACCGCACGATCAACCGCCTCGCCTCTCCGGCGGCGCGCTTCACGCCGGCCGCGGCCCAGATGCGCCTCGCCCGCGCCCAGCGGCCCGGCAGCCGCCTGCTCACTCCCGTCGGTCCGACCGACGACGGCTTCGCCAACCTCGTCGATGCCGGGCCGCTCTACATGGGGCAGACGGTCGCGCGCATCGACGAGCTCATGCCGGCGGCCGAGATTGTCCGGGCGCTGACGCCGTAAGGGAGTGGCGCCAGCTCGATGCCGTTCGTCGCTCATCGGCTGAACTCAGGCCGCCCGGCAGCCGGCTGGTACGGTCGCCGGCATGAAGACGGTTCTGGTCACCGGCGGCTCGGGATTCCTCGGCAGCTGGTGCCTGGTCGAGCTGCTGCGCGGCGACTACGCGGTGCGCACGACGGTCCGCGATCTCGGCCGCGAGGCAGAGGTCCGCTCGAGGGTCGAGGCGCAGGTCGATCCCGGCGACCGGCTCACCGTCTTCGCCGCCGACCTGCTCAGCGATGACGGCTGGGAGCAAGCCGTGCAGGGCTGCGACTACGTGCTTCACGTCGCCTCGCCGTTCCCGCTGACGCAGCCGCAGGATCCCGATGAGCTGATCGTGCCGGCGCGCGAGGGAACCCTGCGCGTGCTCAGGGCTGCGCTTGATGCCGGGGTTGGCCGCGTCGTCGTCACTTCCTCGGTGGCCGCGGTTCGCGGCAGCGTCGATCGCTCATCGACGCCGCTGAGCGAGGAGAGCTGGACCGATCTAGGCAGCTCTGAGATCACGCCCTACACCCGCTCGAAGACGATCGCCGAGCGCGCGGCCTGGGAGCTCGTCGAAGAGCGGGGTGAGACCGAGAAGCTGGCTGTGGTCAACCCTGGCGCCATCCTCGGGCCCGTCCTCGGCGACGATCGCTCTCCCTCGCTCGAACTGGTCAATCGGCTGCTGAAGGGAATGCCGGGAGCGCCGCGGATCGGCTTCAGCATCGTCGACGTCCGCGACGTCGTCGATCTGGAGCTGAAGGCGATGACCATGCCCGAGGCCGGCGGTGAGCGTTTCATCGCCGTGGCCCGTTTCCAGTGGATGTCGGAAGTCGCCGCGGTCCTGCGCGAGCGGCTCGGCCCGGCCGCCGCGAAGGTGCCGAAGCGCGCCGTTCCCAACCTCGTCGTGCGTGCGATGGGCATTTTCGACCCCGGGGTCCGCTCGATTGCCGGCCAGCTCGGCCAGAAGGTCGAGCTGTCGAGCGAGAAGGCGGAAGCAGTGCTCGGCTGGAAGCCGCGGCCCCTCGACGAGACGATCGTCGAGTGCGCGCAGAGCCTGGTCGACGCCAAGGCGGTCTGAGCGATGAGGATGCGCGCCGCGGTGCTGGAGGAGTTCGGCGAGCCGCTCGCGGTGCAGGAGGTAGAGCTTGCCGAGCCGCGGGCCGGAGAGGTGCTGGTCCGGCTCGTCGCCTGCGGCGTCTGCCACACCGATCTCTACACCGCCTCGGGCGCCGACCCGTCGGGCTATGCCCCGACCGTGCTCGGCCACGAGGGCGCGGGCATCGTCGAGCGGATCGGGCCAGATGTCGCCTCGCTTTCGCCGGGCGACCACGTCGTCACCCTCTTCTCGCCCCAGTGCGGCGAGTGTGTCCACTGCGCCGACCCCCGAACCAATCTCTGCTTGGCGATCCGCGAGCAGCAGAACCAGGGCTTCCTTCCCGACGGCACGACGCGGATCTCACGCGAGGGCGACGGTGTCCGTCATTTCATGGGCTGCTCGACCTTCGCCGAGTACACGGTGATGCCGGAGATCGCCCTGGCCAAGATCGACCCGGAGGCGCCCTTCGAGCACGCCTGCCTCTTCGCCTGCGGCCTCTCGACCGGCCTTGGCGCGGCGATCAACACGGCTGCCGTCGAACCGGGTTCGACCTGCGTCGTCTTCGGCGCCGGCATGGTCGGCCTCGGCGCGGTCGCCGGCTGTAGCCTGCAGGGCGCCGAGCGGATCGTCTGCGTCGACCTCTCTGCGGAGCGACTCGAGCTCGCCCTTGGCCAGGGAGCGACCGAGACGATCGAGGGTGGCGACGGCGCAGTTGAGGCGATCCTCGAGATGACCGACGGCTTCGGCGCCGACTACACCTTCGAGGCGACCGGCAACGTTGCCGTGATGCGGCA
>Ga0136846_1236277_pt1 | contig 14729 bp, 11 predicted proteins | sample HopSoiMetagenom2_FD_96841 | JGI IMG/M metagenome (GOLD analysis project Ga0136846, IMG submission 96841) | Grasslands soil microbial communities from Hopland, California, USA - 2 Assembly 2016 (version 4) | ecosystem: Environmental > Terrestrial > Soil > Grasslands | place: USA: Hopland...
ACAAGCGAAGAGTTCTTTGCCAACACATACATTATCGTATCTGCAATGACAGGACTGAAAAAGTTAAAGGAAGAATCCACACTGGGATATATCCAGGCCACTTTCAGCTGTTTCACATTTTCTTTTGTGATCTGGCCTCCATCAAAATATTTAGACTGATCAGGCCCCCCTCCATACTGTCGCCATACGGAATAGGGATGATTATTTACCTGGTGAGGAATGTTTGTAAATGCTAGGAGGAAAAGCAGTATAGCCAGGGCCGAGGTGGTCTTACCCGGAGATCTCATCAATTTCATACAGCAAACCTTTAATATTCTAATCCTGGAATCTATCTATTAGTTGGATTTAACTCTGGTCAATTTTAATTCACCTCTCTCATTTTTAATCACTATTTCATCGTCACTAACCAGTTCCCCTGTACTTTCTGTAGTTCTGTCATTAAATGAAACAGAGAATGAGAATTTTTTGCCATCAACTTTTCCCTTCTCAAGTTTAGTTTCACCAAATTGGGTTTTCCATGTCCCTGTCAAATTATTACCTTCTACTTTAAAAGTGTAGTTTATTTCGAAAGTGCCATTAGGTGTTTCACGTGTTCCTTTCCAATTACCATCTATTTTGTTTTGAGCAAACGTTGTGAGACCTCCAATCATGAATAAAAACAAAAAAAGGGGTTTCATAAATTAATTTTCGTTTTGAGTGAATAAACAGGCTATCATAAATAAAAATAAGGTAACTGTTATCAAAAAATGTTCAAAATAATTCGACGGGAAATCCTGTACAGCAGCCTGAGATGAATTAATTATTTTCCCCTTATAAAAATCAAAAATCACTATGAGGATTTCGCTATCAACTAACTTGCTTATTGGGGGGATGCTGGCTATTGTTGTCCTGGTTTTCCCGAATTGCGGATCAGTTTCTACATCTGCACCTGAATGGGAACAGCATAATGAGGAGCTAATTAAGAAGTACGACCTGAAAACAAGATCCCTGGAAGGCCTCCCGGATAATGCCATTGCATCCAATCTTGAACCGGCAAAAGTTAAAAACCTGGATGAATTGGACAGTATTTCGCTTTACCCGGGTGTTAATGCACATCTTTTTTGGGGGAAAGGCACCATGATCGGCATTTTGAACCTCCAGCCAAATGCAAAAATTCCGGAAGAAAATTTGCCGTCAGACAAATTTCTGTTTGTCCTGGAAGGATCCATCAACCTGGTGTCCAATGGAAGCCCGTTAAACCTCATTGGAAAGAAAAGAGAAGGGCCTGATGGAACGCATAGCGGTACACCTAAAACCAATTTTATTTACCTGGAAAAGGGAAGCAAAAACACCATTACTTCTGGTGCTGATGGAGCAAAACTGCTGGAAGCTTACAGTCCCCTTCGCCTCGACTATCTCCAAAAAGCAGGTGTAAAAAACCTGCCATCTGATGTGAAGGATATTGCAGCAACGCTTCAGCCAAATGTTATCCCCAATAAAGTTTATGATTTATATGATATTCAGCTCACAGGTATTGCTGAGGGAGCACATACAAGATTGATTTCCGGCAAGAATACCCAGCTGAGCTTTATTTCAATGGACCCGAATTCAACTTTTCCCCATCATATTCATCCAGAAGAGCAAATGATGTTTGTATTACGTGGAGCCTGCAATGAAATACTCCTGGATGGCGAGCAGGGTATGAAACCTAACAGTGTAGTTCGTATCCCGGCAAACATGGTCCATGGCGCCAATATAGGAGATCTGGGTTGTGATGCACTGGATATTTTCTGGCCTGCCCGTCCTGATTATTTAGAAAAGGCAAATACCCAACTGGCCACTTACCGATCAATTATTCCTGAAGATGCAAAACTGGAACTGGTAGTTGATGGGAAAAAAACCAAACCGGGATTAACATTCTCCGAAGGACCCAAGTGGATGAATGGGAAAGTTTATTTTTCAAACATGTATTTTGATCAGAGTTTCAATGCCAGTCCGCAAAAAAGCTCCACTGTTGAATTGGATCCAGGTGGCAGTTACCGGTACATCACACAGGGTAAAATGCAAACCAATGGATTGTATCCTTACAAAAACGGCCATCTGATAGTCTGTGATATGATGGGCCACCGGTTGGTTGAGATGACCACAAACGGGGAAGTGGTAAAAGTGCTTGCTGATAAATACGAAGGAAAATTGATTGATGGCCCCAATGATGTTATTACAGATGCCAAAGGGGGATTTTATTTTACTGATCCGCAGTTTACCATGGAGCCTCAAAAAAATCAGCCGGGCCGTGCCGTTTACTATGTTGCACCAGATGGTAAAATAACAAGGATTACCAAACCTAATGAGTTTGCCATGCCAAATGGAATTTTGCTTTCTCCGAATGGTAAAACACTTTATATCAATAACTGTTATGATGATGAATCCTGGTATCCCGTTAAAAGTGAAAAAGACAATTATATCTGGGCTTATGATGTAAACCCGGACGGAACCATCAGCAACGAACGAAAATTTGCGAAATTATTCCTCATAGAAAGCGTACTAGACAGGAAAGGAAGGTCATCCAGCGCTGATGGTATGGCCATTGATAAAATGGGCAATATCTATGTAGCAACCTATTACGGGGTTCAGATCTTTAATGCCAAAGGAGAATTCATCGGTATGATTAATTTACCTTCATTTCCTGTAAGCCTCTGTTTCGGAGATAAAGACATGAAAACCCTTTACATTGTCAGCTACAGTAGCGTTTATAAAATTCGTACCAATATGGAAGGTTTTGTCCAGTATTTAAATTAAGACCATATGCGTGCCATCCTCTTTTTCATTTGCATTTCACTGTTTACTATTCCCGTGGCCGTTAACGGCCAGGACATTGCTCCTTATACTTCCCTGGTATATCCCGGTGGTGATGGTAAGCTTGTATATATCTCCGATAGCCTTGGCAATAAGATCCCTGATTTTTCAAATGCCGGATATAAAGGCGGTGGAGTTGCCATTCCATTTGTTCAAACAAAAGCTACTGTTTGGCCGATACTGGGAGATAATTCCGATATGCTTCAGAAAATAATTGACAGTGTATCTGCCTTAACGCCTGATGCATCTGGTTTCAGGGGCGCCATATTACTGAAACATGGAGAATACAATTTGGAGAAACCTATTTCTATTAAAGCCTCAGGTGTGGTTTTGCGAGGAGAAGGCATGAGTGATATTGGTACAATACTGATAGGTAAAATACCCAGGCAGGCGCAAGGGCAGGGTGGAGGAAGAGGAGGAAGACCAGCGCTGGTTAATATTGCTGGTGCTTCGGGAACTAAACTGCAGGACGAGTCCAAACAGTTGATTACAGATAATTATGTACCTGTTGGCGCCACCAGTTTTAACGTGTCATCTGCCAAAGGATTTAAAAAAGGTGATAACGTAATCGTAAGACGAATTGGCAATATGGATTGGATCAAAGAATTGGGAGAAGACAGCGCTAAAGTTGGAAGGAACAGGTGGCAGCCTTTTAATATTAATTACGACAGGGTGATCGTGGATATCAAAGGGAATACGATTACAATAAATGCACCCATTTTCTGCGCTATTGAAGCAAGGTGGGGAGGCGGTGAATTATTTAAATACACGGATGAACGCATTGAACAGGTCGGTATCGAAAACCTGCGTGGTTTTTCTGAATACGACCCTTCTGTTCGCACCAAAACCTATGGTAATATGGACCGGGATAAACTGGACCCAAAATATCAATACCAGGGTGATGAGTATTTCTCTGATGAAAATCATTATTTCAATTTTATAAATATAACCAATGCAAAGAATGTGTGGGTACGCAATATGACTGCACTTCATTTTGCCAGCAGTGTGGTACAATGTAATGCAGGATCAAAATGGATAACTGTACAGGATTGTGAATCATGGGAACCGGTTTCCATCAGGATGGGCGCAAGAAGATTCACCTATCAGATGAATGGACAGTTTTGCCTCGTTCAAAGATGCTTTTCCCAGAAAGGACGGCACTCGTTTGTTTTACAGGGGCAGGAGGCAAGCGGTAATGTTTATCTGAACTGCAGAGCCGTAAACCCTTACTCAACCAGTGAGCCGCATAATCATTGGGTAAATGGAATTTTGTATGATAATATTAAAGCTCCACTCACTGCCAGGTATTGGGATTATATTATTGGCTGGGCCGGAGCAAATATTGTTTTTTGGAATTGTGAGGGCGATTTTTTGATCCAGCAACCTCCTACAGCTCAGAACTATTCATTTGGTCATATAGGCGTAAATGCAGTAGTCTTTAACGCAGGCTTGCAGGACCTTACCAAACCAAATGGACATGTTGAGTCTATGGACACGCATGTTGCTCCACAAAGCTTATATCTTGCGCAATTAAAGGAAAGGATGGGCGAAGCAGCCCTGCAAAATGTTGTGGCAAAGCCTGCGCCATTTTGATTTTGTTCAAAATTTAACTCTTAAATGGTCCCAGATGAAAATCAAGCTTGCTTTCCCGGTATTCTGCTTAAGCCTTTTTCTTAATACCTCCCTGTTATCACAAACCATCGCAAAGGAGGAAATTATTTTCCTTACTTCTGAATGGAAAGGTGAACGGTTTGCAGACGGCAGACCAAAAATTCCTGATAATGTTTTGGAAAGGGCAAAGCATATTATGATTGACGATGCGTGGACCGTATTGAAAAATGAAGGATACCTGAATCAGTTTGAAGGGAACTGGAAAACAGTGAATGATACACCCATGACGGGCCGCGCAGTTACAGCAATGTATATGCCCAGTCGCCCAGACGTTGAAAAAAATATTAAGGATAGAGGCGCAAAGCAGGGTAGAAAAGGCAATACCAATTCATGGCCGATAGATATATTGACCAGGGGTGATTTGTATGTAGCCGATGCCTTTGGAAAAATCAGTGGTGGAAGTATTATGGGGGCTACATTAGCCAATTCTATTTTTAGTAAATCCGGAAACGGTGTTGTTTTTGACGGAGCTTCCCGTGATCTGCAGGAGATCAGGAACATAAAAGGCTTTAATGCGTTTGTTCGCGACTTTCATCCCTCCTTTACTGAACAAATGGTGCTCATGGGCCTCAATACAGCAATCCGTATTGGCAATGCAATTGTGTTACCTGGTGACCTTGTCATTGCAACCAAAGAAGGCGTTCTTTTTGTCCCGGCTCATATGGCAGAAGAAGTAGTGAGTACTTCCGAATTTGTTATCCGCAAAGATCAGTTTGGTTTTGAGATGGTTAAAAGCGGTAAATACAGTACGGGAGAAATAGACAGCCAGTGGAATGATGCAATTAAGACTGAATTCTTAAAATGGCTGGAGAAACATCCTGAATTGGGAAGAATGACCCGCGCAGAACTGGATCAGGTGATGAGTAAAAGAACATGGTAAATAACTATTAAAATGAAAAAGCCTGCCATACTTTATTCCCTTTGTCTTCTTCTCTTGTGGAATACCAGCTCATTTGCGATTATCCGTCTTCCTCCTGTTATAAGCAGCAATATGGTTTTGCAGCAAAATTCGCAGGCTACAATCTGGGGATGGTCAGATGCAAGTGAACGATTTACCATCAGCTGCTCATGGAAAACTACAATAGACTCTGTAACGGCGCTCAATAGCGGAAAATGGAAAGCAAAGATCAGCACTCCTTCTGCTGGCGGGCCATATACAATTACCATAAAAGGAAGATCCAATTCAATTACTTTGGAAAATATCCTGATTGGTGAAGTGTGGCTATGCTCAGGTCAATCCAATATGGAAATGAGTAATACACAGCAAATAAGAGATGAATTGCCTGTTTGCAAAAATGATAATATCCGGTTTTTCACGGTTGCCAAAGCCACGTCTGAATTTCCCCAGGAGTTTGCGGAAGGCAAATGGGTTTCCTGCAATGAAGAGACTCTTCGCCGGTTCAGTGCGGCAGGTTATTTTTTCGGCAAAAAATTACACCAGGAATTAAATAATATTCCTATCGGTCTTATTCAGTCGGCCTGGAGCGGAACACCGGTGGAGCTTTGGGAACCAGACAGTGTTATTCAAAGCGATCCGGTGATGAAAGAGGCGGCAACCAATATAAAAGATGTCACCTACAGGCCCAACAAACCGGGTCTTATTTATAATGCGATGATCTATCCCATCTCCAATTATACAATTGCCGGAACAATCTGGTACCAGGGGGAAGGAAATACGGCGCGCGCCCAGGCTTATGAAAAGATGTTTACGGGAATGATTGGTGCATGGCGGAAGCAGTTCAATAATGAATTTCCTTTTTATTATGTCCAGATAGCCCCATACACCTACGAAAATAGTTTTGAAGCTGCATTATTGATGGAACAGCAAACCCGCTCTTTATCTTATCCGAAAACAGGTATGGTTGTCATTACAGACCTGGTTGATAATATAAAAAGCCAGCACCCGCTCAACAAATTAGATGTGGGCTTACGCCTGGCAAATATTGCACTATCGGAAACTTATAAAAAGGGTATACCCATTGCGGCTTATAAAAATCCAATGTATAAAAGGATGGAAATTAGCAAAGGAAAAATCAGTTTGTTTTTTGATAATGCACCAGGCGGATTTAAAATAAAAGGGGAAGGAAAACCTACTGAGTTCCTTATTGCAGGAACGGATCAAGACTTCCTTCCTGCAGATGTGAAGCTGGAAAAGGATCGCATTGTTGTTTCCAATAAGCAAATCCCCAATCCGGTAGCTGTCAGGTTTTCCTTTAGCAACACAGGGATGTCAAACTTATTTAATAAGGAAGGTTTGCCAGTCACCCCTTTCCGTACGGATGACTGGCAAATTGTTCCTGTAAAACTATAATACGATCCAATGTGAACTATGCAAAGAACGGTATGTTCGGAGTCGCATATTTCTTCAAACCTTCTTCGTTTATATCTACGCCGATTCCCGGTTTGTTCGATACCGTCAAAAATCCTTTATCGATAAAAGGCTTATCACTGCCCTCATACTTAACAATCTCTTTCCATCTTGGTTGTACATCGAATGGGCCTTGCCATTCTAAAATATGGAAATTAGGAACTGCTGCGCATACATGAGCAGTGGCCATGCAGGCGAGAAATGAACCAACCATATGCGGTGAAAAAGGTGTGTAATAGGCATTAGCAAGGCTGGCTATGCGCTGTCCTTCACCGAGCCCTCCGCATTTCTGAAGATCAGGCATGATTAAATCAACTGCGCCATCTGCTAATAAACGGGCGAATCCATAAGTGAGGTATAAATTTTCACCAGTGCAAATTGGTGTACTGGTTTCCTGTGTGATCGTCTTATAGATCTCAACGTTCTCGGCAGGAACGGGTTCTTCCAGCCACATCAGGTTTAATGGTTCCATCACCTTTGCCACCTTTCTTCCGGTTGGCGCATCATATCGTCCGTGCATGTCGCAACAAATATCGATATGCGGACCTATTTCTTTGCGAACAGCGGCAATAGAATTATACATTCTTTCTACTTCAGCAAGGCTGGCAGTCCAGTTTGTTCTGTCAAATTTATTGGGATCACCTGCTTCGTCAAGGTCAAACTTTACTGCTGTATATCCTCTGTCAACTGCCTCTCTTGCTACTTTCGCATATTCTTCAGGTGGAGGATTTCGAACAGAATATAATTGAGTATCGCAATACACTCTTACTTTATCACGAAACTTTCCACCCAATAGTTGATAGACAGGTAAACCCAATGCCTTTCCGCACAGATCCCACAAAGCAGCATCAAAAGCGCTTAGAACAGCCACAAACATGCCTGATTGTGTACCGCTAAATGGATTGCCTTTACGGTTTCGCTCAAAAAATACGTTAGGAGTTAAATTTAGGGGGTTACTCCCTATCAGGCCTCTTCCCAACCGTTGAACCAAATAATATGTTCCGCCAATGGCATCTACTGCTTCGCCCCAGCCAACGATATCCTGGTTGGTAGAAATTTTTACAAATAACCCTCCTCCGGAATAAGCACATTTAACATCCGTGATCTTTAAATCGGAAGGTGCGGAACTTTTAGGTGTTCTTTCCATGGCATCTGTAAGGCCCTGACCAAACGTTTTGCTCAGGCCAACAAATGGTGCCATTCCTGCGGCAAGTGCCGCCTTGGTCATAAATGATCTTCTTGAAGTTGACATAATTCCTTTGTTAAAGTATTCAATAATTTGATTAATAATCTTCTTTTAAGGTTACTGCTGGTTTACCAGGTTCTGTCTTTTAAAAAGTTCTGTATGGTAGCTTTTGGAACGGGTAATTCATTGATATGATCATTGAGCCATTTGGAGAAATCTTTCTCAATGTCATCTGACCATCTGGCGTCAATTTGCCCGGCAGTATATTTTCCTTCCCTTAATCGTTGATGACCAAACATGTCTCTCAGCCTTACAATTTCAGAAGTAACCACCACTCTTTCCGCCAGCTGGGGTGGAATAAATACTACAACACCCATTTTGCCCAAAACAACATCACCAGGCATTACAGTTACTGTACGGATGCGGGTAGGGTGGTTGATTCCTACGATCATTGTTGTCAGATCACGGTTATTTCCGGCTCCCGGATTATGAAAGGACGGATCATAACTCGTGTAATAGGAAGTAAAACTTCCAATTTCCTTCAATCCTTCCAGGTCTCTGATTGCCCCGTCGTACACAATTCCATTCCCTGTTCTTGCATAGATGGCATTGCCTACATTATCACCGATAGTGGGTCCATTTCTTTTTGCGCCAAACTGATCGGCGACATATACATCTCCCTTTACCAGCATTTCCACCGCCCACACGTTTTGCGCTCTTCTCCCTTCCTTTTTTCCTATTGAATCGATAGCTTTCCAGACATCAGGGCGACCAGGCATAAAAGTGGCAGTTACCGCGCGGCCTACCAGCACACTGTCTGGATTGATGACCTGCCAGTCTTCTGCAATCTGGTATTTGTATCCGGCATTGCTCATTGTAGCCCAGGCTTCTTCCACACTCACCTGTTTCATTCGACGAACAATATCATCCGGAACCTTCGGACGTCCATCTGGAAAGCGTTCTCCTTTCCATTCAGGCGTTAATGTTATAAGTTCTTCTTTGGTAATTTGAACCGATTGTGCTTTCGCAAGGTTCATGATTAATAGCAGCGCAAAGCAGAAAGTCAGGTGTTTGGACATAGTCATATACTTTTATTTTTTGAATGATTAGTGTTTCATTGATTTAATTATCCTGTTGTAGCCGGGCAATTGCTCCAAATTCGTCATATAGCTTTACTCCCAGTCTTTCGAATATTTCAAAGTATTTCATATAAGTGGAATGGTTGTGGAAGTCAGGATGAAAATTGGCCACCAGTTTTACTTTTTGAGCAGCCTCATCAAGGCTTTTATACATTCCTATTTCAGTTGCACTCAATAAAAAACCACCACAGGCAACACTGTCTGATCCGGAATTCATCTTTATATGAACAGGCAGGTTGAATATATCTGCAATTATCTGCGTGAGCAGAGGATAGGATGCATAGGTACCATTTGCAGAAAGACTCTTAAAACCACGATGTTCCTGTAAGGTCTTTCCAATGCTGAAAAAGGCAAACAGTACACCTTCAATTGTTGCCCTGATGAAATGTTTCAGCTCGTGCTTGATATTTAATCCAAAATAAACGCCGCGCGCATTGGCATTCCATATTGGCGCTCTTTCACCCTGGAGGTAGGGGAGAAACAGCAACCCTTCCGAGCCCGGGGATACTTTACCGGCATCAATGATCAGATTTTCAATGCATTCTTCCAGTTCATAATCCCTTGTAAAATCCCCAAACTGTTTTGCAAACCATTCAAAAGTTGACCCTGCGTTATTGGTAGGCCCGCCGGAAACATAGTTGCCCTCTGTAAGTACATAATTAAATATGCGCTGTTTTTCATCCTGGATCACTTCTTTCCCCACCACTCTCACCGCTCCACTTTCCTCGATGGTGATGGTTGCTTTTCCATCTCCCCAAACCCCAGCTCCAAGCGTTGCCATACACCCATCACTGGATCCAACTATGATCTTTATTTTATCATGCAGGCCCAGCAAGGTCTGATATTCTTTCTTCAGGCTTTTTGGGGAATACAAAACAGATACAAGTTCTGGTAAATGTTGTTTGGTGATACCCGCTCTTTGCAGGGCGTCTTCTTCCCATTTCAGCTTATGTATATTTAATAAGCCTGTGGCGGAAGCCACGCTATGGTCTATCACATATTCATCGGTCAGTTGCTGAATAATATAGGCTTTAATGGATAGAAATTTCCTGGTGGCCTGGAAGCGTTCGTTATCGTTGTTTTTTAACCAGGTGATCTTGTTGAGCGGTGACATCGCGTGTAATGGCGTACCTGTAACCTTATAGATTGATTTTCCGAGTTCCGAATTTTTCAGATCCTCGGCTTCCAGCTTTGCACGATTGTCTGACCACACCATTGCATTCCCAATGGGTGCTCCATATTTATCGATGGTTATCACACTATGCATGGCAGAGCTAAAGCAGATGCTGACTATATTATGCTTTTGGGGATGAATTTTTTCATTTAAGAAATTCTTCAGGATGTAAAGCATGGTAATAAAGATCTGTTCAGGGTCCTGCTCACTATAATCAGGCCTTGCATGAAAGGTGGGATAGGTGCCCTTGGAAGAACCCAGCAGGCCGCTATTCATGTCGAAGGCTGTAACCCTGATGGCTCCTGTTCCTATTTCGATAGTTACTATACAGTCCATAAAATAAGTTTATTCAGTGGGAGTGATGTTTTTCTTTCTAAACTCACTGGGTGTATACCCTGTCAGTTTTTTAAAAGTGGTGGCAAAATGTTGTGACGAATAAAAACCAGTATCCAGCGCAATATCTGTGACATTCACATCCTGTCGTTTTAATAGTTTGATTGCTTCAGAAATGCGTATGTTAATTAAATAGTTTAAAGGAGAGAACCCTGTATAATTCTTAACCTTCTCTGTAAAGGCAGTAATGCCTAATCCTACCAATGCCGCCATTTCTTCTACGGTCCAGTGATGAGATAGATTTGCCCGGAGCGATTCTTCAAGCATTAAAAAGGATTTTGGAAAGTCCCGGCGGGCATTATTCTGCCTTGAAAGTTGTCTTGCTATTAAAATGAAAAGCTCATCGATTGTCTGATTTATCCGCGCCGTAAATCCTATTTCCTGTTTGAGCAATTCAGTACTGATAGTCTGAAACAGGGTAGCTGCTTCTTTTACTTTCGGTAATACGGGAGTAGGGTTCAGTAACAGTATCTTGAAGATGTTCCTGCATTCACCTTCATTCAGTCGCGTCCATCTGCCCAGCTCCATGGCGCCAGCCGGGCTCAGCTTCAATCCAAGGTGCAGCCAGGAAACGGTTCCAATGTCCAGCAGGTCCTTTTCCCCACCAAAGCTTTGGCCTGGAAAAATAACCGCAAGATCTCCGGGATAAAGGATATGATGCTGGTTATCTATTATCCAGTCAAATCTGCCGTCAATTACATAGTATAACCTGAGGAACTCAGAAGTTTCCCTTTTCAGGGAGTCGAACTGTATGGTATTGTTTTTTTTGTATGCAAACTCGATGATATGAGGAAAGGCATGAAGCTCCTTGCAATCTCTTTTTAATACATTTTGATTCATGCTGGCAGTTGTTCCCGATTCGTTCAACGATATTACTAATAAATGGCATTGTGATTGTGTAATATCTTTCACCGTTTAATCTTGGAAGTTTTTTCATGGTAAGATTGGATACTTTGTATAATCGTAGAAAAGACACTTATTTATCTACTGCAAACAGGAACATAGCAGGGGATTTTATAAATAAATACCGGGTATTTTTGAAATAATTAAAAACCGAAACTTATTGGCCAAATGGGCAATCGGTCCTCACAGTATTTTAAATATGTAGTGTAAAAGAGAAACAGCAAGTTTCTTCCCTACTCCTGTTTTTACAGGAGTTTTTATTTACAGAAATAGAAACTGCAGGTTTTTTAGGTGTGATTTCTTACCAGGTGAATAAATGCCATTATGAAAAGGGTACTCTTTAGCCTATTAATAGCAATTCCAGGTTGCCTCATTGCACAAAATGCAAAGATCAGGATTGATGTAGAAAGAACGATTGGAGACATTGACCCTAAGATCTACGGAGCTTTTATGGAGCCGATCCAGATTAGTGGAAGAAGAGGTTTGCCGGATTCCCCAGTCCTCAATACGCTTTACGGAACACTTTATGACCCGGCTTCACCTTTGGCAGATGAGAATGGGTTTAAGAAAAATTATATCGAGGCTTTCAGGGAATTAAAGGTTACCAATATCCGCTGGCCGGGAGGTAATTTTTTAATGGCTTATAACTGGCAGGATGGCATTGGTCCAAAAAATCAACGCCCCGCTCGTATCAACATGGCCTGGGGTGGTATTGATAATAATCACGTAGGAACAGATGAATGGTTTGCCCTTAATAAATCGGTAGGAAGTGAAAATATTGTCGCGGTAAACCTTGGACTGGCTACAATTCAGGATGCCGCTTACTGGGTTGAATATTGCAATTATCCTAAAGGCACTTATTATTCTGACTTGCGTGCAAAGTATGGACATTCCGCACCCTATAAAGTAAAGATCTGGGACCTTGGCAATGAAGTTGACGGTAAACCCTGGGAACTGGGCCATAAGAATGCCGAAGATTATATTGAAATAGCAAGGGAGGCGGCAAAGGCCATGAAGGCCGTTGACAACAATATTGATTTCGTTGCCTGCGGATCTTCCTGGTATAGTAATCCCAATGGCTGGGATGAATGGAATCGTAAGATCTTAAACGGGCTGGGAGACAGGATAAAATATCTTTCCATACATAGCTACTGGGAAAATTCACCTGACTATTACACTCAAATGGGAGCGAGTGCGAGGATATTTGATGACAGGATAAAAATTACGGCTGGAGAAATTAATGCTGTTTCCAATACGCAGGGCTTTAAGAATCCCATTTACCTTTCTGTAGATGAATGGGGCGCGTTTGGTGGAAACTTCATGTCTGTCTTACCGGTGGCACAATCCTTCAATTCCTTTATCCGGCATGCTGATGTGGTAAAAATGGGCAACTTCACATTGCTAACATCACTCCTGTCAAATGATCCTAAAAAGGGAAACTTTAAATCCCCTCTGTTTCATACGTTCAAACTATTCTCAACTAATTGTCGCGGTAATGCAATAGATACCTACGTGCAGTGCGATACTTTTAGCACGGAGAAATACAAAGGAATTCCTTACCTGGATGTCTCAGCAACTTATTCCAGGGAAACCAATACGGCTTATGTTAACGTGGTAAACAGGCATAAGGATAAAGCTATTGCTACTGATATTACTGGAATAAGCGGTGAATTCACCGGAAAAGCAGAAGTCAGCGTGGTAACAACAAGGGATTTGCAGGAAGCATTCACATTTGATAAGCAAAATGATTATATCCCGGTAAAGACAGATGTTGAAATAAAAAATAATAAACTCTCTTATTCCTTTCCGCCACACTCCTTTACACAAATAAGGATTGAATTAAAAAAGCGATAAGATATTGTTAACCGCAAAAACATTTTTCAATAAATTAAAATCTCAAAAAATGAAGTTATATTCAAAACTTGCTGCCTTGATTCCCACGCTTATTTGCGTTTTAAGTTATGCGCAAACCACACCGCCATCCGTAATTGAAGATTTCAAACCGTCTGAGCTCAATCAACCCGGACAGGAATACCCGATGGTCAATTCCCAGGGATATGCCAGGTTCCGCATTGTAGCACCTGCTGCAGACAGTGTTAAAGTAAGCCTCGGTCTTGGTGGCAGAGGAGGTACAAGACTCACTAAAGGTGCTGATGGCGTTTGGACCGGAACTACCGAAGGGCCAATGGATGAAGGCTTCCATTATTATCATATTAATATTGATGGAGGAACATTTAATGACCCGGGTACTTTAAATTATTATGGATCTACCAGGTGGGAGAGCGGTATTGAGATCCCGGCACACGATAAGGATTTCTATGCGCTCAGGAATGTTCCCCATGGCAATGTTCAACAGGTACTTTTTCCTTCCCCTACTACTAATACTTCCAGAAGAGCCTTTGTTTATACGCCTCCCGGCTATGAAAAGGATTCAAAGAAGAAATATCCTGTGTTATATCTTCAGCATGGATGGGGTGAGGATGAAACAGCATGGAGTAACCAGGGCCACGCCAACCTGATCATGGACAATCTGATTGCAGATAAAAAAATTGAGCCATTCATTATTGTTATGACTTATGGTATGACAAACCAGATGAGATTTGGCGGCGGACTCCGAAGCTTTAAAGTTGATACCTTTCAAACTGTGCTTGTGGATGAATTGATTCCATTTATCGATGCAAATTTCCGCACTATAGGCAAACAGTCTCATCGTGCTATGGCAGGTCTCTCTATGGGAGGAATGGAAACACATTCAATTACCCTCAACAAACCGGACGTATTCGCCTACTATGCACTGCTCAGTGGAGGTACTTATACCCCCGAGGAAATAAAAGATAAATCAAAAGTGAAACTTGTTTTTCTTAGCTGTGGTAGCAAGGAAAGACCGGATGGCATTAAAAATGCTGCAACTGCTTTGACAGGTGCTGGCTATAATGCGGTTTCATTTGTATCAGACAATACAGCTCATGAATTTCTTACATGGCGCCGTAGCCTCTATCAATTAGCGCCGCTTCTTTTTAAGGATAAATAATATATAACAAACAACAAGATAGTCAGTAA
>Ga0136846_1208096_pt1 | contig 14727 bp, 15 predicted proteins | sample HopSoiMetagenom2_FD_96841 | JGI IMG/M metagenome (GOLD analysis project Ga0136846, IMG submission 96841) | Grasslands soil microbial communities from Hopland, California, USA - 2 Assembly 2016 (version 4) | ecosystem: Environmental > Terrestrial > Soil > Grasslands | place: USA: Hopland...
AGTGCGGTCAGTGCGTCTTCGAACCACGCGCTGACAGCAATGGGCCGCGCAGCCGAGCGCAAGCGAACGCGGAAAATCCCGAGCATCCGCGCAGGGATTTTCCAAGCGCGCTCGACCGCGCGTTCGAGACACATCCGGCGATGCCCGCCGCGTGTCCGCGACCGCCGAGGTCTGTCCCCGTTTGCAAGGAAACGGTGAATGTCCCCATTTCCTGGCGTTCCCGGACTCGGAAGCACGGGTTGCGGTAAACCGGCAATGTCGTTTCGCGCAACGACCTCGTAAGATTCCGTCCGTCATGCATGTCTCGTCCATAGTGCGCCGGAAGCGGCGAGCGATCGCGTGGGTACTGCTGCCCGCGCTGTTGCTGCGCGCGCTCACGCCCGTGGGCTTCATGCCGATGCACGACGCGCAGGGCAGCCTGTACCTCGCGTTCTGCCCCGGCATCGGCGACACGATGCTGCCGCCCATGGCGGACGATCCGCATCGCGATCATCACGGCGCAACGCACGATCACGCGGCGTTGCACGATCACGCCGCGGTGCATGCGCACGGCGCGGCGGGCGTCGAGCCCGCGCCGCAGCACCACAACGTCTGTCCGTACGCACTGTCCGCGGGTCCGGCGCTCGCGCATGTCGTGCCGTTCCTCGCCGCGCCTGCGCCGGTCGCGACGGCCGCACCGGCGCCCGACTATCCGTCTCTCTCCCTCCCGACTATCTACCGCGCCCAATCCGCGCGCGCTCCGCCGGCTCCGCGAATCGCCTGAACCGTCGATTCGTTTTTCCTTTTTCGGAGTATTCATGAACGCAATAAAGAGTTGCGTCGCGGGGCTGTCCCTCGCGTTCGCAATGCCAACCTTCGCCTGCTCGATCTGCCGTTGCGGCGACCCCACCTTCAACGCGCTCGGCAAGGACGGCGTCGCGCAGACCGGTCTGCGCGTCGCGTTCGACTGGGACCAGGTGCGCAAGACGCAGGGGGAGGCGGACGACGTCGACAGCCTGCGCGAGCGTCGCTACAGCCTGCTCGCCGGATACGGCTTCACCGACTCCTTCAGCGTGTTCGCGCGCCTGCCGTACAGCGAGCGCAACCTCACGGAGACCGCGGGCGGCGATGCCGAGCACTCGAGCGCATCCGGCCTCGCGGACCCGGAAATCTACGCGCAATGGCGCCTGTGGGCATCGCCTTTCGAAGGCGACGTCGGCATGCGCGCGAGCCTGTACGTCGTCGGGGGCGTGAAGACGTCGTGGGGCGAGAACGACGCGTCGCGCGACGGCGAGCGTCTCGACGAGCACGTGCAGCCCGGCACCGGTTCGACGGACTGGTTTGCCGGCCTTTCGGGCTCGTACCAGATCAATCCCAGGTCCGCGTTGTTCGTGTCGATGCAGTACCGGCACACGGGCCGCAACGATGCGGGCTACCAGTACGGCCGCACGGCGCTCGTCAACGTCGCGTACGAGCGCAAGCTCGCGTCGCGCTGGGACGCGGTGATCGAGGCTAACTACCGGCACGCCGGGCGCGACGAGATCGATGACAGCGGCGTGCTCGATCCGGACACGGGCGGCTCGATCGTCTACGTCACGCCGCGCATCCTGTTCGACCTCGGCTCGGGCTGGGTGGCGCGCGCGTCCGCCCAGGTGCCGCTGTCGCAGTCGAGCCTGTACGGCGCGCAGAACGAGAAGACGGTGTTCAACGTCGGTCTCACGAAGCTGTTCTCGAAGTAGCGGCGGCCCGCTCTTCGAGGTCGCGGTCCCGGCATGCGAATCGCCGGGGCCGCCCGGGCATCGCGACGTACGCGCAGGCGAACGCCACGGTGGCCATCGTATAAGTGACCGCCAGCGACAGGTAGGGATTCGCGCCCGCGGGCGTCAGCTTGAGTACTACGTGATATCCGACGGTCGCAGCGATCGCGACGCCCAGCCACACTAGTTGCATCCGGGATCCTCCTCGATGCGGTGTAGTTTGCCGTCCCGGTGATTGCGCCGCCAACCGGGCTCACTTCATGATCGACGACGCCATGACGCAACGACTGGCCTTTGGCCGTTTCGCCCTCGACCTCGAGCGCGGCAGCCTGCGCTCCGGCGAACGCGAGATCGCGTTGCGGCCTGAGTCATTGGCGGTCCTGCGCCACCTCGCCCGCAATCCGGACCGGCTGGTCCCGACGGAAGAGCTGCTCGACGCGGTCTGGCCCTCCCTGATCGTCTCCGACGACCGGCTCGTGCACTGCATCGGCGAGCTGCGCCAGGCATTGGGCGACGAGACCGCGAAACTGATCGTGACCGTGCCGCAGTGCGGCTATCGCTTCGTACCGGCGGCGGCGCCCGAGGAGCGCCGCAAGTCGCGGCGCTGGCATCCGCTGCGCTGGCGCTGGATTTACGGCATCCTCGCGCCACTACTGCTCGCGATCACGGTCGTGGTGTTGCTGCTGTGGAACCACGGATCGCCCGCACCGGTGCACGGCGCCCGCCCGGATATCACGGCGCCACCGAAGAACTCAGGGAGCTGACATGAAAACGACAAGAGGGCTGCTCGCCGCCGGGACACTGGCCGCGAGCTGGCTGGCGCTGGGCGCAACTTCCGCGCGCGCCGACATCATCGACGACTGGACGGAACAGGCCGACGCACTCGCAACCGATCAGCGGTTGCCGCCGCCGCTGCACGCGCGCGTGCTGGCGATGATGCACGTCGGCATGTTCGAGGCGGTGAACGCGATCGATCGCCGGTATGCGCCGTATGCGGTCGACCTCGCTGCGGACCGCAAGACGTCGCGCGAGGCGGCGATCGCGGCCGCTGCACACGACACGTTGGCCGCGGAGTTTCCCGACGCGGCGCCGGCACTCGATGCGCGGCTCGGAAAAGCCCTCGAGGCGATCGAGGCGGGGCCGGCGCGGGATCGCGGCGTGCAGCTCGGGCGGCGCGCGGCGAGCGAGCTCCGGACGCGACGCATGCCGGACGGCACCGAGCTCGTGGAAAGCTATCGGCCCGTGACGGCGCCTGGAGTGTACGTGCCGACCGCCGGGGTCGCGGGTTCGACCATCGGCCTCTGCAAGCCGTGGGTCATGGCGAGCGCCGCGGAGTTCCGTCCCGGACCGCCGCCGGCGCTCACGTCCGAAGCCTGGACGCGCGATCTCAACGAGATCCGCGAAGTCGGCGCGCTCAAGAGCACGCTGCGCACGCCCAACCAGACGGACATCGCGCGCTTCTGGTTGATGGTCGGGCCGCGCACCTGGAACCCGATCGTGCAGCAGGTGCTCGCGGCGTCGAAGCTCGACCTCACCGATCGCGCGCGCGTACACGCGCTCGTGTCGATGGCGGCGGAGGATGCCTACATCGCCGTGTTCGACGCGAAGTACACGTACAACCTCTGGCGCCCGGTCACCGCGATCCGCAACGCGGATCGGACCGGCAATCCGGCGACACCGCGCGACGCTGGCTGGCTGCCACTCGGCGAGACGCCGATGCATCCCGAGTATCCGTGTGCGCATTGCATCTCGTCGGCCGCGGTCGCCGCGGTGCTGCGCGGCGTGCTCGGCGACGACATCACGCCCGTGACGATCACGAGCGCGACGGCGGCCGGCATCTCGCGTCGCTTCACGCGGCTGACGGATTACGAGGAGGAGGTGTCGAATGCGCGCGTGTGGGCCGGCTTCCACTACCGGTTCTCGACCGTCGTTGGACGCGACATGGGGCGACAGATCGGAGAGCGCACGCTGGCAACGCAGCTGAAGCGCCGTTGAAACGGGGACAACGCTGCCATTGACCGCGCCTGGCGCGTTCGGTGTACTCGCCGCCGCATGAAACACATCATCCGTCTCGCCATCGTCATCATTTCCCTCGATGCCGCCGCCGCGGACAAGGCCGCCGCCTGGCAGCCGCTGCTCGACGCGTCGCTGTCGAAGTTCGACGTGTACCTGAGTTATCGCGGCGACCAGATCATGAGCGTGCTCAAGGGCACGGCGCCGCCCGATCTGAAACCGCTCGGCCTGAATCCGCCGGGGCAGACCGTGATCGGCGTGGTGCAGCAGGACGGAAAGCCCGTGCTGCACATCACCGGCGAGTACTACGGCTGCCTCGTCACGAAGCAGGACTTCTCTAACTACCGATTCCGCGCGCAGTTCAGGTGGGGCGAGAAGAAGTGGGAGCCGCGGCTCGCGGAGCCGAAGGATTCGGGTGTGCTGTATTTCAGCCGTGGCGATTTCGGCGTCGACTACTGGAAGTCGTGGGCACTGTCGCAGGAATTCCAGGTCATCGAGCACGGCATCGGCGAGTACTGGTCGCAGTCGACGTCATCGTTCGAGATCCGCGTGGCCCCCAAGAAGGACGGCGAAGTCGCGCCGCGCTGGGATCCGCAGTCGGGGGCCTGGAGAGTTTTCTTTGCGCCCAACAATCATGTGCTCGCCGGTTCGGACGAGGACCGACCGGGCGCATGGAATACGATCGAGCTCGTCTGTCACGCGGGCAACTGCGTCCATCTCGTCAACGGGAAGGTCGTCATGGCACTGGCGAGGTCGCGGTTCCGGAAGCGCGAGGATTTCGAGGCGCTCGATTCCGGCAAGCTTCAGATCCAGAGCGAAGCCGCGGAAGTCTTCTATCGAAACCTCGAGATCCAGCCGCTCGGTGCGATGCCGAAGAAGTACCGCAAGCTGTTCAAGTACAGCTAGTCAGGAGTAGCGGGGGACATTCCTCGTTTTCAAGCAAACGGGGACGGTCAGGGTGGCACTTCGAGTGCCACGTCGCCTCTCGACCTCTTTGCTCCCTCGATCTCGCGCGCGCTTCAAAAACTTCCGGGACGGAAGTTTTTGGCGTTCGCTCGTCGTTCGCTGCGCGCCTTGACACTTTTTGAAACGAGGCTCTGGAAAGCACCACAACGGCGCGCGGCCGCTCTCTCCTCGCCGCGCTCGACTCGGTCGCAAAGAGGTCGAGAGGCAACGCGACACGCAACCGTCAACAACACTGTCCCCGTTTGCTGGAAAACGAGGAATGCCCCCGCTACTCGGGAAGTTTCAGGACGAGGCCGCCCTTCACGACGGCGACCACGTCCTGCAGCACGCGGATGTCGTACAGCGGACTCCCTCGTACCGCGATCACGTCGCCGAATTTCTTCGGCTCGATCGTGCCGACGTCCGCGTCCCAACCCATGTAGTGCGCCGCGACTTCGGTGGCCGACCTGATCGCCTGCATCGGCGACATGCCGCGCTTCACCATGATCGGGAACTGCCGCGCGTTCAGACCGTGCGGATACACGGCGGCATCGGTGCCGAACACGATCGGCACACCGGCCTGCACGGCCTTCGTGAATCCCTGGCGCTGGACCTCGGTGGTCTCGACGTTCTTGCGCAGGAATTCCTCCGGCCACTTCTGCTTGCGACCCTCGGTATCGATGTAGTCGCCGTTGTAGACGTCCATCGACAGCGCGACATTGCCGCGCTTGAGTGCCGCCGCGATGCCGGCATCGTCGAGGTACGACGCGTGCTCGACCGTGTCGACGCCCGCGTCGATCGCCATGAGGATCGACTGCGCTCCGTGCGCGTGTGCGGCGACCTTCTTGCCGGACGCGTGCGCCACTTCGACCACCGCGGCGATCTCTTCCTGCGTCATCTCCGGCGCGCCCGGCACGCCGCCGTACGCGAGCACTGCACCCGACGCGATCACCTTGAGCACGTCCGAGCCCGCGTTGACCAGGTCCTGCGCGCGCTGGCGGAATTCCTCGGGACCCTTGGCGACGCCCATGTGGAAGCGCGCCGCACCGGGCGGCTCCTTGTACCCCGGGACGTAGAGATCACCGCCACCGTGCGCGATGGTGAGGTAAGGGCCGCTGGCCTGCATGCGCGGGCCGACGATCCGGCCGCGATTGATCGCGTCCCGCAGCGCGTAATCGTCGCCGAATTTGTAGGTGCCCACGTTGCGCACGGTGGTGAAGCCCGCGAGCACGGTGGCCGCCGCATTCTCCGCGCCGATGCGGAACGTCTCCTCGTCGCTGCGCGTGAAGACGGTGGTCAGATCCGCCGTGTCCTCGGGCCGGTCGGTCAGATGCGTGTGCATGTCGATGAGGCCGGGCAGGCACGTGTATTCCGACAGATCGAGCACCGGCACGTGCGCGGCGGCGGCCATTCCCGGGCTCGCGCCGTGCGTGACGCTCGCGATGCGCCCGTCGCGGATCACGACCAGCATGTCGTCGTGCGCGAACGCGCTCACGCCATCGATGAGCTGTCCGCAGCGCAGCGCGATCGTGCCGCTGTCCGGGGTGAACGGCGCCTGGCGCACGACGATGGGTTGCGGGCCGGGCGTGTAGAGACCCGGCAGCTGCGGCACTGCGTGGCAGCCGCACAGCACGGCGGCGAGCGCGGCGAACGGTGCGACGTTTCTCGGGTTCATGTCAGCGGGATGAATTCCTGGTTGTCGAAGTCGGGCAGCTTCATGCGGCCGGCGCGCCAGTCGGCCTTGGCCTGCTCGATGCGCGCCTTCGACGAGGAGACGAAGTTCCACTCGATGAAGCGTTCGCCGACCGGTTCGCAGCCGAGTGCCATCAGCGTGGCGGGTTGCGTCGCGGTGAACGTGGTGTCCTCGCCCGCGTCGAACACGAGCATCTTGCCGGCGCCGAAACGTTGGCCGCGCGCGTCGATCTCGCCCGCTGCAATGTAGAGGGCGCGCTCGGAACGGTCGTCCGGCAGCGCGCGGCGCGCACCGGGGTCGAGGTCCCAATGCACGTAGAACAACGGGGAATGCGTCTTGACCGCCGAGGTGAGCCCGAACGCGGAGCCCGCGAGCAGGCGCGTGCGCGCGCCGGTCTCACTTTGCAACGGCAACACCTCCGAGCCGAAGTGACCGAACGACGGCTCGACCTCCTCGGCTTCCTTCGGCAGTGCAACCCAGGCCTGGATGCCGTGCAGTTGGCCGCCGACCGCGCGCGCCTTCTCGAAGCGTTCCGAGTGCGTGATCCCGCGGCCCGCGATCATCCAGTTCACTTCGCTGGGCTGGATGGCCTGCTGCACACCGACGCTGTCGCGATGCATGATCTCGCCCGCAAACAGGTAAGTGACCGTCGCGAGGCCGATGTGCGGATGCGGCCGCACGTCGACCGACTTCGAAATGCCGGGCGGGAAGGTCACCGGCCCGATGTGGTCGAAGAAAATGAACGGGCCGACCATGTGCCGGCGCGTGAACGGCAGCACGCGGCCGACTTCGAAGCCACCGAGGTCGCGACGCCTTTGATCGATGAGGTCCATGCCCTCATCGTAGGGGACATCCCTCGTTTCGGGCAAACAGGGACAGTCCATCGGACCGTCCCTGTTTGCTAGCAGAGGAGGAATGTCCGCGTGACGGCTCAGAGCGACTTCAGGAATTGCTCCAGATCCGCCTTCTCGCCGCCGCTCAGGCCGAGCGCGAAGCGGGCGTCGTAATGATCGATGACCGCATCGAGCGTCGCGAACCGGCCATCGTGGTAGTAGCCGCCCTTGCCGTGCGTCCACAGGCCCCTGAGCGGCGTCGTGCGATAGCGCTCGTCCGGTGATCGCTTGGCCTGGAACTCGTCGACGCCGATCTCCGCACCCGTGTGCATGTTCCAGCCCGGCTCGGTATAGAGCGGCGGCACGTGGCAGCCGCTGCACTTCGCCTTGCCATTGAACAACGCCTCGCCGCGATTCGCCGCCATGCGGTCGTAGCTGCCGCGGGGCGCCGACGGCGCGCGCAACGAGAGCTGGTAGACCTGGAGCGCGGGCAGCGCGGGCGTGATGAGATCCTCATCGGACGTCACGTGGCCGAAACGCTCGCGTGCCGCGATCGGAAACTTCGTGGCGTCGTCGAGCCGCGGATCGAAGAACGTGCCCTTGCCGTGCATCTCGAGATTTGCGACGAACGCGTTCCAGTACGGCACGCTGCCCCAGCCCGTGTACGTGTGCAGGTTCACGCCCGCCAGGCCGAACGCGGGCGGGATCAGCGTCGCCGCGGTCTTGCCGTCCGGCCGGAAGGCCTTGCCGTCCATGAACAGCTCGGCGTCGAAGCGGCCCGGCCCCCACGAGTTCAACACCTTGCGTACGGTCGGCACGTCGACACCTAACAAGGTGGCGACGCCGTCGAGGTGCGGCGCGAGCGCGACGATCGCGCCGACGTTGAGGTCGCGATTGGCCCAGCCGTCACGCCGGTGGCCGATGCCGGGCGCGAACGAGTCGTCGACGGTCGAATGGCACAGCGAGCACTGGATGCCCATCGACGTGATGTGCCCCTGTCTGTCGAAGAGGCCCGTCACGCCGACGACGGCGTCGAGCTTCAGCAGCGCGAGCGTCGTCGCGGGACTGCTGAGATCGACCTCGCCGCGCGCCAGCGAGCGGACCAGCGGACGTGGCAACGCGTCCACGTCCACCTTGAGCCCGACGGCGAGCGCGGTCGCGGGCGACACGCCCGGACCGACGCCGCCGTTCGCCGCGCCCGCGAGCGCGAGATGCAGCCCGAGGGCGTCGCCCCAGAACGCCTCGTCGCCGAACGTCGCGTAGCGAAATGTCTCGCGACCCTCGTGCACTTGTCTGACAGCGTGTAGTTCGGTGGAAAAATCACCGCCGTTGCCGGTGGCCCCGGCGGTTGCGCAGAGCAGGGCGGCCGTGGCCGCCGTGATCAATCTGTATTTCATAGGAATCCCCTGTGGAACTTCATGGCTCCCGAGAGGGGAATGCGGGAACGCGCCCGTTCGTTCCGAAATGGTTTGACGACACGTGTGCCCGCGCGTAGTTTACCGATTGGTTAATTAATCTCCGGATTGCATGGCGCTCGATCCCCTCAGCACGACCTTCGCGGCGCTCGCCGATCCGACGCGGCGCGCGATCCTCGCGCGGCTCATCTCGGGCGAGGCCTCGGTCACCGAGCTCGCCGCGCCCTTCGACATGACCCTGCCCGCGGTCACGAAGCACCTGAAGGTGCTGCAGCGCGCGGGGCTCATCTCGCAGGGACGCGAGGCGCAGTGGCGGCCTTGCCGGCTCGAGGCGCGTGCGATGCGCGCGGCCGCCGACTGGATGGAGCCATATCGCAAGCAGTGGGAGCAGCGTCTCGATCGTCTCGACGACTACCTACGTGAGAGCAACAAGAGCGCGCGCCGCGTGCGCCACAAGAAGTAGGACCCGCCATGACGTCAGCCGCGAGATCGATCAAGCATCAATCGTTCGTCATCGAGCGCAAGCTCGAGCACGACCCCGCCGTGGTGTTCCGCGCCTGGACGGACCCGGGCGCGAAGGCGCGCTGGTTCAACGGCCCGCCCGACAAATGGACCGAGGACGTGCGGCAGATGGACGTGCGCGTCGGCGGACGCGACAAGCTCGTCGGCCGTTTCGTGGACGGCTCGGAGTCGCGTTTCGATGCCACGTACTTCGACGTCGTGCCGGACCGGCGCCTGGTGTATTCGTACGAGATGCACTGGCAGGGGAAGAAGATCTCGGTGTCGCTCGCCACGATCGAGTTCGTGGCGCTGGGCCGTGGTACCAAGCTCATCGTGACCGAGCACGGCGCGTTCCTGGATGGTTACGATGATGGCGGCAGTCGCGAGCGCGGTACCCAGTCGCTCATGGACAACCTGGCGCGCTCGCTCGCGGGCGCGGACATCCGCGGCGGAGCGGCCGCCGGCTAGCTCGGCGCGGATCGTCTCTACTGGGCCGGCGTCGGGGCCGGCGTCGGGGCCGCAGGCGGTGCGGGCGGCGGCGGCGGTGGAACCGGCGGCGTCGGATACAGCGACGCGAGGTACGCCGCGATCGCCACCATGTCTGCGAGCTCGAGCTTCTCGACCACCGGCTGCATCTGCTTGCCGGCCTCGTTCGCGCGCAGGCCGTGCTGGAACGACAGCAGCTGCCGCAGCAGGTAGCTCGGCGAACGGCCCGCGAGCGGCGGCACGTTGTCGACGCCCTGGAATTTCGGGCCGTGGCACGTCGCGCACTTCTGCGTCGTCTTGCCACCTTCGCCGCCAGCGGTGACGAGCAACTTGCCCTTGTTCAGGCTGCCCGGCGGCGCGTACGCCGTGTATTCGAGGCGATCGTCGCGGCGCTCGTGGCGGTCGAGCGCGTTGGTCACCTCGATGAGGCGGTCCTCGAGATCCTCGGTGCCGCCGACTTCCTCGTAGATCCACGCGGCCGGCTCGGCGCGCGGTATGCGCAGGCTCTCGACCACCCACACGTGACGCCGCAGCTTGAGCGGCGCGAAATACTTCGCGGCCTCGTCGATCTCGGTGTCTTTCAGCGCATGCGCGAGCTTCGCCATCGCCTGGTTCGGCGCGTACTCCTTCGGTCCCACCGGCTTGCGCGCGCCGCTGCGCATGTCGAGCAGCTGCTGGCGGAAGTAGCCCTCGGGCAATCCCGCGATCGGCGCGTTCTCGGGACGACCTTGTCCGGTCGGCGTGTGGCAGAAAGCGCACGCGATGACGTCGGGCTTGCGGCCCTTCGCGACGATGTCCGGCATCGGGCCGTGATCTTCCGGATGCCAGTCGGGCGGGTTGTAGACGTCGCCGATGCGCGCCGCGGTGAAGCTCTCCTTGCTGTGCGGCAGCTTGAGCGGCTCCTGGTCGTCGGGCTTGGGCGGCGGCGTCTTCGGGGGATGCAGCAAATTCGGATCGATGGGGAACAGCCAATCGGGCAGCTCGGCCGTCGGGGTCGGCGCGGAGACGGGCGCGGGTGCCGATGCGGGCGTCGTGGCGGCGAAGGCGGCAACGCCCGCGATGGCGAGCGAGCCCAGGACTGCGAGCCAACCCCTTTTACCTGTGCGCATGGGCGCGGAGTCTGCCACGGCAGGCGACGGCTGCGCACGTACACTCGCGGCATGACGCACCTGACGCGCCGCTCGCTGCCGCTGGCCACGGTCGCGCTGGCCCGGTTCCTGGTCGGCAAGCGCCTGGTCCACCGCACGGCCGACGGTCCGATCGCCGGCCGCATCGTCGAGACGGAGGCGTATCCGCCCGGCGATCCGACCGGCTACTTCCGCAACGGGCTAACTACTGCGAACGCGCCGCTGTTCGCGGCGCGCGGCACGGGTTACGTGCGCATGATGTACGGCACCTGCTTCAACCTGAACCTCGCGGCCGAGCGCGCCGGCGTGGGCGCCGGCGTACTGATCCGCGCGCTCGAGCCGCTCGCGGGCATCGAGCTCATGCGCGCGAATCGTCCCGGCGTGCGTGACCGCGACCTGGCGCGCGGACCCGGGCGCCTGTGCAGCGCGCTCGGAATCGGCCGCGAGCTGTCCGGCATCGACCTCACCGCGGGGCACACGCTGTGGCTCGAATCGATGCGCGGCCGACCGGCGGACATCGTGATCAGCACGCGGATCGGCCTGTCGCGCGACCAGCACCGCCGGTTGCGCTTTCTCGAGCGTGGCAGCGTTTACGTGAGCGTTCCGCCATAATGCGCGCCATGCGTTTCCTGTCGCTCGCCCTGGTCCTCACGTGCGGTGCCGCGTTCGCCGCCCAGCCGCTCACCGAGGAGGCCTTCCGCAAGAACCTCGGCTTCGGCTCAGGCGCGAAGTTTTCGTATCGCGACCTCGCGTGCCAGCCCGTGAAGTTCGACGCGTTCGCCGCGGGCATGCACGAGCCCGGCGCGCACGCCGACGTGGACCGCTCCGCGGACGGCAGGGAAATCACGATGACCGTGCGCAAGCGCGGCATGCCGGCGTGCGAGTCGCCCTATCCACCGATCACGTCGTTGCCGCCGTTCGATCTCAAGGACCTCGCCGGCAAGCGGGTGACGTCGGCGAGCCTGCGCGGCAAGGCGACGCTCATCAATTTCTTCTTCTCGACGTGCGTGCCGTGCATCCTGGAAGTGCAGCCGATCAACCAGTACGCCGCCGAGCATCCGAAGATGAACTTCCTCGCGGTCACGTTCGACGACCCGGCCACGGCGCAGGCGTTCGTGAACCGCTTCGATTTCCGCTGGCGCATCGCGCCGGACGCGCGCGACTTCATCGACCGCGTGCGCGTGAAGAACTACCCGATGATGGCGCTGTTCGATGCGAAGGGCCGGCTGCTCGGCACCCACAAGGGCGGCGTACGCGACGAGGTGGAGGCGGCCAACGTGAAGCCGGCGATCACGCAGTGGGTGGACGGGCTGCTGAAGCAGGCCGGATCCGCGCCCGCGGCCAAATAGCCGGCCGGCGCGTCAACCCCCGGGCGGCTGCCGCGTTATTCCCACCCATGACCGCGGCGCAAACAGACCTGGCGGCCGCCATCGCGGCCAACCGATTCGGGCTCGGTGCCCGGCCCGGAGATCTCGAGGTCGCAGCCGATGCGCCCCGGGACTGGCTGTCCCGCCAGCTCAAAGGGACCCCACCGGTGCTCGCGGACTCGAGCCTCAAACCCTCTTCCGACACTTTGGCGCGCGCGATCGCGTTGCGCGAAGAGGTCATGGAGGATCGCAAGCGTCGGAAACTCGAGAAGGACGAGGAGGGCACGAAGGTCGCCGCGGCGTTCAAACTACCGGCGCTCTACCGGCCCGTGTACATGGACGAGATCGTCGCGCGGTTCACGCATTCCGTGAACACCGACCGGCCGTTCCTCGAACGGCTCACGCAGTTCTGGACCAACCACTTCGCGGTGTCGATCGACAAGAACGTGGTGCTCGGGCTCGCGGGCGCGATGGAGCGCGAGGCGATCCGGCCGCACGTCACCGGCAACTTCCTCGACCTGCTCATGGCGGTCGAGAAGCATCCGGCGATGCTGCTCTATCTCGACAATCATGCGTCGATCGGTGCGCACTCGCGCGTCGCGCAGCTCGCCGCGCGACGTGCGAAGAACGACGAGCGCAAGATCGGCATCAACGAGAACCTGGCGCGCGAGATCCTCGAGCTGCACACGCTCGGCGTGGACGGCGGTTACACGCAGACGGACGTCACGACGTTCGCGCAGGCGATCTCCGGCTGGTCGATCGGCGGGCAGGACATGAATCGCCGGCTCGAACGCCTCGGCGTCGACGGCGGCACGCCGGGAGTATTCCTGTTCCGCGAGGCCTTCCACGAGCCCGGCGCGAAACGGCTGCTCGGCAGGTCCTATTCCGACGACGGCGTGAAGCAGGGCGAGAGCATCCTGCGCGATCTCGCGGTCAGCCCGAAGACCGCGCGGCACATCAGCACGAAGCTCGCGCGGCACTTCGTCGCCGACGATCCGCCGCCGGCGCTCGTCGAACGGCTCACGCGCGCCTGGCTCGATTCGCGCGCGCATCTGCCCACCGTGTACGCCGCGCTCATCGACGCGCCCGAGAGCTGGGCGCAGCCACTCGCGAAGTTCAAGACGCCGGCCGACTACGTCTATTCGTCGTACCGCGCGCTCGGCATTCCGATCCGTGACGGGCGCCGCGCGTTGCAGCCGTTCGAGGCGCTCGGCCAGCGCAGCCTCATGCCGGGTTCGCCCGCGGGCTGGCCGGATACGAGCGCCGACTGGGACGGTTCGTCGGCGCTGCTCAAGCGCATCGCGTGGGCCGACATCGTTGCGCAACGCATGGGCAATTCGCTCAACGCGCGGGATCTCGCGCCCCGGTTGTTGGGGGCGACGCTGAGCAACGATACGTCGACCGCGATCGCGCGCGCCGAGAGCGGCACGCAGGCGCTGACACTGCTGCTCGCGTCACCCGAATTCATGCGGCGCTGAATGGAGTCATGACATGCACGCATTGACCCGTCGCTGCTTCCTCGAAGCCTCCTTGTTCGCCGGCGCGAGCACGCTGGTCGCCACGCGCTTCGCGCTCGCGAATGCGCCGACGGACTCGCGCTTCGTGTTCGTCCTGTTGCGCGGCGCGCTCGATGGCCTGTCGGCCGTGCCGCCGGTGGGCGACCCCGACTACGCGTCGTTGCGCGGCCAGATCGCGCTCGCGAAATCGGGGACGGATGCGGCGCTGCCGCTGTCGTCTGAAAGAGGCGCGAGCATCTTCGGGCTGCACCCGTCGCTGACGTTCCTGCAGTCGAGCTACCAGGCGAAGGAGCTCGCGGTGCTGCACGCGATCGCCACGCCGTATCGCGAGCGTTCGCACTTCGACGCGCAGAACGTGCTCGAGAGCGGCGACATGCGGCCGCACGGATCGACGAGCGGCTGGATCAATCGCGCGCTCGCGAGCTTGCCGATGAAGTCGCGCGAGGCGGGCGTGGCGCTCGGCGCGAATGTGCCGCTCGCGATGCGCGGACCCGCCGAGGTCGCCTCGTGGTCGCCGACGAAGCTCGCGACGCTCGACGACGCGACGCTGCAGCGGATCACGGATCTCTACTCGCGCGATCCGCTGTTGTCGCAACGGCTCGCGGACGCGCTCGCGAGCGACGCGATCGCGAACGAGGCGCAGGCCGCGGCCAATGGCGATGCCGATGCGTCGATGGAGATGAAGAGCAGCGTGGTGGTCAGCGACGACAAGGCGAAGCGCAACTACGACGCGCGTTACGCCGAGACCGCGCGCGCCGCCGCGGGCTTCCTCAAGCGCGACGATGGTCCGCGCGTCGCGATGTTCGACACCACCGGCTGGGATACTCATGCGAACGAGGGCGGTGCGCAGGGGCAGCTCGCCGCGCGGCTGCGCGCGCTCGACGCGGGGCTCGAAGCGTTGAAGGAGTCACTCGGCCCGGTCTGGAGGAACACGGCGGTGCTCGTGGCCACGGAGTTCGGCCGGACGGCCGCCATCAACGGCACGCGCGGCACGGACCATGGCACCGGTGCCGCGGCCTTCTTGTTAGGTGGCGCGGTCGCCGGCGGCCGCGTGATCGCGGACTGGCCCGGGCTGTCAGGGTCGAGTCTGTACG
>Ga0136846_1229446_pt1 | contig 14725 bp, 16 predicted proteins | sample HopSoiMetagenom2_FD_96841 | JGI IMG/M metagenome (GOLD analysis project Ga0136846, IMG submission 96841) | Grasslands soil microbial communities from Hopland, California, USA - 2 Assembly 2016 (version 4) | ecosystem: Environmental > Terrestrial > Soil > Grasslands | place: USA: Hopland...
CCCGTCCGAACGGCCTATGTCGCCCACCGCCGCGCGTCGGTTAGATGGTCAGCACGACCGACCGGCGCGGAGGTGCCTTCGTGTACTACCCCTTGACCGTCCGTGACTTCCTCGATCGCGCCGAGCACGTCTACCCCGATCGGGTGGCGGTAGTGGACGAGCCGACGCAGCCGGCGCCTAGCCTGGGCGAGCTGACCTACCGCCAACTCGCGGAGAACGCGCGGGCTCAGGCGGCGCGGCTCGACGAGTTGGGCGTGCCGGTCGGCGGGCGGGTCGCGTTCGTCTCGCAGAACTCGGCCCGGCTACTGACGTCCTTCTTCGGCGTCTCCGGCTGGGGACGGATCCTGGTGCCGATCAACTTCCGCCTCAGCCAGGCCGAGATCGCCTACATCGTCGAGCACTCCGGCGCGGAGGTGGTCTACTGCGACCCCGAGCAGCAGCACCTGCTCGACGGGCTGAACGCCAAGCATCGCTTCGTGATCGGCGCGGACGACGAGCTCTACCGGCACGGCGTCGAACCGCGACCGTGGGCCGAGCCGGACGAAGCGGCGACTGCGACGATCAACTACACGTCCGGCACGACGGCGCGGCCCAAGGGCGTCCAGCTCACGCATCGCAACAACTGGCTCAACGCCACCGTCTTCGGACTCCACACCACGATCAGCGACCGTGACGTCTACCTGCACACGCTGCCCATGTTCCACGCGAACGGCTGGGGCATGCCGTTCGGGATCACGGGCGTCGGCGCGCAGCACGTCGTGCTGCGCAAGGTCGACGGCAGCGAGATCCTGCGCCGGGTGGACCAGCACGGCGTCACGCTGATGTGCGCGGCGCCGGCGGTGATCAGCGCGGCGCTCGACGCGGCGGCCACCTGGCCGGGCGAGATCCCCGGGCGTGACCGGGTCCGCATCGTCGCCGCCGGTGCCCCGCCGCCGACCCGCACGATCGAGCGGGTGCTCGACGAACTCGGCTGGGAGTTCATCCAGATCTACGGGTTGACCGAGACGTCCCCGCTGGTGACCATCAACCGGCAGCGCGCCGAGTGGGACGACCTGTCGACCCACGAGCGGGCCCGCAACCTCGGCCGGGCCGGCGCGCCGGCGCTCGGGGTGCGCGTCGACATCGACACCGACGGCGAGGTTCTCACCGCGTCCAACCACAACCTGGACGGTTACTGGCAGCAGCCCGACGCGACCGAGCAGGCGCAACGCGGTGGTTGGTTCCACACCGGCGACGGCGGCCACCTCGACGCCGACGGCTACCTCGTCATCTCCGACCGCAAGAAGGACGTGATCATCTCCGGCGGCGAGAACGTCTCCTCGATCGAGGTCGAGGACGCCCTGATGTCGCACCCGGGCGTGCGTGAGGTCGCGGTCATCGGCATCCCGGACGAGAAGTGGGGCGAGCTGGTGACCGCCCTCGTGGTGCGCGAGGGCGAGGACGCGACCGCCGAGGAGCTCATTGCGCACTGCCGGCAGGCGCTCGCCGGCTACAAGTGCCCCAAGCGGGTCGACTTCGTCGACGTCCTCCCCCGCACCGCGACCGGCAAGCTCCAGAAGTTCAAGCTGCGCGAGCAGTTCTGGCAGGGCCTGGATCGTCAGGTCAACTGACGATCGGTCGAACGCCGCGCCTCAGCCCGAGTGCTCGACACCGTACGTGTCCTGGACGTGGTCCGACCATCCACCGTTGCCCTTCAGGACGAGCTCCGCCCCGGTGCGGTTGGAGAACAGGTAGTTGGTCCAGGTCATCTCGACCGTGAGAGGCAGCACGGCGACCGGTGAGTTCGCATCGCCCTCCGTCCACGGATCGCCGGCGGTGACGACGACGTCGATGGTGTAGCCACCGAGCCAGCCCATGTTGATCTCCGGCAACACGGCCGCGCGGGGAATCCACGCACCGCCGCCGTTGTAGCGCGCGCTGTGGTACCAGATGACCGTCAGGTCGAGCGTGAAGTCCTTGAGCACCCAACCGCTGTCCCATCGCCACGACATCGACGACACGCCCTGGTTGCCGGTGAGCTTCTGCGGATCGGCACCGGCCGGCAGGGCGCTGGCGTGCGAGGTGTGGGCATTGACGGTCGCCTTGTTGTCCTGGATGACCTTCCAGACCTTCTCGGCCGTGTTCACCACGCTCATGACTCACTCACCCCTTCCTCCTGCACCGGCGGGACGTCGAGTATCTGGGCGTTGTCCGCCGTGACCGTCCTGGCGAAGATCACGTGCTCGGGCCGCAGCTGCGAGGCGTCCGTGATGTGCGGCTCGCCGTCGCCGCCGCCGCCGCCCGAAGGCTCGCTCACCGGTGCCGCGCCGCCCGGTGCCGCGGCGCCAGCCGGCGCATGGTCCCCGACGGGCTGCCACGCACTCGCGTCCGCGTCCCACCAGTAGTTGCCGTCGTCCGAACGCAGCGCACCTTCGGGGATCTCAGGCATGGTTGCTCGGCCTCTCGCTCGAATCTGACGTCGGCAACGCTAGTGACGACCGGCTCGCGCCGGCGTGGCCTTGGTGCGCACCTCCGGGCGTCCGATGCGCCTCTCGGGGCAATGCCGGACCGGGCCCGATCGTCAGACCAACTGACGAGGGCGCACCAGCGCAGGCACCGCCGCGTCGATCGTCATAGCGGCGCCGAGGACGACGGCGGCCGAGACGCCGAGGGCACCGATCGTGTCGGTGGCGTAGTGGTAGTAGTTGCGGACGAGTCCCAACGCGGCGAGCGCGGGCCAGGCGGTGAGGACGGCGACCGCCACGGGCCGCGCCGCTCCACCCAACCGGATCTGCCCGACCGCGACGAGGGCCAGCACGGCGGCCGACGCAACCCCCGTCTCGTGCCCACTGGGGAAGGCGCCGCCGCCCGCGCGCAGCAGAGCGATCGGCACGCCGGGCTGGAACAGGTAGCGGTCGATCAGCGGTTTGAGGACGTCCTCGGTCAGCACCACGGCCAGAGCGGGCCCGACCGCCGCCAGCGCTACCAGGCGCCACCGCCGCGCCACCGCGGCCAGCCCGGCCACGAGGACGATCACCGTGAGGCTCAGGGCCGGCTCGCTGAACCAGAGCAGGCGGGCGGCCGCTCCGGCGCCGATCGCAGAGACCGACCGGTGGAACGCCCAGACGTCGAACGACGTCGCACCGGCCCGGTGCAGCCACGTGCCCATCCCGGCGACGACGAGGACCGAGACCGCGATCACCGCCACCGTCGCGGCGCGCAAGCGTTCGGCGATCAGGGCGGGCACCCCGTCGATGATGACAGAGGGTCTCGCCGGTCGGGCCCGCTCGCTCAGCGCATCGACGGGAGAGTCCCGACCCAGGCAGCCGTGTCGTCCCACAACCGCGTGGCGACGGCGCGGTCCTGCGCATCCCGGCTGCACGCCGCCGGGGCACAGGCGCGGTAGTAGCCACTGGGCAGGTCGGGCGCCGTGGCGCAATGCAGCGTCGTCTGCGCGCCCTGGTCGGGTGAGAGCAGGAGTCGCCGCTCGATCGGCGCGAAGGCGCGCCGCACCGTCGAAAGCACCGGCCGTTCCTCGAGCCCCCGGTCGGCGATGTGGCTGAACACCGATCCCGGGTGCAGTGCATATGCGCGCAGTGCTGGGTAGCGCCGCGCGAGCTCGGCCGCCGAATGAATCAACGCCAGCTTGGACGTGCCGTACGCCGTCCACGAGTCGTACGGGTCGATCGGCGCGAACAGGTACGCGTTGCGGCCGCGGGCGTGCAGCTTCGACACGACGTTGACGACGCGGGCCTCGCCGGACTGCTCGGCGGTCGCCAGCAGGTGCGGCAGCAGCCGGTGGGTGAGGTGGGCCGGACCCAGGTAGTTCGTCCGCCAGTGGATCTCGTGACCGTCGGCGGTGTGACGCGGCTCGGGCCATTTGCTGCGCAGGTCGAGGTGCACACCGGCGTTGTTGATCAATACGTCCAGCCGGTCGGCGGTGCGGGCGAACCAGTCGGCGAAGCTATCGACCGAGGCGACGTCGGTGAGATCCAGCGGATGCCCCGCGACCGACCGCCGGACGCCCGAGAGGGCGCGGAGCACGGACGCGGTGTCGCTGCGCGTCGTCACGACCACGTTCGCGCCCCAGTCGGCCAGGGCCCGGGCGGTGGCGAAACCGAGGGAGCCGGCGCTGGCTCCGGTGACGACGATCGTGCGGCCGCTCAGGTCGACCGGCCGCGCACGGGCATGGCGCTCGCCGGTTCCCGCCATCTCGTCGTTCCTCCTCGCCGCGGAGTGCAGTCCTATCACGCCGACAGAGTTCGTTCCCGTCGATCATGGCCGACCGGGGGTTGCGCAGCAGGAGACGCGACGATAGTCTGTGCGTAGATAATCCGTTCACAGGCTATGGAGGCAGTCATGTGGGAGTACGAGCACGCAGTGGAGACCAGCGCCGACCCGGCGACGCTCTGGCGGTACTGGTCCGACGTCACGACCTGGACGCAGTGGAACTCGGGCGTGCGCACCGTGACCATCGACGGACCGTTCGCCGCCGGCACCACGTTCACCATGACCGCTCCGGACGGTGACCCCATCCGGATGACGCTCAGCGAGGTCGTCCCGGGCGAGCAGTTCACCGACGTCATGGACGGTGGCGACATCGTGGTCACGACGGTCCACCGCATCGAGCCGACCGGCGAGGGCCGCAGCCGGGTCGTCTACCGCACCGAGATCACCGGCTCGGCGGCCGACGTCGTCGGTCCCGAGCTCGGCCCGGCGATCACCGCCGACTTCCCCGAGGTGCTCGACGCGCTGGTGTCCGTGGCGTCCGGCGCGGAGGCCTAAACCCATGGCATCCGACCCCGACCGCAGTCCTGGGTTCTTGCTCTGGCACGTCACGCTGCGATGGCAGCGAGCGATTGCCGCTGCATTGGGCCCACTCGACCTCACCCACGTCCAGTTCGTCTTGCTCGCCTCGACGTGGTGGCTGAACGAGCAGGGCGCTGACCCCAACCAACTCACGTTGGCCCGGCAGGCGGGGACGGACGTGAAGATGACCTCCCAGGTGCTCGGCAAGCTCGAGGCCAAGGAGCTGCTCCGCCGCGAGGTCGACCCCGCGGACACCCGCGCGAAGCGGCTACGGGTCACTCCGGCCGGTGCCCGGTTGGCCCGGCGGGCGATCGAGGTCGTCGAGCGGGCCGACGCGGAGTTCTTCGCGCCGGTCGGCAACCAGCCGGCCCTGCTCAAGGCGCTGCGCCGCCTCGCGGCGGCCGACGACCTCTGACGGAGTGCCCTCAACGCCGGACATTGCTCGCATTACCGCCGGTTTTCCAGCGAGAAAACATCAACTGCGGTATACCGTGCGTGTAACGAGTAGGCGACACATTGTGTTCGCCGGGGGGCAGGACCGCCATGGAGCCGTCCGAAGACGTACTGAGGGGTCTACTGGCGGCCGCGCCTGACGCGTTCATAGCGGTCGACGCGGGCGGTCGGATTGTCTTCGCCAACGATCAGGCGGAGTGGCTGTTCGGATGGGACAGGTCTGAATTGCTGAACAAGCCCATCGAGGTTCTGGTGCCCCGGCGTTTTCGGGCCGGTCACCCGCACCTGCGCTCGGAGTACGTCGCGCACCCCACCAAGCGGCCCATGGGCGTGGGCTTGGAGTTGTGGTCGTGTCGGCGCGACGGTTCGGAGTTCCCGGTCGAGATCAGCTTGAGCTCGTTCAGCACCGACGACGGGATGTTGGTCGCGGCCACGATCCGGGACGCGACCGTCGCCCGGCGTCGTGAGCAGCGATTCCGGGCGGTGCTCGACGCCGCGCCGGACGCGACGATCGGCGTGAGCCTGTCGGGCCAGGTCGAGTGGATGAACGCCCAGGCCGAGCGGCTGTTCGGCTGGACGGGCGCCGAGCTGGTCGGGGCCAAGGTCGAGGTGCTCGTCCCTGGCGGGATCGACGAGAAACACGTGCAGCATCGCGCGAGCTACGCCGCCGATCCGCACCCCCGGCCCATGGGCGCCGGGTTGCAGTTGTCAGCGCTGCGGAAGGACGGCACCACCTTCGCCGCCGAGATCAGCCTGAGCACGGTCACCGACGACGAGGGCGAGCTGATGGTCCTTGCCTCCGTACGTGACATCCGTGATCGCGTCCAGCTTGAGGCCGAACGCCAACGGCGCGCTCTGGCCGAGCAGCGGGAACAGCTGCACCGCCTGGAGAGTCTCGGCCAACTTGCCGGCGGCGTCGCGCACGACTTCAACAACCTGCTGGGGGTCATCCAGAACTACGCCACCCTGATAGAACGGCGTACCGCCGATCCGATCGCGCGGGGCGACCTGCAGGAGATCCTCGCCGCAGCACAGCGAGGGGCCAGGCTCACCGGCCAGCTGCTGACCTTCGCCCGGCGCGACGTGGTCAACCGCGAGTCCCTCGACATCAGCGTGGTCGTTACCGAGGTCGCCTCGATGCTGCGGCGCACGCTGGGTGAGGACATCGAACTGCGACTCCACGTCGAGTCCGGTCCGGTGTACGCGATCTGTGACCGCACGCAGGTGGAGCAAATCGTGATGAACCTCGCGATCAACGCGCGGGACGCGATGTCCACCGGTGGTGTGCTCACCCTCGCCACGGGCTACTCGGCCGGCTCGCCCGCGGCGGCCCAGCTCACGGTCCGCGACTGCGGGACCGGGATGACGCCGGCGGTGGCGGCGCGGGCGTTCGAACCGTTCTTCTCGACAAAGCCTCGCGGCAGCGGAACTGGCCTTGGCCTGGCCACCGTTTACGGCATCGTCCGGCAAAGCGATGGTGAGATCAGCATCGACTCCACGGAGGGCGAGGGCACCACGATTACCGTGCTGCTCCCGAGCGCGGCGCCCGCCGAGCCGGCGGTCCCGGGCAAGGGCGACGCCCGAGACGGCGGGCTCGACGGCGGGCACGAGCGGATCCTCCTCGTGGAGGATGAGCTCCCCCTCCGGATGGGAACCGCAAGGCTGCTCCAGGACGCCGGTTACGACGTCGTGGTCGCGGCCAACGGCGTCGAGGCACTGGAAGTCTTCGCATCGCTGGAGGGCCGGGTCGACATCGTCGTCACCGACGTCGCGATGCCGCACATGCGCGGGGACGAACTCGCCATACAGCTCAGATCGCGCTCGTCCGACGTTCCGATGGTGTTCATGACCGGCTACGACTCCGGCGGCGTTTCACCCCTGGTCGGGAGAGTACTGGCGAAGCCCGTCGCGGCCGAGGACTTGCTGCAGGCGCTGCGTGAGGCCCTCGATGACTGAGCCCGCTGCGCCCGGCGTGATCAAGGTTCTCATCATCGATGATCACCGGGTGTTTGCCGACGGCCTCGCCCGGGTGATGTCCGACGAGCCAGACATCGAGGTGATCGGCGTGGCTTCGTCCGGTCATCAAGGCATCGCCATGGCCGCCACGCTGAGCCCGACCGTCGTGCTCGTCGACTACCACTTGCCCGATCACGACGGCCTCGCCATCACGGCCCGGATCAAGGCGCATGCAGCCGAAACGTATGTCGTGATGCTCACCGGCTCGGCCGAGGACTCGGTGCTGTTGAGCGCGATCGAGGCTGGCTGTTCGGGCTACTTGACCAAGACCAGCACCGCGGTGGAGGTCGCGCAGGCCGTTCGCCTCGCCGCCGCCGGTGAGGCAACGATCTCACCGCGCGAACTCGCCCGTCTGCTGCCCCAGCTGGGCCGCAACCAGCAGTCGATCGGATCCGATCTCACCCCCCGCGAACTCCAGATCCTCGGCCTGCTCGCCCCTGGAACGGCGAACTCGGCGATCGCGACAGATCTACACCTGAGCATCAACACCGTCCGCAACTACGTGCAATCGATCCTGACGAAGCTCGGCGCACACTCAAAACTCGAAGCGGTCGCCGTCGGCGTGCAGCAGGGCCTCATCCGCTACCCGAACAAGCCGCCCGGGTAGTTCGCACCGGGGCTAGTTCGCACCGGGGCGCAAGGGTGCCGACATGAAGATGCTCCACCGGCTGCCGCAGGACGCCGCAGCCGATGGAGCACCATCACATGGCTATTCAGTTGTGTAGATCCTGCGGGGAATCGGATCGGATCTACTTCGCGCCGGCCTGCTGGCGGGGGGGGTGCAACAGGTGAGCGATAAGGCAACGCTAGCCACGGCAACCACGCCGACGCAGAGTCGTCCGCACCCACTTGCCCCATCCAATTGGGCCGGTGGGACCCAGTGCGAATGCACCATGCCGAGAGACCCGGGTGCGGTTCCGCAACCCGCCGGGGATGCATTTGCATCCCACCGCACCGCACGGTTGCACGCCCGAACTCGACACAGCCGAATCATCACGACGGCGGCGCGGGTGCCTAGCGTTTCGGTCAAGCAGCTCGGTCAGGTCATCCGAGTCGAACAAGAGCAGGAGCAGGACCAGTCATGACAACCATCACCAGCACCGTCCGGGATTCGAGTCAGGACCGCGTAGCCGCCGCGGCCGAGCACATGCACGCCGCGGAGACGTTCCTGCACACCGCCCGACAGGCCGGCGTCGACGCCTGGGTACAGGTCGCGTACCGGCACCTGCACGAGGCAATCGCCGAGCACACCGCATGCCGCAACGCCCAGCCGAGCAAGGAACACCAACCCACCGTCCTCAAGGAGGCCACGATGAACCACACCCGCAAACACACGAGCAAGATCGACGAGCTGCGGGCCGAGTTCCCGCACCTGACTTCCCGCATCGTCACCGACGTCTTCCACGCCTACCTGCCACTCACCACCTCCATCGGCGGCGCCGTGCACGCAACCCGCGAGCGCCTCGCCGACGCACTGGCCGCGTGATCAGGCCCTCGCGGCCCGGCCCGGCCCGGCCCGTGATCGTTGATCGCGGGCCGGGCTCCTGACCGCCGTCAGGCCTTGACGAAGGCGAGCAACGCCTCGTTGACCTCGGCCGCGTGCGTCCAGAGCAGCCCGTGCGGAGCACCCTCGACCTCGACGTAGCGGGCCTCGGGGAACGCGGCGTGGAACGGCCGCGCGGTGGAGTCGATGGGCAGGATGTTGTCGCTCGTCCCGTGCAGGATGAGCGACGGCTTGCCGGCCGCGCGCACGGCGGCGACGTCGGCCCGGAAGTCCTCGATCCAGGCCGGCACGACCGCGTACGCCGCGACCGGCGCCGAGACGGTAGCGGTGTTCCAGCTGGCCGTGACGACCTCCGGGCTGATCCGGTGGCCGAGGTTCTCGGCGAGGTTGTAGAAGTCCTCGTAGAACTTGGTGAACCACGCGAAGCGATCGGTGCGCGCAGCGGTGGCAATGCCGTCGAAGACCTCCTGCGGCACGCCGGTCGGGTTGTCGTCGCGCTGCACCAGGAACGGTTCGAGCGAAGCCAGGAAGGCCAGCTTGGCCACCCGCTCGTGGCCGTGGTTCTTGACGTAGCGGGCCAGCTCGCCGGTCCCCATCGAGAACCCGACGAGGATCACGTCCCGCAGGTCGAGCGTCTCCAGCAGCGCATTCAGGTCGGCCGCAAACGTGTCGTAGTCGTAGCCGGTGCCCACCTTGCTCGAGCGGCCGAACCCGCGGCGGTCGTAGGTGATCACCCGGAAGCCGGCGGCGATCAGCTCCCGGGACTGCAGCTCCCAGCTGTTCCCGTCCAACGGGTATCCGTGGATGAGCACCACGGGCTGACCCGAGCCGTGGTCCTCGTAGTAGAGCTCGATCGGCGTGCTGTTCTCGGTTCCTACCGTGACGGTGCCCATTGTTGCTTCTCCCAGATCGCGTTCGCGGAGAACGGTCGTTCTCAGCTCATGCTGCTACCGTAGAGAACGAACGTTCTCAGCGCAACTAACCCGGACGGCAGCATGACCGATGACGCGAGTGCCCGCGGCCCTGCCCGTGGGCCGGCCCGCGACGCCGCGGCCGACCCGCCCGGCGATCCCGCCCGTGACTCCGTGGTCGAAGCCGCCGACCGGCTCTTCTATGCCCACGGCGTGCAGGCCGTCGGGATGGATCGGGTCCGCGACGAGGCCGGCGTATCGCTGAAACGGATCTACTCGCTGTTCCCCTCCAAGGACGATCTCGTCCTCGCGGTCCTCAACCGCCGCCGGGGGATGTGGGACGCCGGCATCGCGTCTCACGCCGAGAACGCGACGAGCCCCCGCGACAAGATCCTGGCCGTCTTCGACTTCCTCGACGCGTGGTTCCGCCAGCCGGATTTCCACGGCTGCGCCTTCATCAACGTGTTCGCCGAGCTGGGGCCGAGCTCACCGCGGGCGAGTCGCACGGTCCAGGCCCACAAGCGGGCCTTCCAGCGCTACTTGACGCGGCTGGTCGCGGAGCTCGGTGCCGACAAGGCCGTCGCCACCCAGATCGCCATCCTGGTGGAGGGCGCCCAGACCACCGCCGCGATCGCCGGCCGTCCGGATGCGGCGCGGCAGGCCCGCGCGGCGGCGGCCGTCCTGCTCGACACCGCGGGCGGGTAACCGGCGTTGGTAGCGTGCCGAGGTGCAGCTTCACGTCGACGCGATCCTGTTCGACATCGACGGCACGCTCGTCGACTCGACGCCCGCGGTCGAGCGCAGTTGGCGGACGTGGGCCGCCCGGCGAAACCTCGACGCGGACGCGATCCTGCAGATCTGCCATGGGCGGCGCAGCGAGGACACCATCCGCTCCCTCTTGCCGGCCGAGGAGGTGCCGGAGGCCGTGCGCGACATCGAAGCGCTCGAGCTGACCGACCTGGGCGACGTCGTTGCGCTGCCGGGAACCGCTGCCTTGCTGGCCCGGTTGCCGGTGGATCGCTGGGCTGCCGTCACGTCCGGCCCGCGCACGCTGATGCGAGCGCGCCTGGCCGCGGCCGGGCTGCCGGTGCCCGAGGTGCTGATCTCGGCCGAGGACGTGCGGGACGGCAAGCCCGACCCCGAGGGGTACCGGCTAGCGGCGTCCGGGCTCGGGTTCGACGCGGCGCGGTGCCTGGTGGTCGAGGACGCCCCGGCCGGAATCGCCGCCGGGCGCGCGGCCGGCGCCGCCGTGCTCGCCGTGGTCACCTCGCACCCGGCCGCCGAGCTCGGTGCGGCCGACGCGGTGATCGCCGACCTGCGGGCCTGCGCCGTCGACCCGGTGGACGAGCGGCTCCGCGTGACGATCGAAGCCTGACCGGAGGGCGCCGCGCGCTGGACCCGGCTCGCCCAGCAAGACAAGTCGAAGGTTCAGCGTGAGGTCCGGGCGACGTCCGGCGCCGCACCCGCTCGATCGGCTCGCGCACCGCTTCGGTGCAGGCCGGCGACGAACCCGCCCACGAAGCTGTCGCCAAGCCCGACGGTGACCGGCTCGGGCGGTTCGAGGTCGAGCGCGGGAACGGCGGCCATCCCGGCGCGCTCCAGCCCGGCGGCGACCGCGACTCCGCTCGGGCTCTTCGCGGCTGAGCGCAACCGGCTCAGGACGTCCTGGCTCATCGCGTCACCGCTGGTGAAGCGGGCCGCGCCGGCGAGGACGCCCTCGGTCATCGCCCCACGCAGCTCGTGCGCCTGCGGCCCGATCGCGGCGGCCCAGCGACTCGTGTGGACGACGAGGTTCTTGATCTGCCACCGACCGATGAGCGCTGCGAGCCCCTGCCCTACCGAGGTCGCGTCGTCCAGATCGACCGCGGTGCCCAGATGGCCGGCGAACTCGTCCTCGTTCATGCCCACCACGTCGCAGGCTTCGGCCATCGTGCCCATCGCGGTGGCGGCGAGCTCCGGCCGGTGGAAGCCACCGTCCTCGTAGACCGCCCATGCGCCCGGTCGCATCGTCCGAACCAGCGCGTCCACCTGTCCGAGTCGCGTGCCCAGCAAGGACGAGTCGGCGATCGCGTTGAAGCCCGAGATCAACCAGATGGAGCTCGCCGCCACGGCCGACGGGAGGTCCGGGGCGAGCGCCAGCTCGGCGTTGTCCGGATCGTTGACGAAGATCAGTCGATTCGGTCGTGGGGGCGTCCGCGCTACGCCACCGACCGTCAACGCCCGGTCGGCGCTGTACTGCACGATCAGGTGCGGATAGTCCGTCCCGCCATTGCCCGCGCTGAGCCGGCGTGCTCCCGGCCACAGCAACGCCTCCATCCGCGGCGACAGCGAGGTCAGGTGGACGGTGCACGCGATGCCGAGCAGGTCCACGACCCGCCCGGCGCGCACTCCGGTGCCGCCCAGCGACTCGCGGAATCCGAGGCGATGCGCCAGGGATTCGATGGCCCGGACCGAATCCACCGAGCGTTCGGTGCCCACGCCGGCCGCCGCGTAGGCCAGGACGGCGCTGACCAGGTCACGTTCGTCGCGGATGACCGGCGGCGGCGTCGGCCACGTGATGATGCCGAGGTCGGCCGCGACTTCGGAGAGCAGCTCGGGCCCCCAGCGGAGGTCGTAGTCGAGCGAGTTGCCCATCCCCAGCAGGATGTCGGACTCCTCGCTCAACTTCGGGCTCCTCGATCGGTCACCAATGGCGGGGTCGGGCGGCTCAGAATAGATCGGCCTTGCCGTCGGAGCAGAAGAGCCTGATCTTCTCGATTGCGGTGTCGATCATCGCTTGCATCGCGGGCGGCTCGATCACGTTGGGCTCGCGCAGCTTGGCGTCCTGCAGCACTTCCCGCAGCTTGGCGTAGTACGCGATCTTGATGTCACTCGAGATATTGATCTTGTTGAGTCCGGCCTCGACGCCCTCGGCGATCTCGGACTCCGGATTGCTGGATCCGCCGTGCAGCACGAGCGGGACGTCGACGGACTTCTTGATCTCGCGTAGCAGGTCGATCTTCAGTTCCGGCTTGAGGTCGGCCGGCACGAGACCGTGGAAGGTGCCGATGGCGACGGCGAGCGAATCCACTCCGGTGCGCTCGACGAACGTGACGGCGTCGGCCGGATCGGTGTAGATGATGGTCGACGAGCCCGACTCGCCGTACGCATCGCCCTGACCGATCGTGCCCAGCTCGCCCTCGACGGCCAGGCCCACGGCGTGCGCCGCCTCGACGACCTTGGCGGTGATGGCCACGTTCTCCTCGAACGGCAGGGCGGACCCATCGATCATCACCGACGTGAAGCCGACGCGAATGGCGGTCATGACGTGCTCGAAGGTCGTGCCGTGGTCCAGGTGCACGGCGATCGGAACGGTCGCCTTGTGCGAGTGCTGCAGGATCGACGGCAGCAGGTCGCCGCCGATGTGCCGCAACTCGTCCGGGTGGATGGCGACGATCATCGGCGAGCGGGTCTGCTCGCAGGCGTCGACCAAGGCGTTGAACATCGCGTACTCGCTGACGTTGAACGCGGGAACGGCGAAGTTGTGCTCGGCCGCGACGTCGAGCATGGCGGGTCCGGTGGACAGCATGAAGGCTCCTCTTATGAACTGCTGGAAATGGCATCGGTGAACGGGCGGCGCAGCCGCGGGTCATCCCTTGACGGAACCGGCGGTCAGGCCTCCCAGGAAGTAGCGCTGGAACACGAGGAAGATCAGCAGCACCGGCAGTGAGCCGAGAATGCTCATCGCGAACATGCCCTGCCAGTCGACGGCGTTCTGCCCGATGAACAGCGAGATCCGGATCGGGACGGTCCGCACGTGTTGCTTGGTCAGCATCAGGGCGAACAGGAACTCGTTCCACGACAACATGAACGTGTAGACGCCGACCGACACGACTCCAGGCAGCGAGATCGGCAACAGGATCTGCCGCAAGATCCGCAGCGACGAAGCGCCGTCCATGCGCGCCGCTTCGTCCAGCGTGCGCGGAATGGTGTCGAAGTAGGCGGTCATCATGACGATCGCGTACGGAAACGTCAGGACGAGGTGGGTGAGGATCAGGCCGGTGAAACTGTAGTACAGGTTGAGGAACGTGATCAGCCCCAGGTACGGGATGACGAGCGAGATCGGTGGAACCGACTGCACGCCGATCACGACGGTCATGACGACGCTCTTGCCCCGGAAGTCGAAACGGCTCAGCGCGAACCCGGCCGACACCGCGACGATGATCGTCAAGAGCGTGACCACCGCTCCGATGACGTAGCTGTCACGGAAGGCGTTGAGCTGGGACGGGTCGCTGAACAGCTTCCGGTAGCCGGCGAACGACGAGTGCGCGAACAGGCTCGGCGGATCGTCCAGGATCCTCGTGTTGGGCTTCAGCGAACTGAGGAACATCCACAGCACCGGGAGGACGGCGAACGTCGCGCTGAGCAGCAGCCCGACCATCGTCCAGAACTTCGCCGCCACGCGGCGGTTGGACCGGCGGCGTCGGGGCGGCGCGGCGGTGACCGCCGGCATCGTGCTCGTGATCGTGCTCATCGGTTGAGCGCCCTTCGGCTCCAGGCGTAGAACACCGCGAGGATCAGTGAGATCACCAGGATGATCACTGCCGAGGCGGCGCCCGCCGTGTAGTCCTGGTTGAAGTAGGCGGTCGTGTAGGTGTAGTTCGCGAGCACATTGGTGCTGTTGACCGGTCCGCCTCCGGTGAGCAGGAAGATCGTCGCGAAGTTCTGCAGGTTCCAGATCAGATCAAGGATGCTCATCGACACCGCGATCGGCCGCAGGTGCGGCCGGGTGACGTACCAGAACCGCTGGAACGCATTCGCGCCGTCGACCCGCGCAGCCTCACGCAATTCGCCACTCACGCCCTGCAGGCCGGCGAGCAAGCTGATCATGAAGAACGGGTAGCCGGCCCAGACGTTGATGAACACCACGGCGGCCAGCGCCGTATTGGTCTGTCCCAGCCAGGCGAGGCCCTCAGTGGGCAGGCCCACGCTGTGCAGCACGAAGTTGACGACGCCCTTGGGATCGAGCAGCAGGTAGCGCCACAACGCGACCACGATCGTGATCGTGAACAAC
>Ga0136846_1223741_pt1 | contig 14720 bp, 12 predicted proteins | sample HopSoiMetagenom2_FD_96841 | JGI IMG/M metagenome (GOLD analysis project Ga0136846, IMG submission 96841) | Grasslands soil microbial communities from Hopland, California, USA - 2 Assembly 2016 (version 4) | ecosystem: Environmental > Terrestrial > Soil > Grasslands | place: USA: Hopland...
CCAGCAGGTCGGCGGTGAGCCCGGCCCCGACCGCGGCGAGCACCGCGAAGCCGCGCTCCATGTTCACCATGCCCGACTCGAGCGAGCTCACGATCGTGAACAGGAACGTGGCCGAGCCGAAGGGCAGCCGCCAGCGGCGCATCGCGAACAGGAGTGGCGTCACCAGGAGCAGGTTCGCCGTGAGGATCGTCGCGAGGCCGACGATGCGGGTGTTCTCGCCGGCATCGCCGAGCGCGGCGATGTCCGGCACCGGCTTCGTCCAGAGCACGAACGGCAGCAGGAACTGGACGATGAACGAGATCGCAGCCGTGCACAACGTGAGCGAGAGGAGTGCCGGGAAGAAGCGGCGGAAGGTCGGCGCGACCGGCCCGCTGTTGGCCCAGGCGGCCCGGAGCGGGCTGCCGAGGATCAGCGCGGCGCTCGTGAAGAGCACGATGTGGAACGGGCTCATCGTGCGCTCGATGCCCTGCTCGATCCCGTAGAAGGTGTGCCAGACGGCGTCGCCGGCGGCACCGAGCGTGAGCAGGCCCATTCCCACGACGCCGAGCCGGTAGCCGGCGGGCACGGCTGCGATGTCGAAGCGGCCGCGCAGCAGGTCGCGGATGCTCTGGTTGCGCGTCGTGATCCAGAGGCCGGTCAGTGTCGCGCCGATGTAGAGCGGCAGGTGCCACCACGTCAGGAAGGCGCCTGCACGGTTGTCCGCGAGGTTGATGTGGCGCCAGCCGTCGACGTACAGACCCACGATCACGAGCGATGCGAGCCAGGCTGTGATCACGTTCTCGCGTGGCGTGATGCGCGGTGCGGGCTCGGCGGCCGCCTCGACGACGTAGGTCAGCAGCGGCCGCGCCGCGCGCCGTGCGAGGAACGCCGCCGCTGCGAGGACGGCGACACCGAGCGCGAACGCCGCGAGCAGCCCGGCCCGCCGGGAGACCAGGTCGACGTGCGCCGACTGCGCGACCGCGCGCGCGCCCAGGATCGCGGCGACGTCGAGCACCGCCATCGCCGCCAGCGAGGCGATGGTCGTCCGCGCCTCTCGGCGACGACGAAAGGGCGCGTCGCGCTCCAGCAAGCCGACCTTGCTCGACAGGTAGTCGAGCTGCTCCTGCAGCGGGTCGAGGCTCGGGCGCCGGTTCGTATCAGGGTGGTAGATGGCCATGCTTTCTCCTTGTTCGTCAGGGGGCGGTGGCGGGGGTCGCGCCGGCTGGCTCCGGCTCGTCGGACGTCGCGACGACGACCGGGCCGATGCCGACGGGAACCGGCGCGGGCGACGGCTTGGCGTGGGCACGCACCGGCGCCGCGTGCTGCACGGGTGCCGCGTGCTGCACAGGCGCCGCGTGCTGCACGGGAGCTGTGTGCCGCACGGGAAGGGCTGAGCGGTGGGGCAGCGGGCGCTCGACGACGGCGGGCGCTGCGGCGGGCGCTGCGACGGGACGCGCGGCGGCGGGCTGCACTGCCACGGTCGGCACAGGCGCGACGTTCGGCACAGGCGCGACGTCGCGTACGGAGGCGCGCTTCCGCAGCCCGCGCCGAGCGGCGGCGTGCACCACGCGCGCGGGATCACGCTCGACGGGCGCGAGCGCGCGTGCGCGCTCCGCGGGCGCGTCGGTCAGGTGGGCAACACGGGCCGCGGCGAGATGCGCGTGCGAGCGGGCCGGCGTGCTGCCGTGCTGCCGCGCAACGCCATGCTGCTGTGCAACGCGGTGCTGATGGGAGACGCCGGCGCTCGCGGCGCCGGCGGCCACGGCGGCGACGAGCACGAGGGCATGCGGGATCATGCGCCGCCGCCTCGGCCGGGCGGCCTCCGCCTCGAGCACGCGCACCTGGTCGTGGAGCCGGCGGATGCCGGTCTGCGAGACGCTCATTGCAACCTCCTCGAAGGGCGTCGATTCACGACTCGAAGCTACGGTCGGCACCTTTCGGAAACCCTTTGCAGCGGACCAGACGACGAGGCCGGGCGTCTGCCCGGCCTCGTCGTGGAACAGGATCGCTGCGTCTACCTGACGCGGAAGGCGATCCTCAGCGTCGTCGCGGCGCCGGACTTCCCCGTTGCGCGGACGACGATGCGGTACAGGCCGGCGCGCTTCAGGTGCGCGCGGTCGAGGTGGAGCTCGATCCGGACGCGACCGCCGGAGCGGAGGGCGGCGTGCAACGACGAGGCGTGCGCGGAGCGCAGCGTCGCCGTACCGAGCCTGCTGCCGCGGAGCAGCGACAGGGCGGGCCCGCCGGGAGCGGCGGCGGTCACGGTCAAGCGCGACGCCTTGGCCACCGTCACGGTCGCGGAGACCGTCGCGTTCTTGCCGTGCATCCGGGCGACGGGCACGGCGCCGATCGCGACGACCGCCGGCCGACCGGCGACCTTCTTGGTGGGCGTGGCCTTCTTGGCCGGCGTGGCGTCCTTGGCCGGCGTGGCCGGCGTGGCCGCGGTGGTGCCGAGGATCAGCGGAGCCGAGTGACCGCTCGTGTTGCCGGCGACGTCGGTCGCCGTCGCGTCGATCTGATGCGTCCCGGCCGCGAGGCCGTTGATCGTCGTCGACCACGAGCCGTCGGCCGCCGAGGCGGACGCCTCCCGGTGGCCGTTCACGAACACCGCGACGGTCGTGCCGTCGTCGGCGGTGCCGCTGACGGCGAGCGAGCCGCCGGTGAGCGCGCGGCCCTCCACGGGCTTGGACGGTGCGTCCGGGGCGACCGTGTCGATCGTGATCCGGAGCGGCGCCGACGGCGTCGACTCGAGGCCGTTGCCGCCGTCCGTCACGACGACGGTCACGAGGTGTTGCCCGTCGTTCAGCTTGCTCGAGGTGATCGAGTACGCACCGCCGCTGGTGGCGGCGCTGCCGACCTGCACGCCGTCGACGAACAGCTTGACGCTCGCGCTCGTGAGCGAGACCGAGCCGATGAACGTCGGGAGGCTCACGTTCGTGATGCCGTCGGTCGACGAGCGGCCGCTGTCGCTCGCCGCGCTGAGCGCGGGCGGCTGGATCCCGCTGACGGTGCCGACCGGCAGATCGAGCGCAGCCGAGGCGGCGCCGGTGTTACCGGCCACATCGGTTGCCGAGGCGGTGATGTGGTGCAGCCCCGTGCCGAGCGCGCTCGCCTTGATCGAGTACGCCCCGCCGGTAACAGGCCCGCTCCCGATCGGGTCGCCGTCGGAGAACAGCGAGACCGTCGTGCCGGCATCGGCCGAGCCGTTGAAGATCGCCCCGAACGAGGCAGACGACGGCTGGTTCGTCTTCGGAACGCTCGGAGCGCCTGGAGCCGCGGTGTCGATCGTCACCATGAGCGGCGCCGACGCGGGCGAGGCGGCCCCGCTCAGCGGGTTCGCCGCGACGACCGTGACGGCGTGCGTCCCGTCGACCATCGCCGCCGGGAGCTTGACGGCGAACGTGCCGTCCGCCAGCGCCTTGCCGGTGCCGTTGACCGACCCGTCGACGCTGACGGTGACGTTCGCGTTCGCGACCGTCGTGCCGGTGATCGTCGGCGCGGCGACCTTCGTGATGGTGTCGGCGCCGTTCGCGCCGGTGTCGTCGGCGACGAGCAGATGCGGCGCCAGCGGCGTTGCCGGAGGCAGCATCCCGGGCGGAGTCGCGCCCGCGGCGAGCTCACCCTCGACGACGAACTGGTCGGTGAACAGGGACAGGCCGCCACCGGTGATCGATACGAAGTTGCGGGCGAGCGGGCTGCCCACGACCTTGTGCGGCGTCACGTTGTCGCCGATGAAGCCGATCGGCGGTGCGCTGATCGTCGTGTCCCACTGGAGGAAGCCGCCGAACACGGGGCTGGCGAGCGCGGCGTCGAAGGCGCACGGAGCTGCGCCACAGCCGATGTCCGTGGTGTCCTTCGCGAGCCCGCCGGCGTCGCTCGTCAGCGTGATGTCGCCGTAGGGCTCGCTGACGTTGTAGGTCGTATTGGGAGCAAGGCCCTTGCCGACGACGCGGATGCGCCCGAACGTGATCAGGCCGCTCAGGTTCGCGGCCTCCACGGCCAGGACGACGTTGAAGCTCGCACCGCTCGGGTCCGTGAGGCTGGTGTTCGCGTTCCAGTAGAACGCCTCGCCGTCTTTCGCGTTGAGGTCGGCGAGCGTGGAGAAGCAGTTGGGCGGCCCGAGCAGGCACGGAGCGAGCTGCAGGCCGGTGGCATCCTGGTACCAGATCGGGATGCCCGATGCATCGACCGGGCCGGTGACTGCGGCAGCCCGCGCCGACGTTGCGCCTAGCAGCGCAGCGGTGAGCGCGAGCAGCGCGATCGCGACAACGCTGCGCACACGGTGTGCGGCGGCGCCGAAGTGCGCAAGTGTGTTCATCGTTCGTTTCTCCTCCTGAGAGATCGAGTGGATGCTCGAGTCTCGGCGGGAGGCCTTTCGGAAAGGTTTTGCCTCAGCGGAGGCACGCGGCCGCTTGTCCCACACGAGCAGACAGCGAGGGACCGACTAGAGCGCGTTGAGATACGCGACCAGGTCGTTCATGTCCTGGTCGGTGAGGTTCAGCGGCGCCGTCGACGCGGTCTTGTCGTAGAACTGCACGACCTGTCGCAGCGTGGTGAACGCGCCGTTGTGCATGTACGGCGCGGTCTTCGCGACGTCACGCAGCTGCGGCGTGTTGAAGGCATGCGGCGGGTTGGCGGCACCTGGATCGTTCGCGCCGGGCATCTGCGGGACGAGCGTGTTGTGCAGCTTGTTGTCGGTGAGCAACGGCCCGAAATGGCACGACATGCAGCCGGCCTTACCCTGGAACAGCCGTTGTCCGCGCAGCGCGGCCGACGACATCGTGCCCAGGTCGAACGGCGAGACCGGCGGGCTCAACGACCGAAGATACGCCGACAGCGCGGCGACCCGCTCGCCCGTCGGCGTGCCGTCCTTGAAGAAGTTGCGAATCAGGCGCGTCATCAGCTCTTCGAGGGTCGGCACCGACCCCGTCAAGAGGTACGGCGCCGTCTCGCCGACGCCCCACAGCGACGGCGGGTCGCGCGGGCCGACGAAGTCGCCGGGCGCCGTCGGGTGCACCTGCGTGCCGAGGTCGGCGTTCGCGCCCCCCTCGGTGTGGCAGCTCTGACACGAGAGCCCATCCTGGAAGAGCGCCGGGTCGCGGAAGAGATGCTTGCCCTCGGCGACGAGCTCCGCGTTCGGGAGGTCGGTGTCGATCACGTCGGCGGCCTCGAGCACGTCCCGCAGCTGGTTTGCCGACACCGGCTCCGTCAGATGGTGCGCGTCGAGCCGCCCAGGGCTGCCGGCGCCGGGATGCGTCAGGAGTAGGAACGCGGCGGCGACGGCCGTGACGAGACCGGCGCCGGGGACGAGGGTGCGCAAGCGCCTCAACGCTTCACCTCCCGGACGAGGACGCACGGATGCGCGGGCCTGCGGGCGAATGTGCTGAGGTACTCGCGGCCCGGCGCATGGCAGAGCGCGAAGACCTCGGCGAAGTCACCGGCGGCACTCGCGTAGTCGGAGCCGGCGTGCGACGGCCACCACGCGGCGTGCGGCCGGCCGCGCAGCACGACGTAGGCATGGCGTCCGCGCGGGCCGAGGTAGCGCGCGTCGAACGCGTGGCCGAGCTCGTGCGCGATGTCGTGCGCGATGCGCTGCGGCGAATCGGCGAGCCGGACGTAGATCGTGATCGCGCGGTGCACCTTGTCGGTGGCCGCCCGGATGCCGGGGCGCCCGGCCGCGAACACGATCCGGTAGCCGAGCCGGCTCCGGTAGTCGACGAGCGCGAGCGCGCGCTTGCCGAGTGCCCCGTAGGTGGGCTTCGCCCTGGTGGCCCTCTTCGGCTTCGCCGCGCTCTTCGGCTTCGGCTTCGCCGCGGCCTTGGCCGCCGGTCCCGCGGCCGGCGCCGGGGCAGCAGTCGCGGCGGGCGCCGGGCCGCCTGCGGACGCTGCCGCAGCCGCCTCGGGCGCCGGCCCGATGCCGGCGACGGTGCGGAAGATGCCTGCTCGCGTCGCGCCCGCGTACGTCACCGTGCCCGACGCCTTCGCGCCCGCGATCCCGGCAGGCGACTCGAAGTCGCCGCCGCCGCGTGCGATCCGTGCCGCCTCGGCACGTGCGCCGACGTCGACGCGAACGGTGTCGCCCAACGGGGCGGCGTCGTCGCCGAGCGTTCCGCGCACCGAGCCGTCGTGGGTGACGGATGCGTGGAGCGCGACGGCTCGGAAGACGAGCGGCGCGTGCGGGTAGAGACCGTGCAGCGTCAGACGCACGAGATCGCCCTCCTCCACCGGGACGACGGCGTCGACCGCGCCGCCGGAGACCGGGGCGCCGTCGGCGTGCCCCGCGACCGTGCCGTCGCGCACGACCGTCACGTCGACGGACGTGACGTCTCGGAGCCCCGTCGCGGACACGTCGTGGCGGATCGTGTCGGCGGTGAAGACCGGCGCCGCAGCCGGGGCGAGTGCCGGCGCGGCGACGCCGGTCAGGCGCGTGAGGAGATTCGCGCCGGTCTCCGTGAACCAGACGTTGCCCTCCGCGTCGAGGACAGGCTTGTCGGTGAGGCTCTGCCGCGCGCGCGGACGCCAGAACCGACGGAAGCCGTCGGAGTTCGCCGCGCCGATCGCGTCGCCGTACTCGTCGGTGAAGAAGAGCGTGTCGTTGCGGTCGACGGCGACGTCCGCCGGAGCGGCCTGCTCGCGAAATTCGTTGTTCGGCAGCGGCACCTCGACCATGCCGGTTGTCGTTCCGGGATGCGCGCGCGCCGGGTCGAGATAGCCGACGGCTGCGTTCTCCTCCTCGCTGAACCACACGCGGCCGGCCTCGTCGACGGCGAGGCTGTGCGGCGCCGACGTCGCGAGCGCCGGCAGGCCGGGCGGCGTGACCGGCGGCGCGCTCGGGATCGTGTAGTGGGCGACCTGCGCGGCGGCGGCCTCGAACGGTCCGGCCTCCATCGTCAGGCGGCCGAGGCGGTTCGAGCCCTCCTCGCTGAACCAGACCGAGCCGTCGTCGCCGAGCGCGATGCCCTTCGGGTGGCTGCACGAGCACGGCACGTCGATCTGCCCGAGCGCGGTGCCGTCCGCGGCGACCCGGAGCGCGCCGATCGCGTCGGCCTCGAGCTCGCTGAACCAGACGATCGTGTTGCCGGCGCCGTCTTCCTGCACCGCCATCTGCTCGGGCACGCGCGACGGCGTCTCGACCACGCCCGGCTCGACCGGGAACGCGGGCTTGCACGCCGGGCACCTGTCGAGCGGATAGACGCGGATGCCGTCGCTCGAGCCGGTGTGGGCGACGGCCGGATCGAGTCGAGCGATCGCGTTGCCGTCGGCGAGCGTCGCCCAGACGATCCCGCGGCCGTCGACGGCGACGTCGTGCGGGTCGAGCTTGCCGCCTGTCTCGAAGCTCGCGTCGCCGCCGGGCAGCGGGTACTCCTGCTCGGTCGCGCTGGCGAGGTCGTCGGCGGGCGTCACCTCGGCAAGCGCGTCGACACCGCCGAGCGTCACCCAGAGGTGGCCGTCCGCGTCGATCGCAGAGTGGTTGGGGTGCGACCAGTCCGGCGTGAAGCGCAGGCTCTGGCGGAGCGGCCCACGGTCGAGCCGCAGCGCCAGGCCCGCCTGGTCGCCGCTGTCGGGGTCGCCGAGCCACAGCTCGAACGTCGTGTCGCTCGGCGTCAGCGTGGTCGTCTGCGACGCGCCGGCGGCGAGCGTCGCTTCGCTGCCCACCGGCGCCCAGTGGAAGTCGCCCCAGTCGAGCGCGCCGAAGGCCGGGGCGCGGTCGTCCAGCTCGAGCGCCTGGAAGCGGTGCGCGAACCCGTCGCCGTTCGTGACCGAGACCGTCAGCGGCTTGCCGCGATCGAGATGGAGGCGGCGGCGCGACAGATAGGCCTCGTCGTTCTGCAGCACGACGGCGACGTCGGCGCCCGCCACCGTCTGCACACCCGGGGCGACGCGTGACCGCATCGCGGCGACGAGGTGGCCGTCGCCCGAGCCGACCTGGTGCGCGAGGGCGAGGAACCCGGGCGCGGTGGGATCGAGCGCGCGCAGGTGCGTCCACAGCACCTTCTCCGGGGCGTCCGCGGCCAGGCGGCCGATCGCGGCGAGCTTCTGGACGTCGGTGGGCGCGGAGCCGCTGAAGCCGAGGTCTGCCTGCACCGCGGCGATGCGCGCCGGCGTCGCGCGCTCGAGTGTGACCAGCGCCGTCGCGCCGGGGCCGGGCTCGATGCCCGGGTCGACGATCGCCTCGACGTCGTGCGGCGGCGGCATGCGCACTGTGAGCTCCTGCACGCCGAGGCGCGTGTGCTCGGGCGCGCCGCCGGGATGGAACCTGTTCTTCGTCGACGTCCCGGCGGGCAGCTCCGGCAGCGCGAGCGTCTGCACGATCGACGGCTGTCCGCCGAGCGAGCGGCCGGCGTCCGCAAGCAGGAGCGTCGGCGCGAAGACGCCGCCGAAGCCGACGCCGAGCTCGGTGACGTGGTAGGTGATCGTGAACGGCGCGTTCGGGTCGTCGAAGTCGAGCAGCCACGTGTCGGTGAGGATGTGATCGCCGAAGCGCACCTCCTCGACGGTCACGTTGCCGCCCGCGGGAACGGTCTTCACCTTCGCCGGCGCGTTCCAGTTCAGGAGCGGGAGGCCGGAGTAGATCTTCCGCGGCAGCGGGTCGCCCTCGAGGATCGAGATCGCGAGCGTGCGGGCATCGGCCGCCGTCGCCGCGTCGGGCGCACCCGCGAGCGTGACCAGCGCCTGCGCGAGGTCGTCCTCGGGGCTGCCGGTGTCGCGCGTGCCGGGCGCGGGCGTGCCGTCGAAGGGAAGGGTCAGCTTCTCGCCGACGCTCGGCGGGCCTGCGAGCTGCGCGGCCGGGTCGCCGACCGACGTGTTCGGGATCCCGAGCCCCGGCAGGCCGCCGACGCCCCAGGCCGGTGCGGCCGCCGCGACGAGCGCGGCAGCCGCAATGACGATCGGCGTGACGCGGCGTCGTGCGCAGCTTCCGACGACGTGGCGAAGTCGCCGTCCGAGCCTGCCGAGTCCACGTCCTTCCATGCGCCCGGAGGCTGCTCGGGAGACCTTTGACTTTCCTTTTGACTTCTCGTTTCGGGCCGCCTCGAGGTCCTTCTGTACCGGCGCTGCTCCCCCTCTGGCGCACGCGGCGCTTTCGTCCTGCTGCTCGCCGGCAGGGCCGGGTAGGGCCGCGGTTCCGCCCCGGGCGCGCTACGCGCGTCCCCACCCTCGACGGGTGAGGCCCGCTCGCCCTTTGCCGGTCGAATGTTGCCGAGCACCGATTCGCAACAGAAAGGGAGAGGACGTGAACATCGGCAAGGCGATTCGGACGATCAAGGTCGAGCCGATTCAGAACCCGATCGCGCGCTTGACGAGGCGCGGGTCGACGCGGCCGGCTACCCGGCCCGCGACTCCGGTGACGACGCCCCGGCGCTAGGTGGAAGCGCCGGACTACGTCGAGCCGATCGTCGGATGGCGGCTCTGGCGCATCTCCGAGCGAGGTGGCCAGAGCCGGCTGCGCAGCCTCTTCGTCGACGACGTGTGGCCGTACGTGGAGCCGCTCGAGGCGCGCTGCGCGATACCTCGGTTGTGGCGCCGTGCGCGCGCGACACATCCCGCGCCGCACGACGACTGCGACTGCGGCATCTACGCGACGATCTGGAGCATCGTCGCGGCCCACCTCGGCCACTCGCGCTGGCACCGCCGCCCCGCGTTCGCGGTGGGAGAGGTGGCGCTGTGGGGCACCGTCGTCGAAGGTGAGCTCGGCTGGCGCTCGACGTACGCCTACCCGCAGCGGATGTTCCTGCTCGTTCCGCGCAAGGCGGACGCACTCCACACGCTTCGCGTGACGCGTGACCTCGAGCGATACGAGGTCCCCGTCGAGCCGGTGGATGTCTTCAGCGCGCGCACCGCGGCGGCGTCGATCGAAGCGCGCGTGAGGTCGACCGTCTAAAGGGCCGGCAGCGGGACGACTGCGCGGCGCCCGAGCGCCACGGCCTCGACGCGCGAGTGCACGCCGAGCGCGCGGAGGATCGCCGCGACGTGGTTGCGCACGGTCTCGATGCTCAGGTGGAGCTCCTGAGCCATCTGCGACGTCGAATGTCCACGCTCCAGCAGCCGCAGCACCTCCATCTGGCGCGGCGTCAGGTGCGGGTGGTCCTCGAGGTCGGGCCCCTCCACGACGCTCGTCAGCTGGCCGAAGACGCCGATCACCCGGTGCCCGTTCAGCAGCGGCACCGAGCTCACCTCGACGGTGGCGCGCCCGCCGTCCGGGTCGATCAGCACGACCGACGCGTCGGTGACGCGGGCGGTACCGGCCATCTTGCGGGCGAAGATCTCGCGTGCGCGGCGCGTCTCCTCAGGCGCGCACACCGACGTGAACTGGCGTCCGCGCGCGTCGCCGACCACCCGCTCCGCCGCCGGGTTGAGCCAGCGGATCACTCCCGTGCGATCGATCACGTAAGACGGGACGTTGACCTCGGTGAGCGCGGACTCGATGTCCGCGCCGAGCGCGTGCAGCGTGGGCGACCGCCGCGGGCCCGCCGACACCTCAGCCGCCTCCGCTCAGGCGGCTGCTGCGGGGAGCTCGGCGAGCCAGTCCACTTCGCCGGCCTCGAGGATGTACGTGCGACCGTCCACCGAGAAGCGAATGGCGCCGAGCGCCTCCTCCTGGACCCACTCCTCGGCGAGGCGCAGCACCCGCGCGAAGGACTGCGGCCGTGCGTTCAACTCCACGATGATCAGCGTGCTCTCCTCGAGCTGCTCGACGGTGGTCGTCCACGCAAGGCTCAGGCGACCGCCGAACCTGCGCGCTGCCGCAAACGTCGGCACCTCGAATTCGATCTGGTCTGTGAAAAGCGAGCCATTCATGCACTCCAAGGTGCCCGCCGGCCCGCGGAGTCGACTGACGCACGCGTGTCATCTTGGAGGTGACCCGGGTGACGCGGGGTCATTCGCGCCGGGTGACGGAGAGCTACAGCCAGCCGTTCCGGAACGCCTTCACGACGGCTTCGAGGCGCGAGTGCACCCCGAGCTCGCGGAGCAGGCTCCGGATGTGATTGCGCGCCGTGTCCTCGGCGACCTGCATCCTCGCCGCGATCTCGGTCGTCGAGAGGCCGTGCGCGAGATGCTCGAGGGTCTCGTGCTGGCGGGGCGTCAGCCGCGGCTGCGGCTCGGAACAGGCCTCCACCGCCGTTTGCTCCTCGAGCCGTGAGATCGTCAGCACACCGACCACCGAGCCCTCGGCGTGCAGCGGCACAGAGGTCATCTCGACGAAGAGCCGCGCGTCGCCGCACTCGAGCACCGACTTGTGCACGGTCGCTTCCGCGGAGCCGAGCACCTTGCGCGCGAAGAGCTCGCGCGCGTCGTTGACGCGGTCGCGGGCGATCAGGCTCGAGAAGTGGACGCCCGTCGTGCGGCCGAGCATGTCGTCGCTGCACGCGTTGGCCCAGCGCACCTGGCCGCGAGAGTCCGTGATCCATGCCGGCATCGGGAAACGGTCCAGCGCGGGCAACAGTGTGGTTGCATAGAGATCGAGCAAGCCGTCCAGTAACTCTTTCTGGGCTCCGTCTGATGCCATTGCACGTGGGTCGTGGGGGGCCGTCGCCGCCCGCGGGCGATAGGGGTAGCGCGCGCGAGCGCCCGAGCATCGCGTTCTCCGAGGAGACAATGCTCGGCCGGCGACGGCACCTTGGATCGTGCTCAAGAGCTCACGGCGTCGTGTGACGCAAATGAGCCAATCCGATAGGAGCGGTCGCTACGCGTCGCGCAGGCGCCGGATCGCGAACGCCTCGAACACGTCCGTGATCGCGCGCGTCAGGGCGATCGCCCCGACCCACACCACGAGCAGGATCGTGCGGTGCCCGAAATACCCGGCGGCCCAGAAACCCAGCAGGACCTCCGCGATGCCGATCAACAGCGGCACCCACTGGAAGTACGTGCCGCGGAACATGCCGATCGAGGTGGCGATCGTCATGCCGCCCTTGAAGATGAAGTAGAAGCTCATCACACCGACGAGCGCCGCGAAGGTGCCGCCCGGATGGATGAACGCGACGATCCCGATCACGACGAAGGTGACGGCGAGCAGCCCGTAGCCGACACGCCACCAGCCCTGCGATGTGAAGACGTTGATGGTCTCGGTCGCCGCGGCGCCGAGCATCACGATCCCGAAGAGGATCGAGATCGCGGACACGGTCGTCCAGTCGAAGCGGAAGACGATCACCGAGAGGAGCAGCCAGCACGCTCCCGTGACGAGCTTCAGCCACCAGAGCCGCGTCGCTTCGTGCAGCTCGGCCGCCTGGAGTGGTGTCACCGCGGTCGTCACGGCGACACCGTCTGCGCCGCGCGGATGACGGCCCGTCACCCCGCGTGGGTGAATCGTCCGGGACCACGACGACGTCCCCAGTGGGAGAGGGGAAGGGACGCCGTCGCGCCATCGGCCTCCTCACGAGCGATGGCAGGTGCCGGCTGATGGAGCGGACCCCCCCGGCCGGCTGCTCGTATCGTCTCCCACCCGGGCTGCGCCCGCTTGACCCAAACGGATCAACCCGAACGGATCGACCCCGAGCATGCGACGACCCGCTCGAGCCGAGGGGGCGGCCGAGCGGGTCGCTGCACCGTCGCCGCGAAGGCGCCAGAGCGTCGAAATGGGTCTGGGCTCGTCGTGCAAACCTGAACCACCGGCGGGCCGGACTGACGTCGCCACTGCCGTTCGACGACATCATGGTGCCGACCCGATGCCACCCGCCGGCTGACGCGAAAGCGTCAAACGATCTGAGGCGAGCGCTGCCGCCGTGCGCCCGGGCCGCCACGCTACGGCGCGTTCGAGCCGGGCTCGATTCGTCGGCTCGATTCGTGGGGCGGTCGGCGCTGCCATGACCTCGGCGGGTCAGATCAGCGCCAGCACGCCCCGAAGGAGCAGGTAGCCCCCGAGGACCTGGAGCACGATCACCCCGACGCGGCGCTTGTTCGCCGACAGCCAGGCGTTGAATGCCTGCGTCCTCCGCGTCGTCCGCTCCGGGGCCGCCAGGAAGCCCGCGAGCGGGACCTCGATCAGCGTGAACATGACGATGTAGAACAGCGTGAGGATCGCGGCCGTCTCAGCGACGCCGTAGTCGAGCTGGGCGACGTCCTTGAGCGCGACGAGCGGGAAGACGCCCGGCAGCAGGTTCAGGAGCACGCCCGCGGCGAACGCGAGCGGCGCACCTCGGCGCAACGCACGCTCGTAGGCGCTCGGCCCCTCGTGCTTCTTCGGCTTGCTCGTCGCGGGCGGACGCCGCTGGACAAAGAAGGCAATGGCGAAGGCGACCACGCCGGCCGCGATGTAGACGGCCGGGTCGGCGGGCGGATCGGAGCCGTCGACGGCGTTCGTTCCCTGCAGGAGACGTACGACGACCGTGCCGACGACGACGCACGTCAGCAGGCCGCCGGCGAGGAAGCAGGCAAGAATCCGTACCGGCCGGGGCGCCTGGAACGAGACGAGCACGACCGCCAACAGCAGCGGCCAGAAGGCCGACGCAATCGCCAGCAGGGTGAGCTCGAGGACGATCAGCGGACGTAGGCGTCGACCGCGTCTTCCACCGACGTGTCGCCGTGCTCGAGCACGAGCCGCAGGTCACGCGGCTCGCACCCGGCTGCGGCCACGGCCGGCAGCTTCCCGGCCGTGACGTCGATGAACGCGATCGTCTTCCCGTCGAAGGTCAGTGAGCCGAGGCGGCCTCGGCGGCGAGCAGACCGATGCCGACGAGATCGGCAGCATGGATCCACGCATCCGCGAGCAACTCGACACCGTCGTCACGCATCGCCTCGCGCAGTGGAATCGCCCACCGATGCTCCACCAGCGCGACGGCAGCCGTCGCGTTGGGCGGGATCGCATCCTCGAGGTACCAGACGTCCTCTTCGTCGATCAGGTGGCCGTCGCTCCCCGCCTCCGCACCTTTCTCCGCGACTGCGACCGCGACGTCCTCGTCGCCTTCCGCAAGCCCGAGGCCGACGAGTGCGCCTGCCAGTGCGCCGACTTCCGTTGCCTCTTCGGTCGTCAAGTCGCTCCGCTGCTCGATCGAGACCTTGCCCTCGGCGTCCTTGCGGACGACGATCAGATCGATCAGGCGAACCGTGTCGCTGTCGCGAAGGCGCTCGATCTCTGCACGTAGCTGCGGATGCGCGTCGGTGCCGCCGACACCGAGGAGCAGCATCTGAACCGGTCCGATCTCCATCGCCATCTCTCCTCTCAGCTCGCGAGGAGCTGTTGCTTGGCCGCTGCGAACTCCGCATCCGTCAATGCGCCGCTCGAATGCAGCTCGCTCAGTTGGTTGAGCCGGCCCACCATGTCGGTCGAGGGCGCCTGCGGTTGCGGCGCCGGGGCCGGTGTCGTCTGCGCCTCGAGGTTCGCGAGGCGAGCCTCCTGGTCCTGCTCCTGGTTGTACTCCTCCTGCTGCCGATTCGCCGAGCGCTGACCGGCCCGGCCCGCCACGTAAGCGGTGCCGCCGATCATCGCTGCGCGCGCGAGCGGCCTACGCCGCGCTCTGAACATCACGCCTCCTGAAGTCGAGTCAACAGGGCGATCCTGGCCGCCGCGCGAGTGACGGCCCCTCATCCGGCCCGGGTGAGTTCGCCCCACCCCCGAGCCATGAAGCATTCCCCGCCTCAACCGCCAAGGAGGACGACGTGAAGGTGATCGGCATCAAGGTCGCGGATCAGGAGCGCGGCGAGTCCGTGCTCGAGACCCTCCGGATCGCGGTGGCCGCCGAACGCGTTTCGCTCGACGACCTCGCGCTGGTCACCAACGACGGCGGCTCGATCCACATCCATCAGAC
>Ga0136846_1213464_pt1 | contig 14717 bp, 10 predicted proteins | sample HopSoiMetagenom2_FD_96841 | JGI IMG/M metagenome (GOLD analysis project Ga0136846, IMG submission 96841) | Grasslands soil microbial communities from Hopland, California, USA - 2 Assembly 2016 (version 4) | ecosystem: Environmental > Terrestrial > Soil > Grasslands | place: USA: Hopland...
AGGGCGACTGCAGGAAGGGCGACTGCAGGAAGGGCGACTGCGCCGGACCGCCCTCGCCCACGGTGACCCTTCCCGCAGTCGCCTTTCTCAGTCGCTGTTTCTGCAGTCGCAGTTCCTAGAGTCGCAGTTCCTAGAGTCGCAGTTCCTAGAGTCGCAGTTCCTAGAGTCGCAGTCCTCTGCAATCTCAGTGTCTCAGCCCTCGTTGGCCCCGAGCAGCTTCATCATTCGGACGTCGTACGGATCCGCCGACGCGTCGTCGTCGGCAATCTCCATGTTCTGCTGCGGCGTCTCGAGGATGAGCGGAATGTTCAGTGCGCGCCTGTCGGCCAGCAGCCAGCGGAACGGCTCGACCCCGATCGTTCCGTCGCCGATCAGGACATGCCGGTCGCGGTTGGAGTTGAACTCGCCCTCGCTGTCGTTGAGATGGAAGAAGCCGGGCGGCTCGCCGCTGGCTTCCTCGAACTCGTCGAGCACGCGCGTCAGCGCCTCGCGGGATTTGCGAATGTCGTAGCCCGACGACCAGAGATGGCAGGTGTCCAGCCCGTAGCCGGTGCGCTTCCGCAGCGCTTTCGGTACGTGGCCGAGGATCGCGCCAACTTCGGCGGCGGTGCGCGCGAATGTCTTCCCCGCACCGGCGGTGTTCTCGACGAGAACACGGGTGTCGCCGGGCACCTTCTCGAGCGCATGCGCGATTGCCGACGCGACCCGCTCCGCCGCGGCAGTCGTGTCGCCGTCCGTTGCCGCCCCAGGATGGAAGCAGACCACGCCAATGCCGAGCTTCGTCGAGCGCTCCAGCTCCTTCGTTAGGCCGTCGCGTGCCCTCATCCACTTCTCGGCTTCGGGCGTGGCGGTGTTGAGCACGTACGCCGCGTGCGCCACCACGTGCCGCGGCGCGATGTCGGTCTCACCGAGCGCCGCGTGAAAGCGGTCGACGCGCTCCGGCCGAATCGAGACCTTGTCGCCGTAGTACTTGGGAATCGCCGTGAAGATCTGCAGCGCCTTCATCCCCGCGCTGCCCGCGCGCCGCGCGGCCATGTCGATCCCGCCGTTGTCGACGGTGTGCGCACCTAGGTAGAGCATCGTGTTCGAGTGGAGGATCTCTGAAAGCTATCAGTCCATAGTCCATAGTTATCAGGGAGTTCGGAACGAAGCGTTGATCTGATTGTCATCCTGAGGAGCGGAGCGACGAAGGATCTACCCAAGCTCCAGTAGATCCTTCGCTTCGCTCAGGATGACATCCCATCAAGCGCTTCGTTCCTTGCTCCCTGATAACTATGGACTGATAACTATGGACTGATAGTTATGGACTGTCGTTAGTCCTTTTCCTCGGGCTTCGACAGATCCAGCATCCGCGAGCCCTCGACATACTCCACGCTCTGCGGATTCCGCAATCGGGCGATCCGCTTCACGACGTCGCCGATGCGCTTGGCCTGCTCGAGGATGATGAGCGCTTGCTCATTCTTTTCACCGCGGTCGTTGAACTCCATCAGGAGGAGCTCGGCGTGGCCAAGGAGCGCCGCGAGCGGATTGTTGATCTCGTGCTGGAGCGCGATCGCCGTCTCACCGATTCCCGCGCGCCAGCGCGCCACCGCGAGCTCCGCCTCCGCCTTTCGCCGCGCCACATCCTGGGCGCTCCGCCGCTCGGCGATGACGAGCCGCGCGCGGATGTGCTCCGCGCTCGCAGGCTTCGTCACGTAATCGTCGGCGCCGGCGTCGAGCACCGCCGTCAGATCGCCCGGCTGATCGCGACCGGTGAGCACGAGGATGAACGTTTCGCGCCGCTCGTCGAGCTGGCGGATGCGACGACACACTTCGATGCCGTCCATGCCCGGCATGATGATGTCGAGCACGACGAGCGGCGGCTTCGTCTCCTGATAGCGCGTCCACGCTGACGCGCCATCGGCGACGGATTGGGGGTCATGGCCGAGCTCCTCCAGCACCGCGCAGAGCAGCGCGCAGGTCGTTGCGTCATCGTCGGCAACGAGAGCTTTCATCGGCCGAGCGGCTCGAGTGAACTGGATCTCACCACCATGCAGTATGGGCGACTCACGGGAGTCGGCCAACGCGGACGATACGAGTCGCTCTGGCGTCGGAATGCTCACCGTCTCCCGTTCCTATGGGGCCTACCAACCACGAGACCGCGATCTCACGACCAGCGACGGCAACCTGCGGATTGGTCGCCGCGCCGACGCCGGTCGAACCGCGAACACGATCCCGAAAAATGTGTCCCCAGTCGCTCGAAATCGCGAGCCCAATTTGCGGCGTCGAACCGCTTGGGTCTTCATACACGACGGCAACAGTCCCCCTTTCCGCGGCGACATCGGTGTGCGTGAGTCGGTCACCGTACAGAATGGTTACAGGTTGTTCGTAGCTCTGGCCCTTGTTCATCGAATGCGCGTAAAAGACCCCCACGCCTTCGCTGGCGCGCATGGCGTAGGCGAGGTGCACGAACCCGGCACTCGCTGCGATCGCCGGCGCCGGCCGATCACAACCCGAGCTGCTCACGTCCAGGGTATCGACACGAATCACATTGCGCCACGATCCACCGCCGTCGGCCGACAAGGCCGCGACGAGCACGGCGCTGCTGTCTGGCCGCACCGACCACCACGCCGCCGCGAGTGTCCCGTCCTCGAGACGTGCCGCCCGCACCGAGCCCGCGCATGCACTCGTATCCCGGGTGGGATGCGCGCTGATCGACGTATCCGCCACGAGCCGCGCACGACCTTTGGTGTCGAGCGTCAAACGGGCGTCATCCGAGGCCGAGGCCATAGTGAGCGGATCGGTCCAGGCGACGTCGTCACCAGCACAGGCCGCGGCCACGGCGAGCGCCGCCAGCAGCAACCTCCCCACGACCCTGATAGCTTGAGTGTGTCCCGGAACGTTCATCGTTGTCGAACGCGCATGGCGAAGTTTAGCGATTGACCGTCTTCTGCGTCGCCGCCGCCCGTTTGCGAAGGGCGTACCGCGGGGGCGCATTTCGTCCCAATTCGGACCATCTCACATCGAGTTGACCATGGCCGCACCCGTCGCAACCACCAAGCGAACCGCCAAGGACTCCAAGCGCGACACACGACCGCCGGCGCGCGCCGCCGCCGAATCGCAGCAGGCCGAGCGCACGATCTCGCCGTCGAGCGCGCCACTCGCGGGATTCACAGGAACCCGACGCGTGCCGGCACCGGTGAACGAGCCGATCAAAGGCTACGCGCCCGGCTCATCGGAGAAGAAGGCGGTCAAGGAGCGACTCAAGGAGATGGCCAAAGAGCGTGTCGAGATTCCGCTCATCATTGGGGGCAAGGAGATTCGCACTGGCGAGACGGCGCAGTCCGTGATGCCGCATGACCATCGTCATGTGCTCGCCGATTGGCACAAGGCGTCGCCCAAGCACGTTGCGCAGGCAATCGAGTCGTGCCGCAAGGCGCGAGTCGAATGGTCGAACTGGGCGTGGGAAGATCGGGCCGCGGTGTTTCTCAAGGCCGCGGAGCTGCTCGCCACAACCTGGCGCGCGACCCTGAACGCGGCGACGATGCTCGGCCAGTCGAAAACGGTCTTCCAGGCCGAGATCGACGCGGCGTGCGAGCTGATCGACTTCTGGCGCTACAACCCATTCTACGCGCAGGAGCTCTACGCCGAGCAGCCCGTGTCGATGTCGTCGATGTGGAACCAGCTCGACTATCGGCCGCTCGAAGGATTTGTGTACGCCGTGACGCCGTTCAACTTCACGTCGATCGGCGGCAATCTGCCAACGGCACCGGCGCTGATGGGGAACACCGTGGTGTGGAAGCCCGCGTCGACGGCGATGCTCTCGGCCTACTACATCATGAAGCTGCTCGAGGCCGCTGGGCTGCCGCCGGGCGTGATAAACTTCGTCCCCGGCGACGCGGCGGCGATCTCGGAGGTGGCGTTAGGCAGCCGCGACCTCGCCGGCGTCCACTTCACGGGAAGCACTGCCGTCTTCAACAGCATGTGGAAGACGATCGGTGCGAACATGTCTCGTTATGCGTCCTATCCACGGATCGTCGGCGAGACGGGCGGCAAGGACTTCATCGTCGCGCATGCCTCGGCCGACCCGGAGGCGCTCGCCGTGGCCATCGCGCGCGGCGGCTTCGAGTACCAGGGTCAGAAGTGCTCCGCCGCGAGCCGCGTGTACGTGCCGCGATCGCTCTGGCCGGAGGTGCGCGATCGCACCGTCGCCATGATCGAGGAAATGCGCATGGGCGACATCACCGATTTCCGGACCTTCGTCGGCGCGGTGATCGATCAGAAGGCGCATCGCAAGATCTCCGAGTATCTCGCCGACGCGAAGAAGAACGCGACGATCCTCACCGGCGGTAAGGCCGAGGACAAGGACGGATACTTCATTCGCCCGACGCTCATCGAGACGGAAGATCCCGGGTATCGGCTGCTCTGCGAGGAGATCTTCGGTCCGGTGGTGACGGCCCACGTCTACGATGACGGCCGCTGGGATGAGACGCTGGAGATCGTCGACACGACCTCGCCGTACGCGCTCACCGGCGCGGTATTCGCGAGCGATCGCGGCGCGATTCGCGAGGCGATGATGGCGCTGCGCAACGCCGCCGGCAACTTCTACGTGAACGACAAGCCGACGGGCGCAGTGGTCGGCCAGCAGCCGTTCGGCGGCGCGCGCGGCTCGGGAACGAATGACAAGGCGGGATCGAAGCTCAACCTCGTGCGTTGGGTGAGTCCGAGAGCGATCAAGGAGACGTTCTCTCCGCCAACCGATTACAAGTATCCGTACATGACTGAGGAGTAGCTGCGTGTCAGTCCGCGCCACCGTTTTTGGCTTCTTGTTGGTCGTATGTGCCTGTCACGCGGAGGCGCAGCCTGGCCGCAGGAGCCAGCGGGGAACGGTTTCGCAAACGCTCAACGGCACGGAAATCACCGTCCGCTATTATCGACCCGTTCTCCGCGGCCGCGTCGCGTTTCCTGGAATCGTGAGCTGGGGCCGCACCTGGACGCCCGGCGCGGACAGCGCGACACGCATCGAGACGAACGGTCCCATCGACGTCGAGGGGAAGTCGCTTCCTGCTGGCAAGTACAGCATCTGGGTCATCCCCCAGGAGAAGGACGCCTGGACAGTGATCTTCAATCGGGCGGCCGACGTCTTTCACCTCACCTACGAGGAGAGCCAGGACGCGCTTCGCGTCGACGCGAGAGCAGCGACCGCCGCGGAATCTGTGGAGACGTTGGAGTTCTCCTTCCCGCTCGTGGACGCCGACAGCGCGGTCATGCAGCTGCGTTGGGGAACGTTCGTGCTCCCGTTGCGCCTCCGGGCTCGCTAGCCCACACCGTGGCAGGAGTCAGCGCTCGCGCGACGCCGTTCGCCCTCACCACACGGGTCGAGGCGCACGACCTCGACGAGCGGGCGCACGTCAATAACGTCGTCTATCTCCAATGGGTGCAGGACGCGGCCGCCGCGCACTGGAGCACGCTCGCGCCCGAGACAGTGCGAGACGAGGTCGCCTGGGTCGCGCTCCGGCACGAGATCGATTATCTCAAGCCCGCGCTTCTCGGCGATGAGATCACCATCATGACGTGGGTGGGTGTGGCCGAGGGGCTGAGCTTCGAGCGGTTCACCGAGATGCGCCGTCGATCGGACGATGCGCCGCTGGCGCGGGCGCGGACGCTCTGGTGTCCAGTGGACGCACGAACGGGCAAGCCGCGCAGGGTGAGCGCCGAGGTCCGCGCGCGCTGCTCCGTGCCGGCGCAAGGGGAGATTACCGAAGATGAGTGAACACGAACAGGATCGCCTCGTCGTACTCGATCGACACGAAGTCGCTCGACTGCTGCCCATGGACGAGTGCGTCGACGTCATGGCGAGTGCGCTCGCGACCGTCGCGCGCGGGAACGCCATCCTCCCTCTCCGGCCGATGATCCGGCTCCCCAACTCGCCGAACATCTTCGCCCTGATGCCGGCGTACCTCGGCGAGCCGAAGTCGGTGGGCGTGAAGGTCCTCACGGTTTTTCCGGTGAACCATGGCACGCCGATCGACGCGCATCAGGGCGCGGTGCTGCTCTTCGAGGCGGATCACGGACGACTGCTCGCCATCCTCGACGCGACCACCGTGACGGCGATCCGCACCGCGGCGGTGTCTGCCGTGGCGACGCGACTGCTCGCGCGCGAGGACGCCGACGATCTTGCCATCCTCGGCGCCGGCACGCAGGGGCGGATGCATCTCGAGGCGATGACTGTCGTGCGACCCGTTAGGCACGTGCGCGTCTGGAGCCGCACTACGGAGCATGCCCGTGCGCTCGCGCAGCTCGCGCGCGAGAAGTTCGATCTGGCGGCCGAGGTCTGCTCCACGCCGGCACACGCGGTTGAGCGGGCCTCCATCGTCTGCACGACCACCGCTGCGGCGACGCCAGTGCTCGAGGGCGCGTGGCTGCGGCCCGGGACGCACGTCAACGCTGTCGGCGCCTGCATTCCGACGACGCGCGAGCTGGACACCGAGGCCGTGCGCCGAGCGCGATTGTACGTCGACCGCCGCGAATCAGCGCTCGCCGAGCCCGGCGACATTCTCGTACCGCTTCGCGAGGGTGCGATCGGCACCGACCACATCGTCGCCGAGATTGGGGAGCTGCTGATCGACGGCGGCGAGCGATTGCGCCGCCGGAACGTCGACGAAGTCACTCTCTTCAAGTCGCTCGGCCTCGCGGTCGAAGATCTCGCCGCGGCCCACCACGTCTATCGTAAGGCACTGGCGAGCGGCGCCGGCAACTGGATCGCTCTCGGCGGGGCGCGCGACGAAGCAACAGCCGAGGCGTCCGCTACCCCATGACGGCGCCGACGCTGGCACCGAGCACCATCGAGGAGATTCTCGCGGCGCGTGCCCGCATCGCTGGTACCGTTCTGCGCACACCGCTGGTGCGGCTGTACGTCGACGGGCCAGCGGAGATCTGGCTCAAGCTCGAGTGCCTGCAGCCAATCGGATCGTTCAAGCTTCGCGGCGCCACGAACGCGATGAAGCGGCTTGCCGCTGAATACCCTGAGCGGTTGGCGACGGGCGTGTATACGGCGAGCGCGGGAAACATGGCGCAGGGTGTGGCGTGGGGCGCGCGATCGTTAGGCATCCCCTGCACTGTCGTCGTGCCGGAAACGGCGCCGGCCACCAAGCTCGCGGCCATCGAACGGCTCGGCGCGCGCGTCGACAAGCGCCCCTTCGACCAGTGGTGGCGCGTGATCAGCGAGCATGGTGATCCGGCGATGCCCGGCACCTTCATCCACCCCTTTGCCGACCCGGACGTGATGGCGGGGAACGGCACCATCGCGCTCGAGATTTTCGAAGACCTGCCCGATGCCGCGGCCGTGCTCGTCCCGTATGGCGGCGGCGGGCTCGCGTGCGGCATCGCCGCCGGCACGCGCGCCGCGTGGACGGGTCGGCGGCCGCGCGTGTTCGCGTGCGAGGTCGAGAGCGCGTCGCCGCTCGACGCCGCGCTCCGTGCCGGCACGCCCACGGCCGCGAGCTACTCTCCCAGCTTTGTGGATGGCATTGGCTCGAAGCGCGTGGCGGACGAGATGTGGCCATTGGCACGAACCCTCCTCGACGGATCGCTCGTCGTGCCGGTGCAGGCCGTGGCGGACGCGGTACGGCTGCTCGTCGAACGGGCGAGAGTCGTAGCTGAGGGCGCCGGCGCCGCCGCCGTTGCCGCGGCGCTCACCGGACGCGTGCCTAACGGGCCAGTCGTCTGCATCGTATCAGGCGGCAACATCGATACCGCGAAGCTGGCCCGGATCCTCAGCGGAGAGCTACCGTGACCCGACGCGGGTGGCTTCGCTACGGCTTCTTGGCCAGTGACCGATAGTACTCCTCGACGTACTGCTTGAACGCGGCCGGTACGTCGCCGCTGCGGCCGAGCAGGACGCGATTCTCCTCCGAGTCGCCGAGCTTCTTCCGCAGGGCGAACTCGAACGCCTTGAGATGCTCGAGGGTCTGGCCGCGAAGATCCGCGGCGGTGCGCTCGTCGCCGAGGATACGATCGTTGCTCAGCGACTGCAGCCCCGCGATCGCACGGTCCAGGTCCTTGGTATCCAGGTTCTGCCGCTGGAGATCGCGGCGCAGCGCCTGCGCGTCCGAGAGCCGCTCGCGCAGCTCGCGTCCGTACTGGCCTAACGACTGACCGCCCGGGGGTCCGCCGGCCGCTTCGTTGCCCGGCCTTCCGCCACCGTTCTGACCGCCGCGCATCCCGCCCTGGCCAGCGCCGCCTTGCTGACTCTGAGCGCCACCCTGCTGCCCGCTCTGGCCTTGCTGCCCATTCTGGCCCTGTTGCCCAGACTGGCCTTGTCGTCCGCTCTGGCCCTGTTGTCCGTTCTGCCCCTGCTGCCCCTGCTGGCCGTTCTGTCCTTGCTGCTGTTGCTGCTGGCCGCGGCCCTGCGCGTTGCGCATCCGCTCATCGAGCGACTGCATCCCACGCACGAGATCGCGTGTCCGGTCCAATGCCTGAGATTGAGCGTTCTGATCACTCTGCTTTCCCGCGCCCTCGCGGGCTGCGGTCGCGACCTGCTCCAGACGCTGCTGCAGATCAGTGAGATCGTTACCGATCGCGTTCTCCAGTCCCTTCGTGTATTCCGGACCGGCGTAGCGCATCGCACCCTGCGAGGCGCGGATCTTCTCCTCCGTCTTGCGGTCACGCATCTGCTTCGACGCGTCGGCGAGGCCGGTCGCGGCATCCTTGTTCTCGCGCCGCGAGTCGAGCGACAGCTTGTCCATTCGCGCCTTCAGGTCGCGGAGCTGATCCGCCATCTGGCCCTTTCGCTCCGTCAGGGACTGGAGCTGCTGGGCGCGGTCCTGGGCGCTCGAGTTCTCGAAGACCTTGTTGACGTCTCCGGCAACCTGCTGCTCCTTCTTTCCGAGTTCTTTAGCGTTCTCTAAAATGTCCTGAACGTCGCGCTCGAGACGGCCGGAGCGCTGCTGGTCGAGGAGCCGTCGTGCCTCCTCCAGTCGCTGCTGTGCCGCGGCGGCATCGGACGCCGACTGCTGCGACGATCGCGAACCGCTCGCAGATCGCCGCATGGCGTCCGCGGCCTCACGGAGCCTGCGCGCCGCGTCTTCCAGTGCACGCTGTTCTCGCTGCTGTGCCTGCGTGTTGGCCGAGGACTGGCCGGACCGCGACGAAGATGACGAGCTCTTGCTCTGCGAGCTGTTGCTCTCTTCCTGGCGCTGCTGCTCGGCCTTCTCTCGAGCAAGGCGCTCGAGCTGTCGCGCCGCCTCCTCTGCCTCCTGTGCCATCTGTCGCTGCGCCGCCCCGCCCGACGACCCTGATGCACCCATCTGCTGGTTCAGGCTGTCTGCCTTGCGCTGGGCGCGCTCGTTCTCCTGCTGCAGCCGAGAGGCGAGTCGCTTCAGCCGCTCGGATGCTTCGTCGATCTGCTGGTCGGCCTGCTGCTGCTGCTCGCGGCCGCGCTGCACACTCTCGTATTGGTTGCGCAACTTCTCACGATTCAGCTCGAAGAGATCCGCGAGATCCTGGGCGCGCTGCTGGCCGGCGCCGCCACCGCCCTCCCCGCCCATGCTGACGCGAACGCTCCGGAACACGGCCTCGGCGCGTTGCAGCTGCTGAAGGGCGCGCTGCTCTGGCGGCAGCGCTGCCTGGGCGTTCCCATCGGCGAGTGCCTTCTCCGCGGTGTCCATGATCGGCGTCGCCTTCTTCAGGATCTCCGCGATCTTGCCGAAGTTGCTATCGCGCGCGGCGATGCCGCGATCGACGATGCGGCGTGCGAGCTCTTCGGCCTGTCCGCGCAGCTTCTGCTGCGCGATGCGGAGCGTGGCGAGATCCTCCTGGAGCTCTTTCGGCTGCTTCGACGCCTTGTCACGCTGAGTGTTGAAGGTGCCGGCAATGATCTGCCGCTCCTGCTCGGAGAGCGCTCCGGCGTCATCATTCGCGCCGCCACTGGCACCACCACCGCCGCCCTGCTCCTGCTTGTAGTCCTGCGCGAAGGGACGCACGGTCATGAAGTAGATATCGGTGCTCGCCGTTTTCGCACCGCTCACGCCATCGTTGTCCGTCGCGCGGGCGTAGTACGAGACGACGTCACCCGGCTGCAGCTTGAAGTCCTCGAGCGAGAAGGTGTGTCCCGCGGTCATCTGTGGCGTTCGCCGCGTCGCCGAATACAGCGGCTCCGTCTTCTCGGGACCGCCGTTCACCGAGTACATGAGCTCCAGCTTCTGCACGCCGTAGTCGTCCTCGGCCTGCACCTCGGCGTAGACCTCGTCGACGTTGAGCACTTTCTCATCACGCCCCGGCTTGGTGAAGGTGATCGTCGGCGGCCGGTCGGGGAGCGCGTCGATGGTATAGTCGAGAGAGCCGGGGAAGACGCGACCGTCCTGCGCCGCGAGCTCCACCTTGTAGAAGCCGGCGCCATCCACGCGTAGCGTTCCGCCGAGCGTGCCGTCTGCGTTCGGGGTGAGAGCGACGGTGTCCGAGCGCTCACCGCGCTCGACGACGAGACGACCGCCGCGCGCCGGCACGGTGGTGGTGATGCGCACGCGAACCTGAGTTCCCTTGAGCGCCGCGATGTCACCGCCCTCGTCCACCGCTTGCGGGGCCATCCCCGTGTACGCGGGGAACCGATACTCGAGGCCGAGCTTCTTCGTGTACGGCACGTCGGCGACGTCGATGCGGTACGCCGGTGAGCGAACGCCATTCGACTCGACGACGTACTCCATTGGCGCGGCAATGTCGAAGAGGCGGAAGGTGTACCGGCCCGCGAACTTCCCGACGCTGTCGAGGGCCATCGTGAGCCGCTGCCAGTTGGTCGAGTCGCGCTGCCTGACGAGCAGGTCGACAGCGTCCGACTGAAAGCCCCGCAGTCTCGCCGAAATGAGGAGGTCGCCCCCGCGCGCGATGGTGACGTTTCCCGGTTCAGTAGCGATCGCGTACACCGCGGCAGCAGGCTCGCGGTCCCACGGCACGAGCATCAGCCCCATGCCGTGTCGCAGCACGGGCGGGCCGAGGAGCGTCACGAGCAATGCAATGCCGGCGACCCCAGCGAGGAGCCCGGCGCTGATGTGCAGCTCGCGCTCATCCACGTGCTTTCCGTCGTCGATCGTGTGCACGCGCTCGAGCGCAGTGTGCGTGAGCTGGCCGAGGAGAGCGCTCGACACCGGCCGACGGGCGCGAAGCCGCTCGGCATCCTCCCGCACCACTGCCGCTTCGATTTCCTGCAGCTCGACGGCGGTGAGCACAGCCGCATCGAGCGACGGGGCATGCTCCTCGAGATACAGAGCGACTCGCCGGTCGCTCGGCTTCCGTTTCGGCAGATAGGGTGCGACAACGAGGAGCGCAGCGAGGACGGCGACGACGAGGAGCACCATCGTCCGCGCGACGAGAAGCGCGGTGTGGCCGTAGTGGAGACGGTCGAGGACGTAGGCCGAGCCCACAAGGAGGACAAACCCCACCGCGAGAACGATGCTCGCTCCCCGCAGCGCGCGCTTGAGCCGCCAGCGATCGCGCACACGGTGCACGACGCCCGTTAGGCGGGCGCTCTCCGGAAGCGGATGGGTGGATTCCATGTGTAGCCCTCCTCGCTGTAGTCGGTGAACGGTGATCCGTTCACCGTTCACCGATCACGTCCCACGTCGGGACAATCTGTTCGACATCAACGTCTCCGTCGCGAGCAGCGCGGCGGCGAGCACGAGCAGATACCACCAGATCGTCTGCCGGCGCTCGGTGTCCTCGCGCGTCGGCGCATCGGCGGTGACGGCTCCAGCGGTCGCTCCGCCATTGCTCGCGAGCACAGACGCCTTGAGCTCCTCGGGGTCGATACGTGCAAGATTCGCTTCCGCGGGGTCGAGATTGACCGCGACGCGTTGGCCCATGCCGCGAGCCGCGCCATCGGGCCGGATCTCGTAAAATCCCTGTTCGTGCAGCGGGACCAGCCCCTCGTTGGACGAGGCAAGGCGCGTCTTCGCACCGGAAGGCGCCTCGACCACGACGGGCGCCGCCTTCCTGGCCGCGCCCCCCGCGAGCTCTGCATGACGCGACAGGTCGAGCACCTCACCAGCCGCGAATGACCCGCGCGCGCCGCTGTAGCGACCCGCATATCTCGCGACCTGGTGCACGAAGGGGAGAAAGACAGGCTGCAGCGCGAGGTCATTCCAGTAGCTGTCGAGCGTCGATGTCCAGACGAGCAGCTTGCCGCGGCCGACGCGCTGCTCGACGAGCGCCGGCGCACCGTCGTCGAACCGCGCCAGGACATGTGAGCCCGAAGCCGTATCAGCGGCGGCGGCACCCGTGCGCCGCGCGCTGTCGGCTCGAACCGTTAGGCGGCGATACCGGAGGAAGCGCGCCGTGGCGAAGTCACCAGAGCGAGGCGCATTGAACACGTCGAAGACGGGATGATCGTAATCGATCCAGGCGAGAGTGCCGCCTGCATCCCCGGCGCGGTCGACCACCGGACCGATCGTGCCGGGTACCGTGGCGCTCCACTCTCCGCTCCACGCACTCGATGGCAGTTGGTCGCCAGCAACCACGATCACGCCGCCGCCTGCGTCGAGAAAGTCGTGCAGCCGTCTTGCGCCGTCGCCAGATGGCGGCGGCACCTCGTCGAAGATGATGAGCGACCGGCCCTCGAGATCCGCGGGTGCGAGCCCACCTGTCTTTCTGACGTCGATCCGGAAGGAGGGCCGATCGCCGATAGCGAGCGCTCGTGTGAGGTAGAGACTCTGATTCCCGCGCGGCGCCGATGGCTCGACGAGCAGCACGGACACGCCAGCATCCGGTGCGATGGTGAAGTAGTAGCGGTCGTCAGCAGCGAGGCTGTTCGCGCGCCCCGAGGCCCCCGCGGCGGTGAACCGCACGACGCCGGCCGACGTGCCATTGGGAATCGCAATCGGCGTGAAGCGCACCTGCGTCGCGCCGCGCGCGGGGATCGTCGCGCGCTTCGTCTCGGCGACGCGTCCGTTGATCTCCAGGGTCACGTCGGCGTTCTCGAGTGCCGTTACACCCGTGTTCGTGAGGCGGGCGGCGATGACGGCGCGATCGCGCTCGCCCTCGTTGCGCTGTACGCTGACGTCGGCGACGGCGGCGTCCGCGACTGCGGTATCTCCAGCCGCGACGTCGACATTCGTCATCGTCGTGCTGGACGGAAAGGCGATCTCGTCGCGTACCGCCCAGCCGCGCCGCTGAAAGTCGGTGATGAGCACCACCTCCCGACGCGGAAGGTTCGACCCGGCGAGAATCTGCGAGGCGAGCTTGAGCGGCGGCGCATAACGAGTGCCCTCCGAGCTCGGCCGAAGCGCGGCGATCGCACCGTTGAGCGTCGCGATGTCGTGCGTCGGCGGCGTGAGCGCCGCGGCTTCGTTGTCGAAAGCGATGACCGTGGCCCTATCCGTTGGCCCAAGGCCGGACACGGCGCGGCGCGCGGCGGCCTGGGCCCGCGTCCAGTGATCGCCAGCGCCCATGCTGTACGACCGGTCGACGAGTACGACGATCTCGCGCGCGCCGCTGCCAGCGGCGCGCAGGGGCGCGTCACGGCGCACGAATGGCCGCGCGAACGCCATCACCAGAATGGCCAGCGCCAGGCAGCGAAGCACGAGCAGTGCGATATGCCGCAACTTCTGACGCCGCACCGATCGGTACGGAATGCGCTGCAAGAACATCAGCGACGGAAACTGCACGACCTCGCGTCGCTCCCGATTGATCAGGTGAATGATCACGGGAACGGCGAGTGCCGTCAGGCCAGCGAGGAAGAGCGGAGCGAGAAAGGACAACGGAGTGGCGAGTAGCTAGGCGCGAGAGGACATGAAGCGCGTCTGCCGCAGTCGCTGGCGGGCAGACAGGAACTTGAAGAGCGCGTGGTCGAGCGGTTGACTCGTATTGAATAGCGCGTAATCGACGCGGTTCTCACCCAGGACGCGGCCGAGACTCGCGATGTGTTCGGCGATGAGCGCGCGGTACTGTGCGCGCAGGTAATCCGGGATCACCGGCATCCGCTCGCCGGTCTCGAGATCGATGAAGTTCGCGCTGTCGGTGAACGGGAACTCCAGCTCCCGGCGGTCGAGAACGTGGAAGACGATGACGTCGTTCCCCTTCCCGCGCAGGTACGCCAGCGCGTCGAGCACCGCCGATGGATCCTCGTAGAAGTCCGAGATCAGGAGAACGATCGATCGCCGGCGGAACGATTCGCCGATACGACGCGTGATCGCCGCGAGTGCCGGCGCGGCCCTCGGGGCCTGTTCAGTGGACGCAGTCGCGAGCGGCGGCGCGCCCCCCAGTCGATCGAGCGCGTGCAGCACGACATTCAGGTGCTTCGCCGACGGCGGCACGTACTCGCGAATCTCCCGATCGAAAGTGACGAGTCCGACGCGGTCGCGCTGTGTACTCGAGAGGTATGCGAGACACGCCGCGAGATAGCGGGCGTAGTCGAGCTTGCTCAACGTTCCGCGGCCTTCGGACGACGCCCCATACCGCATCGACGCGGACGTGTCGACGAGGACGGTGAAGTTCGTGTTGGTGTCTGCCTCGAACTCCTTGACGAAATGCCGATCGCTGCGCGCGAAGAGCTTCCAGTCGATGCGCCGGATATCGTCGCCCGGCATGTACGCGCGATGCTCGGCGAAATCCATCGACGAACCGAGATGGGGCGAGCGATGCAGACCATTGATGACGCCTTCGACGACCATGCGCGCGACGAGCTCGAGATCCCCGATGCGTGCGAGCACGACGGGATCTATGAGACGAGTCGGGGCGGTTGGTTGAAG
>Ga0136846_1236035_pt1 | contig 14715 bp, 12 predicted proteins | sample HopSoiMetagenom2_FD_96841 | JGI IMG/M metagenome (GOLD analysis project Ga0136846, IMG submission 96841) | Grasslands soil microbial communities from Hopland, California, USA - 2 Assembly 2016 (version 4) | ecosystem: Environmental > Terrestrial > Soil > Grasslands | place: USA: Hopland...
GGAATTGTACTGTTCTTGCGGAAAACAAGGCCGTCAGCGGGCAATCGGACCGATGCTCAGTAGTTGAAGGTGCGGTTTGGAGAGTTCGCGCGATTTCGGCAGATCCACAGCCAGATCGAGCGACCAGTCATTGTGCCCTTCCGGATCCACTAAAGTTTGGTGGACCAGCCACTCTTTACCGTTTTCAGAAGGCTTAATGTAAGTGTGCCGGACATTGCGCGCTTCAGGATCGAGCTGAATGCGCTCGTGCTCTTTATAATACGCCTGCAATGGCTGCTCCAGCTTTGGCCCGGTCCACTCCTGCCCGGCGGCGTCGGTTAAGAGATCCAAATTTTCCAGAACCGCATCGAAATTGCGCATGGAAAGGCCACGCAAAATAGAAAAGACATCCGTTCGAATTAGCGTTGTGAAATATCTCTTGTTGCGCGTTATATCCGGCGCCTCTCCCGCGCGTTCGCCGGGACGCACCTCTTTCACCTCCTGCGCAAGGTAGTTCGGGTCGCGCAATTTCTCCCATTCGTCCAAAAGGCTGGAATCCGCTTGCCGAATCATGGTCTGGAGAAAAACTTCCATCTCCTCCAACGCTTCGTTCTTGGCCGCTGTCGGGACGGTGTGATCGAGGACTTTGAAAACACTCATTAGATGCCGCAAGAGAACGCCTTCGGCTTTCTGCAAGCCGTACTCTCGAATGTAATCAGAGAACGTGTAAAAATTTTCCACCATCTCACGGACGATGCTCTTCGGCCGAATGTTTTCCTGGCCGACCCACGGGTGTTTCGCCGCGAATTCGTTGAAGGTGGAATAGATAAAATCGCGGTTCGGCTTCGGGTACTCGAGTTCCTCCAATTTGAGGATCCGCTCTTCAAACGGAATACCTTCCATTTTCATTTCCGCCATTTTCTCGTCTTTCACGCGATCCAGTTGTTTGCGAAGGACCACATCCGGATTCTCGACAATCGCTTCGGCCACGGTGAGCAAATCCAGGGCGTAATTCGGATCTTCCGGATTCAAAAGCTTGATCGTATCAAGCAGGTAGAGCGAAAGCGTTTCGTCCAAAGAAAAATCTTCCTGAAGCTGAATATTCAGTCGGATTCGATGTTCGCGACTTTCGGCATCGGGAACGATCTCGACGATTTTCCGGTCGAGCAATGAACGGAACAGTTCCCAGCCCCGGCGGCGCAGTTCTTTCTTGGTATGATCACTCTCGTGACAATCGTGGACCAATTTCTGCATCGCGCGGCAACCGTCACCGGGGCGGCTCAGCACGTTCAGAAGCATCCCGTGCGACAATTGGAAACGTGAAACGAGCGGCTCGGGTTGCGAATTCAGAAGCCGATGAAACGTTTCCTTGCTCCAGCCGACAAATCCTTCCGGCGGCTTCTTCTTGACCGTCTTTTTCGCTTTTTTCGGGTCTCCGGCGGCTTTGCGTTCGAGCCGCGAGTTTTCAATTACATGCTCCGGAGCCTGCGCGACAACCCAGCCCTGGTCATCAAATCCTTTGCGTCCCGCTCGCCCGGTGATCTGGTGAAAATCGCGCGCGGTCAGAAGCGCGACTTTCTCACCGTTGTACTTTGAAAGGCGCGTCAGAAGGACCGTTCGAATCGGCACGTTTACCCCGACCCCCAGCGTGTCCGTGCCGCAAATCACTTTGAGCGATCCTTTCTGCGCGAGCTTTTCCACAAGCACCCGATATTTGGGCAGAAGACCCGCATGATGAATACCTATGCCATGACGGAGAAATTTTTTCAGATCGGGACCGTACGGGCTGTTAAACTTGAAACCTTCTAAAGCTGACGCGATCCCATTCTTTTCTTCGCGGGTGCAGAAGTTCTGCGAGGTCAACGCCTGCGCTGTATCCGCGCATTCAAGCTGCGTGAAATGGACGATGTAAACCGGCACTTTTTTTTCCTCGACTAGTTTTTGCACCGTATGTTCCAGCGGCATGTCGTCGTACTCATACTCCAGCGGGACCGGGCGTTGTGCTCCGCGAATGACAGCGGTTTCTCGTTTGTTCAGGCGCGAGAGTTCTTTCTCAAAAAAGGATGTTTCTCCGAGTGTGGCCGACATCAGAAGGAATCGCGTTTGGGGCATGGTCAAAAGAGGGACCTGCCACGCCACGCCGCGTTCTCTGTCCGAGTAGTAATGAAATTCATCCATGACCACGTCGCCAATCGGCGCTTTATCTCCTTCGCGCAACGCCATATTGCCCAGAATTTCCGCCGTGCAGCAAAGAATGGGCGCGTTTCGATTGACCGTCGCGTCCCCCGTGGCCATCCCAACGCTTTCCGGCCCGAAATCTTTGCAGAGCGCGAGGAACTTTTCGTTGACCAGCGCTTTAACAGGACAGGTGTAAACCGAGCGCCTGCCGTGCGACAGCCCGTGAAAATGCAGGAAGGTCGCCACGAGCGATTTGCCGGAGCCGGTCGGCGTGTTCAGAATGACATTTTTTCCGTCCAACAGCTCCAGGATTGACTCCTCCTGCGCCGGATAGAGTTTCAGCCCCTTTTCTTCGATATACCCCAAAAACCGGTTTAAAATCTCGTCTACGGAAATATTGGCGCCGGGCGGCGGCAGTCGTCGATAAAGCGGAAAATCCACAAGACAGATTAATCGCGCCGGCTTGAATTGACAAAAGAGAAGCGGATACTGTGTTAAAGTGCAGGTTATAACTTGCCGATAATATAAGTTGCGCCCATTATTTTAAGAGTCGCGTCAAAATGAAATTAACAATATCACCCGCGATTTCCTGCAACCGCGCCACAAAACCGCAGGAGCGCAAACTGAATCGTCCCCAACCGCGCCCCTGCTCGTCAACGGTGCTGAACAAAGTCTCTTCAATGTTGATTCGTTTTTGTGTTCTCGCATTGATCGTCGGAACGACTCTCGCCAACGAAAAGCCATATAAAGGTTCAGCGTGCGGTGAAGTCGTGGAATCTCTTCTGATTGCCACCCCTCAGCCCGACGGCACCCCGTTTCTCTTGGAACGGGCGATCGCGGAAGGAGAATTCACCCACGTGGGCCACGCCCAAGTCCAACTGCAGTGGCTGGTCTCAGCGAAGATAATCGGGGACGAACTGGTTTACATAACTGAGGGCACCTTTGTCATTACAGGCGCGAACGGAGATTCGATGTCCGGTAGTTTTCGCAGTTGGCAGCCGAGCACCGAGCCAGAATCCAGAATAGAAGTTCTAGTTGAAGCGGGGACCGGAAGATTTTCGAGCGCCCACGGCCTCGTGCCAGGCCACGGAAGCAAACAAGGGAGTTCTTTCTGCTACAGTCTTTCTGGAGTCCTCGATTTTTAAGGGGACGAGCCGCCTAAACGTTGCGCCTGAGCTTGGTCACGTGCTTCAATATTGGCCTCCGACGATCTGTCTTGAACTCGCGCCGTTGTCAATCTGTCGCGGAAAAGGAGTGTTAAGAAAAAACCCATAACCGCACCTGATAAGTGCGCGGCCATGCTCACATTTGGCACCACGGCATCGAACATCGTTTGCATGACCACTATCAAGAGCGTCGCCATCAACCGCCGCCTGGCGGAAACGGCCTTCTCCCGCAGCCAGCCCCGCAGCATCAACGCTCCGGTCGCCCCAATCAGGCCCATGATCGCGCCGGATGCGCCGACGGTGAGCTGTTCTCCGTTCGGCCCGGAAGCGTACGTCATCACGAATCCCATCGAGCTGATTCCAGCCACAAGATAAACAAACAGGAATCTTCGAAAACCGAGCGCGAACTCGACGAACGGCCCGAGAATCCACAACCCAAGCATATTAAACGAAAGGTGGAGCGGACCGAAATGCAGAAAGGTGGATGTAATCAGCCGCCACCATTCACCAGCCCGAACCACCGGAGGATAGAGCGCCCCCAGGCGGAACAGGCCGAACGGATCCATTGGATTCGAGTAGCGAAGCTCAGCCAGAAACATCAGTAGGTTAACGACGATGAGCATTTGCGTCGCGCGCGCTTCCCTGGAAAAAAGCGTTCTTTGCGCGCCGAAAACATGGTCATGGCGGTAGTCGCGACTCGCACTCTCAACGATATCCGCTGCTGCGGAATCCAGTGCGCCGTTTGCAACCGTGATTCTCGCGAGCCGTCGCTCAATGGCGAGGCGCAGTGGCGCGTCCGCTATCGGCAACAAACCTTCCAAATTATGCTTTCCCGACTCCACGGATCCAGCGGCGAGGTCCGCCGTCGCTAGCCAGAACTTCTGAGTCGACGCGGGCAGCGGAGAAAGACTTCCAGCAAAAAGTGTCTCCACGACATCACGGTGGCCCGTGAACGCAAATAACATCAGCCGGCAAAGATCACGAGAAGCAGGCGGAGAAAGCCGCGCGATCTGCGGCTTGTGCCGTTGGTACAATTCTACCAATCCAACGAGATCACCCGTCTCTCCGCACGCGCGAAGGAACAGATGCAGAAAATTTGAATTCTGCAGAAGAAATCCAGCCTGTGCGTTTCCCCACTGAAGCATTTCTTCCCAACGGCCGCTGAGCCGGTACAGATTGGCGCTGGCAAGAAGTGCTACCGGAGAGCCGGAACGCTGAAGTTGATCGAGACTTTCCGAAGCTGCGGTCATCTCGCCCATTTGCGCCAGTTCCAGCGCCCGAAGGATTCTGGGCTGCTCACGCCACCCCTGCACAGGATGCAGCCACGATATGATTCGGGCGAGCTTCCCGGCCGCAGAGTAGTTCTGCTCAAGCACCCGGCGATAGTACTGTTTATTCAGCAATCCTGGACACAGGATCAACAAAAGCCATAAGCCGAGTGATCCGTAAATAAAGCCGCTCCTGTCCAACAGCTTCCCAACGAGCGCGACCAACAAAATGAACGCGGAAATAAGCGCCGAGCCGCGTCCGCCGGAGCGGAACCGTATCAGGCCGCTAACCATCCCGGTAAAAGAGGCGAGGCAGATAAACCAGAATATCGTGCTGTCGTAATCCATTCGGATGCGCTTCGGCGCTAGGTCATGCTAATTAAAAAGAGGGGCAATTGCCCCGCGAAACAACGGACTCAGACCTGCTTCAACTCTGAATCAAACCACACTTTTCGGTTCTTCTAAAGAGGTATGTAATCGAAGTAATTCCCTTACATCCACGCCTTCCATGCCGGCGGAACGGATCGCCTGCAGGCCGAGGTCGGTGTCTTCGTAGGCGCGACAGAATTGAGGAGGCACACCGATGCGGCGGGCGGCTTCGAGGAAAATATCGGGAGCAGGCTTCTGGTTTTTGATGTCTTCACTGGTGACGACTGCATCGAAGTAATGGCGAATTTTGAGATGTTCGAGAACCTGCTCGATGATGTGTTTCATCCCGCCGGAAGCGACCGCCATGGGAAGTTTGCCGTGATTGGCTTCGGCCACTTCCACAACGATATCGATCGGCTTCACTGAAGGAAGGAAGGGCAGATAGGCCTCTTCTTTTTCTTTGGAGACGGCAAGGCAGTCGAGTTGCTTACCCTGTTCCTGGCAAAGCATCGCGATGATGTCGCGCGAGGGCACCCCGCCCAAAGAATAAAAACGTTCTTCCGGAAAAAGCAGGCCGTGTTTCTGCATGATGCGCTGCCAGGCTTTCCAATGGAGGGGCATGGTGTCGGCGAGAGTGCCGTCGCAATCGAAAATAACTCCTTTAATTTCTCTCATATCAAAATAGTGATAAATTGAGCCCTAAACCTTACTAGCAAACCGCGATGAAGCGGGCCCAAGCCCGTTCCTCATAACTTCAACGCCGCCAACCTTTCTTCAAGTTCGTTACCCATGAGCGGCTCGATCATGGAATCGATATCGCCGTCAATTAAGGTCGGAAGATTGTACAGCGTGAGTTCGATCCGATGATCGGTCACACGGTTCTGGGGAAAGTTATAGGTGCGGATGCGTTCGTTGCGTTCACCGGTGCCGACCTGTTGTTTGCGGTGGGCGGCATATTTGGCATTTTCCTCGGCAACTTTTGCTTCGAGCAGGCGGGAGCGAAGAACTGTGAGCGCGCGGGCTTTATTTTTTTGTTGGGAGCGTTGATCGGCACAGCGTACGATCATCCCGGTCGGTTTATAAATAATCTGCACAGCGGAGTCGGTCGTGTTCACGCCCTGCCCGCCCGGGCCTGACGCGCGACAAGAGGTGATTTCCAGATCTTCAGGTTTGATTTCGATGTCCACTTCTTCAGCTTCGGGAAGGACGGCGACGGTTGCGGTGCTGGTGTGGATTCGGCCCTGCGCTTCGGTGGCAGGAACACGCTGGACCCGATGAACACCGCTCTCGTATTTAAGACGCTTGTAAACATCGGAACCGGTGACGTTGAAAATGATTTCTTTGTAGCCGCCGAGGTCGGAAGGGCTCGCGTCCATTGTCTCGACTTTCCAGCCGCGCGCGTCGGCGTAGCGGGTGTACATCCGATAAAGGTCAGCGGCAAAGAGAGCGGATTCGGATCCACCGGCGCCGGCGCGGATTTCGATGATGGTATTGCGAGAGTCGCTGGGATCGGGAGGGATGATGCCGCGCTGGAGTTCGGCTGCGAGGCGCTTCTCCTCCTCCTGGAGGCGGGTGATTTCCTCTTTAGCCATTTCAGCTAATTCGGCGTCGCTCGATTGGAGCAGCTTGCGATTTTCCTCGAGGTCCTGCAGAACTTTCAGGTACGCGTCGCCGCTCGCCGTGAGATCCTTAAGGCGGGAATACTCACGGGAAAGCTCTTGCGCGCGCTGATTGTTCTCGAAGACCTTTGGGTCATTCAAGGCACTCTCGACTTCCGCGAAGCGGCGTTTAAACCTCTCGATGTGAGGACGTAAATCCAAAGCCCCCATACAAAAGCAAACCGCCCGCGGAACTCCTCGCCGGAGGGGCCACTGCGGGCGGTAAATCGAAGGGATCTACTTGCGTTTCTTTTTGGTGGCGGCGTTCGCAGCCTGAGCGGCCTGGGCCGCCTGCGTCTTGGCCAAACGCTGCTGGAATTTATCCACGCGGCCGGCTGTATCGACGAACTTTTGGGTGCCCGTATAAAAGGGATGGCACGCGTTGCAAATACCGATGAGGGTGCTCGGCTTTGTGGAACGGGTTTTGATCACGTTACCGCAAGCGCAACGGATTTCCGCATCCTGGTATTTCGGATGTATATCAGCTCTCATAAAAAAGGACGCAAAGGGTAACAATCGCGACCACCCTGACAAGCCCAATTTAGGGATGATGGCCGCGAAAACCTCCGCGAAACAGACCCGAAAAATAGCACAATTCCAGCGGAGCGCAAATGGGTGAGCGTGTCGAGGGGGGGACGATCACCCCGAAACTTTGATTTCGCACTAGAGAACGATAGCGCCTCCTGAAGCCATAGAAAATGGGCAGAATTATGCCCATGAAAACAATCATGGTGCCAATCGTGGCGGCGCGTTCCAAACTGTGCTCACTACTTAAACAAGTGGAAAGTGGCGTGCAAATCTGCTTAACGAGCCACGGCGAGCCAAAAGCGTTGACCATTCCTTTTCCGAAACAAGTGAGCCCGTGGCGCGAGGATATGGCCGATGATCCCCCGCGTTATGGAGACTTACAGTCACCGGTCATGGAAAAATGGGAATGAGAGTGCTGGCTGACACTGATCTTTTCATTAACTTTTTCGGAAATGCGCAAAAGAGAATCGAGCGCCGGAGTGCCATCCTCAGTTATTTTAGATCTGCTTGGCGAGACGTTTCAGTGTTTGGAGATTCGTCAGGCTGGCCGGCTTTCCAGAGCCTTTTCGTGGAGGTTCATTAGGGCCGGGCAAGGCTGTTCAGGGAAGCAGTTTTAAGCGTTGGGTGCCTATGCGACGAGGATTGAAGCCGGCTCTTAGAATGCTTATCATTGATTATGCTTTCTTCGATCATGTCCGAGATTGGCGCGCCGGAAAGGGTCGCTGAACTGCTCCGGCCCGAGCCGCTGGCGGACGGCAACGAGCCAGAAGAGCGATTTACGGTTTGCGGCATGAGTTGGGAGCGTTACCTGGCATTTGATAAAGCGCTCGGAGACGATCGTCCAGGCCCGCGCCTGTATTACCTCGATGGTGAAGTTGAAATCATGACTACGTCGAACGAGCACGAACGGATCAAGAAATGGATTGGCGATTTTCTAGCAGACTATTTTGTGGACCGAGGAGTCGAGATTACACCGCGAGGGCAGGCCACGGTGCGACTGGCTTTAAAGAAGGCGGGGGCAGAACCGGATGAATCGTGGTGCATTGGAACTGAGAGAAAGCTTCCGGATTTGGTCCTGGAAATTGCGCTGACGAGCGGAGGAATCAATAAGCTGGAAATACATCGAAGGTTTAAGGTTCCCGAGGTCTGGCTTTGGCACGGAGGCAAGCTTGAGATTTTCTCACTGGATCGCTCCGGAAAATATACTGCGGTGAAAAAGAGTCCGCTTCTGCCGGACCTGAATCCGTCTCTGATCGAACATTGCGTTGCGATTCGTTCGTGGCAGCAGGCTCGGCAGGCCTTTCGAAAAGGGCTGTCGCAGCGCAAATGATCACGGGTGCGAGCGGTCGCGGAATCATCTGTAATCCGCTTCCGCGAGACGCTTGAGGTTTTGGAGATTTGTCAGGCCGACCGGTTTTCCGAAGCGGTAAATCGCCCAGATTAAAGCCTGCATGAAAAAGGAAGCGCCGGTTTGGGAATGATCGACTATTTGCGTACATTTGGTTTGCTGTCTTTTGCGGGTCAGTTCGAAGGTGATTTCGAGGAAACAAGATCGCTCGCTCGAATTGGAATATTGGCGAACGACGAGGCGCTCAAGAGGCTCGACCTGGCGAACGAGAATTTCAGTATTCTGCTCGCGCGCATTCATTCGCCAGCGTGAGCCGAACTGTTCACCGGCGGTCAGTGGGCCGGGATTGGTCCGGCTGATGTGAATGAGCTTGTCATTCCAACTGAGCCAGCGAGTGGGATCAATCAGAAAGGTCCAGACCGTCTCCTGAGGCGCGGCAATACAAATCCTTTCGCGAAGCTTCATCCGGGTTGAGCAGCTTGCATCAACGCGGATTTTTTTACAGCAGCATCTTTGTGATTGCGAAGGATTAAAAAATCTATCATACATTATTAATTGATCGACGCAGAATGCCTGCCTGAAGGAAAAGCGTATGATAGACGAATTCATCCTCGAGGATTTTCCAAAAACGATCGCGGTTAAAGGCGGGCTCGAATGCGAGTTGCGCCTGCTTCAATCTTCGGACGAGCAGATGCTGCATGAGTTTTTCAGGGCTATTCCGTACCGAGAAAGGATGTTTATCAAACACCAGGTGGCGGACCGCGGAGTGATTCATGACTGGTGCAGCAACATTGATGTCGATCGGAATCTCCCACTGGTGGCGGTCGCGGATGGACGAATTCTGGCGGACAGCACCCTTCATCAACAGCTCGGCGGGTGGAAAGGCCATATCGGGCGCGTCAGTGTGCTGGTGCATCCGGAGTATCGCGGGTTGGGCCTGGCCAAGGCGCTGATCAGTGAAACCATTGAACTCGCGCGGAACGGGGGCCTTCAGAAGGTCGAGGCTGAATTTATAGGCGAGCAGGAGGCCGCGGTGAAGCTCTTTGCGATGCTCGGTTTTAGCAATCTGCTGCGATTGGAAGATTATGTGCGGGATCTGGAAGGGATCACGCACGATTACATTCTCATGGGGATGAACCTCAAAACCGACGAGGAGTACGCGGGAATGGAATGAGTTTGGAAACGAAAATGAAAAAGCGGTCCGGGGAATTGGACCGCTTGCTTTTCATGGATGTGAGCGGGGTCCGGGCGGACCGGCCACTTCACACGACTGCCATCTGGGGTTCAGGGCAGTTCGGGGCCTGGCTTTTCGCCGGGTGCTGATCAAAGAGCTGGAGGACTTCTTCACGAGTGAAGGTCTCTTCAATCAACAATTGTTCTGCGAGCTTCTCGCTTTCGGCGCGATAACGAACGATGATTTCCTCAGCTTGTTTGTAGGCATTGGCGAGAAGTGAATTGATCTCGCGTTCGGCGTCGTCTTTGTTTGGCTCGTAGTAAAGCTTCTGGCCCATACCCCAATCGTGGATCATTTTCCGGGCAATGTTCTTGGCAGAGTCGAGGTCGCCATTGGCGCCATTCGTCATATCACCAAGGAAGACATTTTCCGCGGCGCGGCCACCCATGAGAACAGCGAGTTGCTCCAGTAAAAATTTCTTGCTGTGGATGTGCTGGTCTTCACGCGGCAGCGCGGTGGTGGTTCCCAAAGCGTTTCCGCGAGGAATGATGCTGACCTTGTGCAAGGGCGGGAGGGTGGACATCTGCAAGTGGACGACTGCGTGCCCTGCCTCATGATAAGCAACCACTCGGCGCTCGTCTTTACGCAGAACCATCGAGCGCCGCTCTTTCCCCCAGCGAACCTTGTCGCGCGCTTCTTCCAGTTCAATGATGCTGATTTCGCTGACTTTCTTTTGCGCACTCAGAATAGCGGCTTCATTAACGACATTGGCCAGCTCCGCGCCGGACATGCCAGCGGTGGTTTGAGCGAGGACGTCCAGAGCCAGTTCGGGCGCTTTGATTGGTGATTTGCGGCTGTGCGTCTGGAGAATCGCACGACGACCCTTAGTGTCCGGGAGAGGAACAAAAACTTTGCGATCAAAACGGCCGGGGCGGAGGAGAGCTTCGTCTAAATCTTCGGGACGGTTCGTAGCAGCAACCACGATCACCCCTTCGGCGGTGTCGAAACCGTCCATCGCGGTGAGCAACGCGTTATTGGTTTGCTGGAGTTCGCCGTTCTGGTCGAACTTCCGGTTTTTTCCGAGGCAATCAATTTCGTCGATGAAGATGATGGCCGGTTTGTGAGCGCGAGCCTGCCGGAACAGCTCGCGAATGCGCTTTGCTCCAACGCCGACAAAGACTTCATTAAAATCGCTGCCGCTGGCGCAAAAGAAATTGGCGTTGGCCTCGCCCGCGATGGCTTTGGCAAGCATCGTTTTTCCGGTTCCCGGAGGACCGATCAGGAGAATACCTTTGGGAAGATTACCACCAAGCTTGTTGTACTTTGCCGGGTCGCGAAGGAAATCAATGACTTCCTGCACTTCGGCCTTGGCTTCTTCAATTCCGGCCACGTCTGAAAAGCGGATGGAAGGACGCTGGCGAATGCGGTGACCACCTTTGCCGCGGCCGAAATTGCTTTGGTAGTACAAGAGGACTAGAACAAGGCTGGCGATAATCAAAGTGGGAGCAAGATCGAGAAAGCGATTTCGAGCGCTGGTCTTCGGGACCGCGATGCTGGCGGCGGGACGTTCGAGGAGAGCCTGCACCTGGGATTCGTTCAGGTGGGTGGTGATAGCGAAATCGACTTTGGCGGTGCCGAGAGCCCGCTGATAGATGCCCTTGATGTCATAAATGTCCTTGTAGGGCCGCGGGGTAAGCTCGGCCTGGACAATCGCTTTTTCGGTAATAAGGCGCTCCAGTTTGGCGCGAGTAATCTCTTCGGGCGGTGTTTGGGGGTTCGGTTGCCAGAACAGAACAACGGCCACAACCGCTGCGACGATCAGGACAGGCAGAATACGCTTATATTTTTCCGACATTGTAAAACAGTGCTGATTTCCTGGCTAAAAAGCCTTTAAGAGCAGGAAGCATGCTATTCCTAAAAAGGATATTTGGGAGTCCCGGCCTCACTGCGTAAAATTTCAACGGGACGCGCGGGAATAAAGTGCCTCAGGATGGAAAAGCGTCAACGGTGTAAAGGCAAAAATGTTCAGAAATTTTCGGACCCGCGCCTGAGGGAACCCCTGACCGCACACTTCTGGTCGCGCCGAGAATCCGCTGTCTAAAAAACGGACATTTATTGCCCGGCAAGCCTCCCTAAATTAAACAGATTCGGCTTTGATCCACTCCGTCAGATTAATCGACTGAAAGAAGGCGCTTCATTGGCCCGTATTCCTTTCAGACCCGTTGGTCTCAACGAAAAGAGGCTGGCGAGAGATCGAAAAAGGAATTCAAATGAAGACCTCAACAAAATGCCTCTTGGGAGCAGTGTGCCTTTCTGCAACACTGATTTTTACAGCGAAATGGTCGGGAGAAACGGGCGTTATAGCCTCGTTTGACACTGAAACTTCGCGCCACATACAACGATTTTCCGGCAGAGAAGATTCAAACGGTTCACCGGTCTCTCAAAATCCCTCCGTGGACAAATCTGATTTGGCAACGCCGACGGCTCACCGGGCAACTGAATTTCACCCGCGAAACATTGAAGGCGACAAAGTCTTGACGGCGTTTGATCAATGGGTCGAAGAGTATTTGGCCGCGAGTTCGCCAACCGAGTTGACGCGTCTGGAAGATGACGGCGAACAACTCGCCAAAGCTCGTCGCTATGCGCTGGCGGAATTAATCGAAACGGATCCAGAGCGAGCGCTCCAGGAGGCCGTTCCGTTTGCCAAACGGCAAAAGCTCCCCGGGTCCATCCAGCAACAGCTTGAAGAACGCGTGAGCGGAACGGCGAGCTATAGAGTCATCGCCTCGCTGCCTGACCGCAATGCGCCGCAGGAAAGCCCTTCAATCGAGCGGTACGTGACGTTGAACGAGCGCACTTTCAAAGCTTCTGTGTACGGCCGCCGCCTGACGGAACCCTCGAAAGAATCGATCCCCGTCCACGGCATTGCCATCGGCAACACGGTAGCATTGCACGAAAGTCCAGTGCGGGTGCTCGAAGCGGGCGAACTGTCCGACCCATCTCTGCCCCTCCCGGCCAACGGTGGGATTTGCCCGGTCAGCAAATCAGCAGGATTGCAATCGGCCGCCGTCCAGGTGGGTGATGAAGTCGTTTATCTATGCCACGATAAACATATCGAGACCTTCACACATGATCTCGAAGCGCAGGAAGCCGGGTTTACTCCGCTAACCCGTCAATCTGATTTGTCGCGGAGCACCGGATTAAAAAAAGTCCTGCTCATGCGGGTGAATTTTCCAGACGACCTTTCAGTTTCCATTTCCGACGTGGACGCGAACGAGATGATGCAGCAGGTCAATGCGTTTTACATCGAGAACTCGTACGGCAACGTGAGCATCTCCGCGACAGTGACGCCGGTCCTGACGCTGCCCAATCCCAAAAGCTATTATCTGAACGGGGATGCGGATTACACGTTAAGAGAACTGCTTCTGGCGGCGCGGACGGCGGCGGAAGCAGCCGGATTCCCGAGAGCAAACTACGATTTGGATTTAGTGCACAATCGAGCGTGTTCGCCTCGGGCTTATGTCGGTATTCCCGGAGCGATGCTTTATGACAAGGATGTTACGGCGGCGTCTCATGAGTTGGGACACAACTTCGGAGCGTGGCACGCCAATGGTTGGAAAGCGAGCGACGGCTCAATTATCGGGCCGGGAGGAAATCTCGAGTACGCCAACCCTTTCGATACGATGGGCGGAGGCCGCAAATCTCATTTCAACGCTTATTACAAACATCAATTAGGGTGGCTGCCGGACAGCGCTGTGCAGCCTGTCAGTGGCGATGGAATTTATCGTCTTTATCCAATTGATCTATCGCACATCGAGAACGGCCTCACGTACGCGCTCACGATTAAAAAAGACAATTTGCGCACTTATTGGATCGAGACGAGACAATCGCTCAACTCCAGTTTCCCCGCAAATGTGCTGCTGAATTGGAGCCCATGGTATGGCAGCGCGAGCGGCACTCAATTGCTGGATGCGACCCCAGTATCCCATGGCTGGTTTTACGATGCGCCATTCTCTCTCGGCCAATCGTTTTATGATCCGGACCTTGGGCTGAAGATCATTCCCTGGAGAGCGACAGCGGAGTATGTGGAAGTGCTCGTAAAGCATGTGCACTATCTCGCGTTCGAAGCGGAATCCGTCAGCGCAGCGCCGCAGGGAAGTTCGAGTTCGGAAAATGGCTACGTCTTGATTTCGCCGGATGATCGCTCTCCAACGGCTTTTGGAATCGACCTTCCGGCTGACGGCGAGTATGCGTTGAGTTTTCAAGTGCAGCCGGCGGCTGGGGCTAAATCGCTGTCCCTTTCGGTGGACAACACAGAGGCCATAGCGATCGAGTTGTCTTCCACAGATTCCACCAATCAGTGGGTTTGGACTCGAATGAACCGTCCGCTCTTATTAACGGCCGGGAAACATATGATCTATCTCCGGGCCGATGGTGGAGATGTCGGGCTCGAAACTTTCGTAGTCACGGATGATCCAACACAAGGGCTGCCTCCAATAATTGCGAAAATCCGTGATCAGGTCGCGACCGTTGGGGCCACAATTAAGATTCCGTTGCGGATCACGGATCCGGACTCGAGCGAAGCGCCCCTCGGATTGACCGGGGCGTCTTCCAATTGGGCCGTGCTCTCGGGCACTGCCATTGTGCTGAGTGGTTCGGATCAGAACTGGACGGCAACGCTAACGCCCAAAGCCGGCAAGACCGGCCAATCCGTTGTGACGTTGACCATTGCGAAACCAGGTGGCTATTGCAGCGCTACGAGTTTCGTCCTGACAGTTGTTTCTCCTGGTTCCGATGGGCTGGCGGCCTCCTCAACTGAGGCTTCCGATCTTCTGAGTACGCGAATGGAACCGAACGGCGACATCACAATTCTTTTGTCCAAACCGTCTCGTTCCAGTTGGAAGATCGAGGCGACCGAGGATTTTATTTTCTGGCAAGATCTGGTCGATCTGACGACCAGCGCGGCGGGGGCTGAATTCACGGATAGTTCCGCGCATAAGTTCGCTCGCCGATTTTATCGCGCGGTCGCCAACTGACGCAGAAAAAA